>Ga0209415_10002564_pt1 | contig 34067 bp, 29 predicted proteins | sample PeaSoiSIISIP2007_FD_187696 | JGI IMG/M metagenome (GOLD analysis project Ga0209415, IMG submission 187696) | Peat soil microbial communities from Weissenstadt, Germany - SII-SIP-2007 (SPAdes) (version 2) | ecosystem: Environmental > Terrestrial > Soil > Wetlands > Peat | place: Germany... | reverse complement strand
GGCTACTCTTACGAACACATGTTCGCTTTTTCACCGCCGCGGCCTTCGCTTTCCCCCGAACTCCTCGCCCGTCTACGACCCGTGTCACTGGCGAAGAGCCGCACGTTGCCCCTCGACGAGCCGTGGCGCGCGCTCGTGCCGGGCGGGGGGCTTCGCCGCGGTTCAACGGTCGCCGTCGAGGCGCCGGTGGGCTGGGGCGGGTTGAGTCTCGCAATTAGTCTCGTCGCCGAAGCCAGCGCGCAGGGTCACTGGGTGGCTGTCGTGGGCGTGGACGACCCTGGGATCGTGGCGATCGCCGAGCTCGGCGTCGACCTGCGTCGCGTGCTCTTCGTGCCTCGCCCGCGAGGAGCCTGGGCCGAGGCGTCGGCCGACCTGCTCGACGGGGTCGACCTCGTGCTCGTGCGTCCGTCATCGCGCACGGGCTTCGGCGCGGCGCGGCGTCTGATGGACCGAGTGCGCGAGCGCGGCACCGTGCTGATTGCGCTCAGCGAACCGCGCACGGCCTGGCCGCTGCCGGTCGACCTCTCCTTTCGCGTTACGCGGGCTGAGTGGGTCGCCTCGACGCGCCTCGACGCGCGCTACCTGACCGTGCTCGTGAGCGGCCGGGGCGAGGCGGTCCGGGGAGTCGAGCGCGTGGTGGTGGTGCCCAACCGCCGCGGACGCGCCGAGGCGACGTAGGTGGAGCAGTTGCTCGCCATCTGGGTCGAGCCGCTCTCGCTCGAACAGCCCGACGGCTCGACGCTGCGCGACACGCTCGCGCTCTTCGACGCGCTCGACGCGCTCTGCCCCTTCACCGAGGCGGTGCGGCTCGGTCTCTACGTGCTGCCGCTGCGCGCGCCGAGCCGATTTCTCGGTGGCGACGACGCGGTGTTGCGCGCGGTGCGCCAGGTCGTGCTGGACGTGGTGGGCGTGTCGCCCAAGCTCGGAGTCGCCGAGGGGCTGTTCTGCGCGGAGCTCGCGGCTCACCGAGAGCTCGTCGTGCCCCTCGGGGCGAGCGACGCGTTTCGCCGCGCGCAGCCCCTCGACGTACTGGGGCGCAAGGACCTCACGACCACCTGCCAGCGATTGGGGCTCTACACGCTGGGCGCCTTCGCCGACCTCGAGCCGGCGCGGGTGGCCGAGCGCTTCAATAAGCACGCGCTCATGCTCCACCGCGTGGCGCGCGGCGAACTCGCCGAGCTCGAGGACCAGCGCGACGTGCGCCTCGCGCAGCGCCTCGCGCGGCTACGCGGCGAGAGCGGCCTCTTCGAGGAGCAGTCGGGCTTCTTCGGTCAGCGCGGGGCCGCGGACGACCGCGCCGAAGCGGCCGCGCACCGCGTGCGCCGGCGCCTCGGGCCCCAGGCCGTCGCCGTGGCGAGCCTGCGCGGGGGGCGCAGTCCCGAGGATCGGGCGACCCTCGTGCCCTGGGGCTCGCCGGTCGCCAACGTCCGCGACGCCGCGCCGTGGCCGGGCCAGCTCGCGGCGCCCTCGCCGGCGACCACGCTGGCCCACCCGGTGCCGCTGCAGCTGCGCGACGACGCGAACCGCCCGGTGATGCTCAGTGCGCGCGGCGCGCTGAGCGGCGAGCCGGCGCACGTGCTCTTCTCGTCGCCGCTTCGCCGCGAGATCGTCTGGTACGCCGGGCCGTGGCCCCTCGTGGAGCGGTGGTGGTCGCGCCGGCGCCGGCGCGCGCACCTGCAGCTGGTGCTGACTACCGGCGAGGCGCTGCTGGCGGTGGCGGAGTCGAGCCGGTGGTGGCTCGTTGGAATCTATGACTGATGGCGACCTACGCAGAACTGCACGCGCACTCGGGCTTTAGCTTCCTAGACGGCGCGAGCGATCCCGAGGAGCTGGTCGTCGAAGCGGCGCGCCTCGGGCTGTCGGGCCTCGCGCTCTGCGACCACCACGGGCTCTACGGTGTGGTGCGCTTTTCCGAGGCCGCGCGCGCACTCGGGCTCGCGAGCGTCTTCGGCAGCGAGGTCACCCTCGAAGCGAGCGACGACCGCGTCGGCGTCTCGGACCCCTCGGGCGAGCACCTCGTGCTCTTGGTGCGCTCGCCCGCGGGCTACGCGGCGCTCTCGCGGATGCTCGCGCTCGCGCACCTCGAGCGCGGCGAGAAGGGCGCGCCGCGCTTCACGCTGGGTCAGGTGGCGGAGGCGGCCAGCGAGTGGCTGGTGCTGACGGGGTGCCGTAAGGGGCCCCTCACGAGGGCGCTGCTAGACGAGGGGCCGCGCGCCGCGCGCCGCGCCCTCGCCCGGCTCGTCGAGCGCTTCGGGCGCGAGAACGTGGCCGTGGAGCTCTGGGACCACGGCGCGCCCGACGACATCGCGCGCAACGACGTCCTGGCCGAGCTCGCCGTCACGGCCGGGGTGGACGTCGTGGCGACGAACAACGTGCACTACGCCACACCGCGCGACTTTCCCCGGGCCAACGTGCTCTCGGCGATTCGCGCCCGCCAGAGCCTCGAGGAGATGGAGGGCTGGCTGTGCGCGTCGCCGCTGGCGCATCTGCGCAGCGACACCGAGCAGCGCCGGCGCTTCGCGCGCTGGCCCGGGGTCGTCGACCGGGCCGGCGAGCTGGCGGGCGGGCTGGCCTTCGACCTGCGACTGGTGGCGCCCAACCTGCCCGCGTTTGCCACGCCCCCGGGCCAGGACGAGCAGACCTACCTCGAGGCGATCGTCGCGCGCGGCGCTACGCAGCGCTACGGAGCGCGCGACGCCGAGCGCGTGGCGGGCGCGTGGCGCCAGATCGACCACGAACTCGCCGTCATCAGGACCCTCGGCTTCGCCGGCTACTTCCTCACCGTTTGGGACATTACCGAGTTCTGCCGCGCGAACAACATCTACTGCCAGGGGCGCGGCTCGGCGGCGAACTCGGCGGTGTGCTACTCGCTGGGCATCACCAACGCCGACGCCGTCGCGCTCAACCTGTTCTTCGAGCGCTTCCTCTCGCCGGCGCGCGACGGCCCCCCCGACATCGACGTCGACATCGAGTCGGGGCGGCGCGAGGAGGTGATCCAGTACGTCTTCGAGCACTACGGGCGCCACCACGCCGCCCAGGTGGCCGCTGTCATCACCTACCGGTCGAAGTCAGCGTTGCGCGACGTGGCGAGGGCGCTCGGCCACAGCGAGGAGGAGGCCAACTACATCCGCGACCACGTCGATCGCTCGACGATGACCCCCGGCGCCGAAGTGCCCGCGCTCGTGACGACGCTGGCGAGCGAGCTGCTGGATCGGCCGCGCCACCTCGGCATCCACTCGGCGGGCATGGTGCTCTGCGACCGGCCCGTGCTCGAGGTCTGCCCGGTGGAGTGGGGGCGCATGCCCGGGCGCAGCGTCCTGCAGTGGGACAAGGACGACTGCGCGGCGATCGGCCTGGTGAAGTTCGACCTGCTGGGACTGGGCATGCTCGAGGCGCTACACCACGCGGTCGACGAGGTCGAGGCCTTCCACGGGGTCGCCCTCGACCTGGCCGCGCTGCCCCAGGAGGAGGCGGTCTACGACCTGCTGTGCGAGGCCGACACCGTGGGGGTCTTCCAGGTGGAGTCGCGCGCGCAGATGGCGACGTTGCCGCGCGTGCAGCCGCGCTGCTTCTACGACCTCGTCATCGAGGTGGCCCTCATCCGCCCCGGTCCCATCCAGGGCCACGCGGTGAACCCCTACATCCGCCGGCGCCGCGGCGACGAGCCGGTGACCTACCTGCACCCCCGGCTCGAGCCGATTCTCAGCCGCACGCTCGGCGTGCCACTCTTCCAAGAGCAGCTGATGGAGATCGCCGTCGCCGTGGCCGGTTTCTCGCCCGCCGAGGCCGACGAGCTGCGCCAGGCCATGGCCGCCAAGCGCTCGGAGCTTCGCATGATGAAGCTGAAAAGCCGCTTCTACGCGGGGATGGCGCAGAATGGCATCACCGGCGACGCGGCCGACCAGCTCTTCGACGCACTAGCGGCTTTCGCGAACTTCGGCTTCCCCGAGTCGCACTCGGTCTCCTTCGCCCACCTCGTCTACTGCTCGGCCTGGATCAAGGTGCACTACCCGGCCGCGTTCCTCGTCTCGTTGCTCAACGCCCAGCCGATGGGCTTCTGGTCCCCGCAGAGCCTCGTCGCCGACGCGAAGCGCCATGGCGTCACGGTGCTGCGCCCCGACGTGAACGCCTCGCGCGTGGGCGCCGCGCTCGAGGGCACGCCCGAGCGGCCCCTGGTGCGCCTCGGGCTCGGCGACGTGCGCGGGGTCGGTGCCGAGCTCGCCGAAGGCGTGGTGGCGGGTGCACCGTTCGCCAACAGCGCCGACCTCGTGCGCCGAGCCGGCGTGCAGCAGCACCACCTCGAGGCGCTCGCCGCCGCGGGCGCCCTCGACGGCTTTGGCGCGAGTCGGCGCGCGCTGGCCTGGTCGGCGGGAGCGGCCGCCCAGGCCTTGCCCGGCCGTCTACCCGGCGTGGTGACGGGACTGGTGGCGCCGCCGTTGCCCGTACCGAGCGAGCTGGAGCGTCTCGCCGACGACCTGTGGTCGATGGGCCTGACGACCGAGGCGACGGCAATGGCACTCGTGCGCGAGTCGCTCAACGAACGGGGGATCACAAGAGCGAGCGCGCTCGCCGCCGTCGAGGGAAGTCGCGTCAGCGTGGCCGGCGTCGTGACACACCGCCAGCACCCCGAGACCGCCAACGGCGCGGTCTTCGTGAACCTCGAGGACGAGACCGGTCACGTGAATGTGATCTTCTCCAAGGGCGCGTGGGCCCGCTGGTCGAGCGTGGCCGATCACACGCCGGCGCTCGTGATACGGGGATCGCTCGAGCGCGGCCAGGGCATCGTCACGCTCGTGGCCGAGTCCGTCGCAGCGCTCGAACTGGGTGCGACCACGCCCTCTCGGGACTGGCGCTGATAACTGGATCAAGATCCCGCCAGCGTTGCATCGCCGGTTCGACGACGCCTCAATCGACCTAAGGCTTCGTGGGCGCGCAGAGCGTCTCGTGGATGGCGGCCTTACTTCGTGCAGAGCATCGGCGAACTTCGTTTTGGACACGGCCTCACCATTCGGTGATCGAACGACGACGTGGCGCGCAACGGGGCTGAGCCAACGGTGACGCCCGTAGGAGGCGACGGAAGCGACTGCCACGATGACACCGATACCCTCGGTGACCTTCGTGCAGTGCTCACGTACCATCTAGAGATGGCGTCGCAACCCGGGGTGGACCGGTCCATGGGCCGGTCCCTCTGGACCGTGCTCATCGGCCGGCCGCTCCGCTCCCGCGATGCAGCCAAAGAGCAGATCAACCCCTTTGAGGGGCTCTCGGCGCTCTCGCTCGACGCGCTGACCTCGGTGGCGTACGGCCCCGAAGCGATCATCGTCGTGCTGGCCGTCGCCGGCGCCGGCGCGCTGCACCTCATTCTTCCGATCACGTTGGCTATCGTCGCGCTGCTCGCCATCCTGGTCTTCTCCTATCGCCAGGTCATCGACGCCTACCCCGAGGGCGGCGGCGCCTACGCCGTGTCGCGGGCCAACCTGGGCACCCGGGCGAGCCTCGTCGCGGGGGCGTCGCTCATCGTCGACTACACGCTGACGGTCGCCGTATCCATCGCGGCGGGCGTGGCCAGCCTCACCTCGGCCTTCCCCGGCCTTAGCTCGGCGACCGTGCCGATCTGCCTGGGCATCCTGGCGGTCATCACCTTGCTCAACCTGCGGGGCCTCGGCGACAGCGCCCGGGCGTTTCTGCTGCCCACGTTTGTCTTCATCATCGGGCTCTTGGCGATCATCGTCGTCGGTCTCATTCACCCGCTCGGCCTGCACGAGCCTCAGCCGGGCCACTCGTTGCTCGCCGCGCACGGCCTCGAAGTGGTGTCAGTGCTGCTCGTTCTAAAGGCGTTTTCGGCGGGGTGCAGCGCGCTCACCGGCGTCGAGGCGATCGCCAATGGCGTGCCGTTGTTCAAGGTGCCTCGCCAGCAGCGCGCCAAGCGAACGGAGCTGATGCTGGGTGTGATCCTCGGGGCAATGCTGCTCGGCCTGGCGACACTGGCTCACCGTTGGCACATCGGTCCGCGTTCGAGTGAGACTGTCCTCAGCCAAATTATGGGCATGGCTGTCGGGCGTCACTGGGCTTACTACATCGTGTCCTTGACGATCACCATGGTTCTCGCTCTGGCCGCGAACACTTCCTTCGGCGGGATGCCGATTCTCGCTAGTCTGCTGGCGCGCGACGACTTCCTGCCCCACATCTTTGGGCTCCGAGGCGACCGCCAAGTTTTCGACAAGGGCATATGGGTTCTCTCGGCAATGTCCGCCGTCTTATTGATCGCGGTCGGGGGCAACACCGACCAGCTGATCCCCTTGTTCGCCATCGGCGTCTTCACTGGCTTCACGCTCTCGCAGTCGGGGCTCGTTGTCCACTGGTGGCGCGCGCGTCCGCCGCGCTGGCGTTATCGCGCGGCCGTCAACGGAACCGGCGCCATCGTCACCGCCCTCGCCACCGTGATCTTTCTCGTTTCGAAGTTCGAACAGGGCGCGTGGATTGTCGTGGTGGCCGTACCGGGATTCGTCTTACTCTTCGTGAGGATCCACGCCTACTACGCCCGGGTCGGCGCGATCTTGGACGTGGGTGACATCCCGCCGATGCCCCAGGGCAAGCCGACACTGGTCATTGTGCCGGTGATCAACGTCTCCGAACTCACGCTGTACGCACTCGGGGAAGCGCTGTCTTTGAGTGAGAACGTGATCGCCGTCTCGGTCATTGCCGGCGAGCACGATCAAGGCAGCGCGACCAGTGGCGACCTTGAGGGCGAGTGGTCGCGCTGGAACCCCGGCGTCCGCTTGCAGCTCCTGCACACGGAGTTCACTTCGGTGGTCGATCCGATCTGCGCGTTCATTGACGAGGAGCGCGCGAAGGAGAATCGCCAGATCGTCGTGTTGATCCCGGTAATTGTTCCAGCGCACTGGCGCTACCGGATCCTGCACAATCAACTCGACCTCGTGCTGAGCGCCGCTCTCAGCAAGCGGCCCGAAGTGGTCGTTGCTCGGGTTCGCCTACCCCTGGCGGCGAAGTCGCTCTAACCCTAAACGGTGAGTCGCAGCGTCCTGGGCGAGGGCGGAGTCTTTCACCTGTCGACGCGTCCTCTTTCGGTCACTGTGGCTTCTTCGACTCATACGGCGGTATGTCCGGATGGTGCTCGATTATGTGGTCGAGTTTCGCGTGAAGCTCGGCCGTTCCGGCTTCGACGTGGCGCTTAACGAACTTCTCAATGGCCTTGCGCAGCGGGGGGTAAAAGATTGTGGTGGCGATCGCCGCGAGAACCACCCAGATGAGGGTTGCCACCACATCGCCGGGAATGCCCCCCGAACCACCAGCGGGCCAGATCCAACGATCGAAGAAGGTTGCGGCAATCACGCGGTTCCCTTGCTCAGGTGCTCGTGCATCGCCGGATGCCGAATCGCGTGCTGCTTACGCAGCGCCTCGTGATCGTCCTTGTTCGTGTGTTTGTGGCAGGTTTCGTAGTGTGTGCCTTCCACACGGCCGAGGCCACCCTTGAGGGCCGGTCGCCAGCAGGTCTGGCACTTGTGACGGCGATAGAGCCCGATAATGCTCAGGAAAATGGCGCCTTCTGCAAAGTCGGCACCGAATCCGCTCCAGAACGCGTACCACTTGCCGGCCTCGTTGTCTATTCCGGTGACTTGCAAGATCCAATGCCAGACGGCGAACACAATGCTCCCTAGACCGTGTGAGAAAACATCAGCCGAGGACTATTTTACGCTTCGCTTGTCGTTCACAGCGGAATGGTCCGTGCCAACGAAATGAGTTGACTCAATCGCACACAGCCAGTTGCCGGAGTTTGCTCCATCGACTACCAGAGCGATCGAGTCCGGTCTCCGATGCGATCCCTAGAATCCGAAGCTCAACTGACGAATGCGAATTCGGGACGATCGCCCGCCTCGATCTCATCACGCACGAGCATCTGCGCGACGGGCAGGTCCTCGGCGTGGGTGACGCCGATGCAGCGCGCCGAGGTGGCGATCACATCGAAGCGCAGCGGCGTGTGGTGCAAGATCTGGCCAACGAAGGTTGAGAGCTGAATCTCCTTGTCCTGGCTGAAATCGTGCTCGTCGATCGCCCGGTGCATCAAGGGAAGTATCGAGGGCTGAAAGCCCCATAGGTTCATTGACACCGTCGTCTGAGGGTGCAGCGCGGTCGGTTCGAGCCCGTCGTTGGCGACGAAGCCCTCAAGGGTCGCCGATACATTGCGGCGCTCGACAATTTCAGTCAGGTGTCCATTCACCACGACGCACGTGCCCCGCGATACCGGCAGGTCGCTCACCGACGCTCGATCGAGCTGGAAGCCCACGAGGCAGTTGTTGGAGCTCGTCGCGAGGTGGTGCCCCAGGCGCCGGAACGATTCGCGCCCGTAGAGGTCGTCCGCGTTGGAAACGCCGAAGGGCCTCGTAAGGTCGAGGCTGGCCTCGGCCGAGAGCACGGCGTCAACGGTGCCGCGCAGCTCCAGCTGGTGAGTGAAGGTGACGCGGCGCCCCTTGGGCCAGTACTTGGCGACGTGCTCTTCAATCTCGGGACCGGTCTCGCGATTGATGACGATCACGATGTCGTCAAAGCCCGCCGCGTAGGCGTCCGAGGCCAGAAGGTCGATGACCCCCTCGTCGTGCAGTCCGACCGGGGCGAGCTGCTTCAGTCCGCCGTAGCGTCGCGCGCGACCGGCCGCGAGGATGACGAGCGAGGGGCCGCTCACTTCGACCACCGCACGACGGCCGAGGCCCAGGTCATCCCGGCGCCGAAGCCGGTGAGCAGAGCCAGGTCGCCCTTGTGGACGCGGTCGTTCTTCCGCGCGTCGTCAAAGGCCAGCGGGATTGACGAACTCGAAGTGTTGCCGTAGCGATCGAGCACGACGACGGCCCGGTCCATCCCGATGTTGAGCCGCTGGCAGGCCGCCTGGATGATGCGGATGTTGGCCTGATGGGGGATGACGAGACTCAACTCGTCCGACGTGACGCCGGCCATGGCGAGGGCCTTCTGTGCCGAGTCCACGACCACCCGCACGGCCCGGCGAAAGACCTCCTTGCCGTCCATCTGGAAGAAGCCCTCGTGCTCGCAGGTAAGGAGGTCCGCGTCGGCGCCGTCGGCGCCGAGGCAGAACGACAGCAAGTCGTTCTCGGTCGGGTCGTACTCGAGCACCGTCGCGCCCGCGCCATCGGCCAGCAGCACCGCCATGTTGCGGTCGCTCCAGTCGACCCAACGCGAGAGGTTCTCTGAGCCCACGACCAGGATGCGCTTATTGCCCGTCTCGAGCAGGCCGTACGCCGTGCGTACGGCGTACATGAACCCGCTGCACGCGGCGTTCAGGTCCATCGCGGGGCAGGTGAGACCGAGCTCGTGGGCGACCAGCGTTGCCGTCGCCGGCGTGATGCGGTCGGGCGTCGTCGTCGCCAGAATCAGGAAGTCAACATCCTGGGGCTCGACGCCGGCGTCCTCCAGGGCGTTGCGCCCGGCGATGACGCCCAGGCTCTTCGCCGTGCCGCCAATGCGTCGCTCTCGGATGCCGGTTCGCTCGACGATCCACTCGTCCGACGTGTCCAAGGTGAGAGAGAGTTCCTCGTTGGTGACAATCCGATCGGGAACGCCAATGCCCCATCCCGTAAATCGAGCGCCCATGTCAGACCCTTCGCCGGCTAGTTATCCGAGAAGTCTAGATGATGGCTTTCTCAGGGCGCCGGTGCCGGCAATACCTGCAGTGTGCACCGGGCGATGCAGATGAGGCGCTCATCTTGGTCCTTCAGTTCGATGCCCCAGACGTGCACGCTGCGCCCTTTGCGAAACGGCGTCGCCGTCGCGGTGAGGGTGCCCGACTCCATCGAGCGTAGGTGCGAGCAGTTCAGCTCGGTGCCAACCACGATCTCCTCGGGCGCAACGCTGAGAAAGCCGCCGACTGACGCGGCGCTCTCGGCGAGCAGAGCCGACACGCCACCGTGCAGGATGCCGAAGGGTTGATGGACTTTGGGTCCGATCTCGAGGCGCAGGACAACCTTGTCCGGAGTCGCGGAGACGACCTCGACGCCGAGCAGTATGTTCACGTTGGGGCGGTTGGATAGGACACTAGTGAGGTCGTCGCTCATGGGAGCATTCTAGGGAATCGCTAGTCTTCCACTGTGAATCGAACTGTCGACTTGCGCAGCGACACGCTCACTCAGCCCACCACCGCGATGCGCGAGGCCATGGCCAAAGCCGTCGTCGGCGACGACGGCTACGGCGAGGATCCGACGATCAACGAGCTCGAAGAGCGCTTTGCGCGCTTGGTCAAGAAGGAAGCGGCCATCTTTCTGGTCTCAGGCGTGATGGCCAATCAGATCGCCCTTCGAGTGTTGGCCGAACCCGGGGACCTCATTGTCGCCGGGAAGCGCCAGCACGTGGTGAGCTACGAGTTGGGCGCCGCGGCGCGTAATTCGGGATTCCAGTTCGCCACCGTCGACGACTCTAGGGGCGTGCTTGAACTCGATGAGGTGCTAGAAGTCATCGACGCCGAAGGCGATCACCAGCCGCACGTGTCGATGGTCGCGGTCGAAAACACCCACATGGCCTCGGGGGGCGTGCCATGGGAGGTCGAGGACCTGAGGCGTCTGGCGTCCGTCATTGGCGAGCGGTCTCTCTACCTTGACGGTGCGCGGCTCTTCAACGCCGTCGTGGCTACCGGCACGAGCGCCGCTGAGTTCGCCGCGACCGCAACGACGGTAATGGCGAGCCTCTCGAAGGGGCTCTGCTCACCCGTGGGCTCGTTGCTCGCGGGACCGTCGGTGCTCGTCGAGCGCGCCCGCATTGAGCGCAAGCGCCTGGGCGGCGCCATGCGTCAAGCCGGATTCTTGGCGGCGGCCGGGCTGGTCGCTCTCGAGACGATGGTCGAGCGGCTGAAGGACGATCACGCGCGAGCTCGCCAGCTGGCCGAACTCTTCGCCGCGACGTTTCCCGGGTCGAACTACGATCCCGCGACTTGTCGAACCAACATTGTCTCCTTCGATCACCCTCGGGCTCGCCAACTCGTCGCCGAGCTCGCGGCGCTCGGCGTGCTCGGCCAGACGATTGCTCCACACCGGGTCCGCTTCGTCACCTACGCCGGGGTCAGCGACGACGACGTCGACTTCGTCGCCGATGCGCTCGCTGGGTACCGCTCCGCAAGCTGAACGGTCGGCGTCGCTTCTGACCGCTGCGCCCACGTCCCGCCGGGTCGCGGTTGAAGGAGCGGTAGCCTTTAGGGGTTGTAAAGGCATCCCATGACTGAGATTCTCCACCTCTCCACGTTCCTGCACCGTCCCATCTACGATTCGGACGGCGACCGGATCGGCCGCGTCCAGGACCTGGTGGCGCGCCTCGGCAGCGACGCCCATCCCCCGATCGTCGGTGCCGTCATTCGCATTGAAGGTCGCGACCTCTTCCTACCTGTCCGCAAGATCGGCGGGCTCGCCCAGGGCAGCATGACCTTTCAGGGCCGACGGGTGGACCTGCGTCGCTTCGAGCGCCGCCCCGGCGAGTTGTTGCTCGCCGAAGACCTTCGCGCTCGACATCTTATAAATGTCGTGCGGGGACGCATCATCATCGCGAACGAGATCGAGCTCGCCGAGGTTGATGGTCGGTGGGAGGTCGTGGGCGTCGACCCCGGGCGACGCTCCTTTTTCCGCCGGGTACTCGGCCGCCGGATTGGCGCGCACGTTCAGGCCGATTCGATCGTCGACTTTGCCTCCATCGAGCCGTTCGTTTCGCACGTGCCGACGGCGCGCCTGCGCATCCCGTACCGAAAGCTCGCCAAGCTGCACCCGGCCCAGCTGGCTGATCTCGTCGAGCAGTCCAGCCACGAAGAAGGCGAAGAGATCATCGAGGCGGTTGGTCTCGACCGCGAACTTGAGGCCGACGTGTTCGAAGAACTCGACACCGAGCACCAGCTTGAGTTTCTCGAGTCGCGCACTGACGCCGAGGCCGCGCGGCTGCTCTCGCGCATGGAGCCCGACAACGCGGCCGACCTCATCACGGAGATCGATCAGGAGCGACGGCTCCCTATCCTCGAGTCGCTGCCGAGCGAGCAACAGGCGAAGATCCGCCAACTGCTCTCGTACAACGCCGATACGGCGGGCGGGCTCATGAACCCGGACTTCATCTCCGTTGCGCCTGACGCGACCGTCGGCGACGCACTCGAGGCGATTCGAACGTCGCGCGTGCCCGCGGAGTCGCTCCAGGCGGTCTTCATCGTCGACGACAGCGCTCAGCCAGTAGGCGCGGCGTCGATCGCGTCCCTGGTGCGCGCCCGACCGACCGAATCCGCGCTGGTCGTCGCGCGCACGCCGCTCGAGCACGTGCACCCACACTGGGACGTGCTGCGAGTATCGAGGAAGATGAGTGACTTCAACCTCACCGTCTTGCCGGTGCTCGATGACGAGCACGCCAAGATGATCGGCGTCGTGACCGTCGACGACCTGCTCGAAGAGCTCTTACCCCAGGGCTGGCGCGCCGAGTTCGGCATGAGCGCGGTGGAGGAGTAGCCGTGCTCGTGCTTCAGCGTCACGTTCTAAGGGGGTCCTTCTGAAACCCCCGAGTACCGGCTGCAAGGCTTTAAACGTACTGAGACAACCTCGCTGTGACTTGAAGGAGAGCGCCTAGCCCCCTTTGGTTTCGCCGCGGTTGCTTCACCCAACGACCACGACGAGACGAAAGGAGGTGGGACGTGCAGCGCGAAAGGTCGAGAGAGAAGGAACACGAGATCGCGGGTGCTTTCGGCACCATTAGCTCCCATGACGAGCGGAATCGTCATGGCCTGCGCGCGCGCTTTCTCACACTGATCGCCATCATCGGCCCCGGGCTCATCGTGATGATCGGCGACAACGACGCTGGGGGCGTTTCAACCTACGCCCAGGCCGGGCAGAACTTCGGCTACTCGCTTTTGTGGACGCTGCCCCTGATCATTCCGGTGCTCGTTATCGTCCAGGAGATGGTCGCCCGACTCGGCGCGGTGACCGGCGTCGGGCAAGGGCGGCTCATACGCGAGCGCTTCGGACGTTACTGGGGCAATCTCTCGGTCCTTTCGATCCTCGTCCTGAACTTCCTTATCATCATCACGGAGTTCATTGGCATCTCGCTTTCGATGGAGTACTTCGGCGTCACGCCCTACGCGTCGGTGCCGGTCGCAGTGGCCTTGCTCTTCGCCGTGACGGCGTCAGGTTCGTTTCGCCGTTGGGAGCGGTTCATGATGCTCTTCGTGGGGATGAACTTGGTCATTATCCCGCTAGCCCTGGTCGCCCACCCGTCGGTGGCGCACATGGTCCACTCGGCGGCCATCCCGAGTATCCGCGGCGGCGCCTCGTCGGCTTCGGTGCTGCTGATCATCTCGATCATCGGCACCACAATCGCACCATGGCAGCTGTTCTTCCAGCAGTCCAACATTGTCGACAAGCGCATCACCCCGCGCTGGCTCAATTACGAGCGCGTTGACACGATTGTCGGCGCCTTCATCGTCGTCATCGTGGCTTCGGTACTCGTGGCGGTGTGCGCCGCCGGACTCGCGGGGCACGGCGGAACGACCGCGTACACGAATGCGCTGGGTGTCGCGAGGGGACTGGGTCGCCACGTGGGCGATGGCGCCGGCGCACTGTTTGCGATCATCCTTTTAAATGCCTCGGTTATTGGCGCGGCGGTCGTCACGCTGGCCAGCTCGTACGCGCTGAGCGACCTCTCTTCGACGAACCAGGGGCTCAACGCGCGCCTCGCGGAGGCCAAAGCCTTCTACGGCGGCTTTGCGGGAATCCTGATTTTCGCCGGCGCGGTCGCGGTGATTCCCGGGGCGCCGCTTGGCGTCATCACGTTGGCCGTCCAGGCCCTCTGTGGGCTGATGCTGCCGAGCACCACCATCATCGTCCTGCTGCTGGCCAACGACAGGGAACTAATGGGCCCCTGGAAGAACCCGCGATGGCTCAACGTCATTGCGGTGATCATCGTGACCGCCCTCGTCGTGCTCTCTTTCGCGTTGATGATCTCGACGCTATTCTCATCGGTCGACGTACTCACGTTGCTTGTCGTGCTGGCGACCCTCGGTGTGATCGGCCTGGCGGTGGGATTGCCCATGGGACTGAGGCGCGTCGAAGCGCCGCTTCACTATGACATCGACAAGCGGGACTGGCGCACGCCCCGGCTGACTCTTCTTGAACCGCTGCCACGTTCACGGGCGCGGCAGATCCTGATGCGCTCGCAGAGCTGCTATCTCTTCACCGCCGGCATTCTCTTGATCGTGCGCATCGTCCAACTCGTCACCTCCTAGTCTCTCGTCATGGCATTTCGACCCACCCTGGTGTGCGTTCACGCGCACCCCGATGATGAGGCGTTCTTCGGCGCCGGCGCGACGGCGCACTACAGCGCGCTCGGACATCGCTGCGTGCTCATCACCTGCACGTCTGGTCAGCTCGGAATCGACGCCGCTGGCCGATCGGGCGACGTTCCCTGGCACGACGACCTCGAGACTCGAGCCGTTCGGGCCGGTGAGCTGCAGCGAGCGGCGGCACGGCTCGGATTCTCGAGGGTGGTGACGCTCGGTTACGACGACTCGGGCATGCAGGGCTGGCCGACCAACGACAACTCCCGGGCCTTTATGAACGCCAACGTCGACGCGGTCGCCGCGACGATTTCGTCGATCCTCGACGAGGAGCGCGCCGCGATCGTCGTCACCTACGACGAGAAGGGCTTCTACGGACACCCCGACCACATCCAGACGAACGCCGTCACTCGTAGGGCGGTGGCCCTCGCGGCGACGGTGGAGCGCCTCTACTACTCTGTCGTGCCCGAGGGCGTGATGGCGGAGCTCGTGGCGGGCGCTCAGTCCTCGGGGCTCACCATGCCAGCCTGGGTGCTCGATGCGAGCACCCACGTCAGCGACGGGCTTATCTCGACGACGCTCGATGTTGCCAGCTACCTGAAGGTGACGCGCGAAGCGATGGCGGCCCACGCCACTCAGACCGACAACGAGGACCTCGTCGAGATGAGCGACGACCTCTTCTCGCTACTCTTCAGTACCGAGTACTTCCAGCGCGCCTGGAGTCGACGCGACACCAGCGCCGACGCCAACGATCTCTTTGGAGGATTGTCATGGACCTGACCTTCTTGGCCGTGCACGCGCACCCTGACGACGAAGCCAGTTCGACGGGCGGGATCTACCGGGTGCTAGCCGACGAGGGCGTGCGCACAGTCCTCGTCACCTGCACGAATGGCGAGTTCGGTGACGCGCCCGGCGGGGTGAAACCCGACGCCGACCACCACGACGGCGACGAGGTCGCCAAGATCCGGGCCGTCGAGCTCGACAACGCGGTAAAGATCCTCGGCATCGAGCGCAACGTGCGCTTCGGGTACCGCGACTCGGGCATGATGGGTTGGCCCCAGAACGACGACCCCGAGTCCTTCTGGGCGACGCCGGTCGAAGACGTCGCCCGGCGCCTCGCGGACCTGATTGAAGAGGAGCGGCCTCAGGTCATCGTCACCTACAACGAGCACGGCTTCTACGGCCACCCCGACCACATCCAGGCCCACCGGGTCACCGTGGCCGCGCTCGATCTCCTCAGCTACGAGCCCACCCTCTACTACAACGCCATCCCCAACTCGGTCATGGCCGAAGTGCGCGAGCGCTGGGCCCAAGCCGAGCGCGAGCGAGCCGAGGCCGACGCCGCCAAGGGCATCGTCCGACCTCCCGAAGAGCCCGAGGAGGAGATCGACATCGGCACTCCGGACGAGAAAATTGGCGCCGCGATCGACGTCAGCTCGGCGACCGACGCGAAGTACGACGCGCTCGCCGCGCACCACTCGCAGATCGCCGAGTCGTTCTGGATGAAGATGAGTCGCGAGGAGTTCCGGGAGGTGATGCGCACCGAGTGGTTCGTGCGCGTGACGAACCCGATGAACCTCTCGGGGACGGTCAGCGACCTCTTCGCCGGCTACCGCTAGCTAGTAGCGGTACGTCTCGGGCTTGTAGGGTCCCTCGACCGCCACGCCGATGTAGTCGGCCTGCTGCTTGGTGAGGGTGGTGAGCTTCACGCCGAGCGCCTCGAGGTGCAGGCGCGCGACCTTCTCGTCGAGGAGCTTGGGCAGGACGTAGACCTTCTTCTCGTAGCGATCGTGGCTGGCGAAGAGCTCAATCTGGGCCATCACCTGGTTGGTGAAGGAGTTGCTCATCACGAAGCTCGGATGGCCGGTCGCGTTGCCGAGGTTGAGCAACCGTCCCTCGGAGAGCACGAGGATCGCCTGGCCGCTCGGCAGGATCCACTTGTCGACCTGGGGCTTGATCGTCTCGCGCCGAACGCCCGCAAGGCCGGCCAGTCCCGCCATATCAATCTCGTTGTCGAAGTGGCCGACGTTGCCGAGCACGGCCAGGTGCTTCATCGCCTGGATGTGCTCGAGGGTCACGATGTCACGGTTGCCGGTGGCCGTGATGATGAAGTCGGCCAATGGAATCGCCGCGTCGAGTGTCGTCACCTCGAAGCCATCCATCGCCGCCTGCAGCGCGCAGATCGGATCGATCTCGGTAATGATGACCCGCGCCCCCTGGCCGCGCAGCGACTCGGCCGATCCCTTGCCGACGTCGCCGTAACCGCAGACGACGGCTACCTTGCCGCCGATGAGAAAGTCCGTCGCGCGGTTGAGACCGTCGATCAGCGAGTGGCGGATGCCGTACTTGTTGTCGAACTTGGACTTCGTGACCGCGTCGTTGACGTTGATGGCGCTGAAGAGCAGGCTGCCATCGCGCTCGCGCTCGTAGAGCCGGTGCACGCCGGTCGTCGTCTCCTCCGAGACGCCCAGGATTCCTTGGGCCATCGGCTCGAAGAGCTGTTCGCCGCTCGAAACGATCCGATCGAGCAGGGCGAGTATGACTCGGTACTCCGCGGAGTCGGCCGACTCGGGCGCCGGGACGAAGCCGGCTCGCTCGAACTCGACGCCCTTGTGTACGAGCAGCGTGGCGTCCCCGCCGTCGTCGAGGATCATGGTCGGACCAGCGTGGCCGGGCCAGCGCAGGAGCTGCTCAGTGCACCACCAGTACTCCTCGAGCGTCTCACCCTTCCAGGCAAAGACCGGCACACCCTTGGGGTTAGCGACGGTGCCGGTGGGCCCGACGACGACTGCGGCGGCGGCGTGATCCTGAGTCGAGAAGATGTTGCAGCTCGCCCAGCGCACATCGGCGCCGAGGGCGACGAGCGTCTCGATCAGCACCGCCGTCTGGATCGTCATATGGAGCGATCCCGCAATCCGCGATCCTTTGAGCGGCTGGCGCCCGGCGAATTCGCGGCGCATGGCCATGAGGCCGGGCATCTCGTGCTCGGCGAGGGCGACCTCGGCTCGGCCGAAATCGGCCAGTGAGAGGTCCGCAACTTTGAAGTCAATGGTGCCAGAGGTCATGGTTCTCCTAAGAGTCCGAAGTTTCCAGGCGCCGACCTCTGTCGCAGTCGCCCATCGAAATGCTACCTCAGACGCCGACGCGAAACTCCACGACGTCGCCATCGCGCATGACATATTCCTTGCCTTCGACGCGGGCCTTGCCCGCCGCGCGCACCGCGGCCATCGAGCCAGCGGCGACCAGGTCGTCGTAGGAGACGATCTCGGCCTTGATGAAGTGCTTTTGAAAATCAGTGTGAATCTCGCCGGCCGCCTCGGGCGCGGTCTCGCCCTGGTGGATAGTCCAGGCGCGGGCTTCTTTAGGTCCGGCCGTCAAGAAGGTCTGTAGGCCGAGCGTCGAAAACCCGACGCGCGAGAGCTGAGTGAGCCCGGACTCGGCCTGGCCGTAGGAGTGCAGCAGCTCGACGGCATCGTCGTCGTCGAGGTCGGCCAGCTCGGCCTCCAACTTCGCGGAGAGCACGACGCTCGGCGCGGGGGCGACCGACGCCTCGAGCTCGCGGCGGCGGCGCTCGTCGCCGAGAGTTGCCTCGTCAACGTTGAAGGCGTAGATAAAAGGTTTGTCGGTCAGCAGATGCAGGTCGTTCAGCGCGGTGCGGTCGAGTTCCGGGCCAAGCTGCGAGATGACGCGGCCACCATTTAGGGCGACCTCGGCCTTTCTGACTTCGACCAGCCGCGCGGCGGCCTCGCCACCTCGTTTGGCGTCGCGCTCGAGGCGCGTCGCCGCGCGCTCGAGGGTCTGCAAGTCGGCGAGGATCAGTTCCGTCTCGATCGTCGCGACGTCGTCCGCGGGGTCGATGCGCCCGTGCACGTGGATGACGTCGTCGTCGGCGAAGACCCGCACCACCTCGCAGATGGCGTCGCACTCGCGGATCGCGGCGAGGAACAGGTTACCCAGGCCTTCGCCCGTCGAGGCGCCGCGCACGAGACCGGCAATATCGACGAAGGTCACCGTCGCGGGGATGATCTTTTCTGAGCGGAACATTTCCGCGAGGACGCCCAGTCGCTCGTCGGGCACGACGACAACGCCGATATTCGGCTCGATGGTCGCGAAGGGGTAGTTCTCGGCCGCCACGTGGTTCTTGGTCAGCGCGTTGAAGAGCGTGGACTTTCCGACGTTGGGAAGACCAACGATGCCGATTTCAAGACCCATAGGACCGTTCAGGCTAGTTGAAGGACGCGGCTACTCCTTCGAGTTGCTCGCCACGCGTTGGGCCCGTTCGAGACATGGCGAGGCTCGCACCGATCGAAGGCTCTCAGCGCGGGTTGACGGTTCGCACCGGAGAAGCGCTGTCATGCCGCGTCGGCGACGCCAGTGGCCTCCGCGTGGATTCGAGACACGGCGTTCACCGCAACCAGCGAGCCCACGGCCGCGGCAATGACACCGAGGACGATCGCGAACAGCACCGCGCTTGCTCCTAAAGAAGGGTGAACTGCCGCCGCGGTGAAGTGGAGTCCGCTAAATCTCGTGGCTCCAGCGCCGCTGCCCGGCGAGAAGCCACCCCCACCGCTGAAGCCCCCACCCGGGGCGCCGCCAGCGAAGCCCCCACTCGGGGCGCCGCTGAAGAAGCCGCCGTTTGGGGCGCCGCCAAGTCGTTGTGCGAAGAAGTCAGAGGGGGACGTTGTCCCGCTGAACAAAGTGGTGGTAATCGGGCTTGCCACCAACACGCCTACGAGAAAGCCGACAATGGTGCCTATGGCGGCAAAGATGCCCGTTTGCGCAATGAACGGACGACGGATCGATCGATTCGAATCGCCGCGAGACTTGCGTTCCGCGATTTCGTCACGATTCTGGCTCACGAACATCAGCGCCGACAGCAACAAGATGATCAGCGTCAGCGCTACGCCACCAATGAGCAAATAGGTTGCCGTCGACCTTCCCGAACTGAGCGGAGCAATGCGAGCCTGCAGCGTCGCTTCGGCGGATGTCACGGTGGCGTTGCTGCCGACCGTCGCCTCGATAGCCGTCGTCGCCGTGGCCGCGTTCGACGCGTTGTTGATGGTCACGACGAGGCTCGAAACCCCGCCCTTGGCCGAGGCCAGCGTTTGCACCGTAGAGAGGGGCATCAAGATGCTGGTGTTGGTAAAGGTGGTACCAGTCGAGTAGATGCCGACCACGGTGATGGCGTGGCTCCACGCCGTGAAGGTGGAACCTACGCTCAGCTTGTTATTGCTCGCGAGCGTTGAACCGATGACCGCCACGTCCTTGGTGGAGTTGTCCGAGTACAGTGCGCCCGACGTCAACTTCTCTCTTGCGACGACGCTCCTGCCTGGCGCATTGGTACCGGTTACGAGGAGTGGCACCGCAATCTTCGAGGTCGATGAACCCGTTCGGAATTTCAATTTGAGCGTGGGCGCCGTCAGCGACGTCTCCGACTTCGTCAGCGCCTCGCTGAGTGTCGCGCTGACCGACACCACGTTGGGTAGGCCCCGCACGTCATTCACGCGCACTTCCGGCAAAAGCGCGGCGCTCGAACTCGAGCCAATGCCCGTCGCGGTGGAGACGGTGATAATCCTTCCGTTAGCCGACGTAGAGAGGGTCGAGATCCTCGAGTTCGCGGCGTTACGGGCTTCGAGGGACGAGACGGCGAGCGCGATTGCCAGTACGAGTAGTACTACGACGCCGATCGCTCGCGCAGGGCTGCTGAACGCCCTTTGGAGGCTACGCCGGAGCGATGGCAATTGATGTCCCTTCTTGGAGTACCGACCATTGTTACCCGACCGGGCGCGAGCAGACTTAATCGGGAGTAAGACCGGCGTAAGAGTTTGGTCGATGGGATTCGAGCCCGCGTTCTCGACGGAGGTGACTCGCCGCGAGGTAGCTAACCGACGAGGCCAACTCGTCGGACGCAAACGGCGCCGAGACAGCGCCGGCCCAGCAACCAGGACGAGACAAACCAGAATTAGTGGGAAGATTCGTCCTGGAGGCAGGACACGCTGTCTGGGCCCAACAGCGGCATCGCATCGCCTTCGAGGGCGATCTCAATGGTGGCGTAGCGGACCACTCCGCGCCCGTTGCGGGACGGCGGTCAAGATGAATATGTTGCTAAGAAATTAGTTAACTTAACTCAATCGACCAACGGTGCCACTTACTCTGAGTCCAGGCAAGGGCGTGCAGACACGGCACCGCTGAGGACATCCGTGCGGAGCGGCGGAAGTCAGCACGGCGTGTTCGCCCAATGAGCCCAGGATGGAAGGATCACTAGTGCGTCTCCCACGCGGCAGGCGAAGGAAGGTAGTGACGATCGCCGCCGTGGTTGTCGTGGCGGCGGCCGGTGTCACCACGGGTCTGCTGCTCACTGGTTCATCAGGCGTCCAGTACCAAACTGAGCCCGCCACCATCGGAACGGTGGCTCAAACGGTGACGCTCTCGGGCACACTCGAGCCGGTAAGCCAGGCCGATCTCAACTTCGGGACGGCGGGCACTGTCTCCACCGTGTCGGTGAGCGTTGGCCAAAAGGTTAGCGAAGGGGCGGTTCTTGCGACGCTCGATAGTGCCAGCCTCGTCGCACAGGTGGACCAGGCCCAAGCTGCCTACGGCAGTGCCGTACTGGCCCTAAAGACCGCCGAGACTCCCACCGGTTCGCTGGTGAGCCAAGACGAGACGACCGTCACGAACGATGAGCAGGCACTGAGAAGCGCGGAAAGCTCACTCGCCGAAATGAACGACGCCAGCGAGGAAAGTCTGGTCCAGAGCCAAGAGGCCCTGCAAACGGCGCAGACGAACATGTCAAACGAAGCTGCCCTGATGCTGGACGACGAGGCCGCGCTAGCGGCCGCCGAGGCCAAGGAGACGTCCGATTGCGACGGGGATGCGCAGGCGTCCTCAGTGTGCACGCAAGATCAGAGCACGGTGTCGAACGACAAGTCGCAGGTCACGTCCGATGAAGCGGCGGACGCGAATGCGCAGAGCACGGTGCAGGCAGACGACGAGAATGTCACCTCGACTCAGCAGAAGAATGCGCAAAACATGTCACAGGCCGAGGTCGCCGTCACGAGCGCACAATCGGCGCTCGCGACCGCCAGAGCCAATCTGCAGATGGCGAGTGACGGTTCCTACGCGAACGAGCTGACGTCGGACGAGGCGTCGGTCGTGTCCGCCCAGAGCAACCTTCAATTGGCGGAAAAGAACGCCACCGACGCCCGCCTGATTGCGCCGATTAGTGGAACGGTGATCGAGGTCAGCATCGTTCCTGATGCTTCGGTGATGGCGGGGACGTCTACCGTGGGCTCACCGTCTTCGTCCTCTTCGTCATCGGGGGGGAGCGGGTCTGCCGCCGACATCGAGATTGTCAGCCCGGGAACCTTCGAGATTCAAGCAACGGCGTCAGACACCGAGCTGCCCGAACTCAAGGTTGGCCAGAGCGCGGAGTTCACGGCTTCGGGGGCCACAGCCACATACGAGGGCACCGTGACCAACATCGACACCCTGCCCACGATCAGTTCGGGCGTCGCCACCTTCCCCATCACCATTGGCGTGAAGGGCTCGACGTCCGATCTTTACGAGGGCATCTCAGCCAGCGTCAGCGTGACGACGCTTTCCGTGGCCAACGTCCTGACGGTGCCCTCGAGCGCGGTTCACACTGAAGGTACGAGTAGCTACGTGGACGTTCTATCGAACGGGAAGGAAGTGACAACGCCAGTCACCGTGGGCGCCGTCGGTTCGACGTTGACCCAGATCAAATCGGGTCTTACGCCGGGTGAAGAGGTGATCCTGGCCGAAGTGACTTCGATCGTCCCCAGTAGCTCTGGTTTCGGTGGATTCGGAGGTGGCGGATTGGGCGGCGCTACATTCACTCGACAATTCGTGGGTGGGGGAGCGGGAGCGAACATCGTCATCGGCGGGGGGAAAGGTTAACTCCGGTCGATTCATGAGGGTTGGACGCGCGTGACAACGTCATCACCTGAGGTAGTCGGGACCAACCTCGAAGGACCCCTCTCGGAGCACACTTTGGAGCCAGCGGGAGCGACGCCGATCGTCAGCTTGGCGGACATTCATAAGGACTACCAAACTGGCTCGATCACTGTCGAAGCGCTGCGAGGGATCTCTCTGCGAGTCGACGACGGGGAATTCGTCGCGATCATCGGGCCGTCGGGGTCGGGAAAGTCAACCTTGATGCACATCCTGGGCTGCCTGGACCATCCCACCTCAGGGAAATACCTCCTAGCGGGCGTGGACGTCGGCGAAATGGACGAACGAGCATTGGCCGAGGTCCGAAACCGCCGAATCGGCTTCGTCTTTCAACAGTTCAACTTGCTCGGAACCCTTTCGGCAGCGCGAAACGTCGAGCTCCCGCTGATCTACGCCGGATTCGACCGACGTACGCGACGGGCGTTAGCCGCTGCATCGCTCGATCGGGTCGGCCTTTCGCATCGCATGGAGCACCGGCCCAGCGAACTGTCGGGCGGGCAGCAGCAGCGCGTCGCCGTCGCCCGGGCGCTCGTGACCGAACCCACCTTGATCCTGGCCGACGAACCGACAGGCAATCTCGACTCCTCATCCGCCGAGGAGGTGCTTAACCTGCTCGCGGAGCTGCACCAGGCGGGGCGCACGGTGATCTTGATCACCCACGACATTGAGACGGCGAGCACCGCGCAGCGCGTCGTGCGTATTCGCGACGGTCTCATCCAGTCTGACGAAGCGGCGTCGCGATGAACCTTCTTGAAACCGTTCGTTCTGCCATTGAGGCGATCGTCAGCCACCGGCTCCGCTCGGCGCTCACGGTGCTCGGCATGCTCATTGGCATTGCCGCGGTCATCATGACGGTGGGTCTTGGCGAGGGAGCGACCTCGTCGGTCAACTCCGCCATCTCGTCGTTAGGGACCAACTTGCTCATCGTGACCCCCGGGAGCAGCAAGTCCAGCGGCGGAGTTCAGGGTGGCTTTGGATCCGCCACGACGCTGACGTACGCCGACTCGCTGGCGCTTGGCACGCACATCGTCGCGCCGGCCATCAAGGCGGAAACGCCGACGACCATGTCGTTTGCGGAGGTCAAGGCGGGCACGAAGAATTGGTCGACGCAGATCATCGGCACGACGCCGACGTACCTCGCCGTTCGCGACCGCTCCGTGACGATCGGAAGCTTCTTCACCGCAGCCGATGTGAAAAAGCAGACCGACGTCGCGGTCTTGGGCGCGACGACGGCTGAGGAACTCGGCCTCGGTTTCGACCCGATTGGTCAGACGATCGACATCGGCAATCTTTCGCTCACCGTTGTCGGGGTGCTCAATAGCGCCGGCAGCTCGGGGGCCACCAACGAAGACGACATGGTGCTGCTGCCGATAACGGTCGCCCAGAGCCAGATCACTGGCTCGGACTCGGTCCAGAACATCTACCTCGAGGCCACCTCGCAAGGCACGCTCGGCACCGCCTATACCGAGGCAAGCGACGAACTGCTGTCAATGCACCAGATCAAGACGCCGAGCGACGCCGACTTCACCATCACGTCGCAGTCGACCATCGAGGCGACGGCGACGTCGGTGGATAAGACGCTCACGGTGCTGCTCGCGGGGATTGCGGCCATCTCGCTCTTGGTGGGAGGTATCGGCATCATGAACATCATGTTGGTGTCAGTTACCGAGCGCATTCGAGAGATCGGCCTGCGAAAGGCCCTCGGAGCGACGCCGGCTGCCATCCGAGGCCAATTTCTTGTCGAAGCCTCCGTGTTGGGACTGACGGGCGGCCTGATGGGGGCGGGAATTGGCCTGATTGGCGCTGTGGTACTTCCGCACTTTATTTCGAATTCCATAGCCATCGAGTGGTGGGCCGTCGCGGGCTCCATCGGCGTCGCCGTCGCCATCGGACTTGGCTTCGGCGTCTATCCGGCAACCCGCGCCGCCAGGCTCGCCCCCATGGAAGCGTTGAGAAGCGAATGAACTCGAGCGGCAAGCCTGCGCCCGAACGCCCACACGAATGAAGAGGAGCTATTCCCCGTGACGCACCAATCCCAACCCCGTCAGCCGGTCAGCCGCGCGCGCGGGGCCCTCCAGCCGCTGCGCGCGCTCTGGGCGACTCTTCTGGGCGGCGTGCTCATTGCGTCGACGGGGCTGATTGCCAGCGTGCCGGGGAGCGCCGGTGCCGCATCCCCGAACGACTATCTCTGCTACGTCGAGGGCAGCGGCCAGACGGCTCTCACCGGGTCCACCTACGCCACGCCGCTCGAAGTCGAACTCAGCACGACGTCGTGCGCGTCGCCGACGCCAGATACCACGAGCGGCCTCACCGTATCGTTCAGTGTTTCGGGTGGCGGCGGTCCATCGGTGACGTTCTCTCCGAGCTCGCCGATCACCGCGACGGGGGGCTTCGCCTCGACGACACCTACGGCCGACGACGTTTCCGGGCCCGTGTCCGTCAGGGCGACCTCCTCGGCTTCAGAGCAGAGTGTGACTTTCTCGTTGGAGAACGAAGGCGCCCCCGCATCGATTACGGCAAATGACGGCTCCTACCAGTCCACACCCCTGGACACGGCCTTTCCCCTCAACCTTTCGGTTACGGTCAATGACTCGTCCGGAAATCCGATCACGGGCGCGGAGGTGAGCTACGTCGCTCCCTCGAGCGGCGCCGGTGGCGTCTTTTCTTCCAACGACGCCACGTCGGTGTTGGTAGTGACCGGCGACTCGGGCGTCGCGGTTGCGCCAAGCTTCGTCGCGAACGGCATCGCGGGAGGCTACGTAGTCAAGGCCTACGTGGACGGGACCGCTCTCGTTGCGTCGTTCGCGTTGGTCAATGAGGCCGCGAACCCCTTGACGGTCGGATCGGTGTCGCCACCGCTGATCAACCAGGGCGCCGGCGACCTGGAGCTCGTGGTGACAGGCTCGGGTTTCGAGGATGGCCTCTCGGCAGGCTTCGACAGCCCCCAGATCAAGATCACTGCGACGACCTTCGTCAATGCGACGACAATTGACTTGCAGGTCACGATCCCCGCTTCGCTGCCCACGGGCGCCTACAGTCTCACGGTGACCAATCCCGGCGGGGCCGCGGCGACGGCTCCCGAGGCCCTTATCGTGGCGCCGGAACTCAGGCTCCCCGCTCCCGCGGCGTTCTTCGTGACGTTCTCTGGTGGCAACGCCACGCTGTCTGCGAGGGCGAGGAGCCAGCTCACGTCGTACGCCGACCATCTGCTGAGCGGGGCGTCTGTCAGGGTCGTGGGCTACGCGAGAGCTAACGCGAGCCTTGCCCGTACACGCGCGGCGAGAGTTGGCACGTTTCTCAAGGCGCTCACTTTGGATCTGCACGTTTCCGTGAGCGAGGTGACGTCTGCGGCCGCGAACCGGGCCGAAGTGATCACGACCGCCAACAACTAGCGGCGAGGGATTGAGCGAATGAGTGAACCTGATGTTCGTGAAGGTGCGGTGCCATTCGGTCAGTACCAGACTTGGTATCGCATCACCGGGGAACTCGACGAAGGACCGACGCCGCTCGTCGTCGTCCACGGCGGACCGGGGTGCTCGCACGACTACCTCGAGGTACTCGCGGCCATGGCCGACACGGGCCGTGCGGTCGTGCACTACGACCAGATCGGCGGCGGTCGATCGACGCACCTGCCGGATCAGCGGGCCGACTTCTGGACCGTTGGCCTCTTTCTCGACGAGCTCGACAACCTGCTCCAACATCTTGGCATCGGCGATCGCTACCATCTGCTCGGCCAGTCCTGGGGTGGGATGCTTGGCGCCGAACACGCGACGCGCCGGCCCTTGGGGCTCCAGTCGCTCGTACTGAGCAACTCTCCCGCCTCGATGGCCCTCTGGGCGAGCGAGGCGAAGGGCCTGCGGGCTCAGTTGCCCGCCGAAGTCGCGGCGACCCTTGACCGCCACGAAGCCGAGGGAACCTACGAGGACCCCGCCTACAAGGCCGCGACCGACGTGTACTACGAACGCCACGTGTGCCGAGTCCGCCCCAAGCCGGCGGGTCTAGTGCGCACCGAGGCCTTCATGGCGGAGGACCCGACGGTCTATCACACGATGAATGGCCCGAACGAGTTTTTGTGCATCGGATCGCTGCGTGAATGGACCATCATCGACCGACTCGGCGCGATCTCCGCCCCGACCCTGCTCATCTCCGGCCGATTTGATGAGGCGACGCCGGTGACCGTTCAGCCATTCGCCGACGGCATCGCTGACGTGCGGTGGGAGATTTTCGAGGAGTCCAGCCACATGCCCTTCGTCGAAGAGCCCGAGCGCTACCGGGAAGTGGTGGAGGCGTTCCTGGCGTCGCACGACTAGCGGTCATGGCCCGCGGAAATGACCTAAGGCCCTGACGCGGGCGAATGGGCTTCTGGTAGGCCGGAGTCGTGGAGTCATTCATCGACCGAATCGATGCCGGACGGAAATTGGGCGACAAGTTGTCCCATTGCCAGATAGCGAGCGACGCGGTCGTGCTCGGACTGGCCCGCGGTGGGATCGTGGTCGCCCATGAAGTGGCGGTGGCCCTAGACGCACCCCTCGACGTACTCATCGTGCGAAAGATCGGCGTGCCGTCACAGCCGGAGCTCGCGATGGGCGCCTTGGGTGAGGACGGGGAACTTGAGCTTGACCACAGTCTTGTTAGGTCGCTCGGTATCTCCCCGGCGCAAGTCGACCAGGTTGTCGCCCGGGAGCGAGTCGAGCTGCAACGTCGGGTCGATCGCTATCGCGGCGGCCGCCAAGCTCTCGCGATCGAAGGCGTAACGGCGATCATCGTCGACGACGGCGTGGCTACCGGGTCGACGGGACGAGCGGCCTGCCGGGTGGTGCGGAGGCGTCGACCGTCGCGACTGATCTTCGCGACGCCGGTGGCGAGTGCTGACGCGGCGCGAGCCTTCGCCCGCATCGCCGACGAGTTCGTCTCTCTCATTGAGGTCGAAGGCGGCTTCTCGGTCGGCCAGTGGTACGAGCGTTTCGATCAGACCTCGGACGATGAGGTCATCGACTACCTCAAGCGAACGGAGCGACGAGAGCGGCGCCCGTCGGAGGCGGCCAACGACGTTCCAAGGTCTCATCGGATCGTAAGCCAGTTCGAAGCGAAGGAATGAGGTGGGGCCGTGACGTCGATTGCCACTACGGGGACGCTTCTCCCGGAACGAGAGATCGTGCCGGTGCTGGGTCGAGACGGCGACTACGAGCAGTTGCTGGACTGGATTGGCGACCGACGCTTCGTGCTGATCGGTGAGGCCAGCCACGGCACTCACGAGTTCTACCGCGAGCGGGCCCGCATCACGAAGCTCTTGATTGAGCGCAAGGGGTTCGTCGCGGTCGCCGTCGAGGCCGACTGGCCCGACGCCTATCGGGTGAATCGTTACGTGCTTGGCCAGTCGGATGACAAGACCGCCGAATCCTCGCTCATCGACTTCGAGCGCTTCCCCGGCTGGATGTGGCGCAACGCTGACGTCGTCGACTTTGTCGCCTGGCTGAGGAGTCACAACGACGGCTGCCTGGACGAGCGCCACAAGGCCCGGTTTTATGGTCTCGACCTCTACTCCCTGCGGGCGTCCATGGAGGCAGTGGTCAACTACCTCGAAGCGGCGGATCCGCTGGCAGCGCAACGGGCCAGGGATCGCTACTCCTGCTTCGACATCGTTGGGGGCGAGGGCGCGAACTACGGGCACGCTGTCACCATGGGGTGGCATCCCTCGTGCGAGAGGGAGGTCGTGGCCGAGCTCGTCGACCTTCGACGTCAGGCGGCGTCGCTGTTGAGCCGCGATGGCGTGGTCGCCGAGGACGAATACTTCTTCGCCGAGCAAAACGCCCGGCTTGTTCACAACGCCGAGCGGTACTACCGAGTCATGTACCAAGGCCAGGTGTCGTCGTGGAACCTACGAGACGAGCACATGGCTGAAACATTGAACTTCCTCGCCGGCCACCTGGACAGCGTCAACGGGCACTCGAAGATCGTGGTGTGGGAACACAATTCGCACGTGGGCGACGCCCGCTCGACCGAGCTCGGGCGCGCCGGCGAGCTCAACGTGGGCCAGCTCACGCGCGTCAGTTGGGGCGACGACTGCTTTCTCATCGGGCTTACAACCCATCACGGTGACGTGAGCGCTGCTTCGAACTGGGGTGGACCAGTCGAACGCAAGCGAGTCCGGCCTGCCCTCGTGGGAAGCTACGAGGATCGATTCCACCGGTCGAGCGTCGAAAACTTCCTTGTGCGTCTCGGCGTGTCCGCCCCCGAGGCACTGAGAGCGACACGGCTCGAACGAGCCATCGGCGTGATCTACCGACCGGAAACGGAACGGAGCAGCCATTGGTTCCACGCCCACCTGCCGTCACAATTTGACGCTGTCCTCCACATCGACGAAACGTCGGCGGTACGACCTCTTGATCGGACGGTTCTCTGGGACGCCGGCGAGCCTCCCGAGACGTATCCGACCGGGCTGTGAGGACGTGACGGCGATCGTGGCGCCAAATGGAGCTGACCGCTTCATCTTCGGCGCACCTGAGCGATCGCTCACCTGGACTTGTTCACCGCACCGACGATCTCTGGTGCGACTCGAGCAATAATCGGCGATACTTGACATCGCCAACAAGCTTCAGAGGAGGTGATGAGATTGACAAGTTTCGTTAAGTTGATGAGTGCGGGCCCACTGTTCTTCGTCAGTTCGTGGGTGCTCATGCTCTTCGCCCACGTGGTCGCGCACAACGTGGGCATCCACCCATTCGGTTACATCACTTCAATGGTCGTAACAATTGGACTTTGGCTGACGCTGGCACCTGCCATTGCTGCGGTGGCTGGCCGAGGCCGTCGCTGGCACCGCGGCTGATCCGGCGCCGACCTAGAGGGCGCGGTGAGGCCTGTGACTTGGCGCGCCGATAGGCCTCGCCGAGACTTCAGCAGTTCCATCGGCGAGCAATGATTCGTTGCAAACGCGGTGAAGTCGGCGGCGCCCGTGGTTTAGCGCCGCCAGCTTGATGGCGGTGATGATGCGCAGTGCTCTGCCCCGAGGGAGTTGCTTCACCCGGACCTTGCGGGCCGCCGTCCCTTGGCGCGGCGTCGCGGTGCCTCTCGCTCATTGCGGGGTCGGCGGCCGATGTCGGCGTTACCCTTCGTGCCCCGTCGCTCGAAGCGCCCCACACAGCGAGCATCGGCACTCGATCAGATCGGTGGCGCTGACTCGAGGAGGTTGAACGTGACTTGACGAGGGGGCAGACCCGTTCCAAGATGCAATGATGCCGTTCTCAGACATCACCCGTCGAGGTCCAGTGGCCGTGGCGGTTCTCCTCGCGGGCGTGGTCGGGATCGCTGTCGTCGGGCATTCAACATCATCGGCCCAGACCACGACGACGAGCACCTCATCGACCACCAGCACCTCGACGACGACGACATCGCTCGGAACGACCACGACGACGGTGTTGCCTACAACCACGACAACGTTGAAGCCCAAACCGAAGCCCAAGCCGCCGCGCGAGCCCAAACTCGTGACCGGCGATCAGGGACCTTACGTACGGGTCGTGCAGCGGCGGCTCGCGGCCCTCGGCTATTGGCTGGGCCCGATAAACGGAATTTTTGCGGACAGCACGGAACAGGCCGTCTACGCCCTGCAGAAGGCGGCGCATCTACCGCGCGACGGCGTCGTTGGGCCGGCGACCTACGCTGCGCTGGCCCGGGCGGTGCGTCCGACCATCCGTCCGGCGGCTGGCAACCTCATCGAGATCGACCTCGGCGACGACCTGCTTATGATCGTTCGTCACGGCGGGCTCTTCGAAACGCTCAACACCTCAACGGGCGGCGGTTACACCTACTCCGACGGGGGTACGGCGGCGGTCGCCGAAACGCCGATCGGGACCTTCCACGTCTACCGGCAGGTCGACGGGATCGTGGTCGACACCCTCGGTGAGCTTTGGCGTCCGAAGTACTTCGACGCCGGCTTCGCCATCCACGGTGACTCCTACGTGCCGTCGATCCCAGTGTCGCACGGCTGCGTTCGTGTGAGCAATGAGGCGATCGACTGGATCTGGGCGAACAACATCCTTCCACTGGGCACGAAGGTCTGGATCTACAACTGACGAGGCCTCGCTCGTGGCGCTCCCGGTCACGTCGCGGAGATCGGCGGGGCGCGGCGGGGGCGACTCCTGCGCGGCAAGAGCCACGACTTTTCGCGCAATGGTGTAGTCGCGATTGACCAACTCAGTTCCGAGTGTCGTAATTCGCTTCGCCGCGATCATGACTCCCGAAGGAGGAACAAGGAACAGAGGCGTGTTCGCTGTTGGCTTACCTCTGGACGGTGAGTTTCTTTCCGAAGGCCAGCGACCCAGGCTTGACGTCGTTTTTCGCGTGGTTCTGCGCGAGTCCCTTGGTCCAAGCCATGGGACAGTGCAGTAGATTCCTTCGCCGAACTACGACCCATGCCGGGGCGGTGCTCGATCTCGCTTCGCGGGTGAAAACTACTGATGACGTCCCATTTCGACGTAACCGGAGCGCACTTATTGTTCGCGGCCACTCGCCACCTCTCCTGACCAACGTTGCGCCGAGGTTGTGCTGGCCTTCGAGGTCTTTCAGGGGCAGGGCTGCGAACGAAACCAAGGGCTGGCAGCCGTCACTCATCGATCGATTTGACGACGAGACGCGATTCGAGTTAGCGATGGAAAACTGTCAGCTCTTAGCTCGAATGAAGGCGTTTGCCACGGCACCGTCCATTTCCACCAAAGTAGTGGCAGCGTCAATGTCGTCGGGGAGCTGTGTACTTTCCAGCCATCTCTCAACCGTGTCGCGACCGTGTACGAGCGTCGGAACGACTTCGATGTCTCGAAAACCAGCGGCTCGTAGCTTGTCTTCGTAATCCGCATCAAGAAGGGCGCCGGCAATGCACCCAGTCCACAGCGCCATCAGTCCCTGAAGTCTCGAGGAGATGGGGCGAAGCAGTACCACATCGGACACCGCGAACAGTCCGCCCGAACGCAGAACTCGGTTCGCTTCTCTTAGGACCAGGTCCTTATCTGCAGCGAGATTAATCACGCAATTCGAGATAATGACGTCGACCGAATCGTTCGGAAGGGGGATCGCTTCCATCGACCCGAGGAGGAATTCGACGTTCGAAACTCCCGCCTCAGCCTGATTTCGTCGGGCGAGGTCGAGCATTTCTGGCGTCATGTCGAGACCGTAAACCATTCCGGTTGGACCAACTCGGCGCGCCGACAAGAGCACGTCGATGCCGCCACCCGAACCCAGGTCGAGCACCACCTGTCCCGGTTCAAGTGATGCCAACAGAGTCGGATTTCCGCATCCGAGCGATGCCGAAACCGCGTCGGCCGGAAGATCTCCCACCTCGTCCCCGTAAAGCGCGGCGCCGAATCCTCGCCCCGCTTCGACGTCCGCGCAGCACCCAGTTTGCGCAACAGCGAGCGCGGCGGTCGCGTAACGCTCGCGAACCGCCTGTCGAATTGAATCTTCCCTCGTTGCCATTCCTCTGACTCCCCTATCTCTGGCCGCCTCGATGTTGGCGCTGGTCAGATGGCGGCGCTGAGCGAGGCGAGGCGTCCGCGATTCAATGAGTACCAGACCCATTTTCCCCGTCGTTCGCCCTGCACGAATCCGGCCTCGCTCAAGATCTTCATGTGGTGCGAGATGGTCGGTTGGCTCTTGCCCAGCGGGCCCACGAGGTCGCAGACGCAAACCTCACCCTTTGGCGAGGCAGCGAGGATGCTGAGCACCCTGAGGCGAACGGGGTCCGCCAGAGCGCTAAATCCCGTGGCCAACTCGAGCGCCTCGTCAGCGTTCAGCGGCGCCGAGGTCACCGAGGCACAACACAGCTCACCTTTGCGCACTTCAATCGCAGTTCCCTGCCGCGCCATCAGCCCACTCCATCTATTGACATACGTCGATGCATTCACCATACTAGATGCATCGGTCATTATCAATACCAGGAGAATCAGGGTGTTCCCTCGTAACACGCGCAAGTGCGTTCAGAATGCATGAAGCTGCGCTCTGGCGTCGCCTCCTGGCCGAGTATCTCGGAAGTTGCCTCCTAGCGGCCGTCGTTATCGGGTCCGGCATCGCGGCGCAAACCTTATCGCCGCATGCCCTCGGACTCGAGCTCTTTGAAAGTGCCGCCGCCACGGCGGCGGGGCTGTTCGTGATCATTTTGATATTCGGCCCGATCTCCGGCGCGCACTTCAACCCGGTGGTGTCGTTCGTTGACGCCGCCTTCGGTGGCATCTCGTGGCGCCACGCCACCTCGTACCTGCTGGCCCAGGTGGCGGGATGCACCAGTGGTGCGATCATCGCCAACCTGATGTTCTCGAAGGCGGCGGTGTCGATCGCCACCGACCATCGCGCGACATCGGCGCACGCGTTGTCGGAAGTCGTCGCTACGACGGGACTGATCCTCGTGATCTTCGCGCTCGCGCGAACCGGACGGGGATCCAGCGCTGCGGCCGCCGTTGGCGCGTACATCGGCGCGGCGTACATCTTCACCAGTTCGGCGAGCTTCGCCAACCCCGCGATCGCTATTGGCCGCATGTTCTCGAACACCTTCGCCGGCATCGCCCCGTCATCAGTGCCCGCCTACATTGGCGCGGAAGTTGTCGGTGGAGCGCTGGCATTTCTGATCATCAAGGCGCTCTACCCCGGCGTCACGAGTGCCGACGCCTCCCGTGTCGTCCTCCCACACGAAGTCAACGACATCAGAGCAGACCCAGCATGAGCTTGAACAGCGACCCCAATCGCTAGCCCGACAAACCTGAGAAAGGAACATCATGCCCGAGATACGCCACTTCGACGACTTGCCGCCCGACGAGAAGCTCCTAGTTCGGCGCACCCTCGAGGTTCTCAAGCGCGAGTTTCGCGGCGTCTTCGATGACGGGACCGTCGAGAGCTTCCTCATGGACTCATTCGACCGCCTACTCGCCGGGGCCAAGGTCCGGACGTTCCTCGCGATCGTCGCGGAACGGTTCGCCCGAGAGCGCCTCAGCGCGATGGCGCATCTCGAAGGCGCCACCCCGGGCAAGCCAGGCGTGCTGTTTCTCTGCGTCCACAATGCCGGTCGGTCGCAGATGGCCGCGGGCTGGCTTCGCTCGATCGCGGGCGACAAGGTCGACGTGTATACCGGCGGTTCCGAGCCGAGCGCCGAACTGAATCACGTGGCGGTCGAAGCAATGGCCGAGGTGGGGATCGATATCCGTGAGGAGTTCCCGAAGCCGTGGACCGACGAAGTGGTGAGGGCGGTGGACGTTATCGTCTCGATGGGCTGCGGTGACGCGTGCCCGGTCTATCCCGGCAAGCGCTACGTCGAGTGGCAACTCGCCGACCCCGAGGGCAAGGGCATCGACGAAGTCCGCCTCATTAGGGACGAACTGCACTCTCGCGTTGGGTCGCTGATGGGCGAACTGAGCCACCACTAACCCCAACTCGTCGGCGAGGGAGCACTGCACCGCATCGGGGTGCAGCTCAGTCCACAGTGAAAGGAAGCCACCCATGCACCTGGTAGCAGTCGGGCGCAGCGACGCTGGAATAAGCGCCGCCCTACGAGTACGAGAACCCGATCCGTCCGCCGAGGACGCTGACGAGCCCAACGATCCCGAGGGTCCAAGCAGGCGTGTTTGAATAGTGGAGGGGCATCGCGAAGAGCGAGGCATTATGTCCGCGAAGTTGTGCTGAGGTCGTGCTCGCGCTTGCGAGGTCTCGAAGAGATTTAGAAACGAAACATTGCTCCCGTAGCTCAGGGGATAGAGCATCGGTTTCCTAAACCGTGAGCGCAGGTTCGAATCCTGCCGGGAGCGCCAGG
>Ga0209415_10002563_pt1 | contig 34073 bp, 29 predicted proteins | sample PeaSoiSIISIP2007_FD_187696 | JGI IMG/M metagenome (GOLD analysis project Ga0209415, IMG submission 187696) | Peat soil microbial communities from Weissenstadt, Germany - SII-SIP-2007 (SPAdes) (version 2) | ecosystem: Environmental > Terrestrial > Soil > Wetlands > Peat | place: Germany... | reverse complement strand
GCCCGAGCCGCTCTCGGTGTCACCGACCGCGCCGTTGACCGCGGTCACGACGCCGCCGATAGAGGCGGTGAGGACGGTTCCCCTGAGCGCCTTCTTGTCGGAGGTGACGGTGAGCTGGGACTGGGTCACCGCCGCCCGGGCCTGCGCGATCGTGACCGGGTCGAGGGCCTGGCCCGCCTCGATCGCTGCGACGTTGGCCTGCTGCAGCTGGATGGTCTGCTGCTGGTTCTGAACCGTCTGCTCGTCGCTCGCAATCGTCTTCTGGTCCGTCACGCACGAACTCGTCGCTGTGGTCAAGTACTGCGGCAGGCTGTAGGAAGTCCCTTTGCTGTTGGATGCCACGAGGCGGAAGATGTAGGACGTCGCCGGGTCGAGCCCGCTTACAGACACCGCGACTGGAGTGGACGTGCCGGCACCGACGGTGCCCGAGGTGGTCCTCGAGCTGTACGAAGTAGTGGTTCCGTACTCGAAGTAGTACGTCGCCTGAGCGCCGTTGGGGCTCACCGATCCCTGGAGTTCGGCCGTCGTGGTCGTGACGGAGGTGGCGGACGAGGTAACAGCTGTGGGAGCGCTGGCTGTCGTGCTGCCGGCACCGCCGCTGGTGCCTCCGCCGCTGCCGCTGCCTCCACTGGAGGAGGACGACGAGGACGATGGCGGGCAGCCGAGGGCCTCGTCATCCGCGAGCTGAGCCTCGGCGGCAGAAAGTGCGGTCTCGTCCGTCGTGAGTTGCTGATCGTCTGAGGCCAATTGGGCTTGAGCTGATGAGAGCGACGACTTGTTCTGCGCGACCTGTGAGGGTGACCCGCCTTGGAGAGCTTGCTGGAGTGTTGTCTCGGCGCCGAGGAGGCTCGCCTCGGCGCTTTGAAGGTTCGCCCGTGCGGTTGTCGGGTCAAGGGTGGCGAGCACCTCTCCAGCCCTCACCTGGTCCCCGACCGTGACCTTGACCGCGGTGACGGTGCCACTGCCAGTGAAGTTCTCACTGTCGGCCGCGGCGGGGCTGATGTTGCCAGAGGCAGTGACACTTTCTTGGACTGTGCCGCGCTGCACCGTGACCGTCCTTGCGATGCTGGTCGAAGCGGAGGCAGACCCGTAAATGGATCGCAGGCCGAAGCCGGCCACGGCGGCGACGGCCAGGACCAGGACCCCGTAGAAGGCAAACACGCGGGGCCTTCGCCTCGGGTTCGGCACAATGGCGCCGTTGGTTGGCCGGTTCCACCGCGTCTTGCGGAAGGTCGATCTCACGACAGATCCTGTCCTTTGCTCATCGGTTGATCTTCGTTCGCTGCTCGGGTATCGACCTGTGCCATGACGGACTAGGCGATCAGCTCGTTGTCGAGGTCGTACTGCCGCCCGGTCGCGGGGTGAACTTCGGCCGGAGGCTGGCGCAGTCTGCGAGAGCCTGTTGAACCTTCGAACTCTTCGTGTTGAGCGTGCTCGGGGGGGTGGACGTGCCGGTCGAGGACCGAGTGGGCAGGGTCACGCCATGGATCTTGAGGCAATTGCGGTACGCAGCGAGAGCAGCGCTCGAGAAGCCGCCACCGGGCCTCGAGCCGAATCCTCCCTTCGGGCGCAAACTTGCACACGCGGCGGCCGCCTTTTGAAACGCGGCCGAGTTGAAACCGGCGGCGCCACCGGTCGGGAAGCTGCCACCGGTCGGGAAGCTGCCACCGGTCGGGAAGCTGCCACTTCCGAACCCACCGAACTTCACGCCGTGCTTCTGCAGGCAGGCGGAGTACGCGGCAAAGGACGCCGCCGTGCTCGCACTGCTTCCGGCGGCACTTGTCGAAGAGGTGGTCGAGGAGGCCCCGCTTCCGCATGCGGTCAAGGCGACGGATCCTGCGAGCACGACGAGGAGGAAAGGAGACAGAAGGCGCCCTGCCTGGCGGCGACCGGCTAACCATGACGGCCGAGCTCGGTGGGCGGTTCCGCGCATGTAGGCACTCCTCTCGAAGGTCGATCTCAATCGACGTCGACCTCCCGATCGGGACAAGGCATGGACCAGCCTCGGTGCCGGGGATGGGAAACGATCCGGCTACGAGCCGATTGTGGGTATCGATCCTGGGAGGAAGCTGCGAACTTGTTCAGGATTGCCTGCGAGAGATGTGCCAGGGGACCGGACGCCGCTGGTGCGTCGCCCGCAGCGGCCTCCGGTCCCGATTGGCTCAGAAGGCGAGGATTCCCTCGCCTCCGGTTGCGCCGGCGACCGTGACGGAGCCGAGCTCGGTGAGCACACCGCCCGCCGCAACCTGATACTCGTCGACGATGCCGTTCGCCCCGGTCTGCACGTAGAGGAACCTGCCATTGGCCGACCCAGCGGCGTCAACCGTCCCAGGGTCGGTCGCGGTGGCCGCCCCGAGCGTCAGCAGCCCTCCAGGACCAACTTGGTAGTCGCTCACAGTCGCGCTGCCGGCGTTCGAGGCGTAGAGGTTGCCATCCACCGCCGTGACCCAGCAGGTCGCCTTCTGACCCGTGCCGACCGCGTCAAGCTCGGTCGCGACACCGCTGGGGCTGAGTGCGAACGTGGCGAGCGCATCGGTCCCGGCCTCGGAGACGACGAGGTCGCCGGCTGCATCGAACGTAACGCCGAAGGGAACCGTCCCCGCCTCCCCGTTCACGACGGGCGCGGCGGACAACCGACCGTCCCCGCGCACGCGGAAAACGTCGATGTCATTTCCGTTGGCCTTTGTTGTCACGATCAGTTGCGAGCCGTCCGGGGTGAAAGCCAACTGCCCAGGGGTATTCGTGAACTGCGGAGTGGCCGTCGGGTCGAGGCCGAGCCCCCGATCCGAGCCGAAGATGGGCAGCAGGAATCCGAAGACGACCCGGTACCCCTGCACCGATCCGCCGTTCTCGGCGTTGAGCACGTAGACAAGGTCGCCGTGGATCGCCACGCTGACCGGGAAGGTACCGCCCGAGGAAACAATTTGTCGCAAGGCGAGCTTGTCGTCCCGGACGTGGAAGACCGACACGCTGTTGCTCCCGGCGTTCACAGCGAACAGCAGCGAATCGTCGCTCGAGTAGGCGAGCGACCCCTCGGAGGCCAGATGGTCGACGACCGAACCGCTGAGCGCGCCGCCGAGACCGCCGGTGTCGTAGGTGTCCGCGAGCAGGAGCGCTCCGTGGTTCGACCGGTCGTAGGCCACCACCTGGTTACCTCCGAGGTTGTCGGTCTGCACGAAGACGACGTGACTCGGTCCGTCTACGCCGAAGTGCCCGGGATGCGGGGAGGACTGCGCGGCTCCTGCTGCGCCGGCCCCTGCGCCAGCAAGAGCGAGCGCGAGCGTGGTGCCGAGAAACAGTTGAAGTGCTCTTTTCACTAGATTGTCCTTTGGTTGGGGGTGACTGTGGTTGCAAACGAACAGTCCCCCCAACCACGCGCAGTGTTACAGCACGGCCGCGGCGCCGCGGGGGCCTTCTCGAGGTGCTGGAATACACGCATGGCCAGAAACGTCATCGGCGGCGAGCTCGTGGCGTGTGGAACTGACCCCCTCACAGGTTTCTACCGCGACGGCTGTTGCAATACCGGTGCCGACGATCTCGGGGTGCACACGGTTTGTGCACAGGTGACTGCCGAATTCCTCGAGTTCTCCCGGGCAGTGGGCAACGACCTCACGACCCCGCATCTGGGCTCTGGCTTCGGTGGGCTGAAGCCAGGCGATCGGTGGTGCCTGTGCGCGCCTCGATGGAAGGAGGCGTTCGAAGCCGGAGCCGCGCCGCCCGTGATCCTCGAGGCCACTCACGCTTCGACGCTGGAGTGGGTCAGCCTGGACGAGTTGTCGATGCACGCCGTGAAGTGAGTCGCCTCACCTCCTCAGGTCACGGCTTTGCTTCGGCGACCACATAGCACCGCTCGGTGGGAAACTCGTCTTCGTAAGGCGTCCGGACCACCCGTTGCCCGATGCTGAAGCCGGTCCGTTCGAGCCTGGTGACGAGGTCGTCCGGATCCCGTAGGACGACCGTGATGTCGACGGTCCGGCCCTCCCATTCGGAGCTGCGGATCGTGCCGTCGCCCGTGTGCACCGCGATGAGGACGAGGCCACCGGGCACGAGCGCGCGATGCCAGTCCGCGAACACGTCGTCGAGGTGATCCGGTGGACCGTAGATGAGGCAGTAGAACGCGACGATGCCGCCGAGGCTCCTTGGCCGTACTGGCAGCCGCGCCAGGTCTGCAGCGACGAGCGGCCGGTCCGCATCGATGACTCGGGCTTCTCGAAGCTGTCCGAGGGAGGCATCTGAGGCGAACACGCTGGTCCCTCCAGCCGCCAGGTAGCCGGCGACGCACGCGGGGCCGGCACCGACCTCCAGCGCCGGCAGCCCGTACCGCAGGCGGCCGGCGATCCGGTCGAGAAGGTCCCGGTCGAATGGTTTGCGATCCAGCTCGTCGGTGAACTTGGCACGGTACAAGTCGGCGATCCGGTCGAAAGATGCGGCGACCCGCGCCGTCTCCTCGCGCCATCCGTCTCGCATGCCGGCCAGGCTATGCACGTTCTGTCGTTCTCAGCCCGTGGATGTGGCGTTGTGGTGCCCGTTTGGAGCAGTCGCTCCGATTCGGGCTCTACCATTTGTTGAAGACGAGGAGGCCGCAGTGAGGGAGCAGAGCGCACGCTCATCTGCGTTGATGCCCCATGCCCTGTGCGAACGCTCTTCGAGGCTAGCCACCGATGGAACCGAAAGCCGTCAGCGATGAAGCCCCGGCGCACCTTATGACAGGAGAACGACCAGCCGGTCCTCGGCGCGAGGGCGGGGACCTGGACGAGACCGCGGCCGAGTTGCGCGAAGTCCTTCGGGTCGCCCGAGCGCTCGGCGGGATCTCCGACGAAGCCGAGTTGCTCGATCTGATCAACACCACTGCCCGCGAGAAGCTCGGTTACAGCGTCTGCGTGATCGCGATCCGGGGCGACGACGGCGCCTTCCGGTACGCGGCTACCTCAGGGGCGAGTGTCGAAGAAGAGCGTGCGCTCCGCAACTGCGTGCTCAGCGCCTCAGCCTTCGAAGCTCTGCGAGACGCGGCGGTAACCATCGGTGCCGTCTGCTGGGTAGCGCCGGGACATCCGGTGCGGGAGAGGCCCGATGTACGTGCCGGGACGCTCGCGACCGGAGTCTCGGTCGCGCCGCGCTCGTGGCAACCCGGCTCGCTGTTGTTCGCTCCCCTCATCGGCGCAGACGGCGAGGCGGTCGGGTTGTTGAACCCGGATGATCCGCTGAGCGGGGAGCTCCCGACGCCGCGGCAGGCTCTCCTGCTCGAGACGCTTGCCGAGCTCACCGTTGTCGGCCTCGAAATCGTTCGTGCCAGGGCCGTCGAGCGTGCCGCAGCAGCGGTCGGCGAAGCCCAACGGCGTCAACTCGAGGGTCTCCTTGTCGCGAGCGCGCAGGTCCGTGGTCAGTTCTCGCTGGACGAAGTGTTGAGCGAGATCGCTCGGGCAATGACGACGGCCGGAGGCTTCGGCCGCGCTGCGATCTACCTCCGGATGCCCGACGACGTGCTCGCGGTCGGCGCGACTGTCGGGCTCACCGACGCTGAGAGCGAGCAGCTGCGCGCGAGCACCGTCACGCTCAAGGAATTCGCCCCGGCCATGCAGCCGGAGATGCTGCTCAGTCGGTCGTTTCTCTTTGACCATCGCAGGTTCGAGATCCCGCCCGAGCTCAACGAGAAGTTGAACACGCCCATCGTCGACCGGGAGTGGACTGATGGCCAATGGCACCCGGAGGACATGTTGACGGTGCCGATCTCCGACCTCGACGGTGAGCTGCTGGGAGTGATCTCCGTTGACGAGCCCGTCGACGGCTTGCTCCCCGACCGGGCTCACGTTCAGGCGATTGAGTTCTTTGCCGACCAGTGCGCCGTTGCTGTCGTCCAGGCGCGCCGCTACGAGGAGGTGAGAGCGGAGGCTCGCACCGACGCGCTGACCGGACTAGCGAACCGGCGAGCCCTCGACGCCGCTGTCGTACGCGCGATCAGCCGCGGGCGCCGCGAAGCCGCGTTGTGCGCCGTGTTGTTCATCGACATCGACCACTTCAAGGACATCAACGACACGCTCGGGCACGCCGTCGGAGACGCCGTGCTGCAGCGCGTCGGGAGAGGGCTTCGGGATCGTCTTCGGAGAGGCGACCTTCTGGCTCGCTACGGCGGCGAGGAGTTTGTCGCACTTCTGTCCGACACTGACCTTCAGGCAGCGATGCGAGTCGCAGAGACCCTCCGGCGGCGCATCGCGACGCTCGAGTTCGACTCGCTGACCGGCGGGCTGCCGGTGCGCGTGTCGATCGGCGTCGCGCAGCTCTCCGAGGACCGCATGAGCGCTGGGTCACTCGTGTCTGCAGCCGATGCAGCGATGTACGAGGCGAAACGCCAGGGACGAAATCGGGTCTGCGTCGCGCCGTGACTCTAGGCGGCAGCGGACCTCGCGGGCCATGGGGCTAGCGCCATCGCAGCATGCAGCGCGATGCCGTTGCGCATCGCGCTCTCTTCGAGGAGCATCCGGTTCGAGTGGTTCGGCGCGGGACGTTCCACCCCGGTTGGCGCCGTGCCGAGAAACGCCATCGCTCCAGGCACCTGCTGCAACACGTAGGACCAGTCCTCGGCACCCATGATCGGGGTCGGCATGGAGTATGCCCGCTCCTCGCCGAGAAGCCCGCGGGCAACCGCCAGTGCCTGTTGTGCCACGGTGGGCGAGTTGACCGTCACTGGGTACGCACCGGGGATCCACGTGAGGACGGCCTCGCAAAGATGTGCTGCGGCGATCTTCTCCGCGATGCGGCGGACACCGTCCAGCGCGGTCGCGCGCGAGTCCCCCGAGACCGCCCGGACCGTCCCTTCGAGAACCGCTGTCTCGGGTATGACGTTCGACGTCGTGCCCGCAGCGAGGTGTGCGACGGTGACAACGGCCGGGTCGAAAGCAGGGACCCTTCGAGTGACCATCGCCTGCAGGGCCAGAACGACTTCGCACGCGGCGGGGATCGGGTCGATCGCGTCCTCGGGCATGGAGGCGTGGCCGCCCTTGCCGTTGATGGCCAGATGAAAGGCGTCAGCTGACGCGAGGAGCGTGCCGCTTCTCGTGGCGATCACACCGGGGGGAATCGTGGGCGAGGTGTGGATGGCGAACGCACGGTCGACCGCACCGTGGTCCACGAGCAGGCCCTCGCCGAGCATCACTTTTGCCCCGCCGTGTCCCTCTTCGCCGGGCTGGAACATGAACACGACCCGGCCGGCGACCTCCTCGCTGCGCCCGGCGAGCAGGCGTGCGGCGCCGGCGAGCATCGCCACGTGGGCATCATGCCCGCAGGCATGCATGGCACCGTCGACCCGAGACGCAAAGGGGAGGCCGGTGTCCTCGTGCATCGGGAGCGCGTCCATGTCCCCGCGGAGCAGCGTTGTCGGGCCTTCTTGACCGCCGTCGAGCACCGCAACGACGGACGACAGGTCGCGTCCCGTCGAGATCTCGAGGCCGAGACCGGCGAGCGAGTCCAGGATGGCTGCCTGGGTGCGCGGAAGCTCCAACCCGAGCTCCGGATGCTCATGGATGTCCCTCCGGAGGTCGATCGCGGAGCCCAGGAGTCTTTCGGCTTCCTCGAGCAGTGTCGCGTCGACAACGTTCGGGTCGTTCTCGATGTCGCTTGCTCCCATGGTTCGCTCCTTCTCATCGCCCCCACGCACGGTATCGGTGGGCGGAGCCTTCACGCAGCCCGGACGGGGGACCGAGCCAGTCACCGCGTCGCGACCAGGCCTGCGTCGGCCACGGTCTCGCCCCCAGGCACCGATGCCCCGGCCGTGGTACGACGGAGGGATGACATCTTGTGCCGAGCTGCCCATCGCCCGCGGATTCCTCTCGAGCGCGCTGTTGGGCGTGGCGAGCGGCATGCGTTCCACGACCGGGCTGGCGGCGGTTATCGCCCAGAGCGATGCCGAGGAACTGCCTGCAGTGCTTCGCCACCCGGCGGCTACGCCAGCCGCCGGCCTCGCAGTTGCCGTCGAGCTTGTCCTCGACAAGATGCCCTTCACCGGCTCCCGGCTCGAACCGGCGGGTCTGGCAGGCCGTCTCGTCTTCGCAGGCGCGGCGGGGGCACTCGCCGCCCGTGGCAAGGCTCGTGCGGTCGTCCCGGCGGCGCTGGTCGCGATCGCCGCTGCCGCGCTCTCCGCCAAGGTCGCCCACGACCTTCGGGCGCGCCTCGCGGAGCACTTCCCCGATCGTGCTGTCGCGCTCGTGGAAGACCTGGCTGCAATCGGGATCGCGACCGCCGGGTGTCGTCTTTGAGGCTCGCAGCCGCCCGAACTTGACTATTTCGTAAGATGATATATCGTGAGATGACATGAGCAGTCGGCGACTCTTTCCGAAACCGGATCCTTCCCTCCTCGTGCTCTCCTCCCTCGCAGGCGGGCCGAAACACGGCTACGCGCTCATGAAGGACGTCGAAGCCTTCGCGAGGGTGACGCTGGGCCCAGGGACGGTCTTCGGATGCCTTGCCCGTCTCGAGGAGCGGGGACTCGTCGAAGCACTCGAACCCGAGGACCGCCGGCACCCCTACCGCCTGACGGCCGCGGGCGCTCATGCACTCGAGGAGCAGCTCTCCGAACTCGAGCGCGTGACGTCGACCGGTTCGAGCCGACTAGGAGCAAGCAGGGGCCGCTTGACGGACGGAGCAGCGGGAGCCCCCGCATGACCGAGTCTGGCGAGGCCACGAACGTGACCGGGCCGGTCGAGGCCACGAACGTGACCGGGCCCGAGGGGAGCCGGGGGCCCACCGCCGCTGTGCCGTTGCACGCCCGCTGTGCGCTCGCGGCTTACCCCCGATGGTGGCGCGAGCGGTACGGCCCGGACCAGGAGAGGTTCCTCGAGGATCTGGTGAAGGACCGTCGACCCCTGCGCCGCGCCGTCACGGACCTCGTCGTTGGTGCGCTGCGAGTTCGGCTCCGTCCGGTTGGGATGCCGCAGACGGTCATCGCCTGGCGGGACCGCACACGCGCCTCGATCGCATGGGGGACGGTCCCGGCCTTCGCCGGCCTCGTGCTCGTCTCGGTCATCAGCCAGCACTCGTTCCGGGATTCCATTGGAGGGACAAGTCCCCGTGGGCCGTCGCTCAGCACAGGTGGACGGGTCGCGGCCGACGCGATGTCGGGTCTCCAATGGGCGAGTCTTGCCGTTCTCGTGCTGCTCCTGACCGGATGGGCGCTCGTTGGGGGATTCGCCGACCGCGTGCCGAAGGGGCGGGCTCGCCGGAGGTGGTGGCGCCTGACCCTCGCCCCCTTGGCAGCCGCCGTCGTCGAAATCGGCCTGCAGCTCCTGCGGAACGTCCTCATGCCGGTCGTCAAGGGCACTACGACTGCCGTCGTCCATGGCCGCCCGATCATGACGCTGACGTACGTTTCCGGCAGGCACCCGCTCGCCGCCTCCGTCGTCTCGATCGCGTGGGACGCAGTCGCAGTCGCGGGGTTGCTCTCGGTCTTCGCAGTGGTGCTCGCGGCTCGTAGCGCTGACCTCCGGGTGAGCGACCTTCGTGGAGGTGTTCGGTTGGCGCAACTCATGGCGATCGTCATGCTCCTCTCGGCGCTCGCATCGATCGCCTGGGGAATCGGCGTCACGCACCAGCCGTCGCTTCCGCCCGCCGTTCTGAACGGCTCGGCCGTCACCATCCGCGGCTGGACCGGGATTCAGACCTCGATCTCGGCCAGCTGGCCGCTCGTCTCGACCGGCCTCGTTGCCATCGCGATCGTGTCCGGCTGGGGTGCGCTCAGTGCCCGCCGGAGCTACCAAGCAGCGCGGGCCCTCGCCCTCTCGGCCAAGTGAGGAGGCATCTCGGCCGGAGAGTGGCGCCTCGGCCGGAGAAGGACTCAGTCCTTCGCCCGCCCGCGCTGCTCGTCGCGCCCTGCCCAGAACCCGGGAGGATCGCTCGCCGGGAACGACTCACGGCTCGACTCGTCTACCCGGGCGTCGTCATCGGCGAGCTCCGACTCGAGCTCGGAGTCCGGTGCTCTCCCGGTCTCGTCGTGGCTACGGTGGTCGGACGGCGCCGCCGGACGGCCCGGCTCGTCGGACATTGCGCTGCTCCTCTCTCGGGCCCGCTCGGCGGAGTGGCTCGTAGCGCGGGCCGGCCCCGCCGCCAGCGGATCCACCTGCACCACTTTGGCGCGCGGGGCCGGGCAGCGCTCGAGACACCTACGCTTCAGGTCATGACCGTCCCGGTAGGTCTCGAGCAACTGCACTCCGAGGTTTCCAGGTTCGGAGATGCCCCCTATCTGCTGACGGTCGCGGACGACGGTCGTCCCCATGCCGTCTCGGTGCGCGTCGTCTGGGCAGAGGGCGAACTCGTGCTGTCGGGCGGAACCCGCTCGAGGTCGCACGCGGCGGCGCGCCCGGACGTCACCTTGCTGTGGCGGCCGATTGAGGATGGGGGATTCAGCCTCATCGTGGACGGCACGGCGAGCGTCTCGGCTGAGCAGATCGCGATCCGGCCGGTCTCGGCCGTGTTCCATCGCTCGCTCGCTGCCGGACCCGACGGCACCCCTGGCTCGGAGTGCAGACCGGTGCTGAGGCCCGAAGCAACCACCTGAGGCCCGAAGCAACCACCTGAGACAGGAACACCGAGCGTACGGATCGGGTTGGCCATTGCATCGTGTCCCTCGTCGGCCACTGTTGCGGCCCGAAACGGAGTCTCTGTGCCCGATGCCCTCACTGCCGTCGATTTCTGGTTCGACCCCGTCTGCCCGTGGGCTTGGATCACCTCACGATGGTTGCTCGAAGTTGAGAAGGTGCGGCCGGTAGCACCTCGCTGGCACATCATGTCCCTTGCCATCTTGAACAAGGAAAAGGACGTGAGCGAGGACTACCGCAAGGCGATGGCCCGTGCCTGGGGACCTGTCCGGGTTTGCATGGCGGCGGCACAGGAGAGGGGTGACGAGATCCTGGAGCCCATGTACACGGCGATCGGGACCCGTTTTCACAACCAGGGCCGGCGCGAGCCCGAGGTTCTCGGCGAGGCGCTCGCCGAGGTCGGACTGCCGGCAGAGCTTGCCTTGGCGGCGGAGTCCACTGAATATGACGCCGCCATTGCCGCGTCGCACCAGGCAGGTATCGGTCTCGTCGGCGACGACGTGGGCACGCCGATCATCCGCGTCGGCGGTGCTGCGATCTTCGGTCCGGTGGTCTCGCCGATCCCTCGCGGAGAGGCCGCGGGCCTCCTCTTCGACGGGATCCTGCTCGTGATCGGCACCGACGGGTTCTTCGAGCTGAAGCGGTCGCGTGACAGGAAGCCGGTCTTCGACTAACCCGGCGAAGCGCCCGAGCTGGCTCGAGCACCGGAGCCGGCTCGAGCACAGGAGCTGCCTCGAGCCAGGGCTCGAGCTCAGGGTGCCGAGGCCAGCACGTGGGCAACGGCGGCGGTGACTCGCCTCGCGGTGGGGAGGTCCAGCATCTCGTTCGGCCCGTGCGCATTGCTGCCCGGCCCGAGCACGCCCGTGACGAGGAACTGGGCCTCAGGGAACCGCGCGGAGAGTTCAGCCAGAAACGGGATCGTCCCGCCCTCGCCCATCGCGCCCGCCGGCCGCCCGAACACGGACACCGACGCCTCGTCGGTGGCCTCTGAAAGCCATTCGGCCTCCGCGGGTGCGTCGAAACCCCGCGCCGCGCTGGCCACATCCACCTTCACCCTCGCCCCTTGCGGCGGGTCAGCGGACAATACGCGGGCAACGCCTTCGGCGGCGAGGTCCGGGTCCAGAGGCGGTGGAATGCGAAGGGAGAGCTTTGCTGTGGTGAAGGGCCGAAGCACGTTGCCGCCGTCTCGTGTCGAAGGCATGCCGTCCATCCCGGTCACCGAGAGCGAGGGCATCCACGTGCGGCGGAGGAGTCGGTCGACGACTGTCGAGCCCGACAGCTCGAGTGACGGGACGATCGGGAAGGCACCGACGACGGCCTCCCCGAGCTCGGCGACCAGTGCCTCGATGGCAACCCGCTTGCGAGCGGGCGGCTCGGCGCGGCACTCCGGGACGAGGATCTCGCCGGTCGCCTCGTCCTCGATGCGCGAGAGGAGCTGGCGAAGAAGGCGGAACGACGACGGCACGACTCCGCCCGCGAGCCCACTGTGGACGCCCTCGGAGAGCACCTCCACCCTCAAGTTGAGAATGACGTTGCCGCGGAGCGACGTCGTGGTCCAGAGCCGGTCGTAGGTAGCGCACCCCGAGTCCAGGCAGACGACCAGCCCCGGACCCGGATCGCCGATGCGGGCCTCGACGTCCGCGAGGTACGGCGCGAGATGCGGGCTCCCGCTTTCCTCGCTTCCTTCGATGAGGACGATGCACCGGCCGTGTGGCGTCCCGGTCGCCGCGAGCGCCTCCAGGGCGCCTATGGCGGCGAAGATGGAGTAGCCGTCATCAGCGGTCCCCCTGCCGTAGAGTCGGTCGCCCTCGCGCACCGGGACGAACGGGTCGAGACCTTCCCTCCAGCTCCCGAGCGGTGGCTGTTTGTCAAGGTGGCCGTAGAGCAAGGTGACGAGCCGGGCCTCGGCGCCAGGGGTGGCCGGCACGTCCGCGACGATCACGGGGGTCAAGCCCTCGCGCTCGACGAGCTCGACCGCACAGCCGGGGAGCGGGCGCGACGCTGCCCAATCGGACAGCAGCTGGGCGGCGCGATAGATCTCGCCGTTCTCGGCCCAGGCGGCGTCGTAGTCCGGCGACAGGCATCGAACTCCGACATACGACGAGAGGACCGGCATGACGCTTTCCTCCCAAAGCTTGTCGACGTAGGTGGCGAGCGCCATGGGGTCACTCATCGGCTACCTTTCCGGCCCCCGTCACCCGGGCACCTGTCTCTCGGGCTTCGATCTTGCTCAGTCCGTCACTCGGGCGTCGATCTTGCTCAGTCCCTCAGTAGGACTTCGGGAGGCCGAGCGAGTGCTGGGCCACGAAATTCAGGATCATCTCGCGGCTCACCGGTGCGGTTCGCATGAGCCGAGCCAGCCCCCAGAGGTCGGCGAGCCCCGTGTCGCTTGCCAGCCCGTTGCCGCCGTAGGTCTGGATGGCCTGGTCCAGGGCCTGCAGGCCGGCTTCGGCAGCGGCGTACTTCGCCATGTTCGCAGCCTCGCCCGCCTCAATGCCGTTGTCGAAGCACCACGCCGCCTTCTCGCTCATGAGGCGGGCGAGCTCGAGGTCGATCTTGGCTCGCGCCAAGGGATGTGACAGCCCCTGGTGGCTGCCGATCGGCGCCCCCCAAACCTCGCGCTCCCTCGCGTAGCGGGCTGCGGATTCCAGGGCGTACCGCCCGATCCCCGACGAGATGGCCGCACTCATGAGGCGCTCGGGGTTCAGGCCCGCGAAGACCTGCCGAAATCCCTCGCCCTCGTCGCCGAGCAGGCGATCGGCTCCGACAGCGACCTCGTCGAAGAACAGGGTGAATTGCTTCTCTGGCGCCCGGATCTCCATTTCGATGGGTACCAGCTTCAATCCTGGCGCGTCCGAGCTCACGACGAACAGGGACAACGCCGCCCGGCCGGTGGCCTCGTCGGTCCCGGTCCGCGCGACGACGAGAACCTCGCCAGCTTCGTCCGCCCCCGAGATGAAGGCCTTGGTACCGCTCAGCACCCATTCGTCGCCGTCGTGCCGTGCGGTCGTCGAGATCCGGTAGGAATTCGAGCCCGCGTCGGGCTCGGTGATGGCGAAGGCCATCTTGTCCTGGCCCGAGGCGAGCGCGGGCAGCCACCTCGTCCGCTGATCGTCCGTCCCGAAGTGGCAGAGCAAAGTCCCGCAGATGGCGGGCGAAACGAGCATCATGAGCAGGGGGCAACCGGCAGCGGCAACCTCTTCGCAGACGATGGCAAGCTCGGCGATCCCCATGCCGCCCCCGCCGTAGGCCTCGGGAAGGTGCACTGCCAGGAAGCCTCCGGCTCCTAGCTCCTGCCAGAGCTCGTCGGTCTTGCCGCCGCTGCCGGTCTTCTCCTGGAAGTACCGGTGGCCGAACTTTGCCGCTATGCCGGCCACGGCAGCGCGGAGCATCTCCTGTTCCTGCGTGGGACGGAAATCCACGGCGCTTGCTCCTTACGGTTCAGGAAATGCTGGCGAAGCCTTCCAAGAGGTGGACAATAGGGCCATGAACCGTCGTCCCTTGTCGGCCATCGTCCTTGCCGCGGGTGAAGGGACCCGGATGCGTTCCGGGACTCCCAAGCCACTCCACCGGCTGTGTGGTCGCCCCATGGTCCTGCACGTTCTCGATGCGCTCGCGGAGCTGACCGTGGAGCGGGTCGTGGTCGTCATCGGCCAAGGGGCCACCGAGGTCACCAAGACCATCCAAGCCGAGGCGCCGCGCGATCTTGCGATCGAGTTCGTCGAGCAACCCGAGCCGCGTGGCACCGGCGATGCGGTCGCAGTCGCGCTCACGGGCTTCCCGGTCTTCGATGCCGCCGATTACGACGAAGGTGACGTCATCGTGCTACCCGGCGACACGCCGCTCGTGCGGCCTGCGACGCTCGCGGCTCTCGTCGACGGCCATCGGGCCAGCGAAGGCGCGGCGACGCTGCTGACAGCGAGGCTGGAGCAGCCCGACGGTTACTCGCGGGTCGTGCGTGACAAGGACGGACGCGTGGCGCGCATCGTCGACCAGGATGTCGCCACCGAGGACGAGCGCCGGATCGACGAGGTCGCCACGACCGTCTACTGCTTCCGGCACGGCGTCCTTGCGCCTGCCCTGCGCCGCCTGTCCCCCGACAACTCGCTCGGCGAGTACTACCTGACCGACACGGTCGCTGTACTCCACGATGCCGGCTATGCCGTCACGACGGTCGTGGTCACCGATCCTGCCGAAGCTGTGGAAGTGAACGACAGGGCTCAGCTCGCAGCTGCCGAGGCCGAGCTGAGGGCACGAATCAACGAACGGTGGATGCGCCGGGGAGTCACGATGTGGGATCCAGGGCGGACCTACCTCGACGCGTCGGTGCGCCTCGCCGCGGACGTCACGCTGCTCCCGGGCGTGATTCTCGAGGGCCGGACGACGGTGGCCGCGGGTGCGGTGCTCGGCCCGTCGTGTGACCTCCTCGACTGCGAGATCGGGGCTGGCGCGAGGGTGAGCCACACGGTCGCGTCGCACGCGGTGATCGGCGAGCATTGCACCGTCGGTCCGTACGTCGTCCTCGAGGAGGGGACACGGTTGGCGCGCGGCGAGCGACGCGGGCCATTCTTCGCACCGGGGATCGGTGGAACGAGCTGAGCGAGGCGTGCCTCTTCAGTCTGAGCATCCGGGGCCGCGGGCGCCGAGCACTCGGCTCGCGCGTCCAGGCTGGGCAAAGGAGGCCGTTCGATGGAGGTGACGCCGAAGCGGCGACTGGAGCTGGTGACAGGTCGGTCCCACCCGGAGCTCGCGGAGGAGATCGCCTCGTGCCTCGGCGTCAGTTTGAGTGAGACCAACATCCGGGGTTTCGCCGACGGCGAGATCCATTGCCGTTTCGACACGTCGATGCGAGGCGCGGACATGTTCATCATCCAGACGCACTCAGGGCCGGTGAACGACTCCATCATGGAGCAGCTGATCATGGTCGACGCTGCAAAGCGCGCATCCGCGCGGCGTATCACCGCCGTCTGCCCCTACTACGCCTACTCACGCCAGGACCGGAAGTCGACAGGCCGTGAGCCGATCACGGCCAAGCTGGTCGCGGACCTGTTCTCCGTCGCCGGGGTCGACCGTGTCGTGAGCGTGGACCTTCACTCTGGCCAGATCCAGGGTTTCTTCGACGTGCCGGTCGACCATCTCACAGCTGCCCCGGTGCTGCTCGCCTACCTGCGGGAGCACGGTCCGGACGATGTGGTGATCGTCGCACCGGACGCCGGCAGGGTGAAGGTCGCCGAGAGGTACAGCCAGCTGCTCGACACGGATCTCGCGTTCGTGCACAAGCGGCGCCCCCGCGGGACGTACAACCAGGTCGAGGCGATGGATGTGGTCGGAAACGTGAAGGGCCGGCCGTGCGTGATCATCGACGACATGATCGACACCGCTGGTACCGTTTGCGCCGCCGCCTACCGGTTGGTGGAAGCGGGGGCGACCGACATCTGGGCGATGGCGACCCATGCGTTGCTCTCCGACCCCGCGCTCGACCGGCTGAGCAGCTGTCCGGTGAGCCGGGTGATCGTCACGAATACGCTGCCCTTGCCGGTCTACCGCCGGATTCCCAAGCTCGAGGTGCTCTCGATAGCGAAGATCGTCGCCGATGCGATCGACGCCGTGTTCGAGGACACCTCGGTGTCCGAGATCTTCGGGGGGCAGAATCTCCTCTGAGGTTCGCTCGTAGCTGACACTGCCAAGACGTCGTCTCCGAGGTGCATCCATGTTCGAGACCGATACCGAGATCGAAGCGCTCCAGCAGTTGTTCGACGCTTCGCTCGCGTCGGCCGGGCCGCACCTGCTTTCGATCGCTCACGACGGCCGACTGCTGACGGCGCGCCAGGTAGCGACGCACCTGGCCGGCACCCGTCACCTCGCCGTCTCGACGGTGACGCAGGACGGCCGGCCGATCGTGAGCATGGTGGACGGCCACTTCGTGCACGCGCGCTTCTGGTTCGCCACGGACGGATCGGCGCTCAAGATCCGTCACTTGCGCCAGCGCTCCGCGATCAGCGCCGTGCATGCCGTCGGCGACGAGCTTGCCCTGACGATGCACGGGACGGCGGCCCTCGTCGGCCCCGGCGAGCCGGGCTTCGACGAGATGGAGAATCATTACCGCTCCATCTACGGAGGTACGCCCGGTGAGTGGAGCCCAGCCCCAACCTATGTGCGCATCGAACCGCGGTTCGCGTTCGCCTATGCCCACGATCCTGCCTCCTACCCAGACTGACCGGCCAGGGCCCGCCCAGCGCCAGCGGCGATCCGACGCCGTGCCGGCGCGCCGGCCGAGTGGCTTCACGCGATCGCCTACAATCGGTCTCCTGCAGCGCAGCGCACTGAAGGCACTTGCGCGTCCGTCGCTGCACGAGCCCGCCACACTCTTCTGCAGGAGCGTCACATGGCCGAGATCACACTCAACCTCGAGTCGGGTCGCCCGCTGGGCACGCGCCCGAGCGGGCGCCTCCGGACGGCGGGAAGGATCCCCGGCGTCGTCTACGGCCACGGCATGGCCCCGATCCCGGTCTCGATGGGCGCCCGCGACCTGCGTACAGCCCTCACGACCGAGGCAGGTCTCAACGCGCTGCTCAGCTTGAAGATCGGGAAGACGACCCACCTCGCGATCGCCAAGGAGCTTCAGCGCCACCCGGTGCGCCAGACTGTGACGCACGTCGACTTCCAGGTCGTGTCGCGCGACGAGATCGTCACGGCGGAAGTCCGAATCGCGCTCGTTGGCGAGTCCGAGGCGGTCCACCTCGCGGGCGGGACCGTCGACCAGGAGATGCTGAGCCTGCAGATCAAGGCCAGGCCGGGCGAGGTCCCAGCCGTGATCGAGATCGACGTCTCGGCGCTCGAGGTGGGCGACTCGTTGCGTGTGTCGGACCTTCGGCTTCCCGAAGGTGTCACGACCGACACCGACCTCGAAGCGGCGGTCGCGATCGCGCATCCGCCGCGGATCCACGAGCTCGAGGCCGAGGCCGAAGCCGAACCGGCCGAAACGGGTGTCGGGGGCGAGCAGCCAGCCGCTTCCGACGAGGGCTGAGAGCGGGCAAGCTGCTCCGAGGCCTCCGCGCGGCTCGTTCCCGCTCCGCTGGTGGGGACCGACAGCACGTGCCGACCGCCGACCTGCTCGCAGTCGGGCTGGGCAACCCTGGTTCCGAGTACGTGGGGACTCGGCACAACCTCGGCGCCGAGGCCGTGCGCCTGGTCGCGCGACGCCACTCGGCCACGCTGCGCCCCGAGCGCGGCTCCAGCTCCGAGACGGCCGTCGTCCGGGTCGGCGGCAAGGCACTCGCCTTGGCGGTCCCTCAGACCTACGTGAACGAGTCCGGCATCGCGGTCCGGGCACTTGTGAAACGGTATCTCGGCGCCGAGGAGGCTGAGGGCTCGGGCGAGGGCGGTCGTGGTCGCGGCCGGCTGGTCTTCGCGCCTGCATCGCTCGTCATCGTTCACGATGAGCTTGATCTCGAGCCAGGTGTGGTCCGGGTCAAGCTCGGAGGTGGAACAGCAGGGCACAACGGGCTTCGCTCGATCCAGTCGTACCTTCGCCATCTCGACTTCGCCCGGGTCCGCATCGGTGTCGGCAAGCCACCGAGCCGGGCAGCTGGGGCGGACCATGTGCTGAAACGTGCCTCCCGCGCTGATCGCGCGCTGATCGAGGTCGCCGTCGAATTGGCTGCAGATGCTGTCGAGTGCCTGCTCGTGGAGGGACCTGAAGTGACGTTGAACCGATTCAACACCCGGACGTGACTCAAGGCCGGACAAGCCCTCGTCCCCTGGCGGCCCTTCCGGGCTTGCTCGCGGGCGAGGCCGCGATCGCCGAGCTCCTCGGGGTGGACGATGCGATCGTCGCGGTCCCCGAGTCGGCGCGATCGGTCGTGCTCGCCGCGCTCGCCGAGCTGGGCGCGTCGCCGATGCTGCTGGTCGCTACCGCGACCGCTCGCGAGGCCGAGCAGCTCGTGCACGACCTGGTGCCGTTTCTCGGCCTGGAAGCCGTCGAGATGCTGCCGGCATGGGAGACGCTTCCCTTCGAGCGGGTGTCGCCCGCAACCGAGACGATGGGCCGGAGGCTCCGCACGATGTGGCGCTTGCGTCATGGGTCCCCCGGCGGCTTGGTTCCCGTCCGAGACTCCAGCTCACCGTCAGGCGCCCGTGTCGTCGTCGCACCGATCCGTGCGCTCCTGCAACGGCTTGGCCCAAGAGTCGAGGACGCCGAGCCGGTCGTCGTCGGTCAGGGCTCCGAGCTGGATCCCGAGGACCTCGTGGCCCGCCTCGTCCGGGCCGGCTACCGCCGCGAGTACCAGGTCGAAGCGCGGGGAGAGCTTGCAGTTCGAGGCGGGATCGTCGACGTCTTCGCGTCCACTGCGAACGAGGGGATCCGGATCGATCTGTTCGGTGACGAGGTCGAGCGGCTGACGGCATTCGACGTCGCGGACCAGCGTTCGACCGCCGATTTCGAGCAGGTCGAGATTTTCGGTTGCCGTGAGGTGGTGCTCACCGAGGAGGTGCGAGAGCGCGCTCGGCTCCTCTCCTTCGAGGCGCCGTTCGCCCGCGACAACTTCGCCAGGATCGCAGACGGAGAGCTGTTCGACGGCATGGAGTCGTGGCTGCCGTGGTTGAGCGCGGAGGAGCACCTCTTCACTGATCTCCTCGACGAGCGCGCCCGGGTCGTGCTCGTCGAGCCGCGGCGCCTGCGCGACCGGGCGACCGAGCTCTTGGAGGAGGAGGTGGCGCTCGCCGAGAGCCTGGCGACGACATGGGGGCTTCAGGCGACCGACGCCATCGCCGGGATGCCGAGGTTGCACCTCGGATTCGACCGCCTTCTGCAGCGTACGGCCGCAAAGGTCGCGTCCCTGCTCCCCGTCGCCGAGAGCACGCGGACGATCGCGCTGCAAGCCTCGGGTTGGCCGCCGGTGCTAGGCGATTCCGCTGGCCTCGCCCGCCGCTTTGGCGAGCTCGCGTCCACCGGCCACCGGGTCGTGATCTGCGCGGACGGTCGTGGCAGTGCGGAGCGCATGGCGACGGTGCTCGACTCCGAGGGCCTCTCCTGCGGTCTGCTCCTCGACGAGCCGGCGGACGTGATCGATGCCGAGATCCGCCGCCCAGGCGTCCACGTCGTCGTGGCTCCCCTGGACCGCGGAGCGGTGATCTCGAGCTCTCGGCTGGCCATCATCGCCGAGCCGGACGTCACGGGCCGGCGCCGGCCCCACCGCCAGGCACGGGCCCGGCCGCGAGCGACGGAAGGTTTCTTCGACGACCTGGCCCCGGGCGACTACGTCGTGCACAACGTGCACGGTGTCGCCCGCTTCGCCGGCATGGTGACCCGGTCGATCGGTGGCGCCGAGCGCGACTACCTGCAGCTCGAGTACCGGGGCGGCGACAGGCTGTACTTGCCCTCCGAGCAGATCGAAGCGATCACGCCTTACACCGGCGGCGAATCGCCGACGCTCAACCGGATGGGTGGCGCGGAGTGGTCCCGCCAGAAGGCGCGGGTGCGCGCCGCGGTACGGGAGGTCGCCAAGGAGCTCGTGGAGCTCTACCGGCGCCGCCAGACCGAGCCCGGCCACGCGTTCGCGCCCGACTCGCCCTGGCAGGTCGAGCTCGAGCAGGCCTTTCCCTACCCGGAGACTCCCGACCAGCTCAAGGCCATCGACGACGTCAAGGCCGACATGGAGCGGGCCGTACCGATGGACCGGCTCGTGTGCGGGGACGTCGGTTTCGGCAAGACCGAGGTGGCAGCGCGTGCGGTCTTCAAGGCGGTGCAGGACGGGCGCCAGGCCGCCATCCTCGTGCCGACGACCCTGCTCGCTCAGCAGCACTTCCAGACGTTCTCCGAGCGGTATGCGCCGTACCCGGTTCGCGTCGAGGTCCTGTCGCGGTTCCTCACGCTCTCGGAGGCACGAAAAGTCGTGGACGGCCTTGCGGACGGGTCCGTCGACGTCGTCATCGGGACCCACCGTCTCCTCACGCCTGACGTCCGGTTCAAGCGGCTCGGCCTTCTCGTCATCGACGAGGAGCAGCGCTTCGGGGTCTCCCACAAGGAGGCCATCAAACAGCTGACCGTCGGCGTCGACGTGCTGACGCTGACGGCGAGCCCGATCCCGCGCACGCTCGAGATGAGCCTCACCGGCATCCGGGACCTCTCGCTCATCACCACTCCGCCGTCGGAGCGACAGCCGATCCTGACCTACGTGGGAGAGCACGACGAGCGGGCCGTCGCCGAGGCGATCCGGCGCGAGCTGTTGCGCGAGGGCCAGATCTTCTACGTCCACAACCGGGTGCAGGACATCGAGCGCGTCGCGAGCGACCTTCGAACTCTTGTCCCCGATGCGCGGATCGCCGTCGCCCACGGCCAGCTGGACGAAGGCACCCTCGAACAGGTCGTGCTCGACTTCTGGGACGGGGCCTACGACGTACTGGTCTGCACGACGATCATCGAGTCCGGCATCGACATGCCCTCGGTCAACACTCTGGTGGTCGACCGAGCCGACCGTCTCGGTCTCGGCCAGCTGCACCAGCTGCGCGGACGGGTCGGGCGGGCAGGGAGGCGTGCCTACGCGTACCTGCTGTTTCCTCCGGACCGTGTCCTGAGCGAGCAGGCCTACGAGCGGCTGCGGACGATCGGCGAGCACACCGAGCTCGGGTCGGGGTTCAAGATCGCGATGCGGGACCTCGAGATCCGGGGTGCGGGGAATCTGCTCGGCAAGGATCAATCGGGCCATATCGCCGCGGTCGGCTACGACCTGTATGTCCGGCTCGTGGCCGAGGCGGTCTCGGAGCTCAAGGGCGAGCCGGTCCGCGTTCCGGTCGAGATCACCGTCGACCTGCCGGTGGACGCCTTCCTTCCACCGGAGTACGTCGAGCGTGAGGACCTCCGGCTGGAGGCCTACCGCCGGCTGGCGGAGGTTCGGGATCCCGCAGCGGTCGAGGACCTGCGGACGGAATGGCTCGACCGTTACGGTCCGCTCCCTCACGAGGCGGAAGCTCTCGTCGCGGTCGGCCGGCTGCGGGCCGAATGCGTCCGGACTGGCGTCACCGAGGTGACAGCCTCCATCACCCGGCCCGGCGCCGGAGGGCCTGGGCGAACGGGTGAGGCCGTGGTCCGCCTGGCGCCGATCCGCTTGCGGACCTCGGCCAGGGTGCGACTTGGTCGCCTGCACCCACGCGCGATCGTGAAGGAGGACGTCGACCAGATCATCCTGCCGGTTCCCGCAGGCCCCGATCTCGCAGACCGGCTGGCCGCGCTGTTACGCGAGCTCGTCCCCGCCGAGCCCGGCGATCGTGCGCCCACTGATCCCGACGCTGCCGCCGTCGCCGCCGCCGAGGCGTTGGCGGCTGGCTTCGGCCTTCGCAGGGCCCCTACGATCGGAGAACCGTGAAGCGACTCCCCGCCGCGCTAGCAAGCCTCGCCGCGCTCGCCATTTCGACGCTCGGGCTGTCCGGCTGCAACGTCCGTTTCTCTCCCTATGCCGCCGTCGTCAACGGCTCGGAGATCTCCCAGACCCAGACACACGACGCACTGTCCGCGATCGCGGGCAATGCCGGCTACCGCTGCTCCATCCAAGCAGGCGGCACGTCGCGGATCGCAGGCGCTGGACAGGGCACCTACAGCGCTGCGTTCAGCGCCGAAGTGCTCTCGATCCTGATACAGGACAAGGTGATCAGGCAGGATGTCGTCCGGCTGGGGCTTCCCGAGCCATCGGCACTGGATCCGATCGCACTCTCGCAGCTCGAGTCGGCGACGGCTCCCGTGACGGGCTGCGCGGGAACCGGAGCCTCGGTTGTCGCAGCGTTCCCTCCCGGCTACCGGCAACAGCTGATCCAGTTCCAGATGGACGAGGACGCGCTCACTGCTCACCTGGCCGGCGCGACGCTGACGCCAGCTCCGCTTGCCGGCTACGTGGCCAGCCACCAGGGGACCATGTCACTTGCTTGCATCTCGCTCATCGAAATCGCTACCAAGGCGGAGGGCTCCTCCTTGCGGCGCCAGATCTTGCGCGGCGCCAGCTTCGCCGCACTGGCGCGAGCGCACTCGACCGACGCCTCGACGGCACCGAACGGGGGCGTGCTCGGGTGCATCCCCACCGCGGAGTTCAACGCTCCCCTCAACAAGGTCGTGGCAGCGCTGACACCCGGCCGCGTCTCCCAGCTCATCTCCTTCCAGTCCGGTTGGCTGCTCTTCCTGCTGGCCCAACGCCGCCCGGAGACCTTCACGCAACTCGTCACGTCCCTGTCGATTCAAGAGCAGGCCTCGTTCGGCGCGGAGCTCACGCGCCTCATCCGGTCGGCCAAGATCGAGATCGACCCGCAGTACGGCACGTGGAACCGGAAGTCGAATCTCCCCCATGTCCAGCCCAACGCCGGGCCGCCATCGCGCGTCGTGCCCAACCCGAGCGCCAACCTCGGGCCTGGCACCTCGGGCTAGCGGGCGGCCTCCCCTGTACGCCCTGTGCGCCCTGTACGCCCTGTACGCCGCCGGCTTCGATGAGCCTTTTCGATGAGTCGGGCCTCCTCCGGGCGTCCCACCGTCACGGTGGTCGGCCTCGGTCCCGCCGGGCCTGAGTACACCACGCCCGCGGCGCTCGAGGCGATCTCGAGCGCGCCGGTGGCCCTCCTACGCACGTCCCGGCATCCGGCCGCGACGGTGCTGCTCGAGCGCGCGAACGTCGTGGCTCTCGACGATTGCTACGACCAGGGCGGAACCTTCGACGAGGTATACCGCTCGATCGTCGGGAGAGTGACCGCGGCGGCGTCCGAGCGCGGCCGAGTCGCCTACGCGGTTCCCGGCTCGCCGGCCGTCGCGGAGCGGACCGTCGAGCTCCTGAGGGCAGACGCCTCGGTCGAGCTCGACGTCGTCCCCGGCCTGTCGTTCTGCGAGCTCGCGTGGGCCCGCCTCGGCGTCGATCCAATCGCGGCCGGCGTGCGGATGGTCGATGCGGAGAGCTTCGGTGTCCAGGCCGCGGGCGAAGCCGGGCCGCTGCTCGTCGCGCAGTGCTGGTCGCGTGCCGTGCTCTCCTCAGTCAAGCTCTGTGTCGAGACCGATCCGCTCGGGCCGGTCATCCTCCTGCACCACCTCGGCCTCACCGACGAGGTGGTGGCCGAGGTCCCTTGGTCCGAGATCGACAAGACGCTTGAAGCGGACCACCTGACCTCGCTGTACGTGCCGCACCTGCAGGTGCCGGTCGCCCGGGAGGTGATGCGCCTCGTTGAGCTCGTTCGCGTCCTGCGAGAACGCTGCCCGTGGGATCGTGAGCAGACGCACCGTTCACTCGTGCGGCACCTGCTCGAGGAGACCTACGAGACGATGGAGGCCATCGAGTCGCTGGGTGACGATCCGGCCGACGCCCCGTCCGCGACGGTCGCCCATCTCTCCGAGGAGCTCGGGGACCTCCTCTGCCAAGTGCTCTTCCACGCGACGCTCGCGGAAGAGGAGGGTCTGTTCACCTTGGCCGAGGTCGCCCGCAGTGTCCACGACAAGCTCGTCATCCGGCATCCGCACGTCTTCGGGGACGTGGCGGCGACGACGCCGGAAGCCGTGGTCGCGAATTGGGAGCGCATCAAGCAGGCCGAAAAGCGGCGCACGCATCTCTTCGAGGGTGTCCCCGTGGCCATGCCGGCCCTCGCGCGGGCTGCCAAGATCGAGCGCAAGCTCGCGAGCGTCGAACTGGGTTGGCCCGCGACCGGACCCGATGCAGGCGCCCTCGTCGCGGAGTTGGCGGGGTTGCTGCGACTTGCCGACTCGAGCGGCAAGGTCGATGCCGGCACGGCGGAAGCCGCCGGTGCGCTCCTGTGTGACCTGGCGAGACTCGTCGCGCACCGGGGCGAGGACCCCGAGTCGCTCGTGCGCCAGGCGCTGGACCGACTCGGCTCGAGGATCGCCACCGTTGAGTCAGCCGCCGGAGACGCCGGGGCCGACCTCGGAGGGCTGGATGCCGCCCGTCGACTCGACCTGTGGCGCTCAGCGGTCGCTGACTCCTGAGGGTCCCGCGCCCCTCGGAGCGGTATGGCACGGCCACATCCCGTCACTTTGCTAACTTCGAACACACCTTTCACAGGAGACACAGGCCAGTGAGCCGGATCGCACAGCTTTCAGCCCGGGAGGTGCTTGACTCCCGGGGCAACCCGACCATCGAGGTGACGTGTCGCCTCGACTCGGGCGCGACCGGGAGCGCGATCGTGCCGTCGGGAGCGTCGACGGGCCGTTTCGAGGCGGTCGAGTTGCGCGACGGCGACGATCGCTACGGCGGCAAGGGTGTGAGCAAGGCCGTGGCGAACGTGACGGGCGAGATCAGCGACCGGCTGTGGGGCGCCGAGGCTTACGACCAGCGCTCGGTGGACTTCGCGCTCGTCGACCTCGACGGCACGACGAACAAGTCCCGCCTCGGCGCGAACGCGATCGTGGGCACGTCTCTGGCAATTGCACGCGCAGCTGCCTCGGACGCCGGAGCCCCGTTGTACCGGTACCTCGGAGGCGTCGACGCTCACGTCTTGCCGGTGCCCATGATGAACGTGCTGAACGGCGGCGTGCACTCGGACAACAACGTCGACTTTCAGGAATTCATGGTCGTCCCGATCGGCGCCGCTTCGTTCGCGGAGGCATTGCGCTGGGGCGCCGAGACCTATCACGCGCTGCACCGGGTGCTGCGCGACCGCGGCCTGTCGGGGTCCGTCGGCGACGAGGGCGGCTTCGCTCCGGACCTGCAGACGAACGAGGACGCGCTGCGCATGCTCGTCGACGCGATCGAAGCCGCCGGGTTCGTGCCTGGCGAGGACGTGGCGCTCGCGCTTGACCCGGCCTCGAGCGAGCTCTGGCGCGACGGCGCCTATGTGCTCGAAGGCGAGGGACGGACGTTGTCCTCCGAGGATCTCGTCGCGTACTGGGTGGACCTCGTCGACCGTTACCCGATCATCTCGATCGAGGACGGTATGGCCGAGGAGGACTGGGAAGGGTGGGTGGCGCACACTTCTGCTCTTGGCGACCGCGTCCAGATCGTCGGCGACGACGTCTTCGTCACGAGTGCCGAGCGACTCGAACGGGGGATCGCGGCTGGTGTCGCGAACGCCATTCTGGTGAAGGTGAACCAGATCGGCACTCTGACCGAGACGCTGGCCACCATGGCGACTGCCGCACGTGCGTCGTACCGGTCGGTGATCTCGCATCGATCGGGCGAGACCGAGGACACCTTCATCGCCGATCTGGCGGTCGCGACCAACTGTGGCCAGATCAAGACGGGCGCACCCGCCCGGACCGACCGCGTCGCGAAGTACAACCAGCTCCTGCGCATCGAATCCCAGCTGGGTGGATCGGCCGAGTACCGCGGCGAAGATGCGTTCGCCCGCTCGTCGGGAGCCAGGCCGTCGGGAGCCAGGCCGTCGGGAGCCGGGCCGTCGTGATCCAACGCGCCCGTTTGTTCTTCTTCGTCTCGCTGCTCGTCGCGGCCGCGATCGTCGTGGCCAACTTCCCTCTCGCCTCGCTCCTCCACGAGCGGTCGACGGTCCGGGCCGAGGGCGCGCAGCTGGCCGCGCTGCGAGCCGAGAATGAGACCCTGATGTCACAGGTGCTGGCGCTCCACGACCCGGCGACGGTCGGTCGGATCGCGCACTCCGAGTACGGCTTGATTGCACCCGGCCAGCGTTCGGTCGTCGTGCTGCCTGGTTCGGCGGGGTCCTCGTCGCCGACTCGCAACCCTCTCGCGAACAACCCCGTTCCGGCCTCTGACCTCCTGCCGAGCGACGCAATCCTCGACCCGAGCGTGCCCGCCGCACCTGTCCGGACCCACGGGCCGGGCTTTTGGCACCGCGTGCTCGGCAGCTTGGAGTTCTGGCACTCGCTGTTCTGATCGGCGCTCGCTCGCCGTGCTGGAGATGTGGGACGGTAGTGTCAGGCGCCATGAGCATCCTCGGTAATCGCGTCCTCCGAAGGGAGGACCCGAAGTTCCTCACTGTCGGCGGGAGCTACGTGGGTGACCTGGAGATGCCGGGGGCGGCGTATCTCAGTTTTGTCAGATCCACGGTCGCCCACGCCCGAATCGAGTCCGTCGACGTCTCCCAGGCGCGCAATGCGCCCGGCGTCGTCGCGGTCTACACGAATGAGGACCTCGGCATCGCGCCCCTGCCACCGGAGATGGTGTTCCTCAACCAGGCGATGACGCGCAGCCCGCTCGCGTCCGGCGTCGTCCGCCATGTCGGCGAGCCGGTCGTCGCCATCGTGGCCGAGACCCGTGGCGAGGGTGCCGACGCCGCGGAGCTCGTGATCGTCGACTACGAGCCGCTATCGGTCGTGGTCGATCCGGAGGAGGCTCGAGGCAACGAGATCCTCCTCTTCCCCGAGCTGGGCACGAACGTGGCCCTGGCCTTGGACTTCGGAGCCGACGAGACTCTCTTCGGCGATTGCGAGGTGGTCGTCCGCCAGCGCATCGTGAACCAGCGGATCGCTCCTTGCCCTCTCGAGGGGCGATCCGCCGCCGCCCGGGTGGCATCCGACGGCAGGCTTGAGTATTACGTCTCCACCCAGGCACCTCATGGCGTGCAGAGCTCGCTCGCCAAGACGCTCGCGCTTGAGACCGACCAGATCCACGTCGTCTCGCCGGACGTCGGAGGTGGCTTCGGCGCCAAGTCCGGTGTCTCTCCAGAGGAGCTCCTCGTGGCGTGGGCCGCATTGAAGCTCGCCCGGCCGGTGCGATGGACCGAGACCCGGTCCGAGAGCATGCTCGGTCTCGGCCACGGTCGTGGTCAGGTGCAGTACGTCACGATCGGGGGGAACCGGGACGGGAAGATCCTCGCCTACCGCATCGAAGTCCTTCAGGATTCGGGCGCTTACCCGGCCATCGGGGCGATGCTCCCGTTCCTGACCCGGATGATGGCGAGCGGCGTCTACGACATTTCGAAGGTTGAGTGCTCGAGCAGCTCGGTCCTGACCAACACGGCACCGACGGTTGCCTACCGCGGAGCGGGGCGACCCGAGGCGACCGCTGCCATCGAGCGCATCATCGATCAGTTCGCGTTCGAGATCGGCATGGATCCCGCCGAGGTCCGGAGAAGAAACTTCGTCGGCAAGGACGCGTTTCCCTTTACCACTCCGACGGGCACCGAGTATGACGTCGGCGACTACGAGCGCACTCTCGACCTCGCGCTCGAGGTTGCCGGTTACGACGATCTCCGGGCAGAGCAGGCCCGCCGCCGGGAGGCGAAGGACCCACACCAGCTCGGGATCGGGTTGTGCACTTACGTCGAGATCACCAACGGGCTGCCCGAGGGTGAGTTCGGCGCCGTCGAGGTGCGTCCGGACGGAAAGGTGATCGTCCGCACCGGCACCTCGCCGCACGGCCAAGGCCACGTGACGGCATGGTCGATGCTCGTGGCGGACGCTCTCGGCGTGGCGATCGAGGACATCGAGGTCATCCACGGGGACACCGACATCGTGCCTCGGGGCGTCGGGACCTTCGGCTCGCGTTCGCTTCAGACCGGTGGCGTGGCGGTGCACGAGGCTGCGGGCGAGGTCGTCGGCAAGGCCAGGCAACTCGCTGCAGACCTCTTGGAGGCGGCGCCCGACGACGTCGTCCTCGACAAGACGGCCGGCCAGTTCCACGTCGCTGGCACCCCCGCCCTCGCCCGGAGCTGGCGCGAGCTCGCTCAGGCGTCACTCGATCGTGACGGCAGCCCGCTCATGGCGGAGGTCGACTTCACGGCGCCGGGCGCGACCTTCCCGTTCGGCACCCACATCGCCGTCGTCGACGTCGATGTCGAGACCGGCAAGGTCACGCTGCTGCGCCACATCGCTGTCGACGACGCAGGCACGATCCTCAATCCTCTGCTCGCCGAGGGCCAGGTCCACGGCGGGATCGCCCAGGGCGTCGGGCAGGCGCTCCTCGAGGAATTCGTGTACGACGCCGAGGGCAACCCGCTGACAGGGAACCTGGCCGACTACGCCTTCGTGTCTGCGGCCGAGCTGCCGAGCTACGAGACCCGGTTCACCGAGACTCCCACCCCGAGAAACCCACTCGGTGCCAAAGGCATCGGCGAGTCCGGCACGATCGGCTCGACACCGGCAGTCCAAAACGCCGTGGTCGACGCCCTCGGGCATCTCGGGGTGCGCCATGTCGACATGCCGACGACGCCGGTCAGGGTCTGGCAGGCCATTGAGGCCGCGGCCCGCGGGGCCTAGGGTCGCGACATCAGATGACGTCGCCACACTCCCGGCGACGAGAGAGGGGGCCGATGTGAAGGTCACGATGACCGTGAACGGGGTTCAGGAGGAGCACGATGTCGAACCGCGCCTCCTGCTCGTCCACTATCTGCGCGACGTGCTCGGGCTCACGGGCACGAACATCGGTTGCGACACGACCTCTTGCGGTGCCTGCACTGTCCTGATCGACGGCGAGTCCGTGAAGTCCTGCACGGTGCTGGCCGTCCAGGCCGACGGCGATGACGTCACGACCATCGAAGGAATGGCGCGCGACGGGACCATGCACCCGATCCAGCAGGCGTTCCAGGAGAACCACGGCCTCCAGTGCGGCTACTGCACTCCTGGCATGGTGATGGCCATCTCGTCGTTTCTCGCCGAGAATCCCGACCCGACCGAGGCCGAGGTTCGTATCGGGCTCGAGGGGAACCTGTGCCGGTGCACCGGCTACCACAACATCGTCAAAGCGGCGCTCGCGGCGGCGCGCAAGCCCGAGCTGAGCTCGTGGGGCTCGGGACGATGACGACCGTCGAGACCAACGAAGAAGCTCCTCCGGAGGCAGCCTCCGGGCAGGGATCGGGGTCCCGGATCCTCGGGACCAGACGGCTCCGCCGGGAGGACCCGGCGCTCTTGTCCGGGGAAGCCCGTTTCGTCGACGACCTCCAGATTCCCGGCGCCCTGCACGTGGCGTTCGTCCGCAGCCCGAACGCCCACGCGGCGATCCGCTCGGTGGACTTGAAGGAGGCGCTCGCCTATCCCGGTGTCGTGGCCGCCTACTCGGGCGCTGATCTCCGTGACGCCTGGGCAGGGGGGCTCCCGTGTGCCTGGCCCGTGACCGCGGACATGAAGGCGCCGCTGCACCTCCCGCTCGCAGTCGAGCAGGTCGCTTATGTCGGCGACGCCGTCGCGGTCGTCGTGGCGCGCTCGGCTTACGAGGCGGTCGACGCCAGCGCCGCCGTCGTCGTCGAGTACGACCCGCTCCCGGCTGTGATCGACCTCGAGGCGGCGCGCTCGGATGCCGAGCTCGTCCATCCGTCGCTCGGCACGAATGTCTCCTACGTGTGGGAGCTCATCCCGGACCCGGACGCCGTGGCGCAGGCATTCGCGAGCGCCACGCACGTCGTCTCCGAGCGTTACGTTCAGCAGCGCCTCATCCCGGCTGCCATGGAGCCACGCGGCGTCTGCGTCGTGCCCGAGGTGTTCGGAGGTGGCCTGACCGTCTACTCCGCCACTCAGATCCCCCATATCCTGCGCACCATGCTCGCCGTGACGACCGGCGTGCCGGAGGCGAGCCTGCGCGTCGTCGCCCCTTCGGTCGGTGGCGGGTTCGGCTCGAAATTGAACGTCTACGCAGAAGAGCTGGTCTGCGTCGCCCTCGCTCGCAAGCTCGGCCGCCCGGTTCGCTGGACCGAGGAGCGGATGGAGGCAGCCCAGGCCACGATCCAAGGTCGTGGCCAGATCCAGAACATCGAGCTCGCGGCCGACGCGGAGGGCAAGCTGCTCGCCGTGCGTGTCGAGCTTCTCGCCGACATGGGCGCCTACCTGCAGCTGGTCACGCCGGGCATCCCGTTACTGGGGGCGTTTCTCTACCACGGCGTGTACGACGTCGGGGCCTACTCGTTCCGGTGCACGTCGGTCTTCACGACCAAGACTCCCACCGACGCCTACCGCGGCGCCGGCCGCCCGGAGGCGACGTACGCGATCGAGCGCGCGATGGACGCGCTCGCCCGCAAGGTGGGCGTCGCGCCGGAAGAGATCCGCAGGCGCAACTACATCGCGCCCGACAAGTTCCCGTACCCCTCTCCAGCGGGGCTCGTCTTCGACAGCGGCAACTACGAGCCGACACTCGACCGGGCCCTTCAGATCGCGAACGTGGACGAGGTCCGGGCGGAGCAGTCCAGCCGGCGGGCGGTCGGCGCGACCCGTCATCTCGGAGTCGGGATCTCGACGTACGTCGAGATGTGCGGCCTGGCGCCGAGCCGGGTGCTCGCCTCCCTGAACTATGTGGCCGGCGGTTGGGAGGCAGCGACGGTGCGCGTCTTGCCGACCGCCAAGGTCCAGGTGGTCACGGGGACGTCGCCACACGGCCAGGGCCATGAGACCTCGTGGTCGATGATCGTCGCCGACCGGCTCCAGATCCAGCCCGAGGACGTCGAGGTGCTCCACTCGGACACCTCGATCTCGCCGTTCGGCCTCGACACCTACGGCTCGCGGTCCTTGGCGGTCGGCGGCACGGCGATCGCGCTCGCCACCGACCTCGTCATCGACAAGGCCCGCAAGATCGCAGCGCATCAGCTCGAGGCGGCCGAGGCGGACCTCGTCTACGAGGGCGGGAGCTTCGCCGTGAGGGGCTCGCCCGACCGGGCCATGGCGTTCGCAGCCGTCGCCTTCGAGGCCTTCACGGCGCACAACCTGCCCGAGGGCACCGAGCCGTTGCTCCAGGCGTCGGTCAACTGGGATCCACCGAACTTCACCTTCCCCTTCGGCACCCACATCGCGGTGGTCGAGGTCGACGAGGAGACCGGGTTCGTCCGGCTGGTGTCGTATGCGGCGGTGGACGACTGTGGGAATCAGGTGAACCCGCTCATCGTCGAGGGCCAGGTCCACGGCGGCATCGCTCAGGGCATCGCGCAGGCGCTCTGGGAGGACGCCGTCTACGACGAGGCCGGAAACTTGCTGACCTCGACCTTTGCCGATTACCTGGTCCCCTCGGCCGCGGAGTTCCCGAGCTTCGACCTCGACCACACGGTGACGCCGTCACCCACGAACGTGCTCGGCGTGAAGGGCGTCGGCGAGGCCGGGACGATCGGGTCGGCGCCCGCGGTGATCAATGCCATCGTGGATGCGCTCTCTCATCTCGGCATCACCGACATCGACATGCCGGCCTCGCCCGAGCGGGTCTGGTCGCTCGTGCGCGCCGCGAGGTCCGCGTCCGGTTCAGGAAAAGAAACGACCGCTCAGGAGGCACGACCATGATCCCCGCGAAATTCGACTACTCGAGAGCGTCCTCGGCCGATGACGCGTTGGCGCAGCTCGCCGAGTACGGCGACGAGGCCAAGCTGCTGGCGGGCGGCCACTCGCTGTTACCCCTGATGAAGCTTCGGCTGGCGACGCCGGCGAGGTTGGTGGACATCGGCCGGCTGAGCGAGCTCTCCTACGTGCGAGACGGCGGCGATCACCTCGCCATCGGCGCGCTCACGCGTCACCGGACGCTCGAGACGGACCCGCTCGTGCGCTCGCACGTGGCGGTGCTCGCACATGTCGCCGGGCAGGTGGGTGACCCGCAAGTTCGTCACCGGGGCACGATCGGCGGGTCCATCTCGCACGGGGACGCGGCCTCGGATCTTCCTGCCGCGGTGCTCGCCCTGGGGGGCACCTTTGTCGTGCGCGGGCCCGAAGGTCAGCGTGAGATCCCGGCGTCGGAGTTCCACCGCGGCTTCCTGGAGACGGCCTTGGCGCCCGACGAGCTGCTCACCGAGATCCGGGTCCCGAAGTCCTCTGGTGCGACCTGGTCGTTCCAGAAGTTCAACCGGCGTGCCCAGGACTGGGCCATCGTCGGGGTCGTGGCGGTGCGCAACGGGTCGACCGCGATCGGCCTCGTGAACATGGGCTCGGTCCCGCTTCGCGCGACAGCGGTCGAGGCTGCTCTCGCCGACGGCGCCTCGGCGACCGACGCCGCGGAGCTCGCGGGCGAGGGGACGGAACCGTCGTCGGATCTCAACGCGTCGAGCGAGTTCCGCAGGCACCTCGCACGCGTGCTCGTCCGGCGCGCCCTCGAGGAGGTGGGCGCCTGACCCAACCCTGGACGCCGCCAAGCGAACCTGACGACGTGGCCCGGGCGCTCGCGGCGCACGACTACCTTGCCGACGATGGCCTTGCGACGGTCGTGTTCCTGGCGCTGCGGCTTCAGCGGCCGCTGTTCCTCGAAGGCGAGGCCGGCGTCGGGAAGACCGAAGTCGCCAAGGTCCTCGCCCGCTGGACGGGTGGCGAGCTGCTCCGGCTGCAGTGCTACGACGGCATCGACGTCTCGCAGGCGGTCTACGAGTGGGACTACGCACGCCAGTTGCTGCACCTGCGCGCGGCGGAGGCACGCGGCGCGAGTGGGGCAGACGTCGAGGACGAGCTGTATTCCGAGCGCTTCCTTGTCAGGCGACCACTCCTGCAGGCGATTGCCGGGGGCGCCGGCGGCCCTTCGGGGCCTGGCGCTTCGCCGGTCCTGCTGATCGACGAGCTCGACCGCGCCGACGACGAATTCGAGGCCTTCCTGCTCGAAATCCTGTCGGACTACACGATCACGATTCCTGAGCTCGGGACGTTTCGTGCGCAGCAGCCGCCAGTCGTCGTCATCACGTCCAACCGGACCCGTGACGTGCACGATGCGTTGAAGCGTCGTTGCCTGTACCACTGGGTCGAGCATCCCGATTTTGAACGTGAAGTCCGCATCGTCGAGCTACGGGTGCCCGGGATCGATCGCGAGCTTGCCAGCCAAGTGGCTAGCGCCGTCGCCCAGCTCCGGACGATGGGCCTCTACAAGGTGCCCGGCGTCGCTGAGACCATCGACTGGGCGCAGGCACTCTCGGTGCTCCAGGCAGGCAAGCTCGACGAGACCGTGGTCGACCGCACACTCGGCAGCGTGCTCAAGTACCGGGAGGACGCGGAGCGCGTGCGTCACGCAGGCATCGCCGAGCTTGTCCGGGCCGCACTCGATCGCGACCGCTGAATGAAGCCAGCGGAAGCGCTGCAGCCGGCGCGCCTCGCCGTCGCTTTCGGCGCGGTCGTCCGTGCGGCCGGCCTGGAGGCCTCGGTCAGCGCCGTCACGTCGTTCGCCGAGGCTTTGGCCGCCGTCGGGCTGGGGCGGGCAGATCAGGTGTACTGGTCGGGCCACGCCGTGTTCGTCCGGCGACCCGAGGACGTGCCAATCTATGCGCAGGCCTTCGCCGCCTTCTGGTCTGGAAGGACCGTCACCGCCGCGACCGTCGCCGCTCTCCCGGTGACGTTGGCGCTCGATGACGACGAGGATTCCCGCGAGCCTGCGCCGCCGGAACCTGATCGCGAGGCTCCCGACAAGACGCTGGTGCTGCGCTACAGCGCGACCGAGGTGCTCCGCGACAAGGACTTCGCCGCGTGCACGCCCGATGAGCTCGCCGAGGCTTACCTGCTCATGGCGTCGCTCCGGGCTCGCGCATCCAGGCGCCGAAGCCGGCGCCGCCGGCCCACATCGCGCCGCGGCGGCGAGCTGGATCTCCGCCGTTCGGTACGTCGAGCTCTTCGGACCTCGGGCGAGCCCGTTCGTCTCATGCGGCTTGCGCCCACGGAGCGCCCCC
>Ga0209415_10002562_pt1 | contig 34076 bp, 20 predicted proteins | sample PeaSoiSIISIP2007_FD_187696 | JGI IMG/M metagenome (GOLD analysis project Ga0209415, IMG submission 187696) | Peat soil microbial communities from Weissenstadt, Germany - SII-SIP-2007 (SPAdes) (version 2) | ecosystem: Environmental > Terrestrial > Soil > Wetlands > Peat | place: Germany... | reverse complement strand
GATGCCGGTCGTGTTGATCGCCGTAGTACCCGCCGCGTCCGTGGTGATCGAGGTCAAAGCGGTGCCACCGCCCACTACGCCGCCAAGGGTCGTCGTGCCGCTGCTGTTGAGCACCAGTGTCTTTGCACCGTCGATCGTGCCGTTAAAGGTCGCATTCCCGTTCGCCGTGAGCGTTAGGTTGGCACCCAGCGTGACCCCGCCGGTTTCCACGAACGCTCCGCCAGCGAGATTTATCGTAGGATCGTTGAGGGCGATGCCGCCGATGCCGGAGGTGATGGAGAGATTCTTGCCGGCCGTGGAAGCGGAACTGTCGTAGGCTCCGGCGACCGTAATGGAATTAGTCCCGCCGTTTATCAGCGACAGGCTGTAGTTCGGGGTCAGGGCGTTCAAGACGATGTTGCCGGAGTTGGCATCACCCACCACGACCGTCCCGCTGGTGGCGACGTCACCCAGGTCCCCCACGGTAAGCGAGAGGCTGCCTGCGCCACCGGCCAGGCCTATGGTGCGCCCAGCGGTGCTCTGCTTGATGGTGACCGTACCCGACCCGCCGTTTACCGTCGTACCGGCGCCGCCGTTGTCGAGCACTACGGTGTCGGCTATCAGCGTGATGGCACCGTTGGTGCCGCCGTTGGTGACGGCACCCGCGGTGGTGGAAAGGGTTCCCGTGCCGGCGTTCAGGGTGATGCCGTTGCTGTCGCCTGTGATGGTCTTGGAATTGGTGATGCCGACGCCGGTGATTGAAATCGCACCGCCCGCGGCTGTGACGTTGCCGGAAGTGGTAACGGCACCGGCTGCGGTGACGTTAACCCCTCCCGCGCTGGCGGTGACGGTGCCGAGGTCGATCGCGTTGGTATCGACCAGGGTGACACTTGAACCGGTGGCGTTCACGGTGGCGAAGTTGTTGGTGGCGGTATCCAGGGTGATGGCGTTCGCACCGGCGTCGAGGGTGGAGGTGCCGCTTACCGTCAAAACACCGCTGTCGGTGATGGTACCGCTCGAGGTGATGCCCAGCGTGCCCGAGACCGTCATGTTGCCGAGGTTGATGGCGTTCTTGTCGATGAGCGAGACGTTGTTGCCGCTGGTGACGGTCACGGTGCCAAAATCGTTGCCGGCGTTAGCAAGGGTGATGTTGTTAGCCGCCCCGGCGGCAAGGGTGGTCGTTCCAGGAACAGTAATCACGCCGGTATCGGTGATGGCACCGGTGGAGGTGACACTAAGATTCTGCGCGCTGACCGTGCCGAGAGCCACGGTGGAGTTGGTGGAGGTCAGGCTCGCATCGGAGGTCCCGGCGTTGACGGTAGCCGCGGTCAAGGCCCCGGTGGCGGAGACGGTGATGGAGCCGTTAGTGGTACTCGCCGAGATCGTGCCGCCGTTTACGTAGTTGGGAAGGTTGATGACCGAGCCGCTTCCGGTGGCGGAGAGGGTCACGTTAGGGGCAGTCACGTTGCCGACGAAGACCTGGGAACCGGTCGTCGAGGTGGTAAGTGTTCCGACGTTGAGGTTACCGATGGTCTGGATGCCGCCGACGCCAGCCTGCAGATCGAGCGTGCCGGCTAGGGAGACGGTGGTTCCGGAAGAGCTGCGGATCTGGTCCTGGGCAATGAGGTGCAGGGTGGCGCCAGCCGTGGCATTGGAAACGTTGGCGTTAATCTCGATGTCGCCGCCGTCAGAATTATTGCCTGTCTGGGCAGTGGTCGATGCGGTAAAGGTGCCGTTATTCTGGAGAGCGGTGTTGATCTGCGCCGGCGTGATAAGTGTGTAGATGCTGTTGCCGGAGTTATGAGTCAATACGGTGTTGATCTCGATGTCGTTCGGGTCGAGCAGGAAGCTGCCGCTCTTGCCGTGGGGGGCAAGGGTGTTGACCATGCCGTCCAGGATTACCTTTTCGCCGGAAACCTCGATCGAGCCGCCGTCGCCGCCGGTATCGCCGCCGCGTGCCAGGATGGTGCTCGAAGGGGCGAGACTCGTCGTACCCTGCATGGACAGGACGCTGACCTCACCGCCGTTGGCCGCCCCCTGACCGGAGGCGTCCAGCGTGCCGCTGTTGGCGACCACGCCGCCGCCGTCTGCTTCCAGCACAATCTTGCCGTTATGCTCGACGAGCCCCTTGGCCTCGATCACGCCGGTGTTGTTGACGACGGTACGGCTCAAATCGCCGGCCGCGGACGCGGTCATCAGCACGGTGCCGCCGTCGGCCTTGATCAGGCCGCGGTTCACCACCTGGGCATCCACCGCCGCCTGGTCGATCTTCAGGTTGATCAGCCTGTCGCCGTCCACGTTGAGCGTCACCCGGTCGCCGGCGCCCAGGGCCACCGTGCCGAGCTGGCCGACCACGATGCTCCCTTCGTTGGCCACCTGGGGCGCCAGAAGCGAAACGTAGTTCTTCGCCTCGATGCTCCCCTGGTTCACCACGGAGCCCGCGGAACCGCCGTTTGTCAGGGTGTATCTGCCGGCCAGAAAGTCGGCGTCGGAAAGGTTCAGGGTGGAGGCGACCAATCCGCCGACGCTCACCTGGGCTGTGGAGCCGAACAGGATGCCGTTGGGGTTCAAAAGAAAGACGCTGCCGTTGGCGGTCAACTGGCCGAATATCTTGGAGGGGTCGTTGCCCAATACCCGGTTCAGGGCGACCGAAGAACTCCCCGGCTGCACGAAACTGACCCGCTCTCCCGAGGCTATGTTGAACCCCTGCCAGTTCAGGATGGCGTTGTTGGTACTCTGGGTAACCTGCAAACTGGTACCGTTCTGAGTTATGGTCGCGGTGCCGACGACGACCTGCCCGTCCTTGGGCAGCGCGAAGGCGTGGCCGTACATCATGGCGGACAGTACGATCCCCAACACGATACGTTTGCGTATAATGCGCCGATATTTCTTGAGCATTGGTTCCCCCTTGGGTACAAGCGCCCCCTGCCCTGGCAGAGGGACAATAATAAAATGAAACCGTTAAATTAGACGGCGAAGTCGAGCGTTAGAATGTAGTGGAGGCTAGGCTTACAGGCAGGCGTACGGAAAAAGACAGGATCAGTCATAACGATCTCTCCTTGATGTCAAAACAAGAACATTGAATTAAAATTAAATAACATTCAGAGTAAAGAAACGTGCCGATTACCGTATGGTCCATTCGCAATCACGCATTTTCACTGCGAAAACGATGAAGCTAAAAAATGATGACGTATACACAATCATGAGACGGACAGCATACGAAGTAATTACAACCCTGCGGGATTCTACACAAAAAAAAAATTCAGCACAACACAAAAATAAGACACATGCCCGTGACATATCGGCCGGACAGAGTCACCCGATTACGCCATTTAACGCAAGAAATTGCGCCCGCAAAAAAGCCGGGGCGGGACCCGGCTCGACGCGACGGCATTCAAGATAGCGTATTTCCTTGATTCACAAAGACTAAGAATTCCGAAGGATCGTCCACAACCGGCCACTCCCCTCCGTGCATTACCGTTACTCCCGCGCGGCCGGTTCTTCCAGACTGATCCTCCCGAGTTTCCCCCCCCTGAGTTCCCTTATGAAGGCCTCGGCCGCCCGGTTGAGGTCCACGGCACCGCCGCCGGCCAGGCAGCCGAGCCTGCGGCCGATCTCCTCCAGGGTGGCTAGCGGGTCTGCGGGAAGCGCCGCCAACTGGTAGCGCTCCTGCAAGAGGGCCGGGTAGCGGCTTAAAAGGTAGTCGGCCGCAAACGCACCCACCTCGGCATAGTCCATGGCGCCTGCGCCGATGGCGCCGGAGGCCGCCAGCCGGTAGGCCCCCTCCTGGTCCTCAAGCTCAGGCCAGAGCACCCCCGGGGTATCGAACAGGAGGATGCCGTTTTTCAGATCGATCTGCTGCTGTGTGAGGGTCACCGCCGGCCGGTCACCCACCTTGGCGAGCGAGCGCCCCGCCAGGGTGTTGATCAGGGTCGACTTCCCCACGTTGGGGATCCCCACCACCATGGTTCTCACCGGCAGCCCCGGCTTGCCCCGGTTGGGAACGAGCTTCTTCACGAGCTTTACCAGTTCGCGCACCTCGGCCGGCTTCTTGGCGGACAAAGGGAGCGCACGCACCCCGGCCGTCCTCTGAAAGTCGGCCACCCAGGCGCGGGTCACCAGGGGATCGGCCAGGTCGTGTTTGTTGAGTACCTTGATCCACGGCTTGTTGCGTCTGAGCTGCGCCAGGAGATGGTTGGCGCTTGAGTGGGGCAGGCGGGCGTCCAGCACCTCGATGACGACGTCTATCTTGCGGATCAGTTCGGCTATCTGTTCCTGGGCCTTGTTCATGTGGCCCGGATACCATCTGATGGTCATGGGGGAAGGTCCTCTTGGTCAGTTTAATGGGAGGCGGTCACCATAGCACAGACCGTGGGCGGGGTGCGGATTTTCTTTAGGCCGGGCCGGGGAGAGGCTGGGCCAGCCAGCTCTGCGCGCCGACCGGCTGCACGCCGTCCGGCGGCGCAACCCCCTCCGGCGCCGGCAGCAGGATGTGGAAGCAGCTCCCCTTCCCCGGCTCGCTTTGCACCTCGAGGAAGCCGTTATGCTGCTTGACGATGCCGTAGACGATGGAGAGCCCGAGCCCGGTCCCCTTCCCCTCCTCCTTGGTGGTGAAGTACGGTTCGAAGATCCGCTTGCGGGTCTCCTCGCTCATGCCGGTGCCGGTATCCGCCACGCAGACCGCGACCCACAGCCCGGGTGTACCGCAACCGCGGCTCTCCACGAAGGAGTCGTCCAGGTTCAAAAGGGAGGTGCGCACGGAAAGCACTCCCCCCTTGGGCATGGCGTCCTTGGCGTTGGCGACCAGGTTCATCAGCGCCTGCTCGATCTGGAAACGGTCCACCACGGCCGGCAGCGGCTCCCCGGAGCAGCTAAGCCGAAGCTCGCTTCTGGAGCCCAGGATCATGGAGAGGAAGTCCTCCAGCTCGCGCACGATCAGGTTCAGGTCCGCGGTCTGCATGGTCATCGGCTGCTTGCGGCTGAAGGCGAGCAGGCTGCGGGTCAAGTGGGTGGCCCGTTCGGCGGAACTCTTGATCTGCTCCACGTACCCCGCCCCCGGGTCGTCCGCCGGCAGCAGGTCCTGCAGCAGGACCGCGCAGGTGAGCACGATGGTGAGGATGTTGTTGAAGTCGTGCGCCACGCAACCGGCCAGAAAGCCGATCGCCTCCATCTTCTGGGAGTGGCGCAACTCCTCCTCCAGCTGCCGGTGGGCGGTGACGTCCACGCCGATGGTGGCGATGCCGGAGACCTGGGCCGAGTCGTGCATCAGCGTGTGGTCGCAGACCACGACGAGCTCGCGGCCGTCACGGGTCAGTATCCGCTGCTCGCTGTGCAGCGTTTTGCGCCCCGAGGCCAAAACCCGCCCCAGCGCCTCCTGCCAGCGCGGGCGTTCCTCGGCATTGAGGAAACGCTCGGACCAAAGGCTCCCCACAAGTTCGTCCCGGCGCCAGCCGGTCAATTCCGCCAGGAATTCGTTGCAGAAGACGATCCGCCCGGAGCCGTCCAGGATCACCGCCAAGAGCTGGACGTTTTCCAAAAGTTCCCGGAAGCTCCGCTCGGAACGAAGCTGCGCCGCCTGGGCGAGCTTGCGCTCGGTGATGTCGTTCACGATGCCGTCGTAGGCCAGGATCTCGCCGCGCGGCGAGCAGGTGGGGACCAGGGTGTTCTCGATCCAGCGGAGCTCCCCGCTCTTGTGGCGTATGCGGCACTCGTAGCTCACCGGCACCGGTTCCACCACGATCCGGTGCGCGCACTCAAGGACCAGCGCCCGGTCCTCCTCGCACACCATGGAAAACCACAATTCGGAATCGGCCGCGTAGTCGTCGGCGGTGAAGCCGGTGACCGCCTCGCACCCGGGCCTGTGCAGGGTGGCGGCGGGACGGCCGTCCCGGAAGGTGACCGTGTAGACGTAGCCGGTCACCGACTCCAGCATGCGGCGGTAGCGCGCCTCGCTGGCTGCAAGCTCCCGGGTCCGATCCTTGACCATCTCCTCCAGCTTCGACTGGTAGTTGCGGTTCTCGATCATCATCGCCGCCCGCTCCAGGGCGCGCCGGAAGGTGAGTTCCAGGGTCTCGGCCTCGGCCACCGGCTTGGTCACGTAGTCCCAGGCCCCCTGCTGCACGGCGGAGATGGCTTCGGGGATCGAACCGGTGCCGGAAACCACCACCACCGGGGTGAACGGCGACAGGGTCTTCAGTTCCCTTATCAGCTCCATCCCGCCCATCACCGGCATCACCAGGTCGGTGAGCACCAGGTCGGGGGCGCCGTCGGCGAAGCGCTCCAGCGCCTGTGCCCCGTCGCCCGCCTCCGCCACACGGTAGCCCAAATCCTCCAGAAGTGCCCTGAGGTTCAGGCGGATCAGCGGCTCGTCGTCCACCACCAGTACGCAGATCGGACTTTCCATCTCAGCATCCCCCCTCAAGGGCCAAAAGCTCGGCCAGCGTCTGCACCAGAAGCTCCAGGTCCTCAAACGGCTTGTAGAGGCAGGCGTGCGCCCCAAGTTCCAGGCAGTGGCGTTCAGCCTCCAGGTCGCCGGTACCGGTGATGACGATCACCGGCGTGGCCGGGCTTTTTTCCCTGAGCGCGCCTAAAAGCGCCAGGCCGTCCATGCGCGGCATGCGCAGGTCGGTAAGCACCACCCGGGGACGGTGCGCGAAAAAAAGCTCCAGCCCCGCCGCCCCGTCCGCCGCCTCCAGCACGTCGAAGCCGCTGTCGGTCAGGTAGGCGCCGACGGTGAGCCTGATCAGCGGTTCGTCGTCCACCAAAAGTATTTTTCCCCGCTCAGACATCGGCCCACTCCCTCTCGAAGGGAAGCCGCACCGTGAAGCAGGCACCGCTCCCCGGTGCCGAATCCACGCTCATCAGCCCCTCGGGGATCTGCCGCTCCCGGAAGTAGGCGGCAAGCTTCTCCAGGTCGAGCCCCACCGCCAGGAAACAGACGCAGATAAAGAGGGCGTGCCGGTCGAGGCTTTGGTCGAAGGTGTGCCAGCCGGCGGCGAAGATGGAGAGGGAAACGAGGACGCTGAAGAATTCGGCCAGGAAAGGGAGCGAGGCGGCGGCAGTGAGCGAGACCAGGAGCGTCTTGGGCGCCAAGGTAAGCGTGCTGGCTGGTCTCACGGTCCCCCTCCTGCTTCGGGCAAGCGCCCGGGCAAACAAAAAGCCGTCCGTCGGCTCAAGGCTGACACAGCGGCTCTCCGGGATGGGAAAAGATTTTTCGGGCGACTCAAGGGAGAGGTGTGTCAGACGTTCAAGACATACCCGATTTCTCTTAGGAAAGTCAACGATCAATTATAAGGAGACGTTAAAAAGACGCGTGCAGCGTCCGTCACCGTTGCGGCAGTTCGCCCAGCATCCGGGTCAAAAGCGCGGCCGCCAGGTCGAACTCGTAGCGGTCGAGCAGCCGCTCGATCTCCCCCCATGGGGCGGCGGGGAGCACACCCCTCACTTCACCCAGCCGGGAGGCCAGAAAGCCCGAGGCCTCGCCGTCGTACTGCCGAGTCAGCCGCAAAAGCTCGTCCAAAAGCTGCCTGACGCCGGCCGTCCGCTCACCCTGCTCACCCTGCTCACCCTGCTCTCCCTGCTCTCCCTGCGCCGCCGCCGGGGAGCCAAGCGCCGCCGCCACCTGGAGGCCAAGTTCGCGCAGCACGACGGCCAGCCGTTCCACTGCCGGGCTCGCCTCCCCGGCAGCCGCGCCCTCGCCCGCGGCGACCGGACGCTCCGCCAGGGAAGCCGCCTCGACCAGGCTCGACGATCCGAGCGTCCCCCCCCAGCCGGCAAGGCGGCCAATCAGCCGGAGCAGCTCCGCCCGGTCCCCGGCGGCAAAAAGCGCCGAGAGCCTGTCCGCACTCCCCTTTTCCTCGGCCAGGAACTTCGCCGCCGCTTCCCGGTAAAGCCCGGGCTCCTGCGCCTGCCAAAGGCGCACGTAGTCGAGCGTAAGCCAGGGGGCAGCCTCGCTCCCCCGACTCCCGCAGCCGATGGCGGAGGATCGGGGAGGGGGGGCGTCGCCGGGAGGAGGGAGGGCTGCGGCCGGGAACGAGACGGCGAAGCCGAAGCGGCTTCCCACCCCCGGCGCGCTCTCGACGGAGAGTTCGCCCCCCAAAAGCTCGGCCAGCCGGCGGGCGATGGCAAGCCCCACGCCGGTGCCGCCGAACTTGCGGGCGGAAGAGCCGTCACCCTGGCTGAAGGAGCGGAACAAAAGCGGCAGTTGCTCGGCGCGGATGCCGATGCCGGTGTCGGCCACGCCAAAACGCAGCGCGATCTTTCCCGGCGCCCCCTCCTCGGCAAGCACGCTCAGTTCCACGCCGCCTCGCTCGGTGAACTTCACCGCGTTGTCCAAAAGGTGCGCGAGCAGTTGGCCTAAGCGCTGCGGGTCCCCGTAGAGGGGGGGTAGCTTTTCCCCGGGGAGCCTGACCAAAAAATCGAGCCCCTTGTCGAGCGCCTTGGCGAGCGTCTCCGGCGCCACCCGGGCCAGAAACGCGTCCAGCTCGAAGGTTACCGGCTCCAGGGTGAGCGTCCCCTCCTCCGCCTTGGCGAAGTCGAGCAGTTCGTTGATCAGGGCGAGCAGCGCACGGCCGGCGGCGAGGATCGGCCTGAGCTTATCCTCCAGCCCGGGAGCGTCCGCCGTCTTTTTAAGGGCGAGCTCGGCGAAACCGATGATCGCGTTCAGGGGGGTGCGCAGCTCGTGGCTCATGGCGGCCATGAAGGCGCTCTTGGCGCGGTTGGCCTGCTCCGCCGCATCCTTGGCCACCGTCAGCTCGCGGGTCCGCTGCAGGACCACCTCCTCCAGGTGATCGCGGTACTTGACGATGGTCGCCTGCGCCTCCTTCTGCGCGGTGACGTCGCGGATGGTCTCGATCGCCCCCACCCGCTCGCCGCGCCCGTTGTACAGGGGTGCTGCACTCGCCCAGACGTAGGCCCCCTTGCCGCCGTAGAGGGCGGGGGTGAAGGTCTCCGCGTTCAGGGTCTCCCCCCGGCGCTGCACCTGGCGGTACTTCTCCTCCAGTTCCCGGTCCCCCAAATCCAAAAGGTCGATCAGGTGCGAGCGGCGCTCCCCGTAGAAGGGTACGGTGCAGGCGTGCTCCCCCTCGCCGAGCATCTTTTCCTTGGCAACGCCGGTCATCTCCTCGATGGCCCGGTTCCAGGCCAGGACCCGGCCCTGCCGGTCGGTGACGAAGGTGGCGTCGGGGAGGAATTCCACGATGTCGGCGAGCTGCTGCCGGCTCGCCTCCAGCTCGGCCTCGGCCCGCTTGCGCTGGGTAATGTCGCGCCAGACCGTGTAGATCAGCCCCTGGTCCGGGAGCAGGGTGAGCGAGACCTCCACCGGAAACAGGCGGCCGTCCTTTTTCCGGTGCAGCCACTCGAAGCGGAGCACCCCCTTCCTTTCGGCCAGCTCCAAAAGCTCGCGCGTCTTGTCCTCGGAAGAGCGGCCGTCGGGCTGCTCGGCCGGCGAGATCTCCCAGGGGGGAAGGCCGACCAGTTCCTCCTTGTCGGCCATCTTCAGGATCTTAAGCGCCGCGTCGTTTGCGTCCACGAACGTGCCGTCCTGCAAGAGCAGGCAGGGATCGGAACAGGACTCGAACAGCATGCGGAAACGGCGCTCGTTGGCGTACAGCGCCTGTCCGGCGTCGGCGCCGCGGCGCCAGTTCCGGTAGAGGAAGGCGCAGACCGGCAGGGTGGCGGCGACGAAAAGCGCCCAGAGCGTGCCGACGAACCCGGCCAACGAGCGCCAGTGGGCCAGGTAATCGGCGGAGGCAAGGCCGACCAGCAGGTAGAAGGGATAGGAGGCGAACTTGCGGTAGGAGACGGTCCGCTCCAGGTGGTCGAAGGGGGAAACGGCGAGGAAGGTCCCCGCCCGGGGCTGCCGCCTGACCCGGGCCGCAAGCTCAGGCGAGATCTGCCGTTCGCCCACGGCACCGGAGGCCGAGTAGCGGGCCACGAGCTTTAGCCGCTCGTCCATGAGCCCTGCCACGCCCTGCCGGCCGACGTCGACCCGGGAGAGGATGGTGGTAAGCCTGTCCACGGTGAGCACCGCGTAGGCGACGCCGGCAAAGGTGCGATCGGGACGCTCCAGGCGCCGGGCAAGCACCACGGTCCACTTGCCGCTGACCCGGCCGAGCATGGGCTCGGAAACGAGCACCCCTTCCCGGCGCCGGCCGCGCAACTGCCGGAAATAGTCGCGGTCGGCGACGGAGATGGTGCGCCCCGCTTCCAGCTGCGTGCCGTAGCGCACGACGCCTGAGCCGTCCGAGACCCGCATCGCCTCCAGTTCCGGCAGCCGGGCGCTCAACCGCTCCAGCACGGGGTTCAACCGGCTCCCTTCCATCCCCCCGTGTGCCAGCTCGCGCTCGGCCTCGTCCACCCCATCAAGGAGCGCCAGGTCGATCTTGTCGAGGCTGCCGGCCAGCTGCTTTTCCAGGACCAGCGCGAGGTTGCGGGTGGAGATGACGGCCCGCTCCTCGTACTGCTTGCGGCTTTGCCAGAGCAGAAAGCTCAATAGCGCCGCCACCAGGAGGTTCGCGGTAAGCGCCGCGGCAACCAGCCTGGCCAGAAAGCGCGGAGCGCCGGGAGGGGAGACGTCGGGGGGGGCGCCGGCATCTACCCTTCCTGCCCGTCCGGGAGCCCGGCGTCGTCGGCGAACTGCTGCTTCACCTCCAGGATCTTGGGAAGGCAGTCGAGGAACGCCTCCACCAGTTCCGGCTGGAAGTGGGAGCCCGAGCAGGCCTTGATCTCCGTGAGCGCCTCCTCCACCGGCCAGGCGCGCTTGTAGGGCCGCACCGAGGTCAGGGCGTCGAAGACGTCGGCCACCGCGAGGATGCGGGAGAAGAGCGGAATCTCCTCCCCCTTGAGCCCCTGCGGATAGCCGGTGCCGTCCCAGCGCTCGTGGTGGGTGTAGGCGATGGAGGCGGAGGCGGAGAGGAGCCGGGAGGGATGCTGGCCGATGATTTCCCGCCCGATCTGGCAGTGGGTCTCGATGACCTTGCGCTCCTCCGGGTCGAGCCGGCCCGGTTTCTGCAGCACCCGGTCCGGGATGCCGATCTTGCCGACGTCGTGCATCGGCGCCACGTTCAAAAGGAGCTCCGCCTCCTCCTCGGGAAGGCCGTAGGCGAGCGCGACGATCTTGCAGAAGCGGCTCATGCGCACCACGTGCAGTCCGGTCTCGTTGTCGCGGTACTCGGCCGCCCGCCCCAGCCGGTTCAGGATGTCGAGCCTGCTCTGCTTTAACTGGGCGGTCCGCTCCTGCACCCGGTATTCCAGGGCGCGGCTTTGGTCGAAGAGCGACAGGTGCGTCCTGACCCGGGCGCGCACGATGGAGGCGGAGATAGGCTTGGTGATGTAGTCGACCCCGCCGCAGTCGAACCCCTTGGCCTCGTCGTCCACCTCGCCTCGCGCGGTGACGAAGATCACCGGGATGCCGCGGGTGACCGGGTCCCCCTTCAGCCGGGCGCAGGTCTCGAAGCCGTCCATCTCGGGCATCATCACGTCCAGAAGGATCAGGTCCACCGGCATGGAGCGGGCGATCTCGATCGCCTTGGCCCCGCGGGTGGCGACCTTGATGGCGTACTCGTCCATCAGCGCCGCCTTGAGAAGGCTGATGTTGTCGGGGGTATCGTCGACGATCAAAACGGTGCAGCGTCTGTCGCGTGCTTCCATGCGCACGTCCTCCTTAACGGTACTTTGGGAGCCGGATGCCGAGTTCGGCGGCCATGGCTCCCAGGGTGGCGAGCGCCGCGTCGTACTCGAAGCTCGCCAGCTCGGCGGCGAGCTTTTGCATCGCCGGCTTGGGCAGCCCGGAGAGGGCCGGGGCCGCCTCGTGCAGGTAATCCTCTGCTGCCGCGTCGAAATCGCGGATGTAACGGTGGAGCTTGAGCAGTACCGGGGAGACTTGGGCCGGATCGGCGGCGGAAACCGGCGCCCCCTCCCCTTCCCTTTCGGCGGGGAAGGCGCTCTTCAACAAGGCCGCCAGGGCCTCAAGCTCCTCGGTGAAGCTAAGGTGCCGCTCCCGGACCGTCTCGGCGTCAGCGCCGGCGGCGACGAGGCTCTCCAGCTCGGCGGCGGCCGCCTCCAGCGCGCGGGCGCCGATGTTGCCGGCCAGCCCCTTCACCGTGTGGGCCAGGCGCCGAGCCGACTCCCGATCCCCCTCGTTAAGCGCTTGCGCGATGGCGTCGCCCGAGCCCGCCTGCTTCTCCAGGAAGGTCTTCAACAGCCAGCGGTAGAGCTTGCGGTTGCCGTCCACCCTCCTGAGCGCGGCCCGGGCATCCACCCCGGGGAGTTCCGGCAGCTCCGGCTCCTCCGCCGCGGAGAGTCTCCGGGGTGCGGCGGGGGCTTCCCGGGGGGGGGAGGGTTTTCTCCCCATGGCGGCCGCCATGGTGCCGAACATGATCCGGGCGTCGATCGGCTTGGCGACGTGGCCGTTCATGCCGGCCGAGGCGGTCTGCTCCTTCTCCTCCTCGCGGGCATGGGCGGTCATGGCCACGATGGGGAGCGCGGCAAAGCGCGGCTCCCGGCGGATCAGCCGGGTCGCCTGGCAGCCGTCCATCACCGGCATCTGCACGTCCATCAGCACCAGGTCGAAATTTTGGCCGTGGTCGAGGACCGCTTCCACCGCCTGCCGGCCGTTCACCGCCAGCTCCACGGAGCACCCCTCCTGTTCCAGAAGCTCCACCGCCAGTTGCCGGTTGATCTCGTTGTCCTCCACCAAAAGCACCCTGGTGCCGGTGAAGTCGAAGCCGTGCCCCGGCACTTCCTCCGCCTCCCGCAAAAGCGCCTGCGGCGCGATCAGCTTGCAGAGCGAGTCCCACAAAATGGAGGCGGTGAGCGGCTTGTGCAGGAAGTCGTCCACCCCGGCCTCCCAGCCGGCGTCCTGCTCCTTTTGGCCGCCGAAGGAGGAGACCATGATCACCGCCGGGGTGACCGACAGGCCGCCGTCCCCCTTGAGCCGCCGGGTCGCCTCGATGCCGTCCATCTCCGGCATCTGCCAGTCCATCAGCACCACCCGGTAGGGGCGTCCCTCGGCGTCGCGCTCCTTCACGAGCGCGAGCGCCTCGGCGCCGGAGGCGGCCGCCTCGGGGACCATGCCGGCCGATTTCAGCATCCTTGAAAGCCCGAGCCTGCTGGTGCGGCTGTCGTCCACCACCAGGGCCCGCACGCCGCTTAACGCCTCGGGGAGCGCGGCCAGCTCGTCGCCTGCGAGGCCGAAGCGCGCGGTAAAGCTGAAGGTGCTCCCCTGGCCGAACTTCGACTCCACCCAGATCTCCCCCCCCATCATCTCCACCAGCCGGCGCGAGATGGAGAGCCCGAGACCGGTCCCCCCGAAGCGGCGGGTGGTGGAACCGTCCGCCTGGGTGAACGGCTTAAAGAGGATCGCCTGCTGTTCGCAGGTCAGGCCGATGCCGGTGTCGCGCACGCTGAAGAGGAGCGTCGCCCGCTGCCCGTCCGCCTCCTTGAGCGCGATGGTCAGCTCCACCTCCCCCTTTTCGGTAAACTTCACCGCGTTGCCCAGGAGGTTCGTGATCACCTGGTTGAGCCTCAAGGGGTCGCCCGACAGCTGGCGGGGGACCTCCGGCGCCATGGAAAGCGAGAGCTCCACCCGCTTGTCGATCGCCTTTTGCTGCACGACGGAGATGGCGTTGGCGAGCGTCTTTTCCAGGGAGAAGCTGACCGCCTCCAATTCCAGTTTCCCCGCCTCGATCTTGGAGAAGTTGAGGATGTCGTTGATGATCCCCAGAAGCGAGACCCCGGCGTTGGAGATCTTGGTCAAGTACCCCCGAAGCCTCGGGGTGAGCTCGGCGTTGAGCGCCATGGTGGAGAAGCCGATGATGGCGTTCAAGGGGGTGCGGATCTCGTGGCTCATGTTGGCCAAAAACTCGCTCTTGGAGCGGTTGGCGGCGTCGGCCGCCTCTAAAGCCAGCTGCAGTTCCTCGGCGATGCGCTTTCTCTCGGTGATGTCGTACTTCACCGCCACGAAGTGGGTGATCCCTCCCCGGTCGTCTCGGATCGGCGAGATGAGCACGTGCTCCCAGTGCATCTCGCCGTTTTTCTTGCGGTTGCAGAACTCGCCGCGCCATTCGCGGCCGTCGAGGATGGTGCGCCACATCTCCCCGTAGTACTCCCTGGGCTGGGCGCCGCTCTTCAGAAGACGCGGGTTCCTGCCGATCACCTCGTCGGCGGCGTAGCCGCTGATCTCGGTGAACTTGCGGTTTACGTACTCGATCTGCCCCCTCTTGTCGGTGATCACCACCGAGGCCGGGGAGTTCTCCACGGCGCGGGAGAGCTTCAAGAGCCAGTCCTCGGCGCGGGAGCGCTCGATCACCACCCCGAGCTGCACCCCGATCTGTTTCATCAGGTGCACGCCGGAGAGGTCGGGGCGGGCGGGGGCGACCGAGAAGAACTCCAAAATCGCCACCGTTTCCCCCTTCACCTGCACCGGGAAGGCGAAGCCGCCGTGCAGCCCGCAGCCGACGGCGACCGGTTTGCGCGGCAGGTTTTCCGCATGGGCGAGCTCCTCGATCCACTGGGGCTCGCCGCTTAAAAGGACGGTGCCGGGGAGGCCGACGCCGGCGTCGAAGACGGTCAGGGCGGTCACGTCCAGGAAATCGCGGTAGCGCTCGGGCTCCTCGCACCACCAGATCTTGCCGTCCACCGCCCGCGCCCCGCCCCGCTCCACCTCGAGCACGTGACCGATCTGCCACCCCAGGAAGCTGGCGATCGCCTCGACCGCCGCTTGCAGGGCGGCGCCGGCGGTGGCGGCCATGTTCGCCCCGGTCGCCACCTGCTTCAACAGCTGGGCGTGGCGCTCGCTTTGCTGCAGGGCCTTTTCCATGGCCTTGCGCTCGGAGATGTCCATGAAGGTGACCACGGCGCCGGTGAGCACGCCGTCGCGCTTTTGCGGGTAGGACCAGTATTCGGTGTCGAAAAAGGTGCCGTCGGCGCGCCAGAACACCTCGTCCTCGGCGTGGGAGGCCACACCGTCCTTCAAGGTAAGCAGGATCCGGCACTCCTGAAGCGGGAAGGGCGTGGCGTCGGCGTGGCTGTGGTGGGTGAGCAGATGCATGTTCTTGCCGATCAGCTCGTCGTAGTAATCGAACCCCAGAATCTTCAGGCAGGCGGCGTTGCAGAAGGTGCAGTTCCCGTCCAGGTCCAGGCCGTAGATCGCCTCTGCGGTGGAATCGAGCAAAAGCCGCAGGTTGTCCTCGGAGACGCTGAGCGACTCCATGGAACGCTCAAGCTCAAGGCGCCTTTCCTGGAGTTCGTCGTTGAGCGAGGTGAGCTGGGCGTTGGCCTCCTCCAGGTCGCTCGTGCGCCGCACCACCAGCCGCTCCAGCTCGTCGTTGGTGAGCCGGGCGATCTCCAGGGCGTTTTTCTGCTCGGTGATGTCGGTGACCAGGCCGTCGAAGGCGACCAGTGCGCCGTGGCTGTCACGCTTGGGGACCATGGTGTCGCGCAGCCAGCGGCTCTCCCCGTCCTTGCGGCGGACGCGGTAGCGGATGCAGGGGAGTTCGCCTCCGGCCAGGATGCCGGCTACCTGGTCGTCGAAACGCGGCCTGTCCTCCTCCTCGATGATGGAGCGCCAAAGCTCGGGGTCGGCCTCGAATTCGCAGGCCGTGTAGCCGGTGACCGCCAGGCAGCCGGCGCCGTGCACGGTGGCAAAGGTGGAGCCCTTTTCCACGATCACCGTGTAGATGAAGTCGGTCACCGCCTCCACCAGCATGCCGAAGCGCTTGTTGCTCTCCAGAAGCTCCGAGGTCCGCTCGGCGATCATAAGCTCCAGGCCGTCGTGCGCCTTTTTCAGCTCGGCCTGCGCGGCGTCGCGCTCCAGGCCGATCTTGACCTCCGCCTGGTACTCCTTTAAAAGGTACTCCTCGCGCTTTCGGATCGACCAGAGCCGGATCACCAAAAGGCAGGCGCCGGCCAGAAGCAACTCGAAGAAGGTGACGAACCAGGAGCGGCGGGAAACCGGGGCGGAGACCTCGGCCAGGTCGACCTTGGCGACGATGGACCAGGGGGAGTCGGGGATGCTGCGCATCGCGGCCAAAACCGGCACGCCGCGGTAGTCGAGTCCCTGCATCACCCCCTGTTCGCCCAGAACCGCCCGGGAGGCGGGGAGGGAGCGGCGGGAAAGCGGCAGGCGCAGCGAGGAGGGAGCGGTCGTCCGGTGCCTGAGCGCGTTCAAAAAGACCACCTGGTCCCCTTCCCGCTTGAGCAGGAGCGTCTCCGCCGAGGGGCTGGGCGTGGGCCAGGACTGGATGAAGGGGAAGAGGAAGGTGCGCGGGTCGATTTCGAAGCAGAGTACGGCGATGCAGCGCCCGCCCGTCACGCCGCGGTAGCGGATGGGGATGACCAGGTCGAGATGGGTGCCCGCCTCGGAGCCGGTGTGGAAATCGTTGAAGACGACCTGCCCGCTTCGGGCGACGTGCACGATCATGGCGCGGTCGTCGGCGTCCGCACCGTCGGCGCGGGGAATGGAGATCAGCGGGGAGCCTTCGGGGGTAAAGAGGGCGACGTTGCTGTAGCCGCCCTCTTTTTGGACTACCGACATCCAGTTGCCGATTTCCTCCAGCGCCGCACGTTTTTCGATACCGCTTAAGTAGTCGTTTACCCGGTGGGCGATGGGGGCGTTGGCGTAGAGCGAGGCGGCGTCGGCCATCCGCTCCTTGCGCCACTGGCTGATCTCACGGGCCTTCAGGTCGGCGATCGCCGAGATCTCCGCCTGCTTTTCGTCCAGCGAGATGCGGCTGTGGTGCAGGAAGTAGCCGTAGCCGCCGGCCGCCACCGCCGCCAGCATCAAAAGCGAGACGATCAGCCAGCGTTTCTTGTCCCTGGCGTCCAGGTCGGCCTTCGGAACCACCCATCCTCCGTAAAATCACCGCAAAGTATTTAACCTGAAACCAAAATCCGTGCCGCTCTGCCGCCTGTGGGGGCCGGGGCGAGGGAAGAAACGACCAGCCTCTGGATCTACCTCTGGATGATCTCGTCCAGGCTCTGGGAGATGGTGGTCGAGGTGGCCGCCTGCTCCTCGGAAGCGGTGGCGATCTGGGCGATCATCTGCTCGATCTCCTCGATCGAGTGCACGATGTGGATCAGCGCGTCCTCGGCCTGGTGGGAAAGCTTTTCACCGACCTCGGCCTCGTTTTTGCCCCGATCGATCGACTGCACGGCCATGGCCGCCTCTTTCTGGATCTCGTCCACCATCAGCCTGATCTGCTTGGTGGAGGCGACGGTGCGGTCCGCCAGTGCGCGCACCTCGTCGGCCACCACGGCGAAGCCGCGCCCCTGCTCGCCCGCGCGCGCCGCCTCGATGGCGGCGTTCAAGGCCAGAAGGTTCGTCTGGTCGGCGATGTCGTTGATCACCCCGACGAACTCGCTGATTTTCTCCGACTTGCTCCCCAGGCTGGAGACGATGCCGGCCGAACTGCGCACGATCTCCGCCACCTTCTGCATCTCCTGCACCGCCTGGCTCACCACCTGCTGGCCCTTGCGGGCGTTGTCAGCCACCTGTGAGGCGGAATCGGAGGCGTCCACCGTGTTGCGGGCCACCTCGTTCACCGTCATGCTCATCTCTTCCATGGCGGTCGCGATCTGGGCCACCCGGTTCTCCAGGAAGTCCTTGCGATCGGCGGCGTCGTAACGGTGGCTCTCCAGTTCCTTCTCGGCGGTGATGTCGGACCAGCAGGCCATGAAGCAGAGGACCTTGGAGGAATCGACGCTGTCCCAGATCGGGTAGGAGGTGGTGCGCAGGGTGATGGCGCCGATCGGGATGTCGGCCGCGTGCGGCAGACTGCCGCGCGGGTTGTCGAAGATGCGCCGGATGCGCCCCGGGTCCTTGTGGAACTGGTGAATGGACTTCCCCTGCACGTTGCCCACGTCGGCCCCGCGCAGGCCGGCGTTGAGTTCGCCGCGGTGCTTGCTCATCAGGTCGCGGGCGCGCCGGTTCATGTAAAAGACGGAGTTGTCGGAAGTCGTGTCGCACAACATGACGATGTTGTCGACGTTGTCCAGCATTTGCGTCAGCTTGGCGATTTCTGCGTTCTTTTCTGCAAGTTCCAGCTTGTTGTTCGAACCGAAAAATCCCACGTCCCGCTCCTTTTGTAGCCATAGCGTCACCAAACGACGCACTTAGCGTTAGAACTGCCAGCCCTTTATACCATGCCCGCGGGTCAAGTGCACCGGAAAAAACACATCTTCCCCTTCGGGGGAATTGCCTCTTTTCTTGAGTGAGAAAAGAACGTTAGACACGGGCCGGCGATTATAGCCCGCCAATACCCACGACGGCCGCGGCTGAGTATTTTACAATTAACGATTCCCAAACCGCGTACTCTGCGAACGCGGACAGGACGCAGGGCGGGGGGAAATTCACGGCTGCCGGCCAGAGCCTTTTTGACTTTTTGCCGCCAACGGTATAAAAGAGGGTCTATCTCAGAAACCCGGGGAGTTGTCATGGCGCTGAAAGACGTACGGATACTGATCGTCGACGACGAGTTGTTCTTCCGGCAGGTATTGCGCGACACGCTGGAGAAGATCGGCTTCACCGTGGTGGCCGAGGCGGCGGACGGCGACGAGGCGGTAGCCGGCTTCAAGAGCCACCGCCCGAACGTCACCATCATGGACATCTACATGCCCAACAAAAACGGCATCGAGGCGACCAGGGAGATCCTGGCTCTCGATCCGCGGGCCAAGGTCCTGGTCTGCTGCGCCTCGGGCTTCGATTACGACACTCAGGCGGCGCTGGACGTCGGGGCCACGGCGCGCATCAACAAGCCCTTCGCCGCCCGCGAGATCTACGACGCCGTAAGGCTGGCCCTGACCGGCAAGTGACTTAAGCTCCCCTCCCCTCCACGCCCCGACACATTAACGCAGGCAAACCCACTTTTCCTTGACTGTTCGATCCGGCTTTGCTATAAGCTATATCTCGTTGAGCGGGAATAACTCAGTGGTAGAGTGCAACCTTGCCAAGGTTGAAGTCGCGGGTTCGAATCCCGTTTCCCGCTCCAAATTACTACTCGAAGGGTCCAGGTACTACGCTATGGACCCTTTTATTGTTTCAATCTTCCGATGAAGTGGCACTGATAGCAGAGGAAAATTTTTAAATGCCCAAACTGCACCATTTTATCCCATTCCACGCTCCCTTCAACGTCACTACATTCAGTAAAAACGGCACGTACGATCTGCCGATCTCGCCCAGCGGCGTCTACCTGCACGGCGATTCCATGTACACCTATACCCACTACGCCGACGAGGCTTCTCACGAGAGCTTCACCGAGTTCATCCTGCCGAGCGATCCGGCGTTTTTGCGCAACTTCGCCGAAGGGATTCTGGAGTACGCCAAGAAACTCGAAGCGAAGTAACGAAGAAGGGGACGGGCACCTTACGGAGCCTGTCCCCTTCTTACTTCCCGCTACCTGTTTCCCGGGTGCGATTCGTCAGGCGAGCTTGCTTTCGACGTCGGCGACCAGGTCGCCCACCTTGCGCTGCTTGAGGAGCTCTTTTTGGGTAAAGCGGATGTTGAACCTCCCTTCGACGGCGGTGATCAGGTTCACGTGGGAAAGCGAGTCCCAGCCGTCGACGTCGTTGGCAGTCGTCTCGGGGGTTATGGTCAGGGTTTCGTCGTCAAAAACAATCCTGAAAACGTCCGTCAAGGTTTCTAAAACGTTCATGTCGTCTCTCCGAGGTTCTAAAGTCGTTTTGGCGCAACATTTCTAGCATAAAAGCGCCGCTAACGCAAACCCCGCTCCGCCGCCGGTGCGGTCAGGTCCGAAAACGGCTAGTCATACTCCTCTTCCTGCGCTAAGGTAACGGTGAAGGAGCAAGCAATGAACGACGTCACCCTGCCACGCCTGCCACTGGACCGGGCCGCCTGCCACGCCGCCATGGCCGCCCACGACGCCCGCTTCGACGGACGGTTCTTCTGCGGCGTCTCCTCGACCGGCATCTACTGCCGGCCGATCTGCCGGGTCAAGCTCCCCAAGCTTGAAAACTGCGCCTTTTTCCCCTCCGCCGCCGCAGCCGAGGCCGCAGGCTACCGCCCCTGCCTCAGGTGCCGCCCCGAACTCGCCCCCGGCCTCGCCCCGGTCGACGCCGTCGCCCGCACGGCCCGGCGCGCCGCGGCCGCCATCGAGGAAGATTGCCTTCCCGACGGCAGCATAGCGTTACTGGCGGCGACCCTTGGCGTCTCGGACCGCCACTTGCGGCGCGTCTTTCTCGCCCGGTACGGCGTGGCGCCGGTCCAGTACCTGCAGACCCAGCGCCTGCTTCTGGCCAAAAACCTGCTCACCGACACGAGGCTTACGGTGACCGAGGCCGCCATGGCAGCGGGCTTCGGCAGCATCCGGCGCTTCAACCATACCTTCAAGGAAAAATACCGGCTCACCCCCGGCAGCATCCGCAAGGAGTCGGGCGCGCCTGCCTCCGGAAACGACGCGGTGACGCTCCTCCTCGCCTATCGCCCCCCGTACGCCTGGGACCGGCTGCTCGCGTTCCTCTCGGCACGCGCCGTGCCGAAGGTGGAAGCGGTGACCGGCGGCTTTTACCGGCGCACGGCGGCGCTCGGCAAGGACGGACGCCTCGTAACCGGCTGGATACAGGTCGCCCATCGACCGGAGCGAAACGCCCTGGCCGTGACCGTCGCCGGCTCGCTCCTCCCCGTTTTGCCCGCCGTGCTCGCCCGGATCAGACACCTCTTCGATCTCAACTGCGAGCCGGCGGCGGTCGAGCAAAAGCTTGCGACGCTGGCGGCGGTCGCCCCCGGCCTGCCGCTCCCCGGCATCCGGCTCCCCGGCTGCTTCGACCCGTTCGAGATGGCGGTCCGCGCCGTCCTCGGGCAGCAGATCACGGTGAGGGCCGCAGGGACCCTCGCCGCCCGCATGGCGGAGAGTTTCGGCGGCGCGATCGCCACCCCATTCGCCGAACTTTCCCGCACCTTCCCTTCGGCAGCCGAGATCTGCGCGCTCCCCTTCCCCATCGAGGACCGTCTGGGGCCCTTAGGGGTCATCGGCAGCCGGGCGCGCTCCATCCTGGCACTGGCCAAGGAAGTGGCCGGCGGCAGGCTTCCCCTTTCGCCCTCGTCCGACCGGGCGGAGACCTCGGCCCGGCTGAGGGCGCTCCCCGGCTTCGGTCCCTGGACCGCCGACTACCTCGCCATGCGCGCCTTAGGCTGGCCCGACACCTTTCTGGAAGGCGACTGCGGCGTCAAAAAGGCGCTCTCCCGCCTGCCGGCCGAGGAAGTGCGCGCCCTTCAGGCAGGCTGGAGTCCGTGGCGCTCCTACGCCACCGTCACCCTCTGGGAATCGTTGCGGCAAAGCGTGAAAAACGGCTCGAAGGAGCCCGGGAGGAAGGAAAAATGATCTACCGTTCGACGATCGAGACACCGCTTGGCCCGATGACCGCCGCCGCGGAAAACGGGGCGCTTGCCGGCCTTTGGTTCGAGGGACAAAAGCACTACCCCGCCCGGGCTGCAGCCTGGCAGCTCGACCCCGGGCAGACCGTCTTCGGCGAACTCGGCCGCTGGCTTGCGGCCTACTTCGCAGGCCGCCGCCCGGCCGGACCGCTGCCGCGCCTCGCGCCGCGGGGGACGGAGTTCCAGAGGGGGGTGTGGGAGGTGCTGCTTGGCATCGGGTACGGGGAGACCATGACCTACGGGGGGATCGCCGCTCAATTCGCGCGCGCCTTCGGCAAGGAGACCATGTCGGCCCGGGCGGTGGGGGGCGCGGTCGGCCGCAACCCGCTCGCCATCCTGATACCCTGCCACCGGGTGGTAGGCTTCGACCGCCGCCTGACCGGCTACGCGGGCGGCATCGAACGCAAGGAGGCGCTTTTGCGGCTGGAAGGGGTCCTCCTCCCTTAGCGGGGGGAGTTGCGCCGGGAGAGCTTGTCCATCGCCTGCGAGATCGCCGCCAGGTCGTAGGGTTTGGCGAGCATGGCGGCAAAGCCGAACTCCCGGTACCTGTCCATGATCGGGTCGTGGGAGTAGCCACTGGACACGATAAGCGGCGCGGCAGGGTCGAGATCGAGAATCCTCCGGCTGGCCTCCTTGCCGCCGATCCCCCCCGGCACGGTCAGGTCCATGATCACCGCGCAAAAAGGCTTGTGCCCCTCAAGCGCCGCACGGTAGAGGGCAATCGCCTGCTCCCCCTCGCTGCAGGTCGTGACCTCGTAGCCCAGTTCACCGAGCATGGCGGCCGCCAGTTCCCGGATGACGTCTTCGTCGTCCATCACCAGCACCGCTCCTCCCCTCTCCCCGCCGTCTGCCGCCGCCGACGCCGGGAGCGCCTCTGCGGGCGCCTTTGCGGCGCTCGCCGGCAAAAGCACCTCGAAGGTGGTCCCTCCCCCCAGCCGCGACCGAACCGGCACCAGGCCGCCGTGCTTTTTGACGATGGAGTGTACCGAGGCCAGCCCGAGGCCGCTCCCGGAGGCCTTGGTGGTGAAATACGGGTCGAAGATCCGCTTCAGGTCTTCCTCCGAGATGCCGCACCCCGTGTCGGCAAAGGAGAACCTGACGTAGCGCCCCAAAGGGAGCGAGCACTCGATCACCTCCCGCGGGCTCATGTTGGCCGCCCGAACGACGATGGTGCCGCCGCCGTGCATGGACTGGGAGGCGTTGAGGATGACGTTGTTGAACGCCTGGCTGATCTGCCCCTCGTCCACCTCCAGATCGAAGAGGTCGCCGGGCATTTCCACCACGCACTGCACGCTGGAGCCGCTCAGCATGAGCGCTACCGAGGAGTCGACGAGACTCCTGGCCGAGACCAGCTTTTTCACCGGCAGGTTCCCCTTGGCGAAGGTCAAAAGCTGCTGGGCCAGTTCCGCGGCACGTTGGCCCGCACGTTCCGCCTGCTGCAGGAGCGGGGCCGCCTTCTCCGGGGAGCCGAGCAGGGTGCGTGCCATGGAAACCCCGCCGACGATGCCGGTCAGGATGTTGTTGAAGTCGTGGGCGATCCCCCCTGCCAAGACCCCCAGCGACTCAAGCTTCTGGTTCTTGATCTGCTCGTTGTGCAGGCTGCGCTGCTCGCCGACGTCCCGGGCGATGGAGTTGACCTGTTTGAGCACCCCGTCGTCGTAATGGAAGTTGATGGTCCAGAGCAGGTCGTGGACCTCGCCGTTAAGACCCACCTGCCGGTTCTCGAAGGTGGTGGAGGCAAGGCCGCCGGCGACCCAGCCGACGAAGGCCGCCTGCGTCCTGGCGCGGTCGTCGGGGTGCACGAAGTCGAGGGCCGATCGCCCGACGCACTCCTCGGCCGGGCACCCGAAGTAGATCGGGGCGTTGCTGTTTACGAAGAGAAAGCGCCCCTCGGCGTCCAACCGGGTCACCAGGTCGCTCGTCCCCTCCACCAGCTCCCGGTAGGTCGACTCGCTGCGCTTAAGCGACTCCTCCGCCCGCTTCTGCTCGGTGATGTCGCTCATCATGACTTGCAGGTACGGTTTGGAATCGAGGACGAAGATCTCGGCGAAGTAGAGCACGTCGAGGACGGCGCCGCTCTTATGCCTCAGGCGCGTCGCGTGGTTCATCACCTTGCCCTGCTCGCGTATCAGCCGGACCAGCTCGTCGCGCTCCCGGGCGTCGACGTACAGCCCCAGTTCATGGGTGGTTTTGCCGATCACCTCGTCCGGGCGATAACCGTAGAGCTTGAGCCAGGCATCGTTCACCTCGACGAGCCTCCCCCCCTCCACCTCGCCGATCCCTATGGCGACCGGCGCGTTCTCGAAGATGTTGCGGAAACGGCTCGCGCTCTCCCGGGCGAAACCTTCCGCCGCCTTGCGCTCCACCACCTGCCGCTTGAGGGTGTAGATCCAGAAGAAAAGGACGCCGATCAGGATCAGCCCGGCGACGCCTAAGGCCAGGGCGATGGTCCGCTTCATCTTTTCCCGGGTCAAAAGCACGACCTGCTTGCCGGACCACTTCTCCAGGATCTCCCGCAGGGTACCCTGGCCGCGCAGTCGGGTCAGGCTGCGGTTGAGCTCCTCCACCAGCCGGAGGTTCCCCTTCCGGACCGCGATCGCCACCTTGCTGACGGCAAAGGGGCGCTCCAGCACCTTGACGTTGCGGATCCCTTCCCTTTGCAGGTAATAGAGCATCACCGCCTTGTCCGCGGCAAAGGCCTCGATGGAGCCCTTCTCCAGCTGGCGCAGCCCGTCCTGGTAATCGGCGACCGGCACCGGCGAAATGTCCCCGCTGTTTTTCAGAAACTGGCGGGGGAAGCCCCCCGCGGTCACCCCGACGCTCTTCCCCTTGAGATCGTCGAAGCGGGAGATGCCGGTACGATCGCTGCGGACGAAGAAGGAGAATTCCACCTCGGCGACGGTGTCGGTGAACGAGAAACGGCTCTTGCGCTCGTCGGTCACCGACATCAGCCCGAGCGCGTCGGCGGCGCCGTCTTGCACCATCTGCTGGGCGGCGGTCCAGGCGAGGAGCGTCACCGCTACCGGGCGGCCGTCCACCGTGCCCAAGGCGCGCACCAGGTCCGGATAAACCCCCTTGGCCTGGCCGTTTTCGGTAAATTCCACCGGCGGGTAGTCGCGGTCGCCGACAAAGCGCAGCGGCGGGCTCGCCGCGCCGGCCTCGGCACGCGACGACACGGGGAACCCGGCCATGAACAGCAAAAGTACCGGCAGCAGGAGCGACAGGGAAGGTCTGGCCCGGGGGAGAGGGGAAAAACGAGGCGTCTTGGACATGTCGTGCTCCGGCACGGAATCGATAGGGGAATGACCGTCATCCTAGGTGGATTCCCGCCGGATCACAACTTAAAAATAACTGTGAAAGCACCTGTAATGTTGACGCCGACGCGCAGGTCGCGACCCGGCGCGCCAGTGAGCCTAGGTAGGGAATTCCCCACCCTGCATGGTATGGAATTCCAGCTCTATTTTTCTTGATCGCACGGCGCTATCATGAACCATCGAGTCACTCCGCTTTTGCTCAAGCCCGTCACCTGATAGCGGAGTCCATGCAATCCGTAAGAGGAGGCCGCGATGAAAGCCCTCGTCACCGTTCAGAACTACGGCACGCTCCAGATGCAGATCTTCGCCGCCATCGTCCTTTGCTGCACCATGCTGGCCGCCGGCAAGGCGGCCAAGGCACTACCGGCGCAGGAAACGCCCCGGCCTGCGTACCAGCCGCAGGAAACCGAAAAGCGGGTCCGGGCCATGCCGTCGCTGCGCCGGGAGGCTCACGCCCGGGCGATGCTTGTCTGCCAGGGTTCAGACTAGCCGCGGTTTTTCAGCTCCCTCCCCCCGGGAGACCCCTCGGAGGAGCACGCCTCCTCTGGGGGGACCAACTTAAGCCTTGGTCCCCCGCCCCCGCACCACGCCCCCATCCATGCGCCCGATAACCGGGAAACCGCCAAGGACATGATCAATTTGCCTTTGGTCGGGGTCGCCACGGCAGTCCCCCTTCCTCCTAGCCGCCTTGGCAGATCGAGTAGCAGTTTTTCCCCAGGTTCTTCGCCATGTACATGGCCATGTCCGCCTTTTTCATCAGCGCGCGGGCGTCGTCCGCGCCGTTCACCGGATAGATGGCGATGCCGATGCTGGTGGTGATGCACAACTCGTTGTCCTCGATGAAGATCGGCTCGACCAGGGCCTTGATGATCTTTTCGGCAACCAGTTCGGCGTCGCACGGGCTGGCTATTTCGGTAAGCACGATGATGAATTCGTCGCCCCCCTGCCGGCAGACCGTGTCCATGCCGCGCACGCACCCCGTCAACCGCTCCGCCACGATCTTGAGTATCTCGTCGCCCACGTCGTGTCCCAGCACGTCGTTGATCAATTTGAAGTTGTCCAGATCGAGGAACATCAGCGCCAAGGCCCGGCCAAAGCGTCCGGCCTGCACGAGGGCCTGATGCAGCCTGTCTTTCAACAGCCTGCGGTTGGGCAGATTGGTCAGCGCGTCGTAGTAGGCAAGGCGATGAATCTGCTCCTGGTGAAGTTTGCGTTCGGTGATGTCCTCCACCTGGGCGATGAAGTGCAGCGGCCTCCCCATACGGTCCCGCAGCAGCGACGCGGTGAGCTGCACCCAGACTTCCTGGCCGTCCTTGCGGAGATAGCGCTTTTCCTTGCGGGAAGAAACGGCACTTCCTTCCAGCAGTTCCTGCCGGGTGGAGAGGTCGGCATCCAGGTCGTCGGGGTGCGTTATCTCCTGGAAGGTCAGCCCCTCCAATTCCTGCTTGCCGTAGCCGACCAGTTCGCTCAACGCCCGGTTCACCAGCAGAAAGCGCCCATCCAGCGAGAGGACGGCCATGCCGATCGGCGCGTATTCCAGGATGTTGCGGAAGCGTTCCTCACTCTCGCGCAGGGCATCTTCGGCCTTCATCCTCTGCATGAAAGAGTCGAGCTGCTCCTGGTTCTTGATCATGGAAAGCTCGTAGGTCGAGATGAGCAGGTCCAGAATACGCGGCAGGTGCGAGGTGACACGGTAATCGCTTCCCTGGTAGCGGATCTTGGTGTCGACGAGCTCCGCGCTGGCGAGGCGCGCATTGTCGGCGAGGATCGATTTGATCTTGGAGATGAGGTACTGTTCTTTGTAGGGCTTGGTGATGAAGTAATCGGCGCCCGCTTCCAGCGCCATGACGACGTCTTCCACGCTGGTCAGCGCGGTGAGCAGCATCACGGGGAGGGTCCGGTGATCCTCGCTGGCCCGGATGGCGGAACAGAGCTGATAGCCGTTCATGTCCGGCATCAGTATGTCGCTTATGATCAGGGACGGGGCCGAAGAGTTAACCGACGCCAAGGCTTCCTTCCCCCCGTAGGTGATGAAAACCTGATAACCGTTTCTAACCAGCATGTTTTCCAGCAACAACGCCTGTGCAGGGTCGTCTTCCACGATTAAGATCGAATCCCTTGGCTGCTCGCCCATGTTTGCCCCTGCCTGCGCTGTCGTTTGTCCACGATGGCTTACTATTCGGTCGATAATAGCGCGGACTTGAGCAAAACGATACTTACATTAGCTTTATTTTTCTTACAATTTCTCACCACGCGGTTTCAGCCGGCGAGCTCGGCCCTGTTGCGGCCGTTCCCCTTGGCCCGATACGGCACCCGGTCCTCCATGCAGTTATTTCCACCTCGTGGCGAGGGATCGAGGCCCCAAGGGCGCGGGAAATGCGCCTTGACTGCGCTGCTGATAATCTGTACCATCCAGCCAGCGAAAAATGGGGGGAAAGCATGCCCATTGTTGAATGGAGTGAGAGCTTCGTCCTGGGAATCCCGGAACTCGACGAGCAGCACCAACATCTCGTGTCGTTACTAAACGACGCCTACGACGGCTTCACCACCGGTATTTCCTTCGAGGCCATCGACGGCATCTTAGGGGAGCTTGCCGACTATGCGACCTACCATTTCCTGGTCGAACAGGCATGCATGCGGCAAAACGACTACCCCAAACAGGCCGGTCACAAGGAAGAACTCGGCAGCTTCGTCGTTGGAGTCCACCGGATAGCAAAAGAGCAGCAAGCCGACCACATGTTTTTCCTGATGGAGATCATGGAGTTTCTCAACAACTGGCTCACCACCCACATCCTGCAGACCGACGCCGAGTTCGGGCGATTCCTGAAAAGCTGACCCTTCCCTTCGATTATCCTACCGAACAGCTGGACTGGCTATTTCAGCGACCTCGCGGGTGAACCGAATCGTCCGTTCGACACCCCGTGCAGCGGAGGACCGTTCGGCTACGCAGGGAGGGGCGGGAAAACCCCCATAGGAGGGGCCGGGAATTCCCGATATTGACGATTATGTTTTCCTGGCATAGGCTTCACGGCAGGAACACTTTTGTTATTGCCCCGCCACCGACGATCTCCGGTTGCGGGGCTTTTTTTGTAGGCGGTAAGCCGGTTGCGCTCACCGCGCTTCACCCGATCCAGCTCACACCCGTCACGACGCTCCGCCCCGCCGGTCCTTTAAAAAATCCACACGGCAGCCCAAAATAAATAGTTCACAAAAATCTTCACGTTACCAGGATCAAGCCGGGGGCGGGACTGCGACGCCTGCCACAGCGACAACCAGTTCACCGTGCGGACGGTCGGCGCCTTCACCTCCACCTACAACAACGGCGCCAGCGCGAAGACCTTCCCCGACGTCGGCAACAGTAACCTGTGCATCGCCTGCCACTCGGCCAGGGAAAGCGGCGACACCATTTACCTGAGCACGGCGGACTTCTCCAACAAGTCGTTCGTCAACTCCCACTACATGGGTGCTGCCGCCACCATGTACATGGCCAACGCCTTCATCAACTTCACCACCCTGACCGCGCCGGCCGCCACCAACAACGAGCTGAACGCCGACGGCAGCAAGGCCGCCTTCGCCAGCACCAAGCCCTATGCCAAGAACAACCTGCCGGACAACGTCTCGGTCCCGGCCTTCGGCATCGCGGGCGGCACCACCAGTGCGCACCGCAGGATCGGCACCCCGCTCATCACCGGCTCCGAGACCTACCTGACCTACTCGACCGCCACCGGCGGCACCAGGAACCCGCTCTCCAACGTCGCCATCACCACCAACGGTCCGTGCGTCAGCTGCCACATGAAGGCCGACAACCCGATCTCCGGCGACACCGCTCAAAACGAGAACATCCCGGCGCCTGCCAACCGGCCGGGCAACGGGCACAGCCTGCAGATCGACCAGGCGACCGCACAGCAGCTCTGCCTCCCCTGCCACGCCGACGCCCCCCATCTGGACGGCGGCGACGGATTCGGCAACCCGAAATACACGGTGGTGAACGACCTGGCGACCCTGACCTCCGCCCAGATCGCACCCCAAAGCGAGTGCTACCAAAACGGCCTCGGCCTGCTCACGCAGATCCTTTTGGCCAAGTACATGATCAAGTACGACCAGACCGCCTATCCGTACTTCTACGACCTGCAGAAGGACCCCACAGGCAAGACCGCCGTCACCGACTGGACCCGCAAGAACGTGGCGGGCGTCACCAACGCCGCCGTGGCGGCCTTCAACAGCGCGACCATCACCCCGATTCCCGCCGGCGGCCTCACCCAGGTGCAGGCGAAGCGGCTCATGGGCGCCTGCTTCAACCTGAACCTTCTGACCCGCGACCCGGGCGGCTACGCCCACGCCCGCACCTTCGTGCAGCGCGTGGTGTACGACTCGCTCGACTTCCTGGACGACAACCAGATGAACTTCACCGCGCTCACCTCGTCCAGGGCACTGAACCCGGCCATCTACCACGGCACGAACATCAACGTCCGCGCCTCCAACGGCACCCTGGCCACCGAGTCGATGGCCTGGATGACCGGCACCCATTACACCGACCCCGGTGCCGTCACCGGCGTCAACACCTTGCTGAAGCCGATGAAACTTCACCCGTAAGGATAAAACCTTTGATTGTGGCCCGGCGCCTCCCGCTAAGGAGAGGCGCCGGATGTTCTGCCCACCCCGCGGCCCCCCGGCCGCGGGGTCTTTTTGTCTCGTGGGGCGGCCTCGTGCTCCCGGGATACTTGGCGTGAAACCGTCGGCGAAGGGTCTTTTTTGGGGCGGCACGCAAGCTTACCCTCGCGGTGAGAGCAGTATAATTTCCCGTTGTCCGCAAAAGCCCGATCTGGTATGGTGGGGCCGGCTTTTGAATCCTGACCTGAGGAGCGGACATGAATACGAAAATCGTGCTGGACGAGACCCGGATTCCCACAAAATGGTACAACATCATCCCGGACATGCCCGGTCCCCTCTTTCCGGTCGTCAATCCCCAGACCCTCAAGCCCGTCACCCCTGACGACATGCTCCCCATCTTCCCGATGTCCCTGATCGAGCAGGAGATGTCCGGGGAGCGCTGGATCGACATCCCCGACCAGGTCCGCGAGATCTACCGGCTCTGGAGGCCGGCGCCGCTCTACCGTGCCCGGCGCCTGGAAGAGGCCCTTAAGACGCCGGCCAAGATCTACTACAAGTACGAGGGGGTCTCCCCCGCAGGCTCGCACAAGCCGAACACGGCGATTCCCCAGGCCTACTACAACAAGCAGGCGGGCATCCGCAGGCTCGCCACCGAGACCGGCGCCGGCCAATGGGGAAGCTCCCTGTCGCTTGCCTGTTCCATGTTCGGCCTGGAGTGCACCGTCTACATGGTGAAGGTCTCCTGCACGCAAAAGCCCTACCGAAAGAGCATGATGCAGCTTTGGGGCGCCACCGTGATCCCCTCCCCTTCGGAATTCACCAATGCCGGCAGGAGCATCCTGGCCCGGGACCCGGACAACCCGGGGAGCCTCGGCATCGCCATCTCCGAGGCGGTGGAGGACGCCGCCACCCATGCCGACACCAACTACGCCCTGGGGAGCGTCTTGAACCACGTCTGCCTGCACCAGAGCATCATCGGCCTGGAGGCCAAGGAGCAGATGGCGCTGGCCGGCGACTATCCGGACGTCGTCATCGCCTGCTGCGGCGGCGGATCAAACTTCGCCGGGCTTTCCTTCCCCTTCCTCGCCGACCGCGCCGCCGGCAAGAAGGTGCGCTGCCTTGCCGTCGAGCCGGCCTCCTGCCCGACCCTCACCAAAGGCGTTTACGCCTTCGATTACGGCGACACCGCGAAACTTGCGCCGATCGCCAAGATGTACACGCTGGGCCACGACTTCATGCCGCCGGGGATCCACGCCGGCGGCCTGCGCTACCACGGAGATTCGCCGCTCGTCTCCCAGCTCTACCACGCAGGCGAGATCGAGGCCAAGGCCTACAAGCAGAACGCCTGCTTCGAGGGCGCCGTCCTCTTCGCCAGGAGCGAGGGGATCGTCCCCGCCCCCGAGTCCTCCCACGCCCTCAGGGCCGCCATCGACGAGGCGGTGCTCGCCAAGGAAGAAGGGAAGGAGAAGACCATCCTGTTCGGCCTGTCGGGCCACGGCCAGCTGGACATGGGCGCCTACGACGCCTATCTCTCCGGCAACCTGGAGGATTTCGAGTATCCCGAGGAAAGGATCCGCGAGTCCCTGGCCCGGCTGCCGCAGGTCGCGTTCCGGGAGGCGTGAGGAAGGATCAGTTTTCGTGCTCGCGGGCAAGCACGTCGCGTACTTTGGCCGCTATGGAGGAGAGTGAGAAAGGTTTCTGGATGAAATCCACCCCTTTTCCCAACACGCCGTGCCGGGTGATGACGTCCGCGGTGTAACCCGACATGAACAGGAGTTTCATGCGGGGATGGGTGGACAGTATCTTGTCGGCCAGATCCCACCCGTTCATCTCCGGCATTATCACGTCGGTCACGAGCAGGTGAATCTCGCCGCGGTGCCCGTTGACGACCCGGATCGCCTCGTCCGGGGAGCCTGCCGTCAGCACGGTATAGTCGAGTTCCCCGAGCATCATGGAGGTCGTTTCCATGATGTTCGGGTCGTCGTCCACCAAAAGCAGGGTCTCGCCCCGCCCCTTTTGGACCGCAGCGGCGTCGCCAAGCGGGGACGTTTCCGGCTGGCCCGCATGGCGCGGCAGGTAGATCCTGAAAGTGGTTCCCCGGCCCGGCTCGCTGTAGCAGTTGATGAAGCCGTTGTTTTGCTTGACTATTCCATAGACCGTCGACAGGCCGAGGCCGGTTCCCTGGCCGACCCCCTTGGTGGTATAGAACGGCTCGAAGATGTGCGTGATCGTTTCCCTGTCCATGCCGCAGCCGTTGTCGCTCACGGCGAGCAGCACGTACTCCCCGGGCACGAAACCGACGTTCTTAGCGCAAAAATCCTCTTTGAAGGTAACTTCCCCCGTCTCGATGGTGATCTTGCCCACGTCGGCTATGGCGTCACGGGCGTTGACGCACAGATTTGCCAGGATCTGATCGATCTGCGACGGGTCGACGTTTATTTTGCACAGACGCTCTGCAGGCAACCAGGCAAGCCGGATGTTCTCGCCTATGAGCCGCTGCATCATCTTCAGCATGCCCGACACGGCCTCGTTCAGGTCCAGCACCCTGGGCTCGATGGTCTGCTTGCGGGCAAAGGCGAGCAGCTGGCGCGTAAGGTCGGCGGAACGCTGGGCAGCGTTGTTGATTTCAGTGAGGCTCCCCCGCAACGGATCTGTGGGAGCCGTCTTCATCAGGGCCAATTCCGAGCGGCCGAGTATGACCGTCATCAGGTTGTTGAAGTCGTGCGCGATGCCACCGGCCAAACGGCCTATCGACTCCATCTTCTGAGCCTGCTGCAGTTGGCCTTCGAGCCTGTCCTTTTCTTCCTCCGCGTTTACGGTGTCGGTGATATCGGCGTTGATGCCGATCATGCGTTCAGGCGCGCCGTCCGGGTCCCTTTTGACCAGGCCGTGCGCCCTGATGTGCCGTACCGTGCCGTCCGGATGCAGGGCTCTGAATACGGTGCCGTATTCCCGCTCTCCCCTGAGCGCCGCCTCGCATTCTGCGACGACCCTCTCCCTGTCTTCCGGATGCAGGCCGTTTGTCCATGCCTCCACGCTGTTCGTAAAGGCTTCCCGGGTGCTTCCGTACATCTCGAGCATCCGGTCGTCCCAGACCATGCTACCCGCTTTGATATCCCAATCCCAAACGCCGAGCTGAGCCGACGAAGTCGCCAGCTGGAGCCGCTGGGAGAGGCTTCTCAACTGCTCCTCCGCCTGCTGCCGCTCTTCGATCTCGGTTTCCAGCTGCATCGTCTGATCTTCCAGCGTCTCCTGGGCCTGCTGCCGCTCGGCTATCTCCTCTTCCAGCTGTACCGTCTGTAATTCCAAAGTCTCCTGAGTCTGCTGCCGCTCCGCTATCTCCTCTTCCAGCTGGAGCGTCTGTTCGTGAAGCGTTTCTTCCCGCTCCCGGACCCCCTTGCACATGGCGTTGAACGCCCGGTACAGTTCGCCGATTTCGTCGCCGCCTTTTGCCTCAAGGTAAACGGTCAAGTCGCCACCTTCCATTTTACGCGCGGCTTGAGCCAGTCTGGAAATAGAGCGGGATATTTTCAGCGAGAAGAGAATTGCCACGACGAAACAGACAAACAGCAGGCAGAGGATGACGGCGACTATCCAGTAGGTAATTTCGTTTACCCACGTCCTGATGACTTCGCCTTTCATGCCCACGTGGACTTCGCCCAGCCCATTGCCCAGGGACGGGATTGCGACGTCTTCGATACGTTTTCCGCCCATGACAACCGGCTGCACGCTTAACGCACTGCCGCTTGCCAGGTTGTTTGCGGTGATCAGATCACGGGGCGGGGAGTCGGCGAAGGTGTGGGCGATGATGTTTTTGTTGCGGTCAATTATGAAAATATAGTCGATGTTTTCCCTGTGCTCCCTTTTCAGATCCACTATGTTTATTTTGACGGCACGGAAATCGCCGGTGAGGATCGCGTTGGCGTTCATCGACGCAGTCTGCTCGGCAAGAGCGATCCCGAGTTTTTGGAATGCGCCTGAAAGTCTGCCGCTGACGAAAAACTGTATGAAAACGATCAGTACGATACCCATGAAGGCGCCGGTACCGACGATCGCCAGCAGAAACTTGTCTTTTAACCGGAAAGAGAGCATGACTTCACTTCCCTTGGTGTTTTTTGGTCCAGGCAAGCATCTCTCTGACGGAATCGTAATCCCGGTCGCTGACGGTTACGAATTTCTCAACCATCATTCCCGTCAATATCTCCTTCCCTCGCGGGTCCAGATGGGCGTTGAGGAAGATCTCGGCGAGCTTCTCGACCGTTTCGGCGTCGAGAGATTTGCCCACGACAACAGGTGGCACGCCATAGGGAGGCGATTTTTCGACTATCCTCGTTTTCGAGGTGATCTCCGGCGTCTTTCTGTTCATGTACTCCCAGACGAGGCTGTCCACAGCCGCGCCATCGACGAGATTTTCAGACGCCATCTTGATCGACACGTCGTGTTTCTGGGTGTAGATAAGCTCCTTGAAGAAGGACTTGGGCGTTTCGTTCATCTTGGCCAGCATGTAGGTCGGGACGAGAGTCCCGGTATTGGACAAGGGGTCGGTAAAGGCAAAGGTCTTGCCGCGGAACTCCTTGAAGCTTTTCAGCGGGCTTTTGCTGCTGGCTATGATCAGCGAATGATAGGTCGTCTTGCCGTTTACCACCGGGGCGGCAAGCAGTCGCAGCCCGAATTTCTCGTGTCCGTCCACATACGGGCCGCTGCAGACAAAGGCGAAGTCAAGTGCGCCCGACTGCAGCAAGTCGTTGATCTCGGAATAGTTTTCTTTGTCCACGATCTCGATG
>Ga0209415_10002561_pt1 | contig 34077 bp, 31 predicted proteins | sample PeaSoiSIISIP2007_FD_187696 | JGI IMG/M metagenome (GOLD analysis project Ga0209415, IMG submission 187696) | Peat soil microbial communities from Weissenstadt, Germany - SII-SIP-2007 (SPAdes) (version 2) | ecosystem: Environmental > Terrestrial > Soil > Wetlands > Peat | place: Germany... | reverse complement strand
TGCACGAAACTTCCTCGCATCGATCTGTCTGGTCGCCGCCATCGTGTGGTGGATTTTATGAGTCTGGACCCTAGTTCACGAGATTGCCGAAATTGTTACGGATCTGCGTCTCGAGCTGGCGATCGAGCTCAGCCATGAGCTCGGTTTCCATCTGGTAGAGCATGCGGTCGCGCTCGTCGAGCGTCGTGCCCTCGACCAGGGTGATCGACCGCTCGGCGTGCCCCTCCGCCATCCGTGTGGCGACGCCGCGATCGTCCCGGAGCTCGACGCGAAGGCCGACCCGCGCCTCGTATTGCGTGTCGAGCTGATTGGTAAAGGTGGCGCTGAGCCCGGTCTCCTTCGGCAGATTGATCTCGACTGCGCTCGCGTCGGTGATCACCGCGACCGCCCGGCCGCTCGTGCCCACTGCCTGCAGCCGGTCGCGTGCCCAATTATCGGCGACGTGCGGCAACGGAACCGGCAAGCGCTGCTCGTAATGCGGCGGATCGAAATTCGGCCGGTATTCGTCGTTGATCTCGATGGCGGCAACGCCGAGCCGCAGCGGCGGCTCATTGGTGAAGCGCAAATCGACGAAGGTTTGCCGCGGCGGCGGCTCGTTCCCGCAACCCGCAAGCGCGCCCGCCAGGGCCGCCAGCGCAATCAATCCCGAAAGAGACAGGCGCGCCATAGATCGTCTCCTGATGGGAATGGGCCCGCGAGACTGCTGCCGCTTTTGGGCGAATTCATGGCGCCGGATCGGCCCCTTTCGCCCGAGATCAGCCGGCCACGATAGCCGCCACATCGTCCCGCTCGAAACGGTAGCTCGCGTTGCAGAATTGACACGTCACCGTCACGGACCCGTCGGCCTCGCCGAGGTCCTGGCGCTCCGCGAACGGCAGCGAGCGCAACACGCGATCGATGCGCTCGCGCGAGCAACGGCACTCCGCGCGAACCGCATGGGTCCGGAACACCCGCACGCCGTCCTCGTGGAACAGCCGGAACAGCAGATCTTCCGGCACCAAATGGGGATCGGTGAGCTCCTGAGATGTCGCCGAGCCCATCAGGATCAGCGCGCGGCGCCAGCCGTCCTCCAGCTCCTCGCGCGTGCCCAGGAATTCCGAGCGCTCGCCGTCGGGGAGCTTCTGGGCCAACAGGCACCCGCCACGCCAGGTGCCGTTCGCGCCGCGGTCGACCGCGACCTTGATGCCGGCGGCGATTTGCTCGGACTGGCGAAAGTAATGGTGGATGCACTCGGCGAGCGTCGCGCCCTCCATCGCGACGATGCCCTGGTAGCGCTCGGTGTCCTCGCCCTGGTCCACGGTGAAGGCGAGGTATCCCGCGCCCAGGAGCCGCGGGACCGAGGCCGCTCCAGCGATCGCGCCGACCTCGGCGAGCTTTGCCGTGTCGAATTGGGCGTAGCCGCGCACGGCTCCGCCGGTGGTGACATCCGCGACCAGCAGCCGGATCGGCCCGTCGCCCTTGGTCTGCAGCGTGAAGACGCCGTCGTATTTGAGCGTGCTGGAGAGCGCGACGGCAAGCACGATCGCCTCGCCCAGCATGGTCCCGACCATCGCCGGATAGTCGTGCTGCCGGATGATGCTGTCGAGCGTCGCGCCAAGACGCACCAAGCGGCCCCGCAAGTGATAGGGCTCGATCTCGAAGGGCTCGACGAGGTCGTCGGAAATCCTGGGCATGATCACGGTCATCTTGCGCGCTCATGTAGCACGAGCGCCACGAAATCAAAACCGACAGCGGGCTCCCCGCTACTGCGCCGCCGGCGCATAGGCCGAGGCGAGTTGGCGCGAGACCAACTGGGCATAGAGCCCGCCCTTGGCCAGCAACGCCTCGTGGGTGCCGCTCTCGGCGACCCGGCCCGCGTCCAGCACCACGATGAGGTCGGCGTCGCGGACGGTGGAGAGCCGATGGGCGATGACGATGGTGGTGCGGTCGGCCTTGAGTCGGTCGAGCGCGCGGCGCACCGCCTGCTCGTTGAGGGCGTCGAGATGCGAGGTCGCTTCGTCGAGGATCAGGACGGGCGCATTCTTCAGAAACGCACGCGCGATGGCGACGCGTTGCCGCTGGCCGCCGGACAGGTTGGTGCCGCGCTCACCGACCCGGGAGTCAAGGCCTTGGGGCAGCGTCTCCACGAGATCCCCGAGCGAGGCGTGCTCGACGGCGGCCAGCAGATCGACGTCGCTCGCGTCGGGCCGTGCGATCAGGATGTTGCTTCGGAGCGTATCGTTGAAGAGATAGGTCTCCTGCGCCACCAACGCGATCTGCCGGCGCAGATCGTCCAGGGCATACTCACGGAGATCGACGCCGTTGAGGATGATGCGGCCCTGGTCGGGATCCCAGAAGCGCATCAGCAGATGCGCCGCGGTGGTCTTGCCGGCGCCCGAGGGCCCCACCAGGGCCACGGTCTTGCCGGCGGGAATCTCGATGCTGATCCACGCGAGAGCCGGGCGGCTCTGCCCGGGATAGGCGAAGCGCACGCGCTCCACCGCGAGCGACGCGGCGCCGGCCCGCGGCGGGACGCCTGGACCGTCCATCACCGGTACGGGCTCGTGGGCGAGCGCATAGAACCGGCGCGTGGCGCCCAGCGTATCGGCAAGCTGGCGGCCGACCTGAGCGATCTCGGACACCGGCAAGAAAGCCGCCATCGCCAGCAGCGTGAGGAGCGGCAGCACCGCGGGGTCGATCGCGCCCCGCGCGGAGAGCGCGCCGCCCGTCACCACCACCGCCAGGCCGCCGAGTCCGGTGAACAGCTCGAGGAGCGTGTGCTGCAGCGTGAGCTCGCCGTAGAACGGCAGACGCAGCCGGATGTACCGCGCGGAGAGCGCGTCGAGCTTGCGGCCCCGCGCGTCCTCTTGCTGGAAGGCCACGATCTCGCCCAGACCCTGCACGGAATCGACGGCGAAGGCACCGAGCTCGCCCGCGGCTTCCCGCGCCTCGGAGCCGAGCCGGTCGACCCGCTTGCGCATCAGGAACGGGCTCGCGCCCACGGCGGCGAGGAAGGGCAGCAGCGCGAGCGCCATCCAGGGACTGACCGCCGCGAGGACGACGAGCACAACGGCGGGAACCAGGATGGCGACGAACGCGGGCGCCACGGTGTGCGCGAAGAAGTACTCGATGAGCTCGACATCGTGGGTCGCGAGCGCCATCAGGTCGCCGGTCCGCCGGCGCACGAGGTAGGCGGGCGCCAGCGCGTCGAGCTTGCGGTAGACGTCGATCCGCATCTCCGCCAGCAGTCGAAACGCCATGTCGTGGGCGACCCAGGACTCGAGCCAATGCAGCACGCCCGAGAGCGGCGCCAAGACGGCGAGCGCCCAGAGCCAGCCGGCGTAGGGAGTGCCATGCTTGAGGGCTAGCACCGCCATGGCGCTCAACGCGCCCACGCCGATGAAGGCGAGCACGCGCAGCACGCCCAGCACGAAAGTCGCCGCGAGCCGTCCGCGCCACGGTACGATCACCTTCATAAGCGCGACCACGAGCCCGATCCAAGTGAGCCCCTCGGCCTTGATGATGCCTTCGGTCACGGCCTTCACTGCGCCGCCGCGCCCGTCGGCGACCGCCTCGGGAACAGCGGCCCCGTCCGAGAGAACATCCGTCGCCGCTGGCGCCTGGGATTCCCGCGCCTGCTCGGCCATCAGCCGCGCGTAGACGCCGCCCGTCCTCATGAGCTCCTCATGCCGGCCGCTCTCGACCACGCGGCCTTGGTCGAGCACCAGGATGCGGTCGCAATCGATCACGCTGGAGAGTCGGTGCGCGAGAATCAGCGTGGTGCGGCCGCGCATCAGGCGGTCGAGCGCCTCCTGGATCACCGCCTCGTTCTCGGCGTCCACCGCGGAGAGCGCCTCGTCCAGAACCAGCACCGGCGCATTGCGCAGGAGGGCGCGGGCGATCGCCACGCGCTGGCGCTGACCGCCGGAGAGCTTCACGCCCTTCTCGCCGACCACGGTCCGATAGCCCTGCGGCAAGGTCAGAATGAACTCGTGTATGTTCGCGGCCTTGGCCGCGGCTTCGACCTCGCTCTCGGCGGCATCGGGATTGCCGAGGCGGATGTTCTCCTCGACCGTGCCGTGGAACAGGAACGTGTCCTGGTTCACCACCGAGATCATCGAGCGGATCTGCGCGAAGGAGAGCGCGCGGAGATCGTGGCCGCCGATGCGGATCACGCCGGCCTCGGGATCGTAGAACCGCAGCAGCAGCCGCACGATCGAGGACTTCCCTCCGCCGGAGCCACCGACGATGCCGACGCGCTCGCCGGCGCCGACGCGAAAATCGAGCCCGTCATGCACCGCTCGACGCGTGCCGGGATAGCGGAAGCGCAGGGCGTCGACGGCGATGCTGGGCTCGAGCGCTACCGCGAGCGGCGCCGCGGGCGCGTCCGCGACCACCGGGTGGCCGTCGAGGATCTGATAGATGCCCTGGGCCGCGGACATGCCGACCATGCCTTGGTGCAGCACCGTGCGGAGCTCGCGCATGGGCCGGAAGATCTCGACGCCCAGCATCAAGATCACCAGCAGCGACGTCAGCGACATCGCGCCGGCATCGACCCGGAGCGCGCCCATCGCCAGCGCCGCCGCGGCGCCGCTGGCGATGGCGCTGTCGGTGATACCGCGGGCCGCCACGTTATTGCCGAGCACCCACATGGTACGCTGGAAGAGATCGCGCGCCTCGGTCTCGAGTTTCTTGGCGCGCGCCGCACTCTGGCCGAAGGCCTTGAGCGTCGCGAGACCCTGGATCGAGTCCAGGAACTCCGCTGCGAAGGCGGCGTAGGCTTTTTGGCGGCCGAGCGAGTTCGCGGCCTCGCGCCGATGCCAGAGCGCCGGCGCGAAGAGCGCCACCACGGCAAAAACCAACATGACCGCGGCGACCGGCAGGTCGATGAACGCAACCACTGCGAAGATCAGCAACGGCGTCAGCAGCGAGATCAGAAACTGCGGCAGGAACTGGCCGAAATAAGTCTCGAGCTGCTCGACGCCGTCGATCAGCGAAAGAGTGATGGCTCCCGAGCGCTGGGCCCCGACGGCGGCGGGGCCCAGTGCCGCGATCCGGTCGTAGACGCGGCGGCGCAGCCGCTTCTGGACGCGCGCGGCGGTCTCGTGCGCGATCATGGTGCGCCAATGCTCGAAGACACCGCGGAGCGCGATCACGACCGCGATGCCCGCGATGGGCAGCGCCAGCGAGGCGAGGTCTCGGCCAGCAAAGACCTCGCCGATGAGCCAGCCGAGCAGGCCCAGCCGCGCCGCGCCGAGCCCGACCGCGACGAGGCCGACGAAAACGGCCCAGAGGATGCGCAGCCGCACCCCCTCGGTGAAGATCCACAGACGCGGCTCGAAATGCATGGGCGCTCCTTCGACGGGGCAGCATAACGCTTGGCCGGGATCAAAATAGCCTGAATGCAGGCGTTCTGAATTCGACAATTTCGATGGCCTGCTGTACGTTTTTGTGCAGACCAAGGAGATAAGCGGACGGTCATGCGCGCCGATTGGGACGATCTCCGGGTATTCCTGACGCTGGCGGCCGAGGGCCGGCTCACGGCTGCGGCGCGTAAGCTCGGCGTGAGCCACCCGACTGTCGCGCGTCGGATCAAGGCGCTCGAGGACGCGATCGGAGCGCGGCTCTTCGATCAGCTGCCGGACCGCTTTGTCCCCACGGCCGCCGGCGAGGAGTTGCTCGCCGATGCGCGCGAGATGGAGCGGGCCGCCGAATCGATCGAGCGCCGGAGCATCGGCCTCGGCGACACCACTCACGGCACGGTCCGGGTCTCCGCCGGCGAGGCCATGACGGCGTTCCTCGCGCGCCATCTGCCGCGGCTCCGGCGCAACCTCGAGTGCGTCGAGTTCGAGCTGGCCGCGAGCCACACGCTCGCGAACCTGTCGCGCCGCGAGGCCGACCTGCTGATCCGCGAGCAGGTCCCGGACGTCGCGAGCATCGTCACTCGCCGGCTCGGCCGCGTCGCCTACGCGGTCTACGCCAGCCGGTCTCTGAAAATCGCAGACGCCTCCCGCGACGCGCTCCGGACCATGCCGTGGGCGGGCTTTGACGACGAGCACGACTATATGCCGGGGCAGAGCTGGCTGCTCGGCCTGCTCGACGGCGCGCCGCCGCAGGTGCGCGTCAACAACTAGCTGGTCCTGCACGAGACCGTGCGCGCGGGTGCCGGCCTCGGCGTGCTGCCCTGCTATCTAGGCGACGCCGAGCCGACGCTCCAGCGGCTCGGCTCAATCCTATCGGAGGTCATCGTCGACCAATGGCTGCTGGTGCACCGCGATCTGCGCGCGCTTCCGCGCGTGCGCGCCGTCATGGATGCGCTCGTGCAGCTCTTCCAGGATGAGCGCGCCCCGTTGGCAGGCCGACGCGCCTAGACTGTCAGGGCGCCCGCGCAATCAGCGCGCCCCTTTGCGCCTCGTCGCGGGCTTTCGAGTGCCGGTGCCGGTGGCGCTCCGGGCCGCGGTCTGCTGGGCATGAATCGCCCGGATCGACTGAGCTTCAGCGGGAAGGCCGAGATCGTTCGGGGTGTAATTCGTAAATCTGCGTGACGCGAGATCGACGGTGACGCTGTCGTCCGGCGTCTTCACGTCGGTGCCATCGCTCGCGGGATGGTATTCGATGCGCAGCTGCCGGGGATCGACGATCAGGCGCAGATACCCGTAGTCGGTATCGTCATAGTTTTCGATGGTGATCTGATCGTCGTTTCCCGTCCGCGCTTGAACGATCTGGGAGGTGCGCAACGCTGCGCCGTTCTTGAGGTGAAGCTTCTGAACGTTGTGACCGCCATTGCCGCAGACGATGTAGGGAATCAAGGTCCCATCCGCACGGTGGCGGGTGAAGCGCTGATAGTTATGCGCGTGACCGGCGAGGACCGCATGCGGCCAGATCCCGACTTCCGCGCAGATCCCGTCCATTTGCTGCCGCATCTCCGTGCTCGACGAGTGCTGCGAGCCGATCGCGTAGGGCGGATGGTGGTGCGCGAACAGGAGGGCACCCGGATACTCCTCGTCCTTCACGCGCTGCAGCGCCGCGCGCAGGAAATCGAGCTGAGAGCTGCCGATGTTGGGATCGGCGATCACGCCGGGATCCTCCAGCGTGTTGCTGTAGAAAACGAGGATCCTCACGAGCGGCGCATCGAAGGTGAAGAAAACTCCCGGCTGAATCTGCGCGGTGCGCGACAGCCCGCCGGCCTCGGGCGTGACGACGAAGCCACGGGCGGGGTCGGCGCAGAAATTGCGAAGGTAGGCCTGCAGGCTTTGCACATGCGCTAAGGGCGAGACCATCCCGTCATGATTGCCGGCCGCCGCCAGTACCGGAGCGTGATAGTTGCGGTAGGGCTCGTAGAACTGGTCGTAGTAGTACTCGGGCTCGCCGAAGCTGTAGACGATATCGCCGAGGAGCAAGCAGAACTGCGGCACTTCGCGCGGATCGGCTTCGTTGAAGTCGCCGATCATCTTGTCGGTGACCTCGTTCTGGGTCTTGGGTCCGCGCGTGCTGCCGCAGTCGCCGGTGGCGTGAAACACGATCTGCTGTTGTCCCTCGATCCTGCCGACCGCGCCAGTATCGGGCCCGAGCATCTCGGCGAGGGAGAGACGAGGCTCCGCGCCTCCGCCGCGCGGCGGCGGAAACGGCATCGCCTGAAGCTTGTGCTCGGCGTTGAGCTGGTCGATGACTTTGTACGCAGGCCCGTCCGACGGGTGCTTGACCTTGAAGATGGTCGGTTCCGCCGTCGGCTCCGGCTGAGCGAAGACCGGTGCGCTCAGCGTGCGCGACGGCGGCTTCAGCACGCCGCTCCCACCACCGTTCACGTTGCCGCCGGATCGTCGAGGGCTCGCTCGGCGCGCCATGGGTCCCCCTTTCGCGGGCTCGGGCCCGCGGAAAGGCCGCTGCGCTCGCAACCGCACTGCCCCTAAGTGTTGCAGGAATCTGTGACAGTCGTCTTACGGCGATCCCAGGACGCGGCCTAGGCGAGGCACCAAGCCAGAATGCCCTTCTGGGCGTGGAGGCGGTTTTCGGCTTCGTCCCAGACGACCGAGCGGGGCCCATCGATGACGCCGGCGCTCACCTCCTCGCCGCGCTTCGCCGGGAGGCAATGCATGAAGATGGCGTCGGGCTTCGCGGCGCCCATCAGCCGCTCGTCCACGCGATAGGGCGCCAGCAGATTGTGCCGGTTGACGCTGACCTCGACGCCCATGGAGACCCAGGTGTCCGTCACCACGCAGTCGGCGCCCGCCACCGCCTGCTCCGGCACCGAGGTCACCTCGACGCGGCCGCCCTCGGTGCGCGCCCAGTCGATGAGCCGCTGCGGCGGCTGCAGCGATTCCGGACAGGCGATGCGCAGGTCGAAGTCGAAGCGGACGGCGGCGTGGATCCAGCTCGCGGCGACGTTGTTGCCGTCGCCGCTCCAGGCCACCACCTTGCCGGCGGCGCTGCCCTTGTGCTGTTCGAGGGTCATCACGTCCGCCATGAGCTGGCAGGGATGACTCGTGTCGGTGAGTCCGTTGATCACCGGCACGGTCGCGTATTGTGCGAGTTCCTCGAGTTTCGAGGCCTGGGTCGTGCGGATCATGATGGCGTCGACGTAGCGCGACAGCACGCGCGCCGTGTCCGCCATGGTCTCGCCCCGCGAGAGCTGGCTGTCGCTGGCGCTGATGATCACGACGTCGCCGCCGAGCTGCTTCATCGCGACCTCGAAGGAGATGCGCGTGCGCGTCGAGGGCTTCTCGAAGATCATGGCCAGCGTCTTGCCCGCGAGCGGCCGCTCGCCGTTTGAGCGGCCGTTGCGCTTGTAGACCCAGCCGAGATCGAGGATGCGCCGAAGCTCCGCCCCGTCGAGACGGTCGAGATCGAGGAAATGCCGCGGCGCGGCCATGGCCGATCCGATCCTCAGCGCTTCCAGTCGCGCGCCACCCCGTCGAGGATGCCGATGGCCTCGTCGATGTGCCGCTCTTCCGCGATGAGCGGGGGCAGCAGCCGGATCACGTTGTCGCCGGCGGTGGCCGTGACCATGCCGGCCGCGCGCAGCTTGTCGCAGACCTCGGTGTTCGGCACCTCGCAGCGGAGCCCGGCGAGTAGGCCCTTGCCGCGCGCCTCGACGTAGATGCCGGGATGCTTGGCGACGAGGCTCTTGAGCTTGCCGTGGAAGTAACCGCTCACGCGCCGCACCTGCTCGAGGAATTTCGGCTCGAGCATGACGTCGAGCACGGCGTTGCCGAGGTGCATGGCAAGCGGATTGCCGCCGAAGGTCGAGCCGTGGCTGCCCGCCTTCATGCCCTGGGCTGCCTTTTCCGTCGCAAGGCACGCGCCGACGGGGAAACCGCCGCCCAGCGCCTTCGCGACCGTCATGATGTCGGGCTTCACGTCCGGCCACTCGTAGGCGAAGAGCTTGCCCGTGCGGCCCATGCCGCACTGGATCTCGTCGAAGACCAGCAAGAGGCCGTACTCGTCGCAGACCTCGCGAAGCGCCCGCAGATATTGGTCCGAGCCCGCGCGCACGCCGCCTTCGCCTTGCACGGGCTCGACCAGGATCGCCGCGGTCTCGCCGGTGATCTTGGCGCGGAGCTCGTTCATGTTCTCGAACGGCACATGGTCGAAGCCGTCGACCACGGGCTCGAAGCCCTTCAGATATTTCTCGTTGCCGGCAGCCGCCAGTGTCGCCAGCGTGCGGCCGTGGAAAGAGCCGTTGCAGCCGATGACGCGGTACTTGCCGGGGTTGCCGGTCTCGTCGTGGTACTTACGCACCATCTTGATCGCGAGCTCCACCGCCTCGGCGCCGGAGTTCCCGAAGAACACGGTGTCGGCGAAGGTGTTGGCGACCAGGCGTTCGCCCAGGCGTTGCTGCTCCGGAATCTGGAACAGGTTCGAGGTATGCCAAAGCTTCTGGCCCTGCTCGATCAGCGCCTTCACGAGATGGGGGTGGCAATGGCCCAGGGCCGTTACCGCGATGCCGCTCGCGAAATCGAGGTACTTCCGGCCGTTGGTGGCGAAGAGGTAGGCGCCCTCGCCCCGCTCGAACGCCAGTTCGTTGCGGGCATAGGTCGGCAATAAGGCTGGAATCACGGGACTTCTCCTGCGCGAAAGAAAGATGAAACGAAGGGTTCGGGCCAGCGCGACGGGTTATCGTCGTCGCTGCCGCTCAACCGCTCCGCCGGTCATCGGGAGCCGGTGCCGCCGGCTCGTCTCGCGCGTCATGTCCTGTCCGCTCCGCACTCCCGGCGCCCCCGCCGGGAAAGCGGCAGAGTATGAAGATGCGGCGAGATCGTGTCAACCGGCTCCGCACGCCTTTTGCGTCAAGACCCAAAGCCGATGCTGAGGCCCGCGGCTGCGCCGTCAGAGCTTGTCCAAGGGCACCTTGAGATAGCGGACGCCGTTCGCCTCCGCGGGCGGCAGCTCGCCGCCGCGCATGTTCACCTGCACCGAGGGAATGAGCAGCGCCGGCAAGCCCAGCGTCTGGTCGCGCGCGCGGCGCTTGGCGATGAAACCATCGGCGTCCGTGCCGGCGAGATGGATGTTCTCGGCGCGCTCCGCCGTGACCGTGGTCTCCCAGCGCACCTCGCGGCCGCCGGGCATGTAGTCGTGGCACATGAAGAGGCGCGTGTCGCCGGGGAGCGATAGGATGCGCTCGATCGAGCGGTGAAGCATCGCGGCGTCGCCGCCCGGGAAGTCGCAGCGCGCCGTGCCGCCATCGGGCATGAAGAGCGTGTCGCCGACGAAAGCCGCGTCGCCCGCAACATAGGTCATGCCCTCGGGCGTATGGCCTGGAGTCGCGATCGCCGAGGCCTCGAGCTCGCCGACCCAAAAGCGCTCGCCGTCCGCGAACAGATGATCGAATTGGCTGCCGTCAGGCCTGAACCCGGGCTCGGCATTGAAGAGCGCCGCGAAACGCCGTTGGGTCTCCACGATGCCCGAGCCGATTCCAGTCTTCCCGCCGCGCCGCTCCTTGAGTCGCCGCGCGCCGGTCATGTGATCGGCATGTAGATGGGTCTCGAGGATCCACGCGACGGTGAGTTTCACCTCGTCGAGGAAGCTCTCGATGAGCTCGAGAGAGACCGTGCTCGTGCGCCCGGAGCGGCTGTCGTAGTCGAGCACGGGATCGATCACGGCGCAGGGCGTACCCGCGCCACCGTGAACCACGTGCGTCACCGTGTTGGTGGCCTTATCGAAGAAAGACCGGATCTCGGCCCGCATCGGCGCGTCCCGTCGGCGATGGCTCACGCTTTCAGCTTGTAGCCTGTCACAAACAGGCGATGACACCAAGCCAGCAAGAGGAGGTCGAGCGCCGCCATCAGCGCGGCGCCGGCGGCGAGCGAGCCTTCCGCAGCGCCCGTGAAGCCGTAGCGGAAGCCGTCGATCATGTAGAAGAACGGGTTCAGATGCGCCGCCAGGCGCCAGGATTCCGGCAGCTGTCCGACCGAATAGAAGGTGCCGGACAAGAAGGTGAGCGGCATCACCACGAAATTGGTGACCGCCGCGATGTGGTCGAACTTGTCGGCCCAAAGCCCCGCGATAATGCCGAGCAGCGACATCATCAGCGACCCCGCGATGCCGTAGAACAGAATCGCGGCGACCGACGCCACGTGAATGGCCGCGATCGGCGTCAGGACCAAGCCGACGGCGAGCCCCACCACCGCGCCCCGCGTGGCGCCGCCGAGCGCCAGTCCCAGCGTAAGCTCGATCGCGCTCAGCGGCGGCGTCAGGACGTCGACGATGTTGCCCTGCATCTTGCCGATCACCAGCGAGGATGAGGTGTTCGCGAACGCGTTCTGCGTGATCGCCATCATGACGAGGCCGGGCACCAGGAACTCGACATAAGGGATGCCCGCGATCTGCCGCCCGCCGCCGCCCAGGGCGAGCAGGAAGATCGCCAGGAACAGCAGCGTCGTCACCACCGGCGCCGCCACCGTCTGCATGAACACTTTGAGGAACCGCCGGACCTCCTTGATGTAGAGCGTCCAGAGACCGATCCAGTTGACGGCACCGAAGGAGCGCAGCCGCGGCGGGCCGGCAAGAAAAGGGGTTTGAGACATGGGGCGGAGCATACGCGGCGCGCGGGACCGGCGGCAAGTTGGGCGCCGCGTCCATCGGCTCCTCCCGAGATCGTTTCGCGTTCGGAATGAATGGCCGCGAGAGCATGGTTAATTGATTGATTGTTTCGTATTCGAAACGATGCTCGGGTTCTCTTAGTCGTCCCGCTGATGGAACCAAATCATGGTTAACGGCTCCTCATCCCAAAGTAGGCTCGATTGCTAAGTTGTTCGTGGCGGCATAACCATGCCGGCCATGCCGCCTCGCCCCCCGCGCCGACCGCCGGCGATCACCGACTCCGTGCTGGAGAAATCGGCGCTCTACTACCTCGAGCGGTACGCCGCATCGAGCGGGCAGCTGCGCCGTGTGCTGTTGCGCCGGATCAAGCGCGCAGAGATCCTGGGCGTCGACGAGGCGCAGGCGGAAGGAGCGCGCCGACACGTCGAGACGTTGATCGCGCGATTCCTCGCGTCGGCGATTCTCGACGATCGGCGCTTCGCCGAGACGCAGGCACAGAGCCTGCAGCGCCGCGGCAACTCGCGCCAGCGCATCCGTCAGCGTCTCGCCGCCAAGGGCGTCGAGCGCGACTTCGTCGAGGACGCGCTCGAGACCATCGAGCCCGAGGGCGAGACCAGCGAGCTCGCCGCGGCCTGTGTACTCGCGCGCAGACGCCGGCTGGGCCCCTATCGCGCCGCCGGCGCGCGCGGCGACTTTCGACGAAAGGATCTTGCCACTCTCGCGCGCGCCGGCTTCTCGCTGGCCGTCGCCCGCCAAGTGCTCGCGGCCCGCGATCCGGAGGCGCTCGAGCGCCTCATGCGCGGCCTGGAGAGCTGAGCCGCGTCAGCTCGGCTCCGCCTCCGGCTTTGCCGGCGTGGAGCCGCGCCCTCCGCCGAAAATGACCTTGCGATGCGGAACCGGGATCTCGATGCCGGCGGCGTCGAAGGCCTTCTTGAGACGGCGATTGAACTCGCGACCAACCGACCATTGCCGGCTTGGCAGCGTCTTGAGGCGCACCTGGATGATGACCGCGGACGGCTCGAAGCGATCGAGCCCGATCACCTCGAGCGGCGCCAGGATGAATGGGCCGAAGGCGGGATCCGCCTTGAGCTCCTCCGCCGCGCGCTTGAGCACGCCGACCACCCGGTCGGTGTCCTCGCTGTAGGCGACCGCGACGTCGATCACATAGAACGCGAAGTCGCGCGTGAGGTTCTTGACCGCGGTCACGTCGCTGAACGGCACGGTGTGCACGGTTCCGGCGGCGTCGCGGAGCTTGAGGCATCGGATCGAGATGCCCTCGACCACGCCCGCATGGCCGTTGCCGACGTCCACGACGTCGCCCACCGCGAGCGTGTCCTCGATCAGGATGAAGAGGCCCGTGATGATGTCTTTCACCAGCGCCTGCGCGCCGAAGCCGATGGCGATGCCGACGATGCCGGCGCCGGCAAGCAAGGGGGCGATGTTGACCCCGATCTCGGAAAGCACGATCAGCGCCACCATCGTGACGATCAGCACCATCATCGCCGTGCGCAGGAGCGGCAACAGTGTCCGGACGCGCGCGCTCCGGGGCAAAGGCGCCGCTTCCTCGCCGAGCCCTGCCAAATAGCGCTCGATCGCGGAGCTGAAGAGCTCCCACACCATGATCCCGACCGCGATCACGGTGCCGATCGAAACCACCGAGCCCGCGACCTGGCGGCCGAGCCCGGACGCGAACCAGCCGAGAATATCGGCACCCCAGGCCTGCAGCAGCGCCAGCCCCGCGAACAGATAGATGACGGCGGAGGCTACCGCCGACAGCACGGGCACGTAGCGATTGGCGCGGGTTTCCAGGGTCGGAAACCGCGTCTTGAGATCCGGATGGATGGCGAAGCCGCGGTCGGCGAGGCTCGAGACGATGCGCACGAGGATCCCGGCCCCCAGCACCAGCACGATGCTGAGAAGGGTTGCCCGCAGCAGGAAGGCGAAGCCGCCGGGAATCTGCAACGCATAGACCGCGTAGATGCCGACGATGTAGACGATCGCCAGCACGTGCCAAGCGTCCGCGAGGCGATGCCTGAGGATCCGCCAACCGCTCCGCGAAGCTGCCTCCTCGGGCCCGGTACGCCGTCCCCGGATGACTCCGCCCAGCGACTGGCGGTTCTGCAGCACGAAGATGATGGCGAGCACCGCCAAGACCAGGCCGGCGCTCTTCAGCAGCGTCGTGTAGATGCCGCCGGGCACGCCCAGCCACCACGCCGCTTCCGCGACGGCGTAGCCGTAGACCGTCCAGGCGACGAAACGGCGCGTCCAGATGTAGAGGTAGGTCCGCGTCTCCTCGCGCGCGCCGAGAAGCGCCGAAGGCGCGCTCGACGAGACCAGAAGGCCGCGCGCGACCGCGAGCAGCGCGCGGGCGAGCACGCTCGCGCGGATGATCACCTCCGCCACCAGCCGAGTCTCGATGCGCGGCTGCAGCAGGGGCAGCACGAAATACGCGGTGGCCGCAAACGCCAGCAGCGGCAACAAGTCGATCACGGTTCGCAGAACGGTCAGCGCCACTCGCACCACGCCATTTGCGCTCGACCGATTGGCAAGAGCAGCGCGCGGCCGGGCTAGGATCGCGCGCACCACCGCCTCCGCCAGCACCGCAAGCCCGAATATCAGCGCGAGGTGCCAGAGCACCTCCAGCCAGCGCTCTCGTGCCTGGGCATCGCTCGCCTGCTCCTCGATCCAGCCGACGAGCCGGGGCGCGTCGACGATCGCCCCCGCCGTCGCGAGAATCTCGCCGCTGATCGCGTCGAGCTGATTGGAGAGCGTATTGAAAAAGCCAGGCTGTTGCTGCGCCTGAGGCTGTGCTGGTTCGCCGTTGCGCTCCGCAGCAATCAGCGCCCGCAGCTGCTGAACGAGGCTCGCGCGATCTTTCTCGTTCTCGAGGGAGTTGACGAGCCGCTGCAACTCGTCCGTGCTGACGGCCTCGGGCTTCCCGGCCTGCTGCGCTCCGGCCGCCGACACCAGGAGCGAGAGCGCAAGCACGAGGATTGCGAAGCCGCCGCAGAGTCGCCGGCACAAACCGATGGCGAGTTCCCGTTGCCGCATCAACACCGCGCGTCCTTCGACTCGTGCGCCACCGCGCACGGCTCCGGATGAAGAGCTTTTCTCGGTGCCTCAACCATGTCCTTCATCCTGAGCCGCGATGCAAAGCATCGCGAGTCGAAGGACGCACGGGTTCATGAAACCGTCGTGGTGTTTTGCGCCTCGCGCTTCGCCATTAGATCCGCGAGCTCGATACTTCCCTCAGCGCGGAGGGCCGCGACGACGCGGGCGCGGTCGGTGGCGTCGCGGTTTTGGCTGAGCTTGAACTTGCCCTCGAGGCGCGTCACGCGGATGGCGAAGCCCGAGATGCCGCGCAGCATGCCCTGGCGGTATTTCTCGGGCTGGTCGGCAAGCCGCCACGGCGCCGCCGCACCGGCCTCGTGGTGATCGGCGAGCCGCGCCACCAGCCGCTCGAGCTCGCTCACGTCCTCGATCGGCTCGACCGTGCCGTAAGCGTGCACGATGCTGTAATTCCAGGTCGGCACGGCCGGATGGGTCGCATACCAACGGGGCGTGATGTAGCCGTGCGGCCCCTCGAAGATCGCCAGCGCCTCGCGACCCATGCCGAGATCCTTGAGCTGCGAATTGCCGCGCGCGAGGTGGCCCCAGAGCGTGCCGTGCGCGCCGCCCTCGGCGTCGTAGAGAAAGGGAATGTGACTCGCCGTCACGCCGGCGGCGCCGGCCGTGACCAGGATCCCGAAGTTGTGATCCCGGATGAAATCGGCGAGCACCTCCTGGCGAGGCTCGGCGAAATGGCTGGGTATGTAAACCATGCATGCCTCCGCGGACGATCTGCGCGGAGATTGGAGGCGCCGGCGGCGCCGGCGTCAACCCGTCAGCGAGAATCTTAAAGAGGCACGCCCGCGGCGTTGAGGGCGACGCTGGTGAGGAGGCCAGCGCCCGACACGATGAGCACCGTGCCGGATACGCGATCGACCCAGGCGAAATGCTCCATATGAGCGAAGCGCCGCAACGCCGCGATGCCGAAACAGAGCCCGAGCCACCAGACCAAAGAGCCCACAAACACACCGCCCACGAGTATCCAGACCAGAATCAGGCTCGCGCCGCCTTCGCTGTCGAAACCGACCTTGGCGAAGATCGCGGCGAAGGCGAGGATGGTGATGGGGTTGGTGATGGTGAGCGCGAAAGTGGAGGCGAAAGCCGCCGCCAGGTTCTCGCCCCGAAGCGGTTGCGGATCGACGTTGCTCCGGCTGCGAAACGCGCGCGCGCCGACGAAGAGCAGATAGAGCCCACCGAGCGCGCCCAGCCATTCCTGATAGCCCAGCAACCAGTCGCGCACCACGGTGAGGCCGAGCCCCGCCACGATCCCGAAGATCACGTCGGCGACCGCGGCCCCCAACCCCGAGACGATGCCGAACCGAGCGCCCTCGAAGAAGGTGCGCCGCACGCACAACACGCCCACCGGCCCCGCCGGTACGGCGATCACCATGCCGACGAAAACGCCTTTGATCAGGTAGAGCAGGGTGACAGGCAAAGGGCAGAGAGAGCCTGGAGGCCGTGGGAGAGTCAGTCTTGCCCTCTCCCTCGAGGCGGCGCAACCCGAGAATGCCCGCGCGCGCGAAAATGCGGCTGCACCGGCGGCCCGGAATACCTATCTTGGAGACATCGAACCGAAGAGGGCCGCCGGCATGTCGAACGAGGATCCGGGTCCGCTGGGTCAAGCGCGCAGGAAGCTGGTGGAGAGCAAGCAGCGCTGGGCGCGCGAGGGCCGCCTGCTGACCGGCCGGCACACCCGACCCGAGGCAGAACGGTTGCCGCTGGGACAACGCGAGGTCAAGGACTGGCCGGTGCTCGATCTCGGCGTCCAGCCGGACGTGCCGCTCGAGCGCTGGCAGCTCGCGGCCGACGGGCTGGTGGAGCGGCCGATTGCCTGGGATTGGACGACGTTCCGCGCCCAACCACAAACGTGCGACACCTCCGACATCCACTGCGTGACCCAATGGTCGCGCTACGACAACGCCTGGGAGGGCGTCTCGGCCCGTCACCTGCTGAGCGCGGTCCGCCCAAGGCCCGAGGCCAAGTTCCTGATGTTCACGAGCTACGACGACTACACCACGAACCTGCCGCTCGCCGATTTCGACGACGAGGACGTCTTGCTCGCGCATTCCTGGCAGGGCAAGCCGATCCCGCGCGAGCACGGTGGACCCGTGCGCGCGGTGGTGCCGAAGCTTTACTTCTGGAAGAGCGCGAAGTGGATCCGGCGGATCACCTTTCTCGCCGCGGACCAGCCAGGCTTCTGGGAAGCCCGCGGCTACCACATGCGCGGCGATCCCTGGACGGAGGAACGATATGGCTGAGAGCAACGCGCACGGCTTCTCTTTCGCGACCATCGACGGCGCGCCCCTGCCGCTCGAGCGCTACCGCGGCAAGCCGGTGCTGGTGGTGAACACTGCCTCGTTCTGCGGCTACACGCCGCAATATGCGGAGCTCGAGGCGCTGCATAAGCGCTACAGCGGCCGCGGTCTTGTCGTGCTGGGCGTGCCGTCGAACGACTTCGGCGCGCAGGAACCCGGCACCGCGAAAGAGATAAAAGAGTTCTGCGCGACGAACTACCACGTCACGTTCCCGCTCGCCGGCAAGGAGCGCGTGCTTGGACCCGAGGCGCATCCGCTCTATCGCTGGATCGAGGCGGAGCTCGGCGAAGCCGGCGTGCCCCGCTGGAACTTCCACAAATACCTGATCGCGCCCGACGGCAGCCTCGCGGGCGCCTGGCCCTCCGCCGTCAAGCCGCTGGCGCCGGAGATCGTCGAGGAGATCGAGCGGCGGCTGTAGCGGGATCGTCCTGATAGAGGATCCGGAACACGGGATGATGCGGCGCGACGCGCTCACACTCCACAGGGGTTGCTGACTTGCCGAGGCCGATGTGCGGCCGGGCGCCGGGCGCGAGGCGGAGATACTCTTTGATGATCGGCGCTCGCTGGTCCACGGCGACTTCTTCCAGCCTCGCCTTGCGCCGTCGGACGCCGACGACGGTGGCGTCGGGCCGAACGCGCGCGTTCTTCACCCATTCGCATTCGCCGAGCATCGACACGAGATAGTCCCGGCCGTCGTGCTTGGCGATAACGACCGCGAGCGTGCGCGGCCGGCCGGTTCTCCTCCCGGTCAATTCCAAACTCACCTGCCGCCACGGCGGCAAGCCCAAGGACGCCCAGGCTGCCCAGAAACGCGAGAACGCTTTACCCAGAGCCGTGGCCTTGCCGCCGCGGTAGAAGCACGAGATCGGAAGCCCGAATATCCTATTCGACGACATCGCACGTGCCCTCAGCACCAGCCATTTTCCTCCGGCCGTGTGCGCAGTACCATAGGGCGTTCTGGCTCCTCCAAACACTTGCGCAAAATGCGAGCCCCCATCGACTCGCGCGACCGAGCCCCGTACCGCCACGCGCTTTTCCTGCTCGCGGTGCCCGTCGGTCTCTTCGGCGTCGGCTGGCCCATCAACAAGATTGCGCTCGCGCACGCGACGCCGCTCTGGTTCGCTGCCGGCCGCGCCGTGCTGAGCAGCGCGGCCGCCATCGTGCTGGTCGTCGCGCTCGGGCAATGGCGCTGGCCCGGCAAGCGCGAGATCCCGATTATCGTCTCCGTCGGCGCGCTGCAGCTGGCGGCCTTCTTTGCGCTCACCAATCTGGGCTTAAGCTTGCTGCCAGCGGGCCGGTCGGTGGTGCTGTCGAGCACCACGACCTTGTGGCTGGTGCCGCTGGCGCTGCTCACGGGCGAGCCGATCCCGCCGCTCCGCTGGCTCGGCGTGGCGGCCGGTCTCGTCGGCGTGGTCGTCCTGGCCAACCCCTGGGCACTCGATTGGTCGATCCCCGGCATCGCGCTGGGACACGGATTTCTGCTGCTGGCGGCGCTCGGCTGGGCGCTCGCGATCTTCCAGGCTCGGCGCCATGTCTGGGACCTCTCGCCCCTGCAGGTGCTGCCCTGGCAGATGCTGATGGGCGCGGCCTTGCTGGTGCCGCTGGCCGCGCTGCTCGAGCCCAGCGGCCGCATCGAGCCAAGCCTTCCCGCGCTGGGCGGTCTCTTCTATGTCGGCGTGATCGCAGGCCCGCTCGCGACCTGGGCCGCCGTGAGCGTCGCGCGCGACTTGCCGAGCGTGGTGAGCTCCCTCGGTTTCCTCGGCATTCCCGCTCTCGGCCTCGTGCTCTCCACCACGCTGCTCGGCGAGCAGCTCACTTGGTCGCTCACGGTGGCGAGCGCGCTCATCGGACTCGGCGTCGTGCTCGCAGTGATCAAGCGGCCGAAGGCACCCGCGCCGACCCCGGCAGGTCCCGCGCGCTCTTGAGCGTGCGCACGGCGAGGCGCTCCACGCGGCCGCGGATCTCGAGCTCGTGGCGCTCGGCTTGGCTCAGGTCGAGGCCGGCGCGCACTACCACCTGCTCGGAGACCACAAGCTCCGCGCCATAGGTCTTGGTGAGGCCCTCGAGGCGGCTCGCGGTGTTGACGCTGTCGCCGACCGCGGTCACCGAAATGGCGCGGCCGTATCCCATCTCGCCGACGATGGCGGGGCCCGTATGGATCCCGATACCGATCCGCAGGGGCTCCGGCAGATCGTGCGACAGAGTCTCGTTCAGATGAGCCAAGCGCTCGGACATCGACCGCGCCGCCGCCAGCGCCTCGCGGCAGCCGGCCTCGGCGCCGCGATCCAGGCCGAAGAGCGCCATCACACCGTCGCCGATGAACTTGTCGATCAGTCCGCCAGCCTCCTCGACCGCGTGGCCCATCTCGGCGAAATACCGGTTGAGCAGGAAGACGACGTCATAAGGCAGTTTCTGCTCGGAGAGCTTGGTGAAGGCGCGGAGATCCGCGAACAGGATCACGATCTCGCGCTCGCTCCCCGTGAGATAGCTCGGTCGGCGGAAGCCGTCGCGCGCCTGAGCCGTCGCCGGCAGCAGCGGCGTAACGCGCAGGTCGCCGACGGGCCGGAGCTGACAGGCCAACCGCACGTCGGGAGCGGCGCCGACCCGCTGCAAGACCTTGAGCTCCTCGGGAGCGGGCGGCGGCACGGCGTCGGGCTCGCCCGCGACGCGGATGCGGCAGGTCGAGCAGCGGCCGCGGCCGCCGCAGACGGAGGCGTGCGGGATGCCGTTGAGTCGGCTCGCCTCCAGCACCGAGATACCCGGCACGATCTCGACCATGCGGCCGCTGGGATAGGTCAGGCGCACGACGCCGCGCCGGCGTTGCCAATGCCAGCGAAGGATACGCGCCACGAGGACCGCGATGAGCGCGCCCAAGAACCCCTCGCGCACCCAGAGGACGAGCGCGTCGACGAACGCAACGTCTTCCGGCGCCGCATTGGGGTGCGCAGCCTTGAGCTCGGCCGCCCAGGCCGGGTTCTCGGACATGGCGAGGACCTCTCGGCCGCCCTCGGCGTAACCGAGGATCGCGAGCGTCGGCATCAGCAGCGCGAAGGCGAACAGCAGCGGCTGCCAGCGCTCGTACCAGGGCTTGAGCCGGAGCCAGAACCGCAGCCCGATGACCGCATGCACCCAGGCGATCACCAGAACGGTGAGCTGGAGCACGCCGGCCCAAGGGTCCGCCACGTAGAAATTGTAGAGCAGGGAGGAATAATAGCCGTAGTCCGCGCCATAAAAGGTATCGGCGACGCGCGTATGCAGCACGTGCGACGTGAGGATGAACGGAATGCAGAAGCCGAGCACCAGCTGGAGCGCCTCGGCGAGCGGCATCCGGAGCGAGCGGCGCAGCCAGAGCGCCCAAAGCGCCAGGCAATAATGGATCGAGAAGGCACCGTAGAGCGCGAGCGTGCCGAGATCGCTGGCCCAGACCTTGTAAATTCGCTGGAGCGCGGCATCCATCGCCTCGACGGAGACCAGGCCCAGGCTGTGATTGACGAAGTGTGTCGTCACGTAGAGGAACATGACGAGCCCCGAAGCCAAGCGCAGCCGCCGGATCACACTCTTCCCCGCCCTTGCCTCGCGCGCGCCGACACATTACACCGTTTTAAGTTGCAAACGAGGCCGCCGCGCGGCGAATCCGACGCGTGTGACGTGTCGTCCGGAAACGCTGGCGCAGAACGCGGTCGGAGGGAGAGCCTTGGCGAGCAGTAAGATCGACGCGGCGCGGCCGGACGAGATGATCTCGGTCCGCCGCCTCACGAAGCATTTTGGACCGATTCTCGCCGTCGACGACGTCTCTCTCGCCGTGAAACGCGGGGAGGTGCTGGGCTTCCTGGGTCCGAACGGCGCCGGCAAATCCACCACCATGAAGATGATCACGGGCTTCCTGGCGCCGAGTTCGGGCACGGCGGTGGTCTGCGGCGCCGACATCACCGAGGATCCGATCGCGGCCAAGCGCCGGATCGGCTACCTGCCGGAGGGCGCGCCCTGCTATCCCGACATGACGCCACCCGCCTTCCTCCAGTTCGTGGCGCATATCCGCGGCTTTCGCGGCGCCGAGGCGCGCGAGCGGATCAAGACCGCGATCGCGCGCACGGCGCTCGAAAGCGTGCTCGCGCAGCCCATCGACACGCTCTCCAAGGGCTTCAAGCGACGCGTCGGCCTGGCGCAGGCGTTGCTGCACGATCCGCCGGTGCTGATCCTCGACGAGCCCACCGACGGGCTCGATCCCAACCAGAAGCACGAGGTGCGCAAGCTCATCAACGTGCTGGCGCCGGAGAAGGCAATCATCATCTCGACGCACCTGCTCGAGGAGGTGGACGCCGTCTGCAGCCGCGCCGTGGTGATCGCCAACGGCAAGCTGGTGGCGGACGGCACGCCCGAAGAGCTCGCGCAGCGCTCGCGCCATCACAACGCCGTGAGGATCGAGGTCGCCGGCCCGTCGAGCGAAGTCGCGGCGGCGCTCGCACGGCTTCCCGGCGTGGCATCCGTCGAGCCCGCCGATGACGACGAGGGTGACGCACTGATGGTGTTTGCGCGCGACGGCCGCTCCATCGTCGCGGAGGTTGCCGATCTCGCGCGCGCGATGCGCTGGGAAGTGGCGGGTCTTCGGGTCGAGCGGGGCCGTCTCGACGACGTGTTCCGCACCGTCACCGCGACAGCGGCCTGAGTCTCTGCATCGCCATGGGTCACATCGCCGTCATCGTCCGCCGCGAGCTCGCAAGCTACTTCGCGACACCGCTCGCCTACGTCTTCATCTTGATCTTCCTGGTGCTGGCGGGGTCGCTGGCATTCTTCGTCGGCAACTTCTTCGACCGCGGTCAAGCGGATCTGCAGCCCTTCTTCACGTTCCATCCCTGGCTATACCTCGTGCTGATCCCGGCGCTCGCCATGCGGCTCTGGGCCGAGGAGCGCAAGAGCGGCACCATCGAGCTGCTGCTGACGCTGCCCATCTCCATGACCGAGGCGGTGGTCGGAAAATTCCTGGCGAGCTGGGCATTCTCGGGCATCGCGCTGGCGCTCACGATGCCGTTCTGGATCACCGTCAACTACCTCGGCCACCCCGACAACGGCGTGATCCTCGCGAGCTACATCGCGAGCTTCCTCATGGCGGGTGCTTTCCTGGCGATCGGGGCTTGCCTCTCCGCGCTCACCAAGAACCAGGTGATCGCCTTCGTCGTCACCGCCGCCGCGTGCTTCGTTTTCACCGTGAGCGGATCGCCGATCGTGCTCGGCTTCATCAAGGGCTGGGCGCCCGAGGCGGTGTTGAGCACCGTGGCCGGCTTCAGCTTCCTCACGCACTTCAACGCGATCATCCGCGGCGTCATCGATCTGCGCGATGCCGTGTTCTTCCTCTCGGTGATCGCTTTCTTCCTCTATGCCAATGCGATCATCGTCGATCTCAAGAAGGCGGACTGAGGGCCGGGCATGACCATTCCCACCTTCTCGCGCCGCACTCTGGCACTCCTCAGCCTCGGCTCTGCGGCGGTGCTGTTCGTATCGGTGAACGTGATCGCGAACCACGTTTTGCGCTCCGCACGCATCGACCTCACGGCCGACCACGTCTACACGCTCTCCGACGGCACGGCGCGCACCCTCGCCGAGATCCAGGAGCCGCTGACGCTGCGCTTCTATTATTCGCGGCGGCTCGGCGACGAGATTCCCTCCTACGGCATTTATGCCCAGCGCGTGCGCGAGACGCTCGAGGAATACGCCGCGCGCGCACAGGGCAAGATCGATCTGCAGGCGATCGATCCCGAGCCGTTCTCGCCCGAGGAGGACCGCGCGGTGGCGTTGGGTCTGCAGGGCGTGCCGCTCGAGCAGGGCGGCGAGAAGGTTTATTTCGGCCTCGCCGCCACCAACTCCACCGACGACCAGGAGCTGATCCCGTTCTTCCAGCCCGAGCGCGAGCGCTTCCTCGAATACGATCTCACCAAGATGATCCACTCGATCGCGCGGCCGAAGAAGACCGTGGTCGGCTTGGTGACGGCGCTGCCGCTCGAGGGGAATTTCGCGGCGGCGCTGCAGGGACAGCCGCTCCGGCCGTACGCCATCGTGAACCAACTCCGCCAGCTCTACGAGCTGCGCACGATCTCCACCGAGTTCGACAAGGTCGAGCCTGATATCGACGTGCTTCTGATCGTGCATCCGCAGGGACTCTCGGACAAGACGCTCTACGCCATCGATCAGTTCGTGCTCGGCGGCGGGCGGGCGCTGGTGTTCGTCGATCCGCATTCCGAGACCCAGCAAATGCACCCCAACCCGTACGCGCAGCAGCAAGGCGGAGAGCCGGTCGATAGCGACCTGGAGCCGCTCTTCAAGGCCTGGGGCGTCGAGCTCGAGCCCAAGGTGGTGGCGGGCGACCGGCAGGCCGCGCGCCGGGTCAACATCGGCAGCGCCAACGCGCCCCAGCCGCTCGACTACGTTGCATGGCTGCAGCTCAAGGACGAGGCGCTCAACCATGACGACCTCGTGACCGGCGACCTCGACCAGATCAACATGGCGAGCGCCGGAATCTTGAAGCCCACGAAGGACGCCAAGACCAGCTTCGTCCCGTTGATCCAGACCTCGACCGATTCCGAGGAGATCCCGGTCGACAAGGTCGAGGGCATGCCGGACGTCGCCGGGCTGCTCGACGATTTCAAGCCGACCGGCCAGCGCTATGTGCTCGCGGCGCGGATCAGCGGCCCGGCACAGACCGCCTTCCCCGACGGGCCGCCCAAGCCGAAGGAAGAGCAGAAGTCGAGCGACGCTCAGCCGGCAGACGACACCGCCAAGAAGGACGATCCGACCAAACCCGCGGACGTCCCGCAGATCAAGGAGGCGAAGCAGCCGATCAACGTGATCGTGGTGGGCGACACCGACCTGCTCGACGATCGCTTCTGGGCGCAGACCTCGGAGTTCTTCGGTCAGCAGGTGGTCGTGCCGACCGCGAGCAACGGCGATTTCGTCGCCAACGCCCTCGAGGTGCTGGCGGGCGGCAACGATCTCATCAGCCTCAGGAGTCGCGGCACCGCGGCCCGGCCCTTCGTCGTCGTGGACCGAATCCAGCACGCCGCCGAGGCACAGAACCGCGCCAACGAGAAGGCGCTTCAGGACAAGCTCAAGGCGACCGAAGACAAGATCAAGGACATCCAGCAGAACAAGGAAGGCACCGTCACCCTGACCGCCGAGCAGACCCAGGCGATCGACAATTTCCGGGGCGAGATGCTGCGCACGCGCCAGCAGCTGCGCGTGGTCCAACGGGCGCTGCGGCAGGACATCGACCGCCTCAAGGCCGAGGTCGAGTTCTTCGATATCGCCTTCATCCCGATCCTCGTGGGGTTCGTCGCCGTCGTGCTGGGCGTGGTGCGCATCAACCGGCGCAAGCGACCGACCGTGCACGCCTGAGCGAGTGGAGAGAGAGTAACCCCATGCACAGCAAGGGCGTGATCACGTTGATGGCGGTGGCGGCGCTCTCCGTCGTTGCGGCCGCCGCAGTGTCTTTCACAAGCGGAGCGGTTCCCGTGGACCCGCTGGCGGGCAAGCCGGTGCTACCCCAGGTCAAGGCCAAGCCTGAAAACGTCGCCAAGGTGATCGTGAAGCGATCGACCGGCACCGCCAGCTTCGTGCGTCAGGGCGACATCTGGACCGTCACGGAGAAGAGCGGCTATCCCGCGGACGCCGCCAAGGTGCGCAAGATGTTGGAGGGCCTCGCCGAGATCACCTACGTCGAGCCGAAGACCGCCGAGCCCGGCCTCTACAAGCGCCTCAACGTCGAGGACCCCAGCGCGGAGAAGAGCCAATCGGCGCTGGTGGAGGTCTATGACGGCCAAGGCGGCGCGCTCGGCTCGGTGATCGCGGGCCGGCGCCGCATCGACGAACTCGGCGGCGGAAACGACGGAGTCTACGTGCGGCTCCCGAAGGAAGCACGCTCCTGGCTCGCGCGCGGCACGCTCGACCTCGACAGCGACATCGCGCAGTGGCTCGACCGGCGCATCGTCGACGTCGGCGAGAAGCGGACCAAGGAAGCGGTGCTCCAGCAGTCCGATGGCACCTCGCTCACCATCGCCCGCGACAAGCCCGAGGACAAGTTCGCGGTCAGGGATCTGCCGCCGAACCGCAAGCTCAAGAGCGACACCAGCATGGTAGAGCCCGCGACCGTGCTGCAAGCCTTCGACCTCACCGATGTGAAAGGCGCGAGCGAGGCGGCCTTCCCCAAGGACGGCCTCAGCACCGCGACCTTCACGACGTTCGACGGCCTTGCGGTCAAGGTGGAGCTGGCGAAGCTCGGCGAGACCGATTGGATCCGGCTTTCCGCCACGGCCCTCGGCGACGACAAGGTCAAGACGGAGGCCGACACGCTGAACAAGCGCTGGTCGCCCTGGGTCTACGGCATTGCACCCTATAAGGCGACCGCGCTCCGCACGAAGGTCGAGGACCTTCTGGAGCCGCCACCGGCACCGCCAACGCCCCCGGCGGGGGCCCAAAGCGCGCCCGCGACGCCACTCCCGCAGAAGAAGTGAGCGAGCGAGCGCCGGTCTCGCCCTGTGTCGGCGTCTGCACGCTCGACCCCGCAAGCCATTATTGTCTCGGCTGCGCCCGCACCATCGAGGAAATCGCGCGGTGGCCGCGCCTGAGCGTCGACGAGAAGCGCCACGTGATCGCGCAATTGCCCTCGCGCGGATCACAAATGCGGGGCAGGCATGCCGACGATGCGCTCAATCTCCGTTGATCCCGGCGCCACCCGGCCCCATTTGGGCGAGATGAGATCGCCCCCGATGCCGGAGACGCTTGCCATGACCGAAACTTCAACCGCCATCTCGACCGATGCCGCCCAGCGCGCCGTGGTGCGGGTGGTTCGCGGCATGCCCGCCAGCGACGGCGCCGGCGTGCGCCTCACGCGCGTGATCGGCCAGCCCGGCCTCGCCGAGCTCGATCCGTTCCTGTTGCTCGACGAGTTCCGCTCGGACAATCCCGGCGACTACATCGCGGGCTTTCCCGAGCATCCCCATCGCGGATTCGAGACGGTCACCTATCTGATCGCCGGGCGTGTCCGGCACGAGGACAACAAGGGGCACAAGGGTCTGCTCACGGCCGGCAGCGTGCAGTGGATGACCGCGGGCCGCGGCATCGTGCATTCCGAGATGCCCGAGCAGGAGCGCGGACTGCTGCAAGGTTTCCAGCTCTGGGTCAATCTGCCCCGAGCGAGCAAGATGTCGGCGCCGCGCTATCAGGAGTACGAGCCCAGCGACATTCCGGAGGCGACGCTCGCCAACGGCGTCCACGCACGCGTCATCGCCGGGCGCTTTGCGGACCAGCGCGGACCCATCGACGCCGCGGCGACCGAGCCGCTCTATCTCGACCTCAGCTTGCCGCCGGGGAGCGACGTGCAGGTCCCGATCCGCCGAGGTCACGCGGGTTTTGCATACGTTTTCGACGGCGCGGCCTGGATCGGCGCGACCGGCACCGCCGTGCCGAGAGGCGCGCTGGCCGTGCTCGGCGACGGCGGTAGCCTAGCGCTACGCGCCGACGGGAGCGCTGCGCGGCTGCTGGTCGTCGCAGGCAAGCCGCTTGGCGAGCCGGTGGCGCGCTATGGCCCGTTCGTGATGAACACGGAGGCCGAGATCCATCAGGCCGTCCGCGACTTCCAGGCCGGGCTGCTGTAACTCGGTTGATTGCGCTCAGTTCGCCGGCTTGGGATATTGGCCGGTATAGCCGGTGGCGCGGGCGGGCTGCGCCTCGGTATAGCAATCCACCGCCGCCAGCGTTCGATAGCAGTACTGGACCGGTATGGGCGGGGGCGCGGCATCTGCGGACACCGGCGAGGTCCCCGTGGAGGGCCATCGGCTCTGGGGCGGCGCGAATTCCGCGCGGTCCTGCCACGCGTTACAGGCGCCGAGCCCTACGGCGATGAGGCCCAGGATGGCAAGCGTTCGGTACGGCAACGGCATGGGCGGAAGCTCTGCGTTCGAACGGGGCTTGCGAAGACCGGGCCCCAGGCTGATTTCTAAGGCTTAGTCGGTTAATGTTCCGTTTCCACACCGAGACCCGCATGAGCTGCCCCAAATACCTGTTTCCCGTCCTTGCCCTTGCCCTGCTCCTAGCGGCGTGCTCGAGCAAGCCGCAGTGGGTCAGGCCTGGGACCGACACGGATACCGCCGGCGACGACCTCGCGGAGTGCCGCGCGCTCGCCAACGCCGCTACGAGGCAAGACGCCGCGATCGACCAGGACATTCTCGCCACCAGGGGCACGGATTGGCAGCGCAACAACACGCTCCAGGCCAAGAAATCGACGTTCGCCATGCAGGACCAGGGGCATGCCCGCGACATCATCGCGAGTTGCATGAGCGCCAAGGGGTACGCGCCGGCTTCCCGGGGCTGAGGTCACCCCAACCCGGCCCCTAGGCAGTACTGCATCCGCTGTGTACCATTACACGCCATGGTCGAATCTCACCGACTCGGCGCTCAGGTAAGCATCTTTTGGCAGTCCTGCTCCCTGCGGTCGGGCCGCGGTGGGTCCCGGAATGACGACTGACGGGACGGTCCATATCGTCGACGACGACGAGGCGATCCGGGATTCGCTGACGCTCTTGCTGGGCGCCGCGGGTTTCGCCGTAGCGGCCTACCCATCGGCCGACGCCTTTCTGATCACCGCGCCGCAGGCGACCGCCGGCTGCGTGGTGATCGACGTGCGCATGCCCGGGATGGGGGGCCTCGAGCTGCAGGAGGAGCTCGCCCGCCGGGGCCGGAGGATTCCCGTGATCGTGATGACGGGCCACGCCGATGTGCCGCTCGCGGTCAAGGCAATGAAGGCGGGCGCCGTCGATTTCGTGGAGAAGCCGTTCGAGGAGCAAGCCATGCTGGCGGCGATCCGGCGGGCCTTCAGCCTCGGGCTCGAGACGGCGCGCGCCGAGGCCGAGGGCAACGAGATTGGCGGCCGACTGGCGCACCTGACGCCGCGCGAGCGGGAAGTGCTGGAAGCCCTGGTCGCCGGCAAGCCCAATAAGATCATCGCCTATGAGCTCTCCATAAGTCCGCGGACGGTGGAGATCCATCGCGCCCGCGTCATGGAGAAGATGGAGGCCCGTACGCTTTCGGACCTCGTGCGCATGGCGCTCTCCGTGGGGCTGGGTCCGAAACCCGCCTGAGCTCGGCCCATAAGGGAAATCACGTATGCCGCGCGGGTGCTCGGACCCGTAATGTTGCCGTTGGCTGCGCTGCGTGGGGTCGACCCCCGAGCGCGACGAGCAGACCGCTCGTCCGGCCGGGAGACGCCCGACGGGGGCAGCGAGTGACGAAGGCGGCAGGGACCTTGATCTACATTGTCGACGACGACGACGCAGTGCGCGATTCGCTTCGTCTGCTCTTGGAAGCACACGGGATGAGCGTGGAGGGTTTCGGCTCCACGGCCGATTTCGCCACGGCCTATCGCCAGCATCCGCGCGCCTGCCTGATCCTCGATCTGCATTTGCCGGTGATGGGCGGGCTCGATTTCCTGGCCTCGCGGGCCAAAGACGGTCTTGGGCTTCCCGTCATCATCGTCACCGGCCGCGCCGACGAAGCGACCCGGGAGCGTGCATTCGAGCTGGGCGCCGTGGCCTACCTCGAGAAGCCGGTCGACGACCGCGACCTCCTGTCGGCGATCGACGGCGCGATCGACGCCTGAGCCCGCAAGTCGCCAGCGGTCGCACGGCCGCTACGTAGAATCCCTTAGGTACTATTCCGAATTTCGACCGGCCTCGCGCGACGGTAGATCTGTACGCGCACGGACACTCCCGTGCGCCAGGGGAGGCACACCATGCTGAGGGCCGGGCATCGCAGGATCGAGCGCAGCTTTTGCGCAGCGACGACCGTCGCCGAGCCGGATCCGCCGCACGACGCGGGGGAAAGCGAGCTGGGCATCCTCGACACGCTTGGGAGCGTGGTTCTGGTGAGGCGCGACGCGGCGCTCTTCTACGAAGGCGATAGCGCGGACTACTACTACAAGGTCGTCTCCGGCGCCGTGCGGAGCTGCAAGCTGCTCGCGGATGGCCGGCGCCACATCACGGACTTCTTCCTGGCCGGCGACTTCATCGGCGTCGAGGCGCTCGATACGCACCGGTGCACCGCCGAAGCCGTCAACGACGCGACGGTGGTTCGCTATGAGCGGCGCATCATCGACGCCTTGGTCTCGCGCAGCCCGCGCGTGGGCAAATTCCTGCTCGGCCGCGTTTGCGCGGAGCTTTCGGAGGCGCGCACGCGGATGCTGTTGCTGGGCCGCATGAGCGCCCGCGAGCGCCTGGCGAGCTTTCTGCTGCGCATTGCCGCACGCAGCCGCCGCGGGGATTGCGACACAATTCCGTTGCCGATGACGCGGAGCGACATCGGCGACCATCTCGGCCTGACCACGGAGACGGTCTGCCGCACCTTCACCCAGCTCAAGAGCGACGGCTTGATCGACGCGCCGAGTCCTCACGAGCTGCGCCTGCTCAAGCATCAGGCGCTGGCGGCGCTGGCGCAAGGCGGCTGAGCCGAGACGAGAGTTTCTCCCGCAATCCTCCTCCCTCCCCCACTGGATTGTGGGTACACTGCCCGGTGCCGGGTTCTCCGGCACCGGGTATTTTTTGAGAACTCGGTTTTGAGGCGATCGCCGCGCCGTGTGCTCCGCTTCTCAGCGACCGGCCGCATCGGCCGGCTTCGCGTCGCGATCCAATAGGGGTAACGAGCGACCGGAGCGGATCGCAACCGCCCGGGTCAGTGAGACGCTGGCGAGCGCCACAGATTTGTCACGATCGGCGGGAATTCGCCGCGACCAATATCGTCCGTGGCTGCAAGTTCGGCGTCGTGCCGCGATCGGGGCGACTGATCATGCCAGCGTCCCCATGCACGATCCGGCCCGTGTCGGCGCAGCCGAACTGAACCCCCGGGACATCGCCGCGATGCCGCGCAAATCACGCTCCGTTGTCTTCGACCGCAGCGATCCCGTTTGGTTCAAGGACGCCGTCATATACCAACTGCACGTCAAGGCGTTCTTCGACGCGAACGACGATGGCATCGGCGATCTGCCAGGGCTGACGCGCAAGCTCGACTACCTGCAGGATCTCGGCATCACCGCGATCTGGCTGTTGCCGTTCTACCCGTCGCCTCTGCGGGACGATGGCTACGACATCTCGAATTACGGCGACGTCCATCCTTCCTATGGCACGCTGCGTGATTTCCGCGAGCTCGTGCGTGAGTGCCATCGCCGCAATCTCCGCGTGATCACCGAGCTCGTGCTGAACCACACCTCCGATCGGCATCCGTGGTTCGAGCGCGCAAGGCGGGCAAAGCCGGGCTCGGTCTACCGGGACTATTACGTCTGGAGCGAGACCGACCAGCGTTATAAGGACACGCCGATCGTCTTCCGCGACACGGAAAAATCGAATTGGACCTGGGACGATCGTGCGGGAGCCTACTACTGGCACCGCTTCTACAGCCATCAGCCCGATCTGAACTTCGACGAGCCGAGGGTGCTCAAGGAAGTCACCAGCGTGCTGCGGTTCTGGCTCGACCTCGGCGTCGACGGCTTCCGGCTCGACGCGGTGCCGTATTTGGTGGAGCGCGAGGGCACCAGCAACGAGAACTTGCCGGAGACCCACGCCGTCCTGAAGCATATCCGCGCCGAGGTCGATGCCCGATTTCCCGACCGGATGATGCTGGCGGAGGCGAACCAGTGGCCGGAGGATGTGCTGTCCTATTTCGGAAGCGGCGACGAGTGCCACATGGCGTTCCACTTTCCGCTGATGCCGCGCATGTACATGGCGATCGCCCAAGAGGACCGCCACCCCATCACCGATATCATGCGCCAGACGCCGGCTATTCCCGATAGCTGCCAGTGGGCGATCTTCCTGCGCAATCATGACGAGCTCACGCTCGAGATGGTGACCGACCGTGAGCGCGACTATCTCTGGACCTTCTACGCCGCCGATCGTCGGGCGCGTATCAATCTGGGGATCCGCCGGCGGTTGGCGCCCTTGATGGAGAACGACCGCCGCAAGATCGAGCTCATGTACGGCCTATTGCTCTCGCTGCCGGGCACGCCGGTGCTCTACTACGGCGACGAGATCGGCATGGGCGATAACATTTATCTCGGCGACCGCAGCGGCGTGCGCACGCCGATGCAGTGGTCTCCAGACCGGAATGCCGGCTTCTCTCGCGCCGCCCCGGAGAGCCTATATCTCCCGCCGATCATGGACCCGATTTACGGCTTCCAGGCCGTGAATGTGGAGGCGCAGGCCCGCAACTCCTCGAGCTTGCTCAGCTGGGCAAAGCGTACAATCGCGGTCCGTCAAACCCAGCGCGCCTTCGGCCGCGGCACGCTGCAGTTCCTCTATCCCGGCAACCGCAAGATCCTGGCCTATCTGCGCGAGCACGAGGGCACCTCGATCCTCTGCGTGTTCAATCTCGCGCGGTCACCCCAGGCCGTCGAGCTCGATCTCTCGCGGTACAAGGGCCGCGTCCCCGTCGAGCTTGGCGGACGCAGCCTGTTTCCGCCCGTGGGAGACCTGAACTATCTGCTGACGCTCCCAGGCTATGGCTTCTACTGGTTCATCTTGGCCGAGCAAACGAGCTTGCCGAGCTGGCACGAGCCGTTGCCGGAGCCGTTGCCCGACCTCCTCACGCTCGTCGTCCGCAATGGGCTCGAGGAATTGCTCGCGAAGCCCGCCCGCGAGCAGCTCGAGGCCGATGCGCTCCCGGCCTTCCTCGCCAAGCAGCGCTGGTTCGGCGCGAAAGACGCGAAGATCGCGCGGACGAGCCTCTCCTTCAGCGTGCCGTTGAAGGTCGCCGGCATCTCCTATCTGTTCTCGGCGGTCGACGTGTCGCTCTCGCAGGGCAGCGAGCAGTGCTATTTCCTGCCGCTCGCGGTGTCCGCGGATAGCGAGACGGAGACGCCGGGATGGCCGCTGCTGCCGTTCACGATCGCCCGCGTCCGGCGCGGCCGGTTGCTGGGCGCACTCTACGATGCGAGCGCCACTGAATCCTTCCCGCTGACGCTGGTCGATGCGATCCGACAGAATCTGGAGATCAAGGCGAATTCCGACGCCATCGTGTGCCGGCCGACGCCGCGGATGGCTGACCTGCAGTTGCCAAATCCGGTGGACGTGCGTCGGCTCAAAGTCGAGCAAAGCAATTCCTCGATCCAAATCGGCGATCAATTGATCGCCAAGCTCTATCGCCGGATCACGCGCGGCGTGCATCCCGAGATCGAGATGGCGCGCTTCCTAAGCCTGGTTGGATTCACCAACACGCCGCCGCTCTACGGCACGATCGAGCACGTCGACGCGCAGGGTGTCCCGACGGCCCTGGTCGTCATGCTCGGCTTCGTGCGCAACCAAGGAGACGGTTGGACGTATATGTCGAGCTATGTGGTGCGCCGGCTCGAGGAACATCAGGTCGCCGCCGCTCCCTCTGAGCCGCCGACGGACTCCACTTTGCCGCACGCCTACCAACGGGAGCTCGCGGTGATGTTGGGTCGCCGCACGGCGGAGCTGCATCGTGCGCTGGCCGCGTCAACAGACAATCCCAGTTTTGCGCCCGAGCCCATCGGCGCCAAGGATATGGCCGCTTGGCGCTCGGCGGCGCGGCGCCAGGCGGAGACCTGCTTCGCCGCGCTGAAGCGGCGGATTCCCGCCCTGCCCGAGGCCGACCGCGAGGCGGCGCACGCGCTGCTTGCTCGGCGGAAAGAATGCCTGAGCTGCATCGACGCACTCGCCCGCGAGCCCGTCAATGCGATGAAGACGCGCATCCACGGCGACTATCACCTGGATCAAGTACTGGTCGCGCAGAGGGATTGGTACATCATCGACTTCGAGGGCGAGCCGGCCAAGACGCTGGCCCAGCGCCGCGCCAAGCAATCTCCGCTCCGCGACATCGCGGGGATGCTGCGCTCCTTCGATTACGCCGCCTGGGCCGCGGTGCGTCACGTCGCAGCCACCACCGGCACGGTCGCCGATGCCACGGTGCAGCAGGCCCTGGCGTGGCGCGACGAGACAGTTGACGCGTTCACGGCGGGTTATCGCGAGCTCAAGACGGAGATCCCGAGCTATCCCGCGGACGAGCGCGAGGCGACACGCTTGCTTCAGCTCTTCACGCTGGAGAGGGCTTGTTACGAACTCGCCGACGAAGCCGCCAATCGTCCCGATTGGATCGCCATTCCGATCAAGGGAATTGCGGCTATCCTGGACACCGGCACCGCGAAGCAAAGATGAGCCGCGGCAAATCCTCACGGCCGAGCGACGGCGCCGCCATGACGATCAAGCGCGCGACCGGGGCGCGGCGCGAGAGCCAATCGCGCCTCGTGACGGCGGTAATCGCCGCCGTCGAGGCGGTCGCCGTCGGCGATTACTGCAATCTCTTCGGCATTCTCAGCATGCATTGGGTGGTGCCGCGAGGTCTGGCACCCGCGCGCCACGTCGGACACAAGGCAATAACAAGCTCCTCATGCGTGTCCGGGGAAAAGCGCCGAGAGGCCTCGGATTTCGGCGCGGATGGGTCAATCACCGGCAACATGGGCGCTAGCGCGCCAATGTCCGCGCGTTGACGAGAGATCCATGCAGAAGAACTGGCGCGCCCGAGAGGATTCGAACCCCTAACCCCCAGATCCGTAGTCTGGTGCTCTATCCAGTTGAGCTACGGGCGC
>Ga0209415_10002559_pt1 | contig 34104 bp, 27 predicted proteins | sample PeaSoiSIISIP2007_FD_187696 | JGI IMG/M metagenome (GOLD analysis project Ga0209415, IMG submission 187696) | Peat soil microbial communities from Weissenstadt, Germany - SII-SIP-2007 (SPAdes) (version 2) | ecosystem: Environmental > Terrestrial > Soil > Wetlands > Peat | place: Germany... | reverse complement strand
ATCGTATCGGGATTTTGCCCGTAGGCGTTGAAAGTCTCGAAGTAGTCGTTCATGTATTTCGCGATAAATTATCTCGACGCCGTCGGGGGAATCCAAACGACCGCCTCGCACAATCCCGTGCAATACAACGGCTTCAAAATCAGCGGACCCAAGGCCAAGCCGATCGGCGCCGCCACCGGATTGGACGACATCAAACGCATCGCCAGCACGCTGCGCCCGGGTCAGACCGGACTGTCCGGCAAGCTCCAGCACCAGGACCTCTGGGCCGAGTATCGCAAGCACGTCCTGCAATTCCTGCAGCTTCAGCGCCCGATCAAAGTCGTCGTTGACGGCAGCAACGGCATGGCCGGCAAAATGGTCCCCGCCATCTTCAACGGCGTGCCCAATCTCCACATCGTTCCGCTGCTGTTTGAAATCACCGGCAGCTTCACCCACGAGCCCAATCCCCTCGTCGAACAAAACCTGGACATGCTCAAGCGCCGCATCGCCGAGGAAAAGCCGGACCTCGGCGTTTGCTTTGACGGCGACGCCGACCGCTGCATGTTCGTGGACGAAAATCAAAAGACAATCGGCTGCGACATTATCACGGCGCTTTTGGCCCGGGACTTTTTACGCCTGCCGCAGAACAAAGGCTCGACCATCGTTTACGATCTTCGTTCCAGCCACGCGGTGGCGGACGAGGTGAAGGCGGCGGGCGGGGTCCCGCGGCGCGACCGCGTCGGTCACGCGTTCATCAAGAAAACCCTGGCGGAAACGAAGGCGGTTTTCGGCGGCGAACTTTCCGGGCATTTCTATTTCCGGGATAATTTTTACGCCGACAGCGGCGCCATCGCCTTCGCCCGCGTTCTATCCGTGCTTTCCGCGCAGTCCAAGCCCCTCAGCGAATTGGTCGCGCCTCTGCATCGCTACAGCCAGACCGGCGAAGTGAATTTCCACGTTGAAGACAAGGATGGAAAAATCCGCGAGTTGGCGGATGCGTACAAAAAAGCCCAGGTGGATTATCTCGACGGCATCACCGCCGATCTGGGCGACTGGTGGTTCAACGTCCGCAAGAGCAACACCGAGCCGCTGCTGCGTCTGGTTGTCGAAGCCAAGACCCCGCAGATGATGCAAGAGAAATTCGCGGACCTAAAAAAAATCCTCGGCGAGCCGGTCCACGGGCATTAGACTCGGCTATCGCCCTTGGCCGGACGGTCGCGCAAAGCACCCCTGCAGGCGATTTGAATCGCCGTCCGGTTGCCGCTTCTACCAAATCCACCGATGAGATCGCCCTTACAGGCCCTTGAGCTCACGCTCGGCGCGCAGCCAGTTGTCTACCTGCGAGCCGCCCTTGCCCGAAATGTGGATCTCGAACGCCCGCTTGGCGATCATCTCGTGCGTGATCTCGCGCTTGAGGGGGCTGCTGGGCCGCGGCAGCGGCGTGTTACGGGAAACCGTCGAGGCCGGCATAGCCTTGTTCGTGAAACCCTTGCTCGCCGGCGAATTGGAATAAAATGGCTTCTTTGCCATGGGGAAACTCCTTCTTTTTAAAATGGTCACGGAGAAACTGGCCTGGACGGGGTTGGTTCAGCCGTCCATCCAGTGCATCTTCTCACCCCGCGCTGCATCTAAGCACATCTATCGGCAAACCGCAAGTTGCCGGGCAGAAGTTTTTCACTTTCCCATCAGCTTTTCACTTTCCCGCCAGCGCCTTTCGCAGAAGCTGATTGGCCAGCGCCGGGTCCACCGAACCTCCGTTTGCCTTCATGAAGGCTCCCATCGCCTGTCCAAACTGCTTTTCCGTGAAGGTGTTTCTTGCCAGGAACTCATTGACCAACCTTTCGGTATCCCCGGAAGATGCCATTTTGGGCAGATATTCGTCAACTACGGAAATCTCAAACTTTAATTTCTGGACCTCGGCCGTCTTTCCGAGCCTTTCGTACTCCTCCACGCTCTTTTTGAGCTTTTTACCATAAGCGGCCAAGGCCTCCTCGGCGGTCGTCGGTTTGGGGGCAAGATCTATGTTCTTCACGTCGTTGAGCAGCATCCGGATCACCCCCAGCCGCTCCTTTTGCCCGCTTTTCATCGCCGATTTCATGTCCTCCTGCAATCGATCCCGTAAATTCATGGTCGACTCCTCTTTACAATCCTGTTGCACTGGCTACAATCTCGTATTCTATCGTAGGGCTTTCCCCATCGCACCTGTGGTTGGCATGCAAACAGTAACAACTGCTGCCATAGAAGGCATTTTGCATATTCCCGATGAGCGCCACGACGGCCAGCTTCGGGATCAGGATCACCCCCTGCGCCCCCTGCGCCGCGGGATCGTGCCCCGGCGATTGATCCGCGATCTCGGCCTCCGCCCCGGCGTCCTGCTCCGCGGCATCCCCAGGGGCGACGCCATCCAGCAAGTGGACTCCATCGAGGGCCGAAGCCCCGCCGATTACAGCCAGGCCGTCACCCTTTACGATTCCACCCCCCTCGACCCCGAACCGTGGATTCGCCTGGAGCATAATCCCACCGAATTCACCACCCGAGTCATCGACATTTTTGCCCCCATCGGCTTCGGCCAGCGCGGCCTGATCGTCTCGCCCCCGCGCTCCGGAAAGACCATCCTCCTGCAAAACATCGCCCGCGGAATCCACCACAACTATCCCGACGTCAAGGTCATTCTCCTCCTGGTCGACGAGCGTCCCGAGGAAGTGACCGACATGAAACGCAATGTCCCCGGCACCGTCTTCGCCTCCAGCAACGACAACACCGTTGAAAAGCATCTGGACCTGGCCCAACTCGTCATCGAACGCTGCAAACGCCAGGTCGAATTCGGCGCCAACATCGTCGTGTTGCTGGACTCCCTGACCCGATTGGGCCGGGCCTTCAACACCGGCGGCCCCAGCGGCGGACGAACTCTTTCCGGTGGATTGGACAACCGCGCCCTGGAAATCCCCAAACGCCTTTTCGGCGCTGCCAGAAAAATCGAGAACGGCGGCAGCCTCACCATCATGGCCACCTGTCTCATCGACACCGGCAGCCGAATGGACCAGGTGATCTTCGAAGAGTTCAAAGGCACCGGAAACATGGAACTGGTTTTGGACCGCGATTTAGCCAACCAGCGCATCTACCCCGCGCTGGACATCGCCGCCAGCGGCACCCGAAAAGAAGAAAAGCTCCTGACTGAGCAGCAGATCAACGCCGCCCACAAAATCCGCCGATTGCTAACGACCATGCAGCCCGCCGCCGCAATGAAAACGTTACTGGAAGTGATGGGAAAGCAGAAGACCAACGCCGATCTATTGGCAGCGGCGACGGCGAAGGCCTGACCAATCGACCCCTTGGCGCGGCCTGCCCACTTCAGTGGGCAGGAGGCTCTTCCAGAATCTATAACTCCGCCGTCACCAGACTCGCCAGTTCCGATCGTTCGCTCTTGGCCAGCGTGATATGGCCGACAATCGGTTGGCCTTTCAGCCGTTCCACCAGATACGACAAGCCGTTGCTGCTGCTGTCCAGATAGGGATTGTCGATCTGCGTGGCGTCGCCGGTGAGAACCAGTTTGGTTCCTTCCCCGACCCGGCTGGCGATCGTCTTCACTTCGTGCGGCGTCAGGTTCTGCGCCTCGTCCACGATCATGAACTGATGGGGAATGCTTCGCCCGCGGATGTACGTCAGCGGTTCCAGAACCACCCGGCTGCTTTCCATGAGCTGGGTGATCCGCTGCTCGACACTGGAAAGCGAGGCGTGCTGCGAGTGGCTGTTGCCTTCTTGCGTCAGGCGATTGGACAGGAGATACGCGATGTTGTCGAAGATGGGCTGCATCCAGGCCGTGAGTTTCTGGTCCTTGTCGCCGGGGAGATACCCGATGTCGCGCCCCAGCGGCATGATCGGGCGGGCGCACAGCATCTTCTGATACACCTCTTCGTTGAGCGTCTTGGCCAGCCCCGCGGCCAAGGCCAGCAACGTCTTTCCCGTGCCGGCCGCCCCGATGAGCGAGACCAGTTTGACCGAATCGTCCAGAAGCAGATCAAGCGCCATGGTTTGCTGAAGGTTTCTGGGCATGACGCCAAACACCGGCCCGCGCCGGGCTCGCACCGGAGCCAGCATTCCATCCGCTCGAATCCGGGCGATGGCCGTATGGCTCGGATCAACCTCGTCTTTCATCAGCACGAATTCGTTCACGAAAGTATCGGGCAAGTCCATGCGGATTTGCTTTTCGGAAAAGAGCCGGTTGATGGTCGCGGACGGCACGGCCAATTCGCGCCAGCCCGTGTACAGCCGCTCGAAGTCCACTTTCTGGGCCTCGAAATCCTCTGCCACCAGCCCCATCGCGTCGCTCTTGATCCGGGCGTTGATGTCTTTGGTGATGAACACCACCCGCTTGCCTTCCTGGAGCAGGCCGAATGCGCAGCAGATGATGCGGTTGTCCGCCGTGTTGGCGGTCAGGCCGGGGCAGAGCTTTTGGTCCTCTTCGAGGATGACCCGGACGCGCCCCCCGGATTGCGGCACCGGCACGCCGTCCGACAGCCGGCCGCGGAGCCGCAGTGAATCCAGATACCGGATGACCGTTCGCGCATTTCGCCCCAGGTCGTCGCTGTTGGTTTTGAATTTGTCCAGTTCTTCGATGACGTCGAACGGGATGACGACCTCGTTGTCCGCGAACATGAACAGCGCGTTGGGATTGTGCAGCAGCACGTTGGTGTCGAGCACGAAATGCTTGATGTGGCCGTTGGTTTCAGTCATTCGATTTTTGGGTTTCCGGTTTGCGTTCTCGGCAAATCCGTGTATCAATTCCTCCAATCCGTAATGTATCCCGACCACAGGGATTTCACCATAGGCCACTGGCATGCCGTTATATCCGCTGAAATTTAAGCCGCGTTTCGTCGCCAAAATGTGGGGCGGCCGCAAGATCGAGACCGTTCTGGACAAATCCCTACCGGCAGGGTCGATCGGCGAAAGCTGGGAGCTGTACGATTTCCCGCCGGGCGTGGTGGACGAATCGCCCGATTGGATCAGCGCCGAAGTAGCCGAGGGCCGCCTGGCCGGCAAGACGTTGCACGAATTGGTGCAGGAATTCGGCCGCGATTTGTGCGGCGACGTCCCGCTCGTCGGCCCGCACGGCCAGTTTCCCATCCTGATTAAATTCCTCGACGCCCACCAGGATTTATCCGTTCAGGTCCATCCCGACGCGGCCTACGCCAAATCCCATCCGTCGGCCCATTTGAAAAACGAGGCCTGGTTCATCGTCCAGGCCGATCCCGGCTCGCGATTGCTGAAGGGCCTCAAGCCCGGCGTCACCCGCCAATCCTTCGCCAAATCCATCGCCGACGGCTCCGTCGAACGGGCGATCAATTCGATTCCCGTCAAAGCCGGCGACTGCTTCTATCTCCCCAGCGGCACGGTTCACGCCCTAGGCGCCGGCATCCTGGCCGCCGAAGTCCAAACCCCCAGCGATACGACCTATCGCATCTTCGACTTCAATCGCATCGATCCCTCCACGGGCAAACCCCGCACGCTGCACGTCGAGCAGGCGATGCAGTGCATCGATTTCTCGGCCCCCGCGCCGCCGAAACGCTCTTCGGGGCCGGAACTCGTCAAATGCGATCATTTCACGATCCGAAAAATCGCCGCGAAAAAGGGCCGCGAAGTCATCATCCCCTCCGGCGAGCCGAAGGTTTTGATGTTCATCACCGGCCGAGGCAGACTGCTGGCCGCCGGCCAAGAATCCACCTTCACCATCGGCGACACGATTCTATTGCCCGCCGGATTAGTCGAAACCGTCGCCGCCGCTGATAGCGATGCGTTGTGGCTCGAGGTAAGAATCGGCCAATGAAGGCGCGACGGCGATAATGCGCCGCATTCGGTTTAGCGGCCGCGTTTACGCGGCGTTTCTGACCGGAAATCGAGCTATGCATTACCCTTATGCTTTATGCCGTGGGATTTTTCTTGCAATGATTAGTGACAAATTGTTATGCTCCTTTGAATTGCTGACTCCAGTCTTTTCTGAAAAGTGGGTCGTATGAAATTTCATGTGCTTGGGCTGGCTTTAGCTGCGTGCGCCCTCTTCCCGTTTTCCGTTGCGAGCGCGGAATCGATTAAGTACGTCTTCGACGGAACTGCCAGCGGCACCCTCGGCAGCCAAACTTTTTCCAATGTGGATCTGAGCGCGTCGGCGGTCACCGATACCGCCGATGTTCCGCCATACAGCGAAGAGATTCTCTTTCCGACCATGCCCTTCACCATCAATATCGCGGGCGTCGGGTCGACCAACCTTGCGACCGGATTGCTGGGTCTTTACAATTTTCCGTCTTCCCAGTTCATGGACTTTGGGTGGCAAGCGCCGCCGGATGACCAAATAGGGGTTATAGAAATCCAGAACACGGTGTTTGCGACGTATGATTTGAAGACGTCAATCGGTCCGATCACCGAGACAGGCACCGATCCATTCATCGGCAACTGGGAAAACATGTCCACTTCAGCGGGAAACCTCACGGTCACCAGTTGGGACAACGTCAGCTTCACCGCGACATTGGGCGGCGGCACGGGCGGTACCAGTGGCAACAGTGCCGTGCCGTTACCAAGTGCTGGATTGTTGTCCCGAATCGGCTTACCGCTGGCTGCAATCGCCGCGCGCCGCCGATCCGCGGTCTAGTTGGATAGCTCAAGGGTGCCATCCAAGTTTTTTGTCAATCTTGACCTCCGATTTCGCTATAAGCCCAGTCCGCACCAGAATCAGTCCGCCAGTTCATGCAACGCTTGCGTTATCCGCGCAATCGGTCCATTCCAATCACCCTCCGCCGTTTGGCGGAATAGCCGTATTGTCGGATACCAAGGCGAGTCGTCCCGATTCAGCATCCATCGCCAATCCGGCACCAGCGGCAATAGAACCCATGTCGGCTTTCCCAATGCCGCGGACAGGTGGGCCGTCGCCGTGTCCACCGAGATCACCAGATCAAGATTCTCAACCAAGGCGGCCGCATCGGCCAAGTTCCGCAATTCGGCCGAGAAGTCGATCAACTGCATTCCATCCGGGGGCGTCGCGGCTTGCCGGGCGGCATCGCCTTTCTGGAGACTGTAAAACCGCACGCATTTCACCGTCGATAGGGGGGCAAACTGAGCCAAGCTGATCGAGCGCCTGCGATCGCGCTTGTGTTTCGGATTACCCGCCCAGGCCAGGCCGATGCGCATCCCGTCATCGTTGCCGATTCGGCTGCGCCACGACGCGGCCAATTGCGCGGGCGCTTGCAAATACCGCGCCGGCGCGGGGATCGTTTCCACGCGGGTTCCAAAAACGGCAGGTAAGCTCATCAGCGGGCAATGACAATCAAAATTCCCCGGATCGGTTTCGGCCGTGACCCGGGCGACGCGGGGCAAGCTCTCCAACAGTTGCACCAGTTCCTCCGGACAGCTTATCACCACTCGCCCGCCGCGCTCCGCCACGAGCGGCGCATACCGCGCGAATTGGATCGTGTCGCCCAATCCCTGCTCGGCGTGGAGGAGAATCGTTCGGCCCTTCAATTCACCGCCGTCCCATTTCGGTTGGACAAACTGGCTCGGCCGGTACTTCGGCTTGGCCTTCTCTCGCCACGCATGCTCGGCCCATCCCCTTTCAAAATCACCATGAAGAAGCAGTATGAACGATAGGTTCACATGCGCATCGGCAAATCCGGGCTTGAGTTGAATCGCCCGCTCCAGCGCATCGGACGCCTCGGCATATCGGCCCTCCTCGGCCAGAAGGTTGCCCAGCGTGTTGAAACCCTCGGCGTATCGCCCGTCCAGTTGCACGGCCAATCCGGCAGCACGGATCGCCTCGTCGAATTGTCCCATCGCTCCCAATGCCATCGCCAGGTTATTGTGCGCGATCGCCCTCGACGGATTTAACTCGATTCCCTCGCGGATGACGTCGACCGCTTCGGCAAATCGGTCCTGATCGAACAGAATATTCCCGAGGTTGTCGTAGGCTTCGGGATAGCCGGGTTTGAGGCGAAGCGCCTCTCGACACGAATTCATCGCTTCGGCAAATCTTCCCACTTCGCGCTGCGCGTTGCCGAGATTGTTCATCGCCTCGGCATATTCGGGCTGAATCTGGAGCGCTTTTTGGTATGCCTCGATCGCCTCGGCAAAGCGCGATTGGTCCGAAAGCACGTTTCCCATGTTGGCATACGAAGGCGCGAATTCCGGCTTCAACTCGATCGCCCGGCGATATTCCGCCAAAGCCTCGTCGTGCCACCCCCGGTCGCGCAGCGCGTTGCCGCGGTTGCCATGTGCGCCGGCATCGTTTGGCTCCAACTCAATCGCCCGATTGAAAGCTGCGATCGATTCATCCAATTGGCCCGCCAGCCTCAGGGCAATGCCGAGGTTGTTGTGCGCCATGGCAAAATCGGGTTGCAGTTCCATCGCCTTTTTATAGGCGGCCAGCGCCTCGTCGATCCTCCCGCCGTCTTTCAGCGCATTGCCGAGGTTGTTCCAGGCGACCGGCATGCGGGGGTTCAACTCGACGGCCCGCCGCAGCGACGCGATGGCCTGGTCGGTCCTTCCGAGCCGCCGATTGAACTCGCCGCAGTTGGCGTGCAGTTCGGCGACGTTTGGGTCGACGGCGATGGCCCGCAGGATCATCTGAAGCGCCACATCGTTCCGTCCGGCCCGCGCGGCGATCATGGCCCGGAGATGCCATGCCGCCGACACGTTCGGCTGACGGTCCAAGACCTCCGTGCAGAGCTTTTCCGCCTCCGCCAACCGCCCCGACCGTTCGTGCTCCATTGCCAGATTTAGTGCTTCCTGAATCGTCATAACTGAAATGCTCCGGGCGGCACAAAATCCCCACCTTACCAATGGTTATGTCAAAACCGTTGTCAATCGCCGATTTGTTTGCGACCGGCGTCGCTTATGCGATATCATTGCTCCGCCAATCAGGTGGGGCAAATCGCACTTCCTGTCCCGCCAGTGACCTGAAAGTCACCGATGCCTTTTCACGAGAAGGGATGTTATCCAGTATGATGACCAAACGTTTGGCTAGGGCGGCGGTTGCCGCGGGACTTTCGCTGGCGGCGGGGACAATGCTTGGCTCGGTCACCGTCCGCGGCGCAACCCTCTCCAGCGGCAATTCGACCGTGACGTTGAATCCAACCAATGATTTGCTCCCCTATATCAGCCAATGGGTAGTCGATGGAGTCGACCAATACGGCGGGTCTCCCGCTGGAGAGACGAGGTTGTTTTATATCATCGGGTCAGGATCCGAAGTAACCGTGAACTCGCTTCCGGTAATCAGTTCAAGTTCCAGTAGCCCAAACGCCTCCTCCGTGACGTACCAGACGACCGGCGTAACAATCACCGTAAAAGACGTCCTCACCGGCGGCAGCGCCGGTAGCGGTAAATCGGAACTCGATGAAGAAGTGGACTTCACCAACACCAGCGGCTCGGCAATCGCGCTCGATTTTTCGCACACGATCAACCTGAATTTGGATGCAATGCCGAACACCGACTCCCTGACTTTCGGGCCGAGCAGCTTGGACCAGAGCAATCCCCTGGGGACGGACGTGAAGATTACCTTGAACCCGGCGGCTGCTCTCATTTCGGTCAGCACCAACGGCAATTCCGGACCCTTTTTTGATGTGGCCCCTCCGGGGCCGTTTACGGGCGACATTGCGGTTGGGATTCACCAGGGAACCACAGATGAGACGACGACTGACGTCGCCGCCGGGTCCACGGCGGTTTTCACCGTCGACGAAACGCTGACAGGCGTCGTGTCGTCGCCCGGCGCGGCCGTGCCGCTGCCGAACTCCGCCGCTGCCGCGCTGACCACTCTGGCCGGACTGAGCCTGATCGGCATCCTGCGAAAAAGGGGACATCCTGCGAAAAAGGGGCCTGCGAAAAAGGGGACATTCATCTTTTCGTAGGATTTCAACCCTGGCTTTGCCATAGACCCGGTCCTCGCACCCCTGGGTTTATCTACGTCGGCCGTGCGGCGCCGAGCCGCGCAATCATTTCCCGCAGCGCCCGAACCATCTCCCCAATCGGCGTTCCCCAATCGCCCGCGGCGGGTTCGCGGAAGAAGCGCATCGTGGGATACCACGGCGAATCCGTGCGATTGTGGAGCCGGCGGAAGTCGGACACAAACGGAATCAACACCCAAACCGGCTTGGCCAGCGCCCCGGCCAGATGAGCGATGGCCGTGTCCACCGTCACGATCAGATCGAGATTCCGCACCAGGGCGGCGGTATCGGCGAAATCGCTCAGTTCGCCGGTGAAGTCGGCCAAATCCATGCCGGCTGGGGGAGTTTGTTCGCAGCCGTCTCCCTTTTGCAGGCTGAAGAATTTGACGCCTTCGACGGCGGCCAGCGGCGCGAAGACGTCGATCGATCTGGTTCGGAGGTCCGGTTTGTCGGCCTTGCCGCCTTTGCTGCCGGCCCAGGCCAACCCGACGTGCAGCCGGGTTTCGCCGGCGAGTCTTGCCGCCCATCGCTCGACGCGATCCGCCGGTGGGTTCAGATACGGTACTTCGTTGGGGATGTTTTGGAGAGTGATCTTGAGAACTCGCGGCAGACTCTGGAGCGGAATCTGCATGTCGAACTCGGGCAGCGGCTGGCCGCGGGGAATGATCCGTTCGACGCCGGGGGTTTTGTCGAAGAGTGTGACAAGTTCCGGTTGGCATTCGAGAAGCCATCTTCCCCCGCGTGCCGTCACCCGGGGAACCAGGCGAATGAATTGCAGCGCATCGCCGAACCCCCCTTCGGTGAAAAGGAGGATGGTTTTTCCGGCGGGGTCGCGGCCATCCCATTGCGGCTGGGAAAACCCGCGGTTGAGCCGCAACGCCGGAATTCGCAGCCGCCATTCAAATTCCTCCCAGCCTTCGGCGTAATGCCCCACCGCCAGCAGGACCCGGGCGTAATTCCAATGGACGCCAGCGTAGTCGGGATTCTGCATGACCGCTTTGCGCCAGGCGATCATGGCTTCCTCCAGGTTTCCCTCGTCGAAAAGAACGGCGGCGAGGTTATTTTGGACGCCGGGAGCATCGGGATCAATTTCCACGGCGCGGCGGATGGCGGCGAGGGCCTCCTCTGGCTGGCCCATCTGCCGGAGAACGGCCGATCGATTGCTGTGCAGAGCGGCGAACGAGGGATTTAGTTGCATCGTCCGGTCAAAAGCGTCCAGGGCTTCGGGGTAACGACCGCTTTCGGCAAGGGTGGCGCCGAGATCGAACCAGGGCCGGAAATCCTTCGGGGCAAGCCTGGCCGCTTCCCGCATTTGGGCGATGGCAAGGTCAAATTGGCGCGCGTGCAAATAGGCGGCGCCGAGATGGCCGCGAAACCCGGCCACTTCCGGCCGCAACTTCACCGCCGTCTTGCCGGCCTCGATCGCATCGCCGATTTGGCCCTGGTGCGACAGCAGCACCGCCAGCCGGTCGAATGCGCCGGCATCACCAGGCTCCATCGCCACGAGTTGCCGGAAACACGCGATCGCCTCATTGGTGCGCTTGGATTGCGCGTAGGCCAGGCCAAGATTGCGGTGATACGCCGATGCATCGGGCCGAAGCGCCACGGCCTTGCGAAGCAGTTCGATGCCCTCTTCGTGTCGGCCTCGTTGGGATAGAACGACGCCCATGAGATTGAGGGCATCGGAATCAGCCGGGTTCCGCGCCAGAAGCTGCCGATAAATTTCCTCGGCCCGATCCAGGTCTCCGGCCTGGTGAAGTTTCATCGCGGACTCAAGGGCTTGCTGGCTCATAGGCAAAGAATACAGGCGACTCGGCGGGTGGTAAATCGCCGATTGCCGATTGGAACACGGCATTTTCCCTTCTTTCAATCGGCAATTGGCAATCGGCAATCGACAATGGGCTATCCACTGCCCGTTTGACGCGGGCATCCGCGGCCTCTACCATTTTCGCCTGGTCCGAGACGAGCTTTGCTCTTGCCGGACAAGGGACGTTCGGCATGTTCGCCATCGTCAGCGACATACACGCCAATCTCGAAGCGTTCACGACGGTTCTGGCCGAGATCGACCGGCGCGGGATTCAACACGTCGTGTGCCTGGGCGACATCGTTGGTTATGGTCCCAACCCCATGGAATGCCTGGACCTGGTCGCCGCCCGATGCCGGGCCTCTTTGATGGGAAATCACGATTTTGCGGTCTTCTATGAGCCGTACAATTTCAACCAGGGCGCCGAGCAGGCCTGCTATTGGACCCGGAGATGTTTCGAGCAGGACCCCGACCCCCAACGCCGCGCGGCGCGATGGAAATTCCTCGGCAACCTCCCGGTGCGCCTGCGCACCAACGACTTCGTCGCCGTCCACGCCTCCCCGCGCCGGCCCATCAACGAATACATCTTTCCCGACGACATCTACACCAATCCCGGAAAATTCGTCAGCATCTTCGAGCGGTTCGATCGGCTGTGCTTCGTCGGCCACACGCACGTGCCGGGGGTATTTTTGGAAGGCCCGGATTTTTACAGTCCGGACGAGTTGGACTACAAGTTCCAGTTGACCGAGGAAAAGGCGATCATCAATGTCGGTTCGGTCGGCCAGCCGCGCGATCGCGATCCCAGAACCAGCTTCGTGGTCGTCACCGACACGCACATCGAATTTGTGCGCCTCGTCTACGATGTCGATACCACCGTCAAGAAGGTCGAGGCAATCGACGAATTGGACAACTTTCTGGGAAGCCGGCTGATTGATGGGAGATAACACAGGCATTCATGGGCAATAAGACCACGATTCTCGGGATGGCGGCGCTCATTATTCTCTGCATAGGCTATTCGTATTTCCTCCGTTACGAATATAAGCAGCATCCAAACTGGAATCCCGAAGCCGCATCGAACCAGGCGGCGCAAACCGCGCCGTCCGGCCCGTCCGTCGCGCCGTCCGGCGGCACGACGACCACCGAAGCGTCGACCGGCCCGTCGTCGGGCACGGCGATGGTGGTACCAACGACTCAAGCCGCGGGACATCCGGCGACGATCGGCTCCGATCAGCCCAATGATCCAGCGTTCGCACTGGGGTTGCATCTCACGCCCCAAGGCGCCGCCTTGGCATCGGTGACGGTCAATTCCTACAAGGATACGGATGCGAAAGAGCGCTATGTCTTCCAACAACCGGTCGACCTGGCCGGAGCGGGTCCGTTGGCGACGCGATCCGTCACCGTGGACGGGCAAACCGTCGATCTGAGCAAGGTGGACTGGCAGCTCGAGCCGGGATCGACCGCCGCCTCCGCCGCCTACGGCGTGGACATTCTCTCGGCGGATCACAAGCCGCTGCTGCACGTCAGCAAAACCTATCAGGTGCGCCAGCGGGGTCCGGGGAAGAACCGCGACAACACCGCCGCCGGATACGAAACGGCCGTGTCCTACCATTTGCGGAACCTGTCAGGCAGGCCGCTCAATGGCGTTCGCGTCCAATTCGACGGACCGACCATGCCGCCGCGCGAAATGGAGCGGTCGGACGACCGGCAGATCGTTGCGGGATACGACAAGGGCGACGCCAATGTCGACGTCACCCGCGACTATCTCGCCGAATTCAAGCCCGGCGCCCAGGACAAGGACATCTCCACCGAGAAAAACTACAAGTTTCTCTGGGCGGGGACCAGCAGCAACTATTTCGCGGCCGTCATCTTGCCGGAAAAAGAAGGTACCATCGACTCGGTCAAGATTCATTGCCCCAATCCCGACTCCCCGGCCGATGACCGCGTTGCCGTTCTCGACTTCCAGAGCGCCCAAATGTCCGTTCCCGCCGGATCGTCCGTCGACTTGCCGCTGTCCGTCTTTTTCGGACCCAAGGAACGCGGACTCATGGAAGGCGATTATTACGGCGTCTTCCCTCGCTTCTACAGTCAACTCCTCTCCGCCGCCGGAAGTTCCTGCGGATTCTGCACCTTGCCCTGGCTGGTCGACGGGCTGGTCGATCTGCTGCAAGTCTTCCATTTCATCCTGCGCGATTGGGGTTTGGCGATCATCGCCCTGGTGGTATTGGTTCGGGCGATTCTGCATCCCATCAGCAAGCACTCCCAGGTCTCCATGCTCAAGCTCCAGAAAATGGGGCCGGAGATGGAACGGCTCAAGAAGAAATACGGCGACGACAAGGAGGCCCTGGCCAAGGCCCAGATGGAAATGCACAAGGAAATGGGGATCACCCCGTTCCTCGGCTGCTTGCCCATGTTCCTGCAAATGCCCATCTGGATCGCGCTCTATTCGGCGCTGCAAAACGACATCGTCCTCCGGCAAGCGCCGTTCCTGTGGGGGTTGACCTGGATTCACGACCTGGCCCGGCCGGACAGGCTGATCTCCTGGGACCAACATCCCTTCACGGTGCCGTTCTTCGGGATGAAGGTGGCGTCGCTGAACGTGCTGCCGATAGTCATGGCGGTCGTGATGTTCCTTCAGCAGAAGCTCCAGCCTCAGCCCCCGACCCTCACCGCCGAGCAGGCCTCGCAGCAGAAGATGATGCGATACATGTCCCTGATGTTTTCGCTCTTCTTCTACTGGATGCCCAGCGGGTTGAACCTGTACATCCTGACCAGTTCCACCATCGCAATTTTCGAGAGCAAGATCATCCGCCAGCACATCAAGGACCGCGAGGAGCGTGAGAAGGCCAACAAGGTCATAGTCGACGCCAAGCCGACCCGCCAGGGGAAACAGAATCGGAAGGAAGAGCCGACGCAGGCGTCCAAGCCCGGCTGCCTGGGGAGCGTCTGGGCAAATTTGCAGCAGAAGGCGGAGGAAGTCCGGCGCGATGCCGAGCGAAAAGGGAAGAAGAAAGGGTAAAAGGAAATTCGAAACTCGAAATTCGAAATTCGAATCAAATTCGAAGTCCAAAATTCGAAACCGACCTTCGTTTCGTCATTCGAATTTCGAATTTGATTCGTCATTCGAATTTCGAATTTCGAGTTTTCCTTCCATGTTTTCCTCCGACACCATCGCCGCCATCAGCTCCGCCGCCGGGCCGGCCGCGCGGATGATCCTCCGCATCAGCGGCCCCCAGACGTATCCGATCGCCGCCAGTCTCGGGATCGCGGCCTCCGGCGGAGCGTCGGCCGGCCGGCGCGAACTACGCTTCGGCGATGTTTCCTGCCCCGCATGGGTCTATCAATTCGCATCGCCGCGCAGTTACACGGGCGAAGACCTCGTGGAGCTGCACGTTCCGGGCAATCCGCTGCTGGCGCGGATGCTGCTCGCGTGGTTGATGCGGCACGGAGCCCGGCAAGCGGAGCCGGGCGAATTCACCGCCCGCGCATATTTCAACGGTAAACTCGATCTTTCCCAGGCGGAAGGCGTCGCCGCGACCATTTCCGCCCAAAACCAGCAGCAGCTCGCCGCCGCCCGGCGGCTCATGGCCGGCGAATTGGCCCGCCGGCTCCGTCCGTCGATGGACCTCCTCGCCGAATCGCTCGCGCTGCTCGAGGCGGGCATCGATTTTTCCGAGGAGGGAATCGAATTCCTGACCCTCCAGGATGTCGCCGCCAGGATCGATTCGGTGGCCGCCCAGCTCAAAACCCTCGTGGCCGACAGCGTGCGATTCGAGACGCTCACGCACGAGCCGACGATCGTGCTGGCCGGCCGGCCCAATGCGGGCAAGAGCACGTTGACCAATGCCCTGGCCGGAAAGCATCGATCGATCGTCTCCCCCCAGCCCGGCACCACACGGGACGCACTTTCGGTGGAGATCGTCCTGCCTCGCGGCGTTGCCCGCCTCATCGACGTTGCCGGGATCGAGGAATCAGCCCAATCCTCACAATCTCCTTCGCTGCGCGACGTTCACGAGCAGATGCGGGAACTGGCCCATCGCGCCATCGAACGGGCGGACGTCCTGGTCCTGGTGCGCGATGCAACCGACGACCGACCGGAAGTTCCGCTGCCCCGAACCCCGGATTTGCGCGTCGCATCCAAATCCGATCTGCTCCAAGAACTTCCCATTTCAGGTGAATTCTTACCGGTCAGTGCCGTGACCGGCGACGGATTGGATGCGCTGCGACAGCGCCTGGACCGCATTGCGTTCGCCTCGGATTCCGTCGGCGCGAGCCTGGCGCTGAGCGGCCGGCATCTGCAAGCATTGGACGAGGCGATTTCCGCACTTCGCCGGGCCAAGGACCTGAATGATCCCCTGGAACTCCTGGCCGCCGAATTCCGCGCCGCATTGGATGCCCTGGGCGGCATCCTCGGCGCCGTCACCCCCGACGACATCCTGGGCAGGATCTTCTCCAATTTCTGCATCGGGAAATGACAGTGGCCGCCCTTGCTTCGCGACTCCCCCCGAGCGACGATACTTGCCGGTTCGATTTCCGGGCAATTCATCGCGGAGGATATATGCGCGTCCTTTTCACGTCCATTCTCGTCGTCTTGTTTGCGCCGATCGCCTGCCTTGGCCAGGCGCTGGCGGATCGTTTGCCGGGCGATGCACAGATTTACGTCGGCTGGAGCGGCACGGATTCGCTGGGGCCGGGCTTCGACCAGTCCCATCTGAAGGCCGTCCTCGATGCGTCTCAGTTTTCTCAGTTCTTGCACGATTCGCTGCCGCAGTGGACCAACCGCATCGGCGCGATGAACCCGCAACTCGCTCGGGTGGTTCGGCCGCTCATGGATATCCTGACCGCGGCCGCGCAGCATCCGACGGCGTTCTATTTCGGCGGGCTTGGCGCGGCCAACGCCGGCGGGCCGCCGATTCCCCAATTGGCCATCGCCTGCGACGGCGGGGCGGATGCGCCGAAAATCGAACAGCAGGTCCGACGATTGCTCGAACGCGCCCAAGGCCCGGGCCTCAACCTCCGCGTGATCGGCACGCTCGTGGTTGTCAGCGATTTCGCCTTTCCCGAGCACATTGACACTCCGTTGTCGCAAAACGCCGGCTTTCAGGCGGCCATGGGGCAGCTTGGTAAAGACCCGGTGTTGGCCGCGTACGTGGATGGAACGGCGATGGTGGCGACGATTGATTCGGCGATCCACCAGTTTGCCCCGCCTCAGGCGCAGCAACTTTGGCCGCAGATTCGCGACGCCCTTGGCTTGGGCGGCCTGAAGACGGCGGCGATGACCGCGGGGTTCGATGGAAAAAATTGGTCGGAGCAGGCCATCGTGGCCGCCCCGTCCCCGCGCAAGGGGTTATTGGCCCTCGCCGATGCCGCGCCGCTGGCGCCGGAGATGTTCAAGCTGATCCCGGATAGCTCGACGCTGGCCGGGGCGGGAAGCTGCGACTTCGACGCCCTGTTCACTCAGATCGATCAGGCCGTCGTTCAGTTCTCTCCCGACCAGGGCAACCAGTTTCACCAGGTTCTGGCGCGGGTGAACCAGACGCTCGGCCTGGACATTCAAAAGGATTTTCTGGCGGCGCTGGGCGCGCAATGGGGATATTACGTTGATCCCACCACCGCCGGAAACGGGCTGTTGGGATGCACGATCGTCAACCGTCCGCGGAATGCCGACCAATTGCAGACCTCGCTCAACACGCTGGAGTCGTTGGCCAACAACATGATCCGCCAAGCCATTCAGCGCGGGCAGGGCGGTGGCCGCGCACAAATGATGATTCATGTCGAATTCCGGCAAATGACCAGCAACGGAACCAGCGTTCATTATCTGGCCACGCCGCTGATTTCCCCCTCCTGGGCGATCAAGGATGGGACGCTGTACATCGGCCTCTATCCGCAGATCGTGGTGTCGGCCGTAAACCGCCCGGCGGATGCCAAGTCGATCCAGGACAATCCCGATTTCCAGGCGGTGATGCAGAAGCTCAACGCCCCGGCGGCCTATTCCAGCTTTAGTTTCATCGACTTGCCGAAGACCATGCCCAACGGCTACCAGGGCTGTCTGGCATTGACCCGGCTGTATTTTGGACTGGGAGATATTTTCGGAGCGCAATCTCCGCCGCTGATTATGCCCCCGCTGGACAAGATCATGGCCGAGACCGAACCCGCCGGCTGTGTCAGTTGGAGCGATGACGCGGGGTTTTATTTCAAGTCCATCGAGCCGTTTCCCGGCGCCAGCGCCATCGGATCGGCCGATAGCATATCGACGGCGAGCGTGGGAGAGACGGCCATGCTGGCCAGCGTGTTGCTTCCGCCGCTCAACCGCGCGCGAGAGACGGCCAATCGCGTGAAATGCGCCAGCAATATGCGCCAGATCGGGATGGGAATTTTGATGTATGCCAACGATCACCAGGGCAATTATCCGCCGGACCTGGGGACACTGGTGAAAACGGGATCTGTGACAGCCGCGGTTTTCGTCTGTCCCAGCGCCAAGACGAGCCCGCCTGGGCAAATGACGCGGGATGAGTCGGCCGACTGGGTCAACGCCAATTCCGATTACATCTACATCGGCGCGAACCTGAAACAGGGCGCCGACCCCAGCGTGGTGGTTTGCTACGAAAAGGACGACGACCACGGCGGCAACGGGATGAACCTGCTATTTGCCGATGGCCACGTGGAATTCATGCAGCTGGAAGCGGCCCACCAGGCGATTAACAACAGCATCAAGCCGAGGTGATAATGAAAAACCGATGGCGGCTTTTATAATCCCCTCCGATGTTCGGATCGCATCTTTCCATCGCCGGCGGCCTGCACAACGCGCTGCTCGAAGCGGAAACTTTGCGATGCCAAACCGTCCAGATCTTCACCAAGAACCAGCAGCAATGGAAATGTAAACCGTTGGCGGCCGACGCGATCAAGCTTTGGAAAACCCACTGCCATCGCCTGGGCTTCACCCAAACCGTCAGCCACGACAGCTACCTGATCAACCTGGCGTCCCCTGATGATCGCCTGTGGAACGCCAGCATCGAATTGTTCGTTGAGGAGATTTCACGCTGCGAAATCCTGGGAATTCCATACTTGGTGACCCATCCCGGCGCGCACTTGGGAACGGGCGAACAACCGGGCCTGGAACGCGTGGCCCAAGCCCTGGACCGTGCCTACGCCGGCGCTAATGGCGCGAAGGTAATAACCTGTCTGGAAATCACCGCCGGCCAGGGCAGCTCGCTAGGCTATCGGCTTGAGCACTTGGCCGAAATCATTTCGCTCTCGAAGAATCCCCGCCGCCTCGCCGTATGCTTGGACACCGCCCATCTCTTCGCCGCCGGCTACGATTTCCGCGGCCGCCGCTACCCCGCCTTCCGCAAGCGGGTCGACAAAACCGTCGGCCTGAGTCGCGTGAAGGTCCTGCACCTGAACGATTCCAAGAAGGATTTGGCAAGCCGCGTCGATCGCCACGATCACATCGGCCTGGGCAAAATCGGCCGCGCTGGCTTCATCCCCATCGTCCGCGACCCGGCCTTCGCCGATGTTCCCAAAATCCTCGAGACCCCGAAGGCCAAGCATCCTTCCGGCCGCCCGTGGGATGAAGTGAATCTGGAAACCTTGCGGGCGATGGCGAAGTGATTTTGCAAGTGCGGGCGCGGCCAATCGCGCCATAGTTTTTACGACGGATCAATAGTAGAATTGGAGACGCCATGACCGCATCATTAGAACAGGCTTTTGTGAAGGCTTCGCACCTGCCGCGAGCCGCCCAGGAACAGTTGGCCAGGCAAATGCTCCAGGACATCGAGGGCGAGTTGAAATGGGACCAGACCCTGGCGGACTCCCAGGAACTCCTGGAAATAATGGCGCGTAAGGCCCGCATCGCCAAGCGCCGGGGACAGACGGTTCGCAAGGGCTTCGACGAATTGTGAAATCCGAACTCACGGATGATTTTCGCGCATGCTTCGAACGGCTCCCCAACCGAATCAAGCGGCAAGCCCGCAAATGCTATCGAACCTGGAAAGATAGTCCCTCGCATCCGAGCCTTGATTTCAAGCGCGTCGGCCGGAAATCGGCAATTTACTCCATTCGCGTCGGGATCGGGTGGCGAGCCCTCGGACTAAAACAGGGCGAGGCCGTCTTATGGTTCTGGATCGGATCGCATGCCCGATACGATCGATTGCTCAAACAAATTTGATGGCGTTCCGAAAATCCTGGAGACGCCGAAGCCCGTCTTTTCGTCCTCGGCCATTTTTCATTAGACTGGTGATATGCCAAGCTCAACCGAACAGAAGATCGAAAAGCTGCGCCAGGAGCTGGAGCGGCACAACTATCTTTATTACCAGGGCAAGCCGGAGATCAGCGATCGGGAATTCGACGCGATGATGCGCGAGCTGATCGAGCTGGAGAAAGCCCATCCGGAACTTCTCACGCCGGATTCGCCGTCGCAGCGCGTGGGCGGCCAGCCTATCGAGGGGTTCAAGACCGTCGAGCATTCGGTTCCGATGATGAGCATCGACAATACCTACGACGAGGCGGAGGTGCGGGCGTTCGATGCGCGGATTCGCAAGGGGCTGGGGGATGGGAGCATCGCTTATGTGGTCGAGCCGAAGGTGGATGGGGTTGCGGCGTCGGTGCGGTTTGAGAAGGGTGCCATGGTGCTAGCGGCCACGCGCGGCGACGGGCGGCGGGGGGACGACATCACCGTCAACGCCAGGACCATCCAGTCGATCCCGCTGCGCCTGCATGGCGCGGACGTGCCGAGGGTTTTGGAGGTGCGCGGGGAAATTTACATGTCCAGTGCGGTGTTTCAGCAGATCAACAAAGAGCGTGAGGAAGCGGGCGAGGAGATTTTCAAGAATCCGCGAAATTTGGCCGTGGGGGCGCTGAAGCAACTCGACCCGAAAATCACCGCGTCGCGAAAACTGCGCTTCGTGGCCCATGGATTGGGCGAGGTCGATCCGACGCCGACGCAAAGTTATTGGGAATGTCTGAAACTCTTCAGGAAATGGCATCTGCCGGTCAGCGAGCACACGACGTTCGCCAAGTCGATCGACGAGGTTATCGAAGCAATCGAAAAGTTCGCGGAGGTTCGCGGCAAGCTGGCGTATCAGACGGACGGCGTCGTGATCAAGCTGGATTCGTTCGAGCAGCGCGATCGGCTCGGCGCCACCAGCAAGGCCCCGCGCTGGGTGATCGCGTTCAAATACGCCGCCGAGCAGATGCAAACCGTGTTGCGCGAGGTGGATTGGCAGGTGGGCAAGGGGGGCACGCTTACGCCCGTGGCCCGGCTCGAGCCGGTGATCCTCGCCGGCACCACGGTTCAAAACGCCAGCCTGCACAACATCGATCAGATCAGAAAGCTCGACCTGCATCTTGGCGACACGGTCGTCGTCGAGAAGGCCGGTGAAGTGATTCCATACGTTCGGCAGGCCGTGCCGGAAAAGCGGCCCAAAGGCGCCAAACCCATCGAGCCGCCCACGAAATGCCCGTCTTGCGGATCAAAAGTCGAGAAGGAACCCGACGGCCCGTACATCCGGTGCGACAATCCGGAATGTCCGGCGCAGTTCCGCGAGCGGCTGAGGTGGTTCTGCGGCCGCGGGCAAATGGACATCGAGAACGTGGGCGAAGCGCTCGTGGATCAACTCATCGACGCCGGATTGGTCAAGACCTTCGCCGATCTGTATCGAATCAAAAAAGAGCAATTGTTGGAGCTGGAGCGCATGGGGGAAAAGAGCGCCCAGAACGTGGTGGATGGGATCGCCCAGAGCAAATCGCGGCCATTGGATCGGCTGCTGGCTGGACTGGGGATTCGGCACGTGGGGAGCCGGGTGGCGTTCGTCCTGGCCCAGGAGTTCGGCGATTTGGCGTCGCTGCGCCAGGCCACGGTCGAGCGGCTGGCCTCGATTCATGAGATCGGCGACGTGATCGCTCAATCGGTGTACGATTTTTTTCACGGCGAGGCGGGCCGGCACACGATTGCGGAACTCAATCGCGTCGGAGTCGATCCGAAAGCGGAAAGAGCGTCGCGCGGATCGCCGGCGCTTGCCGGAAAGACGGTCGTGGTGACGGGGGCGATGAAAAAGTTCAAGCGGGAGGAGATCGAGCGGCTGATTACCGGCCTCGGCGGACGCGCCGCCGGCAGTGTCAGCAAGAAGACAAGTTTTGTCGTGGCCGGCGAGGATGCCGGGAGCAAACTGGCCAAGGCGAAGGAACTCAGAATCGAGATATTGACCGAGGACCAGTTTTTGAAGCGGATTGGAAGGAATTGAGCGCAAAAAAAAGCCCACGGCATGGTGCCGTGGCATTCGGAGGGGAGAAAGATTAGTCAGCCGATGCCAGCGGCTGATAGTCGAACTTCTGGCCGCCGACGGAGGCTTCGGTCATCAAGCCGCCTTTGACGTTGGTATAAACGGTGATGTCGTTTGCCCACTTGACGTTGGCGGCGGCGCCGGCCTTGGCGGCGACGGCGGAGGCGTCGGCCGTCAAAGTGAATTGTCCGGCTTGGAACCGCTGCATCGCATCCTGCGTCTTAAAGACGATCAGCTCGCTGCAGGTCTGTCCGCCGATGGAAGCGCCTACGTTGGCCTGCGTCAAATTGGCGTAACCGATCCGCTTGTCCTGCTGGTAGACCTCGCCCTGACCGTATCCGCCGCCGATGCCGACGGCGCCCTTCCCGACTGATGGAAAGATCGCGTAACCGTAGGAATTGCTCAGCAGGCTATCCAGGGAGGGATCCTGTGCCTTGAAATCGGCCAAGGCCGCGCTTGCATCGGTGTGCAGCATTGACCTGTCGGTAGTGGTAACCGGAGCCGTCGTACAACCGCCGAGAAGCAACGAAGCCGCGCCGAGCGCGGCGAAGCAGAAGGTGGAGAAACGCATGATATATGTCCTCCAGTTAATGGTTTTCCGGAACTCTTCGGTCGGGCAAGCGCCCGGCGCTCTCAACCGGAAGGTAGCAAACGGTGTGCGAGCGCGGCGGGACGCGTGGCGGCATGCGCGGGACGCGTGGCGGCGCGCCAGCGTTCGGGGCTGGTTGGATCAAGCTGGCCCGTGATTCGGAGCAAATTGAGGTAGAAAATGGTCCGGCTGATATTTTCGCTGGCGTAGTTCAATTGGGCCGTTAGCAAAGTGTCCTGGGCCGTCAAAACGTCCAGGGGAATGGCCAATTGGTTCTTCAGCAACTGCTCTGACTGGTCCAGGGCATCGGAAGCGGCCTGAACTTCCTGGTCGAGGCTGGCCAGTTCGTTCTGCGCGGTGATGAGGCTGTCGAAGGTAACCTGGACGTCGCGGTCGATCTGGCGGCGCAGTTCGGACTGATACAGGGCGGCCTGGCGAAGTTTCGACCAGGCGTCGCGCACGTCGGCTTCGATGATGCCCGCTGAAAAGATCGGCAGATTGCCGATCAGGATCGCATCCCACTTGCTGGCCTCGGAAAAATATTCGCGATAGAGGAATCCGGCGACGTTGAGCGAGACAGAGGGGTAATACTGGGCGATGGCGGCATCGACCGAATACTTGGCGGCGCGGACGGCGGCTTCGGCGCCGAGCAGGTCCTGCCGATGCGCCGCGGCGTAGGCACGGAACTCGTCCACCGAAGGGAGATTTCCCGGCAAGACCAATTCGTCTTGCAGCGGGCCGTCGATTTCTGGCACGCCGACCAGAAACGCCAGCATGTGCCGCCCGGCGCGCACGTCGTTCCTGGCCTGCGTGAGGGAAGCCTCGGTGGATGCGACCTGGGCGCGCGTCTGCGAGACTTCCAACGCCAACGCCAGGTGGTTCTGGAATCGGCCCTGGACGTCGACCAGGCGCGCTTGCTGAAGTTTCAGGGAATTCTCCAGGACGGAAACCTGTTTCTCGGAGAGGAGGATCTGGTAATACGTTTGGGCGACGCTCAGCAGTACGGTCGCTTGGGTATCGAGCAGAAGCTGGCGCTGTTGGACGATGGTTTGCTCGGCGCTTTGGACATTGGGATAGGAGACGAAGCTGAAATTCATTGCGCCCGCGACCGGCGCTTGGAATTGCTGCCAAGTATCGCCGCGGATAAGGAACCCGTTGCTGGTGGCCGTTGCCTGGGGCGAGGAGCCTGCGGCGACGCCGTTCAGGGCCGGCTGTTCAATGGTGAATTCCGGCTGCAAGGAGACGGTGGGCAGGAACGCGGCCACGGCGCGGTTCTTGGCGATCAGGGCCTGAAGATAATTCTCGCCCTGGAGTCCGATCTGCTCGTAATCTTCGTTCGCCAGCGCCATGGCCCGGGCCAGCGAAAGCGGCTCACCCGGCTGATAGGACTTGGGCCGGGACAGGTGAGCGTCCACCACGTTGCGATAGGTCTGCACTTCCTTGTGCTGATCGACGCAAGCGGTCAACGTGGCCAGCAGCACGGCCGCCGAGGCAAAGAGGCGATGGTGAATCATCTTCCACTGTTCCCTGGAGGCGCCGGCGGCGGCGGATCCACCTGCGCCAACTTGCTGGGCATAGGCGGAGGCGGTGTGCTCTCGACGGAGGATACCACCTGGACCTGCACGCCTTCGGTCAGGCGTTCGCCGGGGTTCGAGACGACCTGCTCATCGCCGCTCAGTCCCGTCGCGACTTCAATTTCCGTTCCCAGATCGCGGCCGACGGTGATATTTCGGAAATGGATGACGTTGTGATCGACAACAATCACCTGCGTTCCCTGGGCATTGAACATCAGCGCGCTGGTAGGGATCGTCAGGACGGGTTTCTCACGGTGAATATTGAACGTGACCTGCCCGTACATGCCTGCCCACAGCCGCCCGTCGGCATTGTCGAAATCCAATTCCGTGTGGAGGGTGCGCGTCTTCTGGTCCAGCGCACCTGCCGATCGCGCCACGATGCCCGTGAATTTGACGCCGGGATAATTCGCCGGCGCCTGGAAGGTGACCCGCTGACTCGGCCACACCAGCGTGACGTACGACTGCGGAAGGTCGACCCAGATGCGCAGCTTGTCGGTCTCGGCGAGACGAAAGAGCTCATGCCCGGGAGCGGGGTCAGAGGGTGAGATCAGGGCGCCCACGTCGTAATTGCGGACGGTAATCGTTCCGGCGAAGGGCGCGACGATCTTCTCGAAGCCCTGCTCCGCTTCCAAGCGTTGGACCGTAGCCTGCGCGGATTTGATCGCGGCATCGTCCGCGTCTTTGGCGGCGGCGGCCTGAGCGGCCGCGGATTGGCGCGTGTCCAGATCCTGCTGCGTCACGCCGCCCGTTGGAATCAATCCCTTGTAGCGAAGATAAGTCGCCTGGGCCAATTGGTAATTCGTTTGGGCGCTGACGGCGTTGGCGTTGGCCTGTTCCACGGCGGCGCGAGCCTCGTTGAGCTGCGCATCCAGGTCCGGTGCGTCGATTTCGGCCAGCAGTTGCCCGGCTTCCACGTGCGCGCCGATGTCAACCAGCCAACGTTTGAGATATCCGTTGACCCGGGCGTACAGGGCTGTTTCCTGCATCGGCGTGGCGCTGCCGGGCAGAATCAGGTCCTGCACGGCGCCGGTGGGCTTGGGCGGCGCCACCTCGACGATCGGCGGTTGCTCGGCGATCTGTTGCGCCTGCACGTCTAACGCATTGGTATGCGCGCGAATCTGCAGATACCGAACGACAAACACGACGGCGAATAGCACTGCCACGCCAAGGCCGGCCAGGACCAGCTTGCCTAATCCGATCTTCGGAAGATCCTTGGGAATTGTCTCGTTTGCTTCCATTACCTCAGCTCCTCCGGAACATGGACATTGGGAGCCTTCTGACGCAGCTTGCTGTAAACGATCGGCACGAAAAAGAGTGTGGCGAACGTCGCCATCACCAATCCGCCGATGACGGCCCGCCCGAGCGGCGCGTTTTGCTCGCCGCCTTCGCCCAGGCCCAGGGACATCGGCAGCATGCCGATGATCATCGCCAGCGCGGTCATGATGACCGGTCTGAGGCGCGTGAGGCCGGCGGCGAGTGCGGCATCGTGCGCGTTCATGCCCTGTTGACGTTGATCGTTGGCGAAGGTGATGACGAGGATGCTGTTGGCGGTCGCCACGCCGATGCTCATGATCGCGCCCATGAGCGCCGGCACGCTGATGGTGGTGCTGGTGACGAACAGCATCCACAAGATGCCCGACAGGGCGCCGGGAAGGGCCATCAGAATGATCAGGGGATCGAGCCACGACTGGAAGTTGATGACCATGAGCAGATAGACGAGCACAACCGCGAAGATCAGCCCATAAGACAAGGCCGCGAAGGAAGAGTTCATGCTTTGCACCTGGCCCCGGACGGCAATCGTGCTGCCGCGCGGGAGGTGCTGTTGGGCGTCGGCGATGATGCGGTCCACGCCGATGGCGACCGAGTGCAGATCGGTCCCGCGCACGCCGGACATCACGTCAAAGCAGGGGAGTATCGCGTTGTGGGTGATGTTGGTCGCGGAATAGCCCCGGCGCAGCTCCGCCAGATTTCCAAGCAATTGCGCGGCGCCGGCCTGGCTGGCGGAAGCGGGTGGAACCACCGGCGAATTCTGCAAATCGTTGATCGAATCCACCCGGTACTGGGGCGTCTGAACCAGCACCGTGTATTGCCGGCCGTTCTTGGGATCGAGCCAGAAATTCGGCGACAACTGCGCCGTGCCGCTCAGCGAAACCAGCATGTCGTTGGCGATCTGGCCTTCGGTGACGCCGACCTGGCTGGCCATGGTTCGATCGACGTTCATGCGGAGGTCCGGAGTGTGCGGAACCTGGAGGATGCGCACGTCGGCGGCGCCCGGAATAGCGGCCATTTGGCGCTCGATGTCCTTCGCGATCTGGTAGTTCGCCGCGGTATTGGCGGGCGGACCATTGATCTGCACGTCGATCGGCGCCGCGATCCCGAAGTTCAGCACCTGGGTGACGATGTCGGCCGGCTGGAAAAAGAATGTCTCGTCCGGGAAATTCCGGCGCAAATCGACGTTGAGCCGCTCGATGTATTGCTCGGTCGGATGCCGCACGGGCTTCAGCGACACCAAGATCTCTCCGTCGCTGGGGGACATCAGTGAGCCGTCGCTGAGGCATAGATTGATGCTGCTGTTGGGAATGCCCATGTTGTCGAGGATGGTGTCGATTTCCGCGGCGGGGATGTCGCGGCGCATGACCCGCTCCACCTCGCCGAAGACGCGCTCCGTCTCCTCGATTCGCGTGCCCGGCGGGGTTCGCACGTGGAGGCGAATCTGCCCGGCGTCGACGTTGGGGAAAAAGTCCCGGCCGATCAGCGGAAACAACGCCAGCGAAACCAGCACCTGCACCGCGAATCCCGCCAGCACCATCCCCCGATGTTTCAGCGAGGCGGCCAGCATTCCGCCGTAAGTTCGCCGAAACTTCTCGAACAGGCCGTTGAACAGGTCGTGAAACCGCCACATGACGTTCTTGTGGCTGATCCGGCCGCGCGCGTGTGGATCGTTTGGATCGAGATGACCGCCGTACATCTCCATCTCCGCCGGCAGAAGATAGTTGATCAGCGTGGGAACCAGCGTTCGGCTCAGGACGTAACTGGTCATCATGGCAAAAACGACCGCCATGGCCAGCGGCGTGAACAGATACTTGGCGGCGCCGGTGATGAACGCGACGGGCACGAACACGATGCAGATGCACAACGTCGAGACAAACGCGGGAACGGCGATCTGCTGCGAGCCGTCGAGGATGGCTTTCAGCAGCGGCTTGCCCTGGCCGATGTTGCGGTGAATGTTTTCAATGGCGACGGTGGCGTCATCGACCAGGATTCCCACCGCCAACGCCATCCCGCCCAGCGTCATGACGTTGAGCGACTCGCCCAGGAAATACAACACGATGATGGAGACCAGGATCGAAAGCGGAATGGAAATCACGACGATGAGCGTGCTGCGCCAACTACCGAGGAAGAGCAGGACCATGAGTCCGGTGAGTCCGGCGGCGATGGCGGCCTCCTTCACCACGCCGTTGACCGAGGCGCGGACGAAGATCGACTGATCGAACAAAGGCGTGATCTTCAGCGACGTCGGAACCCTCGCCGCCACCAACGGCAAAGCGGCCTTGATGCGGCGGACAATGTCCAGCGTCGAGGATCCGCCGTTCTTCAGGATCACCATCAGCGCGCCGCGTTTTCCGTCGGCGTGAACGATGCTGTTCTGCACCGAAAACCCGTCGCGCACGTGCGCCACGTCCTTGATGTAGACGGTCGTTCCATTGACGGTCTTGATCGGCAAATCGTTCAGCGAATCCACCACCGTCGGGCTGCTGTTCAAGTGGACGGCGTATTCTTGCGTGCCGATCTTGGTGGTGCCCGCCGGCAACACCAGGTTCTGCGCGCTGACCGCGTTGGACACGTCGGATGGGGAAATGCCCCAGGCGTACAGGCGCTCCGGGTCCAAGTCCACCATGATCTGCCGCTGCTTGCCGCCGTAGGGATACGGAATCTGCGCTCCCTGGACGGTGATCAGGCCGGTGCGGATGAATTGTATGCCGTAGTCGAACAACTGCTGCTCGCTCAGCTTGTCGCTGCCCAGTCCAAGCTGGAGGATCGGGACGTTCGAGGCGTTGTATTGAATGATCAGCGGCGGCTGCGTTCCCGGCGGCATCGCGCGGATGGCGGTTTGGGCAATCGCCGTCACCTGCGCCGTGGCGGCTTCGATCCTGGCGTTGGGATAAAAATAGACCTTGATGATCCCGATGCCGTTGAGCGATTGGCTTTCGATATGCTCGATGTCGTTGACCGTGGTGGTGAGGATGCCTTCGAAGTTCGTGACGATTCTTCCTTCCATGTCCTCCGGCGTCATGCCGCTGTAGTTGAATGCCACCGCGATCACCGGAATGTTGATTTCCGGAAAGATGTCGGTCGGCATCCACAGAATCGCCATCAGTCCCAGCAGGATGATCAGCATCGACGCTACGATGAACGTGTACGGCCGACGCAATGCAAGACGAACGAACCACATAATGCTGCTCGATCAGGAGTTGTCGCCGGCCAATTTCGCGCTGGCCCGCCGCGCTTGTTCGGCATCGGTGCCGAACACTTCACCCAGCGATCGCATGGCGTCAATGACGGTTTGTCTTTGTGCCGCCGAAAGCCCGGCAAGGCTCTGGGCAAGATGCCGATGCGTGGCCTGACGCGATTCCAGGAATGCGCTGCTGCCCAGCGGCGTCAATTCCAGGGAAACCTGCCGCCGGTCCCGGCTGCATTCCTTTCGCGCAACCAAATTCCTGGCAACCAGACCATCAATCATCCGCGATGCCGCTGGCAGAGACGATCCGACAAAATCCGCGACCAGTGAAAGCGACGCCTCCGGCGAAAAAGCCAAAAGGCCTAGCGTTCTGAACTGTGGAACCGAAAGCTCGGCTAAGCGATGTTCGCGCATCATCTTACGGAGCGCGCGCGCTACAGGTGGAACGACATCCAGCACCGCCGCCGCGCAATCGCCCGTCGTTGCGGCTGCGCCGTCCGCTATCGCCGCCTTTTTAATTTCCTTTGGCAATAATTGCATCGGCTAAGTATATTTACTATCGTCCTGGTGGTCAATCAGCTTCAACTGCTGTCCAGGGCTGCCAGAGCCTTCGATGGATCGAAACTGCGGCTGCGCAGATGTACAGGTTTATCTATCTTCTCTCGCGGGCGATGGTTCCGGCGTGTTCATTCATAAGTTTCGTCAGGATTTGAAACAAAATCGGGAATGTAACGTATATTAAAGTGTAAAGATCCTCCTTCCCTGGGTGGCGTGGAAAGCCGAGAGGTCCACGCCACCTTTTTTATGCGCCCAGCGCACTTCGTAGTCAGCAATGGAGTGCCAATTCAACGGCCGTGCCGTCATCGCAAATAACGGCCACGTTCATTGGGGAATTCCCGATTATTCGGAAATGACCCGCCGCGACCCGTTTCACCTGTCCCCGGTTTCTCGAAACCGGGCCTTCGTATTCGAGATACTCGCGCCGGTGTTTCGGCAGGGGAGTGAATTGGTCGCCCGCGTGGGGGGGCCAATGCGGCATTCGCCACGTCGACAATTCCGAACCGGCCGACAATTCCAGCATCAGATCGTAATGCGGCCGTTCGATTCCCGTGTGATGCAGAACGACGTAACGAAGCGATGGCATGCCTACTCGATTAAGACCGGCGGCGGGACGTATCCGCTACGCACCGTTCCGCTTGGCGACGTGCTGCTCTTCAGATCACAGGGATGTGCCTCGTCGCCCAGGCCCCAATCGCGCGCGTAATCATCCGCCAGTTGCCTCATCTCCGCGGCCGACAGAGGCGGCTTGTCTACCGATTCGGCCGCTTCCCCGATTTCTTCTTCGTTGAGGAGCGTTCCGGTGATGCTTGTCAGCGCCGGCTCCATCAGCAGCCATTTACACGCGAGTTGGTGGACGGTCATTCCGTGATCGGCGGCGTAGTGGCGAACGAGTTCCAGCTTCTTCACGCCGTAAACCTTCCAGGCCTGGTCGCGGAATTTGCGGTGATCGTTTTGGGAAATCTGGCTGTCCAGGCGGACCTTGTCCTTGAGGATGCCGCTGTTGTCGTGCACGCGGGCCAGCACGCCGGCGCCCGTCGCGCGGGCCGTTTCGCAAAATTCCCGGCCGGGATTTTGCTCGAACAGATTGTAAACCGTCTGCACGGCCTTGGCGCTATGATCGGTCATGGCCTTGATCCCCTCCTCGCGCCATCCGATGGCCGGGCCAAGCGACACGCCCCACACCTTGATCTTCCCTTCGCTCCTGATCTTCTCCAACTCGGCGAACAGATCGTCGCGGAATTGCGGCAATTTGACATTGTGGGCCATATACAGGTCTATCACGTCCGTGCCGAGGCGCTGGAGGGATTTCTCCAGGGCAAAGCGGAGAAATTTTGGGGAGAAATCTTGTTTGCGTTCGCGATGGCTGCCGGGCTCGCCGGGATCGGAATAAAAGTCGTACCCGAATTTCCCCCCGATCTCGATCCGGTCGCGCGGCACGGTTTTGAGAAACTCACCCAAAAGCGATTCCGCCCGCCCGTTGCCGTAGGCGTCGCCGGAGTCGAAGAAGGTGATCCCCCGATCGAATGCGAACTTCATGAGCCGAAGGGCCTGTTCGTCCGTGTAATGCCCCCACCAATCCACGCCGAACGGCCAGCACCCCAGGCTGATCGCGGAGACTTCAAGAACCGTGTCGCCGAATTTGCGTCGTTGCATACTTCAGTCAAATGATATGTCCAGATTCGAATTTTGCCACGGATGAAAATCAGATCTAGACAGATGAAATACGAATGGCGCACCAAAGGATCTGTGATCCCCTGACTGTATCCGCGAGCCGCCTTTAATCGCCGATAAACTTCACATACGTGTGGGTTTGGCCGCGAGCCTGTGCGAGAAACGTCACAAGCGCGTCGATTTGTCTAGCCAATTCTGGATCGACCCCTCGACGGTCGAGCCCCAAGAGTTCGTCCATGAGCACTTCGATCTGTCCTTGATTGAACGTTGCACTACCATACGGATCGATAAAGCGTAAGCATACGGAATCGGCAGGAGATGCCTCGCAGAGCCGAAGGTCCAACGGCGGACCCGCATAACGTGCCAGCGACTCTCCACGCTCGTCTTGCCATTCAACGTCAATAGCCATCGAATATGCCCCGCCCACCCAAAGAAAACGGTCATAGATCATCGGGCGTTAACCCGGTTCGTTTAGCGATGCGTGACAACATCTTCGGACCTATTTCTTCTCCGTCATGGAATGCGAACACAACGTCGGGCCAGTCCGGGCGCTGGAGTGTCCGGTGCGATCCACTTTGCCGCTTGATCGACCAGCCGATCCGAAGCAACGCCGCAAGGACCCGCCCGGCGCGTGTCGAAGGCCACTGCGCCATAGTCAAGCCACAATTGAGAAGACGTTTTCAACCTGCGGCAACGACTCGCCGTGTTCCAGTCGTTCAGCCAAAACCCGGAGCGACAAGGCCTGTGCCTTGCGAACCGCCTCCTCCCGAGACGGGCCATACGTCATCACACCCGGCAACTCCGGCACTTCGGCGATCCATCGGCCGTCGAGTTCTTGTTCCACTTCAACTGAGTACATAGGGTCACCATTGTACCGCCAGCGGGCGCTGGCTGGTATCCAAAAAGTCCAACCTTTAGGATGGGTGCGATAAAGGTCGTTCGAAATGCTTTCCCGCCCATCAATTCCCGGCCTGTTCATCACCGGCACCGACACCGGCGTCGGCAAGACACTGGTGGCCGGGGCGATCGCGGATTGGTTCAGACGGCGGGGGAAGCGGGTGGCGGTTTGCAAGCCGGTGGCCACGGGATGCCCGCGCCGACGCGAGGGATTGGTCAGCGAGGATGCGGAATTCCTCGCCCATCACGCGGACGCCAAATTCCCCCTCAACACCATTTGCCCGCAGAGATTCGCCGAGGCGCTGGCCCCGGCCGTCGCCGCCGAACGCGCCAAGCAGAAAATCGAATGGGTGGCAATCGACGCGGCGATCCAGACCATGACCGCATCAAGCGATTGTCTGATCGTCGAGGGCGTCGGCGGCGTCATGGTTCCGATCGATCGCCGGCACTCGGTATTAGACATGATCGGCTGGCTGGGATTGCCGGCCGTGATCGTTGCCCGCGCGGGGCTGGGAACGATCAACCATACGCTGCTCACGCTGCAATCGCTGCGAAATGCCAACCTGGCCGTCGCTGGCGTGGTGATCAACCAATATCCCTCCGAAACACCGACGGTCGTCGAGGAGACCAATCCCCGAGCCATCGAAAAATGGGGCGACGTTCCGATTTTGTGTCTCGTCCCCCGATTTGCCGGGCCGGCGATCCCCGAGCTTCCGCGCGACGTGGTGGCCGCCGTCGAACCGGTGGATTGGCTTGGCAAGGCGGCGATTGACCGCATATAACGCATGGCCATGGACGGGATCGAAATACTTTTTCTGGGGACAGGCACGTCGGCGGGAATTCCGATGATCGGCTGCCATTGCCCCGTCTGTTCCAGTCCCGATCCGCACGACAAGCGATCGCGTCCATCGGCCGTGATTTCCTACGGTAACGCCCGCATCCTCATCGACGCGACGCCGGAATTGCGCCTGCAATGCGTCGCCAACGGCATCGACATGATCGACGCGGTCGTATTCACCCACGCCCACGCCGACCACATTATGGGGCTGGATGACGTCCGACGATTCAACGCGCTGAAAAGAGCCCCATTGGACGTATGGGCGGACAACGCCACCTATACCGTGCTCACTCGATCTTTCGGCTACGCGTTCAAAGAGCCGGAGCCGGAAATGAAAGTCTTCCGCCCGCATTTGATTCACCGAACGATCGACGGGCCGTTTGAAATCGCCGGCCAGACGTGGACGCCCGTTCCGCTGTTTCACGGCGACATGCCGGTCCTGGGCTTCCGCGTCGGAAACGTGGCGTACTGCACGGACGTGAATCGGATTCCAGAGTCGTCGTTTGAACTACTCAAGGGTTTGGACGTGCTGGTGCTCGATGCGCTTCAGTACAAGCGGCACTCCACGCATTTTTCCGTGGAGGAGGCTTTAGTTGTCGCGGGCCAAATCGCCGCGCGGCAGACTTTTTTCACGCACATCGCCCACGCCCTCGGTCACGAGGCCACGAACGCGGCGCTGCCGGCGAACGTTCGATTGGCGTACGATGGGTTGCGGGTTGAAGCCCCCAGCACGCAATAAGCGTCTCCATTCCTCTTAGAACGTGTTTGAGAAGTCCGTTTATCCTGGCTCCAAACGATGAAGCATCAGATTGATCATAGCGACGCGGATCATCTATTCGCTGCTCTCGGTCAGTGTCTCGTAGTCCTTGCTCAGCCTGCGGTATTTGCCCAGCCAGGCGAACGTGCGTTCCACGATCCAGCGTTTGGGCAACACCGCGAATCCCGCCTCGCTTCGTTTGACGATCGCCAGTGTCCATCGGCCAAGAGACTTGGCCCAATCGATCAGTTGCCCCGCGTAACCGCCGTCCGCCCAGATCAACTTCAGACGCGGGAACAACCTCCGCCCCTTGCTCTTGCCGTTGAGTTGGGCCAGCGCCAGCTTGGCTCCGTCGCGGTCCTGGAGATTGGCTGCATGAACAACAAGTGCAATAATCAACCCCAACGTGTCGACCACGATATGCCGCTTTCTTCCGCTGATTTTCTTTCCCGCGTCGTGCCCGCGGCTCCCCCTTTTTCCGCCGTCTTCACCGATTGGGAATCGATGATGGCGGCGGAGGGCGTCTTCTCCTTGCCGGCCTCGACGCGGACCTGCTCGCGCAGGCGGTCGTGGATGTTCGACCAGACGCCGTCGAGCCGGAAGCGGCGATAGTAATAATGCACCGTGCCCCACGGCGGCAGGTCGTGCGGCAGCATCCGCCAAGAGCAGCCGGTGCGATTGAGGTAGAGAATGCCATTGATCACTTCGCGCATGTCGACCTCGCGTGGCCTGCCGCCGGGCTTTTCGGGCGGAATGTGCGATTCGATCAATGACC
>Ga0209415_10002558_pt1 | contig 34105 bp, 29 predicted proteins | sample PeaSoiSIISIP2007_FD_187696 | JGI IMG/M metagenome (GOLD analysis project Ga0209415, IMG submission 187696) | Peat soil microbial communities from Weissenstadt, Germany - SII-SIP-2007 (SPAdes) (version 2) | ecosystem: Environmental > Terrestrial > Soil > Wetlands > Peat | place: Germany... | reverse complement strand
TGCGGTACCAACCCCGGCGATCGCGCCATCACCTACCATGCTGTGTTTCGCGTCAAGAAACTGCCGTTGTTTTACTTCCCCGCCTACTACAAATCGCTGAAGAAGCTGCCACGCCAGAGCGGCTTCCTGACGCCCAACATCGGACACAGCTCGCTCTACGGTGAAATGTTCGGTCTTGCGTACTATTGGGCCATCTCCCGCAGCTACGATGCACTCTATCGTATTCAATATTTCACGCTTCGTGGTCCCGCGAATACGCTCCAATTCCGCGGAAAAGTCCGGCCTGGCACCGATTTCAACTTCAACTTGTACGCGGTGGAAGATCAGGGTGTCAAAGTCGGGAACACGATCCAGAAACAGGGCGGCGAGGAATTTACTTTCGATGGCCACTCCGATCTCGGTAACGGTTGGGCGGCGCGGGCTCACATCGACTATCTAAGTTCTTTCCTGTTTCGGGAAGCCTTCAGTCAATCGTTCCACGACACGATCTTTTCGGAAACGCATTCGGTCGGATTCGTGATCAAACACTGGTCGAGTTATGCGTTCGACGTCGTGGCGGACCGGGACCAGGAATTTGAAAATGCCAATCCGCTGGATACCATCGTCATCAAGAAGCTCCCCGACGCCGAGTTTCTGAGCCGCGAGCGACAGATTCTGGGCGGCGTGTTACCAATCTGGTTTTCAATGAACAGCAGCGCCGGCTTTATGGACCGGACCCAACCCACGCTTGAAACCCCGTTTTTCGTCGGCCGGCTGGATGTCTATCCCGAAGTCACCACCGCTTTTCACTTCGCCGGCTTTAATCTCACCGCAACCGGAGCGATCCGCGAAACCCAGTATGGCGACAGCATCGTCAACGGCGCAGTTAGCAACCAAAGCATTCTTCGCAACGCCCGCGAGCTTGATGTGCAACTGATCCCGCCGGCCTTCGAACGGATCTTTCAATCGCCCAAGTGGCTGGGCGGCGACAAAGTGAAGCACGTGATCGAACCACGCATCGACTACAAGCTGGTGGATGGCATTACCAATTTCAACAAAATCATCCGCTTCGATGAGAACGACCTGATGAACGACACCAACCAGGTGACTCTGTCGCTAACCAACCGCTTGTACGCCAAGGACAACAACGGCAACGTCAACGAAGTGGCGAGCTGGGAAGTGGCGCAAAGCCGTTATTTCGATCCCACTTTCGGCGGCGCCGTTATTCCGGGCCAGCGCAACGTGTTCGAATCCACCGTCGAATTGGACGGGTTCGATTTCCTCGATGGCCCCCGAAATTATTCTCCCATCGTCTCTATTCTTCGCTTTCAACACGTGGTGGGTTTCGAGTGGCGCATGGACTTTGATCCGCTGCTGGGCCATATTAGCAATAGCAGCTTCAACGGAAACATTCGTCTCTCGAAGTATTTCTTTTCTTTAGGGCACACGGTGGTTCGGCCCAACCCGGTGGTCACTGCCCCCAACAACCAGATCAACGTTCTCGTGGCAGTCGGCAATCAAAACCGCAAAGGCTGGAACGCCGGCGTCACCGCCTTCTACGACCTCGATCGGCACGTCTTGGATTTTGCCACCACGGAGGTTACCTACAATACCGACTGTTGCGGAATCAGTGTGGAATATCGCCGGTATAACTTCGGGACGCGGGACGACACACAATATCGGCTGTCATTTTCTATCGCCAATGTCGGCGCGTTCGGCAATCTGCGGAAACAGGAGAGAATCTACTAATCGGCCACCGGCTGGCCGCTCATGGCCTCGTCGAGCAAGACTGTGAATTTCCGGGCCTTGTAATCGACGTTGTCCTTGAAAGTCGCCAGACGGCGCTCCATCGATTCCAGCTCGTCCGCCAGGTGCAGGCACGCCAGGACAGCCGCTCGGGTGGCGTCGATATTGCCGGCTCGCACCGCGATGGAGGACATTAGGTCGTCCACCCTCTGGGCGAGATGTTCAATCCGGCCCGGCTCCTCAGAAGCCACCAGGGAATAGGTTTGATTAAAGATCGTGACACGGACCGGTTCCGTGCTAGGCATGGCTTTAGCTTGTCATCTTTTATGGGACCGCGCAAGACGGGCACCAAACGCCCTTTGCGCTCGTGACTGGGACCGCGCAAGACGCGCCACGCATATACGTCTAACCGAGCGGCCGTACCGAGCCGCGCCCCCCGGAGCGTCGCCTACGCGCCGCTGAGCGAATCCATCTGCCCCAGCAACTTCTCGATCCGTGTGCGCACCTGCTTCCGTTCGCTCCGCAGCTCGTCCAGCTCCTGGCGGAAAGAATCCCGTTCCGCGATCGCCGACGCCAACTGGGACTCCAGCGCCGACTTTTCCGCGCGCAAGCTGGTGACCAGTTCCACCGCCCGCGTGATGCGCTCTTCCAGATGCCCGAGCGAATCCAGTTCCTGTTGCGCGGCGTTCATGATTGGTTATGTCCCGGCTTGTTATGTCCCGGCGTGCGCGGCCTTGGCCTTCTCCACCAGCGCGGCGAAGGCAGGGCCATCGGTGGCGGCCATGTCGGCCAGAATCTTGCGATTCAGCTCGATACCGGCCTTCTTAAGGCCATTGATGAACTTGCTATAGGAAATGTCCGCGGTGCGGCAAGCGGCCCCTATACGAACGATCCATAGCGAACGGAAGTCGCGCTTCTTGCGCCGGCGTCCGACGAATCCGTAGCGTAAAGCCTTCTCGACGGCTTCCTGCGCCGCTCGATTCAGCTTGCTTTTTGTAAGGAAATAGCCCGACGCTCGCGCGAGCGTCTTGTGGCGGTAAGCTCTGCGTTTAGTCCCGCGTTTTACTCTTGGCACGTTTTTTCTCCTGCGTTGGATTTTTCCGGCGGGAAAGGTACGTGCGAGCACCTATCCGCGCGGCGGGCCAGGTTTGCGTCGAGCGCGTTCCCCCAGCCTCAATAGGGAATCATTCTCTTCAGCTTCGCCTGGTCGGTCTCATCGGCGACCACGCTGTGCTTCAGCTTGCGCTTGCGCGAGCGCGTCTTGGACGTCAAGATGTGCCGGGCAAACGAATGATGGCGAACCACCTTGCCCGTCCCGGTCTTCTTGAACCGTTTGGACGCACCCTTATGTGTCTTCAGCTTCGGCATTAAAATTTTCCTGGGTTAGACTGCGACCTTTAGTCTAGCACAAGCCCGGGCCGAAACTCCGCGAGGGTAAGAGGCGATTACCGCTTTTTCCCGCCGTTCCGATGCTCCCGAGTCAGTTGCTCAATCAATACGAGCCACCAGTACATCAATCCTGAGGCCAACCTTAGTAATCGTTTCAGCGGCTTGCCCCACGGCGGCCATTGTCTGTTTCAAATACTCGGAGTGAATGTCCATCCGATCCTCCTGGATGCTGATCCTGCGGAAGATGGCATCATCACGGAGAATGGATTCGTGGCGATCCTGTAACTGCCGTTCGCGGAGATCCCGCACTTCCTTCGCGAGCGCCGCCATTTGCTCGTCCATGACCCTACTATATCGGAAAGACCGCGATTCTTCCCTTAAAACAGCTCGCGGCCCTGGCGCTTTTGCGGCGGGCGCTTCCCAGCAGCCTTGGTCCGCGGACCCTTCGGAGCTGTCTTCTTCGCAGCCGGCTTCTTCCGTTGCACGCCCAAACCGCGTTCCAGCATCCCTTCCAGCAGTTTCTTCTCGGCCGGCGTCATGGTGCGGTTGAAGTTCTCCGGACGCCGCGCGAGAACCCCGTCCAACTCCGCCAACCATTCGAGAGAGGGCCGCGCCGTGTGGCCCTCCATCTGCCTTACTAAGTTCACGGCAGCCGCAAAATCGGGAATCGAGCGATAGCACTTGAGCGCCTTGTCCTGGTCCCTAAGTTCCAGGTAGATCGCCGCGGCTTTCGCGAATTCACCCACCTCTTCATAACATTCCGCGGCGAGCTTGGGCTTCGCCTGCGGCAGACTTTCCAATATTGTGAGCGCCTGAGCATGCCGGCGATTCTTCATCAGAATCTGCACCGCGCGTTGCGCCAATCGATCCTTGCGAGCCTGCGCGTCGGGAAAACCGAGAGCGTCGAAAAACGGCGGCAAGATCCGCTGCGCCAGAAGAGGATTGTCGCCCAGATCGAGATGGCGGCCCAGTTCATCCAGCCAGGCATCGGCGCGCGAAGTGATCTCCACGATGAACCAACCTGGCAGTTGTTCCCGCGCTTCGGCCACCTGCTGGATGGCCTGCGCAATCCAATTAACGCGCTCTATTCCGTGCGTGCGTTCCGCCGTTCCAATCGCCAGCATCGCATTGGCGAGGAGAAACTTCCCGGCGCCGCGAGCTGCTTCGGCGGCCTGTTCGTACAGATCCAACCGGCCAAGCTCTGGCGACAAGCTCTTCTTCCGGAACCCCAGTTGAAAACAGACTTCGGACAACGTGAGATAGGCGGTTTGGCGAGCGTCCGGATCGATGACGCACGTGAGGTCTCCCGGAAATCCGAGCAGCGCGACGGCTTGTTGCGCGCGCGACCATGCCAGATCCGGCTTTACCGATACCAGCTGACGGGCGTCGCGCTGGCAGCGCTGCAGGCGCTCCTCGATCTCCAACTCCTCTTCGTCGAGACAAGTGCGCAACGCCTCCCCGGTCATCGGCAGAAGAGCCACCTCGCCGGGTGAACGAAGCAGACGACTGACTTCTTTCACCGTCGCACCATCGGGCGCGGTGTCCACCCAAAGCAGCCGCTCAGCGGGCCGCGAAAGCGCTACTCGAAGCTGATCGATCGCCAATCGCTTGGCGAGTGTATCGGCCGGGGCGTGGTTGGACTGCGCCCGATCGCCCACAATGCGGCGCAGCAGCGAACCGCCATTCAGCACACAAACGGAATGGAAATCCAAACCCTTAGCCTCCGCCGGCGAGAGCACAAAAGGAAGCGTCTCCTTGGGCAGGTTCGTTTTGTCAAAAGCGATCAGCGCCAGCCCTTCGCGGCGGGACAACTCCACCAGCAGTTGCGGCAGCTCGGCCGGAGGCACTGCGGCGAACAAAATCTGGTCCGGCGAATCGTCGTCGATTTCGGCGTACCCCGTGCCTGAGGGCCGGTCCTGTTTGTGCAGGTAGTCATAGAAATCCCAGGCGCGATTCACCACATCGGCAATGCGGCGCGGGCTGCGCAAATTTACCGACAGCTTGAATTCTTGCGGCTGGCTGATCGTGCTGTGCAACATGTCGTTCAGCCACGCCCACTCGAAGTCCGTGGGACGGACCGTTTGCGCCTCATCGCCCGCCAGCAATACCGGCACGTACCGGCCGCTTGCGCTCAAATTTCGCGCCAGGGCCAGGACGACGAACGCCTCCAGGGGCGTGAGATCCTGCACCTCGTCCACGGCTACACAGCCGTACTCCAGAAACCCGGAGTTGATCTTGTGCGAGCCCTTGATCAGCGCTTGCCCGGCGCGCCAAGCCAGCGCAAGTTCGGGGAAGTAGCGATCCGCCAATGGCCCTTCCCCGCTCCGGTCCAACCGCCGAGCCGCCTCCAGGACACTATCCGCGGCGGTCCCTATATAGCGTGTCCGTTGCGCGCGGTAAGCGCTATCCGGTAGCCGCACGTTCTCCGCTTTGGGGAAGCGTCCCGACGTCTCCGGCATCGCGGCGCCCACCAGATGAGCGTGCATTTCGTCGTACAGCGCATCGATATTGTTCGACCAGGGGCCGAGCGAGCGCTGATAGTTGAAAAGGTCCCGCCGGAACCGCCCGCGGGATTCAGTTGGATCGGTCTCGCTTCCCTGCCAACTCAGCATCTGCCGCAGGAAGGCCGGGTAGGTAAGCACCGTAAAGGTTCGGGTGTTCGAACAGAAGCGGTCGAAATAGTCGCGAGCCAGCGCGGCCAAATCGTTTGAAAACGTCAGGTATAGAACGCGAGCGGCTTGCGATGCGTCGGCCGCGTGCAACAGCGCGGTGGTCTTACCCGAGCCTGGATGACCTTTGAGGATTCTCGCTACGCCACGGCTGCGAGCGAAGCGAGTTTGCGCCGCGGTCCATGGTTCGGGTGCGTACTCGCCGCCACGTAGATCGCTCACGCTCAGCGGCAGATAGTCGTTTGCGAAATCGCCTGGCGTGAGAGGCGCGTGATCGTCGTGGTGACGAATGTCGCGCAGGAAAATCGCTTCCGATTGCGTCTCGAAACCATCCCCCGGCTTCAGTGCGGAAGCGCCCGCCGGAGCCCACCAGGCATAGAAGTGCGATCCGGAACTGCCGCCCAATCGCGAACGCCGCCAGCCGCGATTGACCCCTCTGGTTCCTTTGTAGTGCAACCGGGCGATGTCTACCGCCATCCGTTGCATCACAAGAGCCGCTCGCTTTCCGATGGGTTCATTGCGCCGAGCCGCGAGCTTATCGAGAAACTCCTGGTGACAATACACCAGCCGGGCGGGCCGCGCCGTTCGGAACTGATCTGCGAAAAGAGTGGGCTGGCTCAATCGCTAATTTTAGCGCGCCTGCTCCTGGCTGTCCTGATATTCCTCCAGCCACGCCATCTGGATCGCTTCGAGCTTCCCCTCGGTCGACGCCTTGGGATCGTCCTTGAAGCCTTCCAGCTCCGTGATCCATTGGTGCAGGTCGGTGTAGCGGATGTGCGTCGGATCCTTATCCGGGAATTTCTCGTGCAACGCCAGGGCGATATTCTCGGTGTGATCCCACGTAAGTCCAGGCATTAAATCTTGGTCCCCTTCAAAGCCCCGCGCACCGCCGTGTTCATCATGTTCTCGGCCAGCTTCATGGTCGCCTGATTGACTTCTTCGATCTTCGCTGCGATCAGAAGATGATCGTCGGCATTGTACACCAGCAGCAGTTCGTTGATCGACTTGTCGATGGCCGCGCGCTCCTCGTCCGTCAGCTCGAAGTATGCGTCGTGCCTGCGCGCCTTCTCCACTGCGGCCAGAACCGCGTCGGCCTCCACCCGTTGCTCGCGAACCTGGCGGGCGGCAAAATCTTGCGCGGCCTTCTCGAACGCTTCCTGGATCATCTTCTCCACTTGCTCGTCCGTTAATCCGTAAGACGGCTTCACCTCGACCGAGTGTTCCTTGCCCGTGCGCTGATCGCGCGCCGTGACGTTCAAAATGCCATTGGCGTCGATCAGGAAGCGAACTTCGACGCGCGCCATTCCCGCCTGCACCGGGTCGATGCCCTTCAGGTCGAATCGCGCCAGGCTGCGATTGTCTTTCACCAACTCGCGCTCGCCTTGGACCACGTGAATCAACACATTGGTCTGCCCGTCGACGCCCGTGGTGAAGGTTTCCGTGGCGCTGGCAGGGATGGTCGAATTGCGGTGGATCAGCTTGGAAACAACGCCCCCCATGGTTTCGATGCCGAGCGAGAGCGGCGTCACGTCGAGCAGCAGCTTGTTGTCCACCGAGCCCGATAGAATCGCGGCCTGCACCGCGGCGCCCAATGCCACCACTTCGTCCGGATTCAACTCCGTCTGCGGCTTCGAGCGGAATAAATTCTCGACGGCCGATCGCACCAGCGGGATGCGCGTCGATCCGCCTACCATCACCACTTCGTCGATCTGATCCACGGTCACGCCCGCATCCTTAATACAGTCGCGGCAAGGCCCCAGCGTGCGCTCCACCATCGGCGTGATCAGCTTGTCAAACAATTCGAGATCGATCTCGCGTTGATATTTCTTACCGCGGTATTCTAGCTCGATGGCCGCCACCGGAACGAACGACAGCCGTTCTTTGGCCTGGATCACCGCGCGCCGCATCCGCTGCACGCCTTCGTTATCTCGCGACAAATCTACGCCCCACTCGCTCGCAACGTCTTCGAGCGCGATGCGCAGCAGCAGATTGTCGATGTCGTCGCCGCCCAGGTGCGTGTCCCCGTTCGTCGCCAGCACCTCAAAGATTCCATCGTGCAGCTTGAGAATCGAGATGTCGAAGGTGCCGCCGCCCAGGTCGTACACCGCCACGATGCCGTTCTCGCGCTTGTCGAGCCCATAGGCCAGCGACGCCGCCGTCGGCTCATTGACCAACCGCAAAACCTCGAGACCGGCAATCCGCCCGGCGTCTTTAGTCGCCTGCCGCTGGGCATCGTTGAAGTAGGCCGGCACCGTAATGACCGCCTTATCCACCGGAACGCCGAAATAATCCTCGGCATTCTTTTTCAACTGACGCAGCACCATTGCGGAGATCTCGGGCGGAGTATACTTGCGGTCGCCGAGTTGGAGCTGGATCACGGACTCGCTGCCCGGCGCGACGCGGAATGGAAAGAGCTTCAGCTCCGCTTGCACGTCTTGGAGTCCTCGCCCCATCAGGCGCTTCACGGAATAAACTGTGCGCTCTGGTTGCGTCATCAACAACTCGCGCGCCGGATTGCCGACCACTGCCTCACCGCTGGGCAGGATCGAAACGACGCTCGGGACCAGCTTGTCGCCGTCGGCGCCGGGAATAATTCGCGGGCCGGTAAGATCCATGAACGCCACCAGGCTATTGGTGGTGCCGAGGTCGATGCCGACGATGTGGCCGCTCGAAGTAAAGTCGATTTCCATGGTTAATGAGCCGGGATTGGGGGATGGGGATTGGGGACCAAGGCGCGTTCCACTTCAGACACAAGATTCTGAATATACTTGCGGCGGTTTAGAGCATTGCGGATCTGGGAAAGCACCTCACGCGATTGAGCGGCATCATAGTTCGCAAACAGCGCCGCCAACTGCTGGTCGGACTCGCCCAGCATCCCCTCGAAATCCTTCTCCGCCTGTTCCAACCGCGGGCGAACCGAATCATCTCCGCCACGCATCTCTTCCAGCGCCATGTTCAGATCGAAGACCTCTTCGAGCAATTCCGGCGGAACGTCTTTGGACCGCTGCTCGCCAATGTCGAACCCCTCCAGCGCAAGCAGATAGTTCGCGCGCTTGATCGGATCCTTCAGCGTCCGGTAGGCGTCGTTCAAAGCCGACGACATATCCAAGGCCCGCTGCCGCTCGGCTTCGGGTTTCTGCATGAAGCGATCGGGATGAAGCTGCCGGCTCAGCTCGTAGTAGCGCTGCTGCAGCGCGTCCAAGGAAAGATTCAGGCCGCGTGAGACGCCGAGCAGCTCGTAGTAGTCCGTCACGCCGGGATCACGCCGAAAACGACGTTCCGCAGCCGCAGCTTTTCTTCGCGTTCGGATTGTCGAACTCGAAGCCGGAATGAATGAGGGAGTCCTTCCAATCCAGCGTCATGCCGCTCAGATAGACCATGCTCTTGGGGTCGACGAAGACTTTGACGCCGTCGAACTCGTAGACCGTGTCGGTCGGCCGCGGCTTCACGTCGAACTTGAACAAGTAACTCAAGCCGGAGCATCCGCCGCCCAGCACGCCCAGACGCAACCCACCCTGGACGCCATGCTTGGCGAATTGCTCGCGGATCTTCGAAACGGCCTTCGGTGTTACGGTAACCATCACCTAATTAGATGCGACGCCGGCCCCAACCGCTTCACCCTGCGTAGCGACCTTCTTCTTGTAATCGCCAATAGCCGCCTTGATCGCGTCCTCGGCCAGCACCGAGCAGTGAATCTTCACCGGCGGCAGGCTCAACTCGTTGACGATGTCGGTATTCTTGATCGCCAGCGCTTCGTCCACGGTTTTGCCGCGCAGCCACTCCGTCGCCAGCGACGAGCTCGCGATCGCGCTGCCGCACCCGAACGTCTTGAACTTGGCGTCTTCGATGATGCCAGTCTCGGGATTCACCTTCACCTGCAGCTTCATCACGTCGCCGCATTCCGGCGCGCCAACCATGCCGGTGCCCACATTCGGATCGCTTTTATCCATCGAGCCGACATTGCGGGGATTATTGTAGTGGTCGATTACTTTGTCTGAATAAGCCATGTTGTGTCCTCTTTGCTCTCCTTAATGTGCGGCCCACTGGACCTTCGATAAATCGATTCCTTCTTTCGCCATCTCATAGAGCGGCGACAGTTCACGGAGTTTCTTCACCACGTCGATCACCTTGGCGGCGACGTAGTCCACTTCGTCTTCGGTATTGAATCGCCCCAGGCCGAAACGAATGGACGAGTGCGCCAGATCGTCGCCCGCTCCCAAAGCCTTCAAAACGTAACTCGGCTCCAGCGTGGCCGAAGTGCAAGCCGACCCGCTCGATACCGCGATATCGTTGATGCCCATCAGCAGCGACTCGCCCTCGACATAGGCGAAGCTGATATTCAAGTTGTTCGGCAACCGGTGTTCCCCAAGATGGTTTACATCTAAAGCCCCGTTGATATAGGTTTCATCCAACTCGGCTTGCAGCTTGTCGCGCAGCTTGTCCCGCAGATGCGCCAACCGCTTGGATTCCTCCGCCATCTCCGCCTGGCAGAGCGCGCACGCTTCACCCAGCCCAACGATGCCCGGAACGTTCAACGTGCCGGACCGCATGCCACGCTCGTGGCCGCCGCCGTCCATTTGCGCGGTGATCTGGACGCGCGGGCTCTTGCGCCGAACATACAGCGCGCCGACGCCCTTGGGTCCGTACATCTTGTGCCCGCTCATCGACATCAGATCGATATTGTCCTTGATCACATTGACCGGCACTTTGCCGACCGCCTGCGTCGCGTCGGTGTGCAGCAGCACGCCTCGCGCTTTCGCCATCTTGCCGATCTCAGCGATCGGCTGGATCACACCGATTTCGTTGTTCGCGTACATGACGCTGATCAGGATTGTCTTGTCCGTGATCGCCGCCTGCAACTGATCCAGGTCCACCAGGCCGTTGGTTTGCACCGGCAGATACGTTACGCGCACGCCGTGTTTTTCAAGCCGCTTGCAGGTATCGAGAATCGCCTTGTGCTCGGTCGCCGCCGTGATGATGTGGTTGCCCTTCTCGGCGTACATCTCGGCCACGCCCTTCAGGGCGAGATTATTCGATTCCGTTGCGCCGCTAGTGAAGACAATCTCCTTGCCGGTCGCGCCGATCAAGCTCGCGATCTGTTTGCGCGATTTCTCGACAGCCTCTTCCGCTTCCCATCCGAAGCTGTGATTCCGGCTGGCGGCATTACCGAAGGCCTGGAGAAAATACGGCTTCATCGCCTCAAGCACGCGAGGATCCATCGGGGTGGTCGCGTGATAGTCCATGTAGATTGGCAGTTTCATTTCTCTTTCCTTACTCCCCCATTCGCCTGATCACATCGGCGTCGGCGGCGCGACGGCTAGACCGTACAAGCGCTCGGCCGTTTTGCCCAACTCGTCTTCTTTTGGAACTCCTGCCGCATCCGTCTTAGTCGAATCCGCCGACATATCTGCGATGCTGATGCTCGCCAACAGCCGCAGGATTCCTTCGTGCACCTTCTGCAACGGATCGCGGACGATGCATTTATCGGTATGGCAGCAATAGCCGTGCTCGGTGAAGCAGGTCGTCAGAAAAATCGGCCCATCGATGGTGCGGATCACTTCATAGGCCGTGATCTCGTGCGGATCGCGAGCCAGCTTGTAGCCGCCATTGGTCCCATGCTCGGAGCGCAGGAATCCGTTCTTCACCAGCTTTTGCAAAATCTTCGACAGCAGTGCCGCCGGGATGCCGTAGGCTTCGGCGATCTCCTTGGCGCTCGAACTCGCCGGCGCATTCACCGCCAAATGCTTCAATGCGATGAGCCCGTAGTCCGCTTTCTTAGTGAGCTTGAGCATCCAGAATCCGGATCTCCGACCGGAACAGTCCTACATCATTATAACAATCCCAGCGCGCGCGTCAAGTAGAATTGTTTCAACCAGATAGATAACTACGACTAAAAGTATCGCATATTCTATAACTTGTGGCGCACGCACTCCTGCGTGCCGCGTTCACACTCGTGTGAACGCTTTGTAAGGGTGGGGATCATTTGCGGATAGGGTTCGTTTGAGTCGCTCAACCCGACAAATGATGAGGTACGCGCCGACCGGCCAGAACAGAACCGGGTAAGAGGCCAGGTCTTAGCGCAGGTGTCGAGCCAGCGGTCGGCAGCGTCGATATCGTCCGCAGCGATGTACTCCCAGATATCATCCAGATCGAGGTCAGCGTCAACGCTGAGGATGTAGCTGCTCACGCACGTGGCTTCCGGCGCTCGCCGGATTTGCGCTTCAACCGGGCGCGGGTCTGAGCCGGGTCAACGGTCTCGCCGCGATCAAGCGAGGCCAGACGCCGGCCAAGCTCCCCGTTGAACTCGGCCAGTTGGGCAGCGCGAGCGGAATCATGTTCCTCCAGAAGCCGAAGGGCTTCGCGGACGACTTCACTCGCCGAGTTGTAGCGTCCAGATCCGACTTTGGCGCTAACGAATTTTTCCAGTTCTGGGGTGAGTGATACGTTCAAGGGGAGTTTCCTTGACCACCGTAGCGGAAATAACGAAGATTGTCAATGTCTGTCATTGAGCCGTCGGACTCAGGGAAAATTCTCAACGGCACTGGGAGCGCCGATTACGCCACAGGCACGAATGCACTTCACTCCACAGCGTACGCGTTCACGCCGGAGCTCACAATCACGACATACTGTTTTCCGCTACGCCCCCGGTAGGTCATGGGGTTCGTGTGGCCTTCCGCATCCAGCTTCACTTCCCACAATACCTTGCCCGTACGCGAGTCGAACGCTCGGAAGCGCCTGTCATTCGTGCCGGCAATGAACACCAGCCCCCCGGCCGTCGCGATCGGCCCACCCTGTCCGAACGCGCCCGTATTATGCAGCCCCTTGGCCTCCATTTCATCGCTCGTGCCAAGAGGGACCCGCCACGCCAGGTCCCCCGTGTTTGCATTCACGGCCATCAACTCGGCCCAGGGCGGTTGCTGGCATGGCAACTGCTTGGCCGGATTCCAAAAACGCGCGTTCAGCGTTCCCGGGCCCAGAGGACTGAAGCGGCGGTAAGCTACCTGATCGCCCTCCTTCGTCTTATCCATGCGACCCATCCCACCCACGTTGCGCGTATTGACGAACACATAACCCAGCCCGGGATCCACGGCAACGCCGCCGTAGTTCGGCCCGCCTTGCTGGCCGGGGAAGATGATCCGGAATTCCTTGCTGCTGTACGGTGTGTACGGACCTTCGTTGTGAATGCCGCCGATCTTGTCCGCCAGTTCGCGGCAGTACTTTTCGTGTTCCGGCTCGCCCGTGAAGATCTCCTCGGGCCGCACGCTATTACGCGTGAGCGGCGGCGGCTTCAATGGGAAGGGCTGTGTCGGCCAGCTCTGCTCGCCGGGAACGTCACTTTGCGGTACGGGCCGCTCTTCTACCGGATAAACCGACTGGCCCGTCTCGCGATCCAGGAAAAACATCAGCCCAGGTTTCGACACTGCCACCACTACCGGGATTTTCTTTCCTTCGCGAACAACCTCCATCAGCGATGGCGCGGCTTCGGCGTCATAGTCCCACATGTCGTGGTGCGTCAATTGGAAATACCAGCGGACTTTTCCGGTGTTGCCATCCAACGCCACGATGGAAGAGGAATACAAATTCTGTCCGTGCCGCTCGCCTCCGTAGTATTGCGCGGCGGGCTGGCCTATCGGCAAAAACACCAGGCCCCGCTGTGCGTCTATGGTTGCGGCGCCCCAGTTGGCCGGTGAGCCGGCGGTTACCCAGTTGTCCTTGGGCCAAGTTTTGTAACCGGCCTCGTCCGGATGCGGGATGGTATGGACGGTCCAGACCAGCTTGCCACTGTGGAGATCCCAGGCGCGCACGTCCATGGCCGGGCCGTCCGGGTCGTCTTCTTTGCCCTGCGCTCCCGTGATGATCAAGTTGCGGAAAATCACTCCAGGCGAGGCCATGTGATAGGGGGCGTTGGGAAACTTCTCAGTTACTCCTGTCCGCAGGTTCACCACGCCCTCCTGGCCGAATCCGGGAACGAGTTTCCCCGTCTTGGCGTTGATGGCGATCAGTCGCCCGTCGCTGGTTCCTGCCAGAATTTGCGGGGGAGCCTCCTTGTCGCCCTGCCAGTATGTAACCCCGCGGAGCGGCGCGCCAACGCTGCTGCCTAGTTCGTATTTCCATATCTCTTTTCCCGTCTCCGGTTCCAACGCCACAATGCTGTGATGGATCGTCGGCGTATAGAGGACGCCCCCCGCCATAATCGGCACGGCTTCAGTCGCCGTTAACGCCCGCGTAGCCGGATCCAGGCTGATGGAGCCGGTATCGATGCCGTATTGCCAGGCCAACTTGAGTTTCGAAACATTCTTGGTGTTGATCTGTGCGAGCGGCGAATAGCGCTGGCCGGCTGGGTCATGGCCGTAAGCGGGCCAGTCCGCCTGCCCATAGAGTCCCGTCACAGCAAGACCCGCGGCAATGAGTGCTCCCGAAATCCTAGCGTCGATAGCCGGTTTCATATCGCGATAACCTCCCCGTTCGGTGTTGCCCGTTCGGTGTTTGCCCGTTCAGTGTCGGATGACATGACAGTCTAGCCCAGGTGCCAACGAACCTCAACCTCACCCCGAAACTCAGCCTTATTCGAAGCGATCGGGTTATTCGGTGATATACTGTTCAGCGTTTCGAGCCCGAATGGAAGCCCCGGCTTCAAAATGCAAGTCCCGGCTGAAACAAGCGTTTCTCGTAGGAGGTTTTCATGATCACCCGACTGGGTGCGGTTGGCTTAACGATCTTTTTCTTCCTCGCGACGAAAGTGCCGGCGCAAAACCTCAAGACTTCTGCCGATTCCGACGCTCCGAGCGCGGCTCAAATCGCTGAGCTTGTACTGGCCAATCATATCCTGACGAGCGAAGGTGTCATCGACGCCTACGGACACGTCAGCGTGCGGAGCGAAAAGAATCCGAGTCACTTCCTGTTGGCCCGGCATTTGCCCGCCGGCGTCATAACGGCGGAAGATATCATCGAGTACGATCTCGACACCAAGCCGGTTCATGACACCGGCGCCACCGGCTACTCCGAACGCTTCATCCACGGCGAGATCTATAAAGCGCGTCCCGACGTGAAGGCCGTGGTCCATCTCCATACCCCGGATATCATTCCTTTCACAGTGACGTCCGTTCCCTTGCGTCCCATCATCCACATGGCCGGATTTCTTCCCCCGTCCATACCCAACTTCGAGATCAGAAATGCAGCCGGCATGACGGATATGTTGATCCGGACGAATGCGCTAGGCCATGCGCTCGCCGAAACGCTGGGCGATAAACCCGCGGCTCTGATGCGCGGGCACGGCGCAGTGGTGGTCGCCGATTCCCTGCACGTCGTCGCGGGAAGGGCATACTACATGGGCGTCAACGCCCGGGTGCTCTTGCAGGCGCTTCAGCTTGGCGCCGGAAACGTCACTTATATGGACCCGGAAGAAGCACGGAAAAGCGCCCCGCAAGATGGCTTCGAACGCGCCTGGACTTATTGGAAATACAAGCAGGAGAGGAAGTAGCCGGCTACTACGCCCGGTTCTTCACCGCGACCCCGGCCTCTACTCACTGCAGCGTAACTATTTGGCTGGGGTCGATCCGGATAACGAGGTAGCCAAGCGATCCGTCGATCTTGCTAAACCAATGTGGCGTGCCTGCGGGAATGACGATGACGTCGCCCGCTTTGATCCGGCGGGTCGTGCCGCCCTCAATAGCCGTGCCGCTTGCGCCGGGACCGTCTTCCTGCTTCACCTGCACGCTATCAGCCGCCCTGGTCTTCGCATTCACCAACGTACCGCCTGTCACCAGCGTCCCCGCGCCCTTCATCACGTGGTAAACTTCCGACACCTTGTAGTGCACGGCGGCTGTTTGGGGCTGGTCCTCGGTCCGGTAGAGCACGCCGATGCCGACATTATGCCCTCCTGCATCCACCACTCGGATATTTGGAAGCGCGTTGGGCTTTCGTGGACCTAGCAGCGCTTCAATCTCTACCGCCGGTATATCGGTGGCGGCAAGCACTTTGGTCTGAGCGTCGGCAGTGACCGGCGTTACTACCAATACTGCGGACAGGAAGGCAACGATACTCATCGCTCTCATCACGGTCTCCTTCAGCTTCGTTGAGCGTAGTGGCACAATCAATCTACGCCCGAGTGCGCTGAGGTGTCAATCAACTACGCAGCGGTCCCACCACTGACAGCATTTTTCAAAAATCCCAAAACCAGCGCGCCTCAAGATCGTGACCGTGCGTTTGCATTTGCTTACCGAGCCGCGACCCGTAAGGGAGCCGGTTCCCGCACCCTTGGTCGCACCCTACGAGAGCACGATTCTGGAAGCACTAGGGCTTAGAATTACAACTAGGGATTCCGCATTCCGGGAAGTCCGGGAGCTGCGCTCGGCTAAATAAGTAAAATTACAAAACGAACCCAATCCCGCGAATGAACACTGCTCCGCCCCAAACCAGTCGCCATCGAGCGCACGCCCATCAAGACTGCCGCCTCGCCTACGAAATTCATGGCGCTGGGCCGCCCGCGGTTTTCATTCAAGGCGTCGGCGTGCATGGCGGCGCTTGGGCCCCGCAGATCAATGCCCTCGCGGCGCATTACGAATGCCTCTCCTTTGACAATCGCGGTTTGGGCCGCAGCCAGCCCCTCGGCGCGCGCCTCACCATTGAGCAAATGGCGCAAGACACTCTGGCTTTGATGGACGCTCAGAGCTGGGCGTCCGCGCACCTGGTAGGCCACTCCATGGGCGGAATCATCGCGCTCCACGTAGCCCTGTCGGCCCGCCACCGCGTCCGTAGCTTGGCGCTGCTGTGTTCGTTCCCGCGCGGCCGCGACGTCCTGCGACTTTCGCCAGCGATGGTGGGAACCTGGCTCCGCACGCTTATCGGGACCAAGCCCCAACGCCGGAAAGCGTTCCTTGAAATCGTGATGCCGCCCTCGGCCTTGCATCGGTCCGACCACGCAAGAATGGCTTCGGAACTTGCCCCGCTGTTCGGTTACGACCTTGCTAAACAGCCGCCCGTAGCAACCAAACAACTTTCGGCCCTGGTCCGCTACGATGCAACGCCGCGGCTGCACCAACTCGCCGGCCTCCCCACTTTGGTGCTCAGCGCCGCGCAAGATCGCATTGCGCCACCCCACATCGGCCGATCCATGGCCGCCGCAATCCCCGGTGCGCGATTCATCGAGATTCCCGACGCCTCGCATGCCGCCACCATCCAGCACGCCGGGCGCGTCAACGCTCTCCTGCTCGATCACTCCCGGCGATCATGAGCCCCGCCGCGAAACAAATCCTCATCCTCGGCGGCGGTTTCGCCGGCGTCTACACAGCCCGCGCTCTCGAGAAGCTGCTGCGGCCCGAAGAGGCCACCATCACGCTCGTGAATCGCGAGAACTATTGGGTCTACCAGCCGATGCTGTCGGAAGTGATCTCCGGTTCCATCGGCGTGGCGAACGTTGTTTCGCCCATCCGGAGGCTTTGCCCCCGCACCAACCTGGTGACGCGCGAAATCGAGGACATCGATCTCGCGAACAAAATCGTCACCGTGAGCCCCGGCTTCCGCCCGCGCCAGTTAAAGCTCCATTACGACTACCTCGTGATCGCGCTCGGCAATGTCACGAACTTCTACGGCATGCCGGGAATGCTCGAGAACGCACTGCCGTTCAAGACACTGGCCGACGCCATGGTGCTCCGCAATCATGTGATCCGCACACTGGAAGAAGCCGATGTGGAGGAGGATCCCGAGCTACGGCGCAAGCTGCTGACGTTCGTGGTGGGCGGCGGCGGATTCTCGGGCGTCGAGGTGATCGCCGAGCTGAACGACTTCGTGCGGGCCGTGAAGGGGAATTACCTGCGCCTGCGCAACCAGCCGCATCGCGCCGTCCTCGTGCACTCGCGCAATCGAATTCTTCAGGAAATGGCCGAACCATTGGCGTTGTTCGCGCAAAAGACGCTGCGCAAGCGTGGCGTCGAGATCATTCTGGAGGACCGCCTGGTGGCTGCGACTTCCGAAAAAGCGATCTTAAAATCCGGCGTCCAGATCCCCTGCAAGACCATCGTGTGCACCGTCCCTTCGACTCTCCCGCCCGTCATCGAAAAATTGAAGTGCTCGAAAGAAAAGGGCAAGCTGCTCACCAACACCGATCTCGAATTGAAGAACTACGAAGGGCAAGTATGGGCCTTGGGCGATTGCACCGCGGTGAAAGCCGTTTCAGGCAGCGAAGCGCCTCCCACCGCGCAGCACGCCATTCGGGAAGCCACCACTGCCGCTACCAACATCGCCGCCGCAATTCGTGGAGGCGGTCGCGCCCAATTCGCGTTCGAAGGTTTGGGAACGCTGGGGTCGCTCGGCCATGGCGCCGCGGTGGCCCAGATCTTTGGAGTGAAACTTTCCGGGCTCATCGCCTGGGTTCTGTGGCGTTGCATTTATCTAATGAAAATGCCGGGGCTGAATCGCAAAGCGCGCATCGCCTCGGATTGGACGCTGCACCTGCTGTTCCCGCCCGATCTCGCGCAGACGAAATTAGAGCCTGAGTCGGGAATTCAGAACCAGCATTTCGAAGCCGGCGACGTGGTATTCCAGCAAGGCGATCTGGGCGACAGCGTCTACGTGATCGAGGAAGGCGAGTGCGATGTTTTGCAGGAAATGGATGGGTCGCAGAAACTCCTCGCGACGCTCCAGGCCGGCGACTATTTCGGCGAAATGGCGCTGCTGTCCGACCAGAGCCGCAACGCGACCATTCGAGCGCGCACCGCGATGAATGTGCTCATTATTCCCAAAGACGATTTCAACAAGCTGCGGCACAGCGTCCCCGCCTTCGGCGAGATCTTCCGCGCGCTGGCGAGGCAACGGGCCCAGCCCGCGGTTAATACGTCGGATTCTGTGGGAACTTGATGTACGGCAGCCGCACGCCTTGATCGATCACCTGATCGGCCCGGATGCTGGCCGGCGCTTCAAAACCGCGCGCTCCCGCCGCCGTCACGAAATCGTCTTGATCCACGCCGTCGCCGCTCACGCCCAACCCGCCCACCAGCACGCCGTTCTTATACAGCGGCAAAGACCCGGGGAAAAATACGATGCCGTTTTGATTCGGATTCGGCGCCTGCGATCCTTGCGTGCACGGATGCAGCGTGTCGAATTGATAAAGCTCGAAAAATGGACCGGGCGCGGTCCGATCGATGCCCGGCGGATAAATCGGCTGCGCGCCGAAGCTGATGGTCCGGTTCGTCACCGCCGTGCCCATCGGAACCCCCGGCAAATCGCTGGCTGTGCGATTCGGCCCGCTAAAGAAAATCACATTGCGCGATTTCGCCACCGCGACGTCGATGCTGAACACCGTCGCGTCGGGCATGCGATGCAGCCCGATGATGCTGCCATCAAGATCCGCCACTGCGATCACCATGCGCGCCCGCGAACCGATCGGCAGTCGAATCACCGCGCGCGTGAGATTGGCCTCCGCCACGGCCGCGTTGATAATTCCCTGCACCTCATCTGCGGCCAGGCCACCGACGGGTCCGGCGCGCGGAGCCACCAGGTCGCCCTCGGGTGGCGCCTTCAGGCTGCCCCACGGACCGCGGACATACTCACCGTCGGCCGACCCTGGCCCATATCCAGCGGGCCTCGTCGTTTGATTGACGAACGGCAGCGCGAGGCCACCGACAATCACCACTCCCGGCGCCGCGGGATTGGGTCCGAAGCCCGCTCCCACCGACCCGGAAAATGCCGCGAATTCGGCTACATCCGGCGGCACGCCCGCCACCCCGACGCCGCCTACCATCACGCCTTGCTTATACAAAGGCACTCCGCCCGGGTTGACGGCGCTAGGATCGCTGTCATTCAGGTTCGCTTTACCAGTGAGAATTCCGAGCCCGGGTTGCGAGCCGTCAATCGATCGCGCAGGCGGAAAGGCCTGTCCGCGCACGTACTCGGCGTTAAAGGGACAACCTCGGTTGGTGTTCTCGATGCCGTAGAGCGGGGCGTTGCTCGTGAAGTCCACTCCGGGCGGGAAGTGAATTCCGCTAATGTAACGAACCGTTCGCGTCGCGAGCGGCGCTTGATCGTTACTGAAAAAGCTTGTGGTGCGTGCCAGCGCCACCGCTACTTCCTTGGTGTCGGCTTCATTTCCGAAATTAGCCGCGGATGTCGCGGGCCCCGCGGGCTTCTGATAAATCGCCAGAATGTCGCCTTGGCGATCGGTGACCGCGATCACCATCGCATCCGAATTCACGCTCGATGCCGCTGCTTCCACGACGGCGGACACGTCGGCCGGCGTGAGCGTCACTGGATCAGGCAGGGGGTGCGGATGGCGGCGAAACGGAGGACGAGGTTGTTGCCCAAGCGACACCGAAACCGTCAAAGCAAACAGGAAAATCGTCCGCGCGGGCAGCATCTCTCGCTATTCAATCAACGCGTTGACGCTTTTCATGGCGGCGGCGAATTTGAATCCGTTGTACAAGGAGGGATCGTCCAGCTGGCGAAACAATCCGTTAATCGCCGCGCGAATCTGCGCGTCGCTGGCCAGCTTCCCGTTCTTGGTGTAGGCGATGAACAGGGAATCGAGCGCCATGGTCGCTTGCTCGGCCGCGCGCTCGCCCTGCTCGGCGATTCCGTCTCCGTCCCCTGCGACGCTCTTCAGCAATCGCAGCGTCTGCGGCTGATCGAACTTCATCGCATTCAAACGCACCGCCACCCGGCCCGCCAGTTCGGCCGTGCTCGCTGCTTGCGAAGCCACTTGCGCCCGGTTCGAATTGAGCGCGGTGACGCCCGCGTATACCTGGTCGATCCCCGCTTTCAAGTCGCGCGTCACCCCCGGATCGGCGTCTTGCATCACATGGTTCAGCACCACAAAGCGCGAAAGATTGAATGGCGCATTGCCCGGGCGCCGGCCGGCGTAGCCTCGATCCTGACGCCAACTGTCCTTCGCCGCGGTCAGGTTGTGATGGCAGGCAAAGCAGTCCAGTTCTGCGTACTCCGGCCAGATGCCGCTCTGCGATTCGCGCGCCACGCGCTTCAATTGCTCGCGCAGTTGCACGGCCTGCCCCACTCCCATGGCGCGAACGGCGAACCAGGGATCCGTGTCCACCTCTTTCCAGTGCGAAGGCATCACGGACAGGAACGAGTCCAGCTCGAAGTACAGATCGGGATGGCCAGCGGCGATCAGTTCATGATCGACCGTTTTCTCGGGCGTGCCGAGATGGCAGGTGAGGCATTTCTCGCTGCGCTTCACCAAATCGCGCGTATCGTAAAGCCCAAGCTCCAGCGACTTTTCGTACTTCCACCCGCGAGTGGTGTGCGGGCCAAGCCACGCCGACGCCGGGCCGTGGCAGTTTTCGCAGCCGACGCCATCTGTGAGATCGAACGTGCGTGCGCGCTGGTCAGCCGGAACATCCAGCGCGTGACAAGCCAGGCACCGCGCCGCCGTGTCGGGGCTCGGCAATCCCATGATCTTGGCGATGCGCGTTCCCACCGGATTGGTCAGATTCACAAACGCGTGCGCATGCTTGTCACGCACCACCCAGGTGCTGTATTCGTTCTGCAGCACCGTAGTTTGGTCCCGCGCTTGAACGCCGCCGTGGCAACTGGGCGAACTGCACGAACCGGGTCCGGTGTACTTCGACGGCTCGGTGCTCTCGGCGGCCGCCAGGAATCGGCCCACAACGAGCACACCTAGAAGCAGTCTGATGCCTGGTGCCTGTTTCATTGATCGCGGTACGTAGATAGGTTATCAGATGGTGTAACGGTATAATGTACCAACATTGATTTTTGACGACCTCAGAGCGATCCAATCGCAGTACGGCTACCTGCCGTCCGAACAACTCAAGGAGCTCTCGCACCGCACGCAAACTCCGCTCTATCGCATCCACGGTGTCGCCGACTTTTATCCGCACTTTCATCTCAGCCGGCCGCCCAAGGTCAGGATGAGCGTGTGTTCCGATATGTCGTGCCATCTGCGCGGCTCCCTCGATCTGAAGGCATCGTTGCAGCAGCGATTCCACGGCATGAGCGAGAAGGATGTCGCGGTGGGCGACGTGTCCTGCCTCGGGCAATGCGATGGCGCGCCGGCAGTCTCGGTGAACGATCGCATCTATCGCAACGTCACCACCGCGCAGGCCGAGGCGTTGGTGTTCACAGCCCTCGGTGGCAACGAGCTTCCCGAGATGCCGGCCGAGGAGAAGGCGCTGCACCTCGGATCCGATCCCTACGCGGATGGCCAGCCCTATGGCGCTCTGCGGCGATTGGTCGCCACGCGCGATTGGGACGGAGTAATCGCGCAGTTGAAGGCCAGCGGGCTCGCCGGATTGGGTGGTGCGGGATTTCCTACCGGCGTGAAATGGGAAGCGGTGCGCAAAGAGCGCGGTCCCGAAAAGTACGTCGTGTGTAACGCCGACGAGAGCGAGCCCGGCACCATCAAAGACCGCTTCATTATGCGCAACCTGCCGAACCTGGTAATCGAGGGCATGATCATCGCGGGCCTGGTCACCGGCGCGCAAAAGGGCATCCTTTATATACGGCACGAATATCAGGCGCAGGAGAAGATCCTGCACGAAGAGATTGAGCGGTGCTATCAGGAAGGCATGCTGGGCTCGAGCGTGCTCGGCTCCGGCCTCACCTTCGAGTTGGAATTGTTCGTCAGCCCCGGCGGATACATTTGCGGCGAGGAGAGCGCGCTCATCGAGGCCATCGAAGGCAAACGCGCCGAGCCGCGCAACAAACCACCGTTTCCCGTGACGCAAGGCGTTTTTGGCAAGCCAACAGCATTGAATAATGTTGAGACGTTCGCCCACGTGCCGCAGATCCTGGTGCGCGGCGTCGACTGGTACAAGGCGCAAGGAACTGGCGGAGCCGCCGGTCTCAAATTCGTCGGCATCAGCGGCGACGTGCGGAAGCCCGGCGTATTCGAAATTCCGATGGGCCTGCCGATGTCGGAAGTGATCTTCAACCTGGCGGGCGGGATCGTCGACGGAAAAAAGCTCAAGGCTTTCGCGCCGTCTGGCCCATCATCTGGATATTTGCCCGCGTCGAAGGTGGATGTGCGGTTGGATTTCAAATCGCTCGCAGCGATCGGGTCCATGCTCGGGTCGGGCGCTATCGTGGTATGCGCCGAGGGCCGATGTATGCTCGATATGGCCCTGAATGCGGTGAAATTCTTCCGTAATGAATCTTGCGGAAAGTGTGTGCCGTGCCGCATGGGCTCGCAAAAGATGGTGGATATCCTGACCGGCTGGACGCACGGCAAGGGATCGGCCGCGGACATGGCGCTCATCGACGACCTCACCGAGGCGCTCAAGCTCACCTCCATCTGCGGACTCGGACAATTCGCTCATTCGCCCCTCAGCTCGGTGCTGCTGCATTTTCGCGACGAGATTGAAGCGCACGTTTACGCCCACCGGTGTCCCGAAGGAGTCTGCCCAATGCGTGAGGTCCATGTATGACCGAGGCTTACGCTTGAGCGACATCCAACTCACCATCGACGGACTACAGGTTTCAGTCCCCGAAGGCACCACGGTGTTCGACGCCGCGCGCTCCAACGGCATTCCGATTCCCACGCTGTGCCATCAGCAAAACGAAACGCCGGTGGGCGTGTGCCGCGTCTGCGTGGTGGATGTGGGCGGGCGCGTGCTGGCGGCTTCCTGCGTGCGGCCCGCCGAAAACAAGATGGTAGTTTCCACGAATTCCGAAAAAGTGACGCGCGCGCGCCGGACGCTCGTGGAAATGTTGATGGCCGATCATCCCAGCCCCTGCGCCCGGCAGCGCCAATCGAACGATTGCGAATTGGAAACGCTGGCGCGACTGGAAGGCATCACTGAGCCGCGCTTTCCGCGCAGGATCTCACCGCGGGGGCAAGACAATTCATCGCTCGTGATCGCGGTAGACCACGAAGCGTGCATTCTCTGCGATCGCTGCATTCGCGGCTGCGACGAAATTCGCCATAACGATGTGCTGGGAAGGCGCGGCAAGGGCTTCATGGCCGGCATTGCGTTCGACACCAATCTGCCGATGGGCAACTCCTCGTGCGTATCATGCGGCGAGTGCATGGTGTCGTGTCCCACCGGCGCTCTCACCAACAAGAGCGTGGTGAAGACGGTGCTCCCGGGCGATCCGGTGGACGTCGACGAACTCCAGCAACTTGCCTACTTCCAGAAAGTCTCGGGAACGTTCCTCGAACTGAACAAGAACGCCGTGGTCCGCCGCCACTATCGCAAAGGCGACATCGTTTGCCGCGAAGGCGAGTACGGCTCCACGGCCTTTTACATCCTCGAAGGACAGGCCGAAGTGTTTCTCTCCACTCCCATGGCGCACGTCGCGAGTGACAGCGGTAGCGGCGGTTTCCTGGGCCGGCTCACCAGCCGCCTGTTGGGACGCCATCAGGAAAACCGCACCGAGGAAGGCCGTCGCGAGTCCATCCCGATCGATGCGCCGGTGGATCTTCCCTACGATCATCCGGTGGCGACGCTCGGCCCGGGCGACCTGTTCGGCGAGATGACCTGCATCAGCTTGTATCCGCGCTCAGCCACCGTGCGCGCAGCTACGGATTGCGTGATGTTCGAGATGTTGCGCAACGTGCTCGACATTATCCAGCGCAACAAGACGCTCAAGGCTCAACTCGATGCAAAGTACCGGCAGCGCGCGCTCGACGATCATCTGCGCAGCGTGCCGATGTTCGCGTCGCTGAGCCCGGAATTTATCGACGTTCTGCGCAACAAAGTGGAACTGGTGCGCTACACCAAGGGCGATGTCATTTGCAGCCAGGGCGATGTCGCCGACAGCTTCTATCTGGTCCGTCTCGGCTTCGTAAAAGTGTCCGAACCGCATCCAGGTGGCGATCTCGTGCTCGCGTATCTGGGCCGTGGTGGTTATTTCGGCGAGATTGGGCTGCTTGGCGGCGGCTTTCGCACCGCGACTTGCACGGCGCTCGATCACGTCGAATTGGTGCGCATCCACGCAGAAGAGTTTTATGAAATGGTGCGGCAGTTCCCCGCCGTTCGCGATAACTTGCAAGCTTTGGTCCGCGAGCGCCAGGAACAGAACCGGCAACGGCTGGCCACCGCTACCAGCACGCCGCTCGATTCATTCCTCACCCAGGGCCTGATGGAAGCGCAGAGCCTGCTGGTGATGGACCTCGAACGCTGCACGCGCTGCGATGCCTGCGTCCGCGCTTGCGCCGATGCGCACGACGGCGTCACCCGGCTGATTCGCGAAGGCCAGCGCTTCGACAAGTACCTGGTAGCAACATCGTGCCGCCATTGCCGCGATCCGTTGTGCATGGTGGGTTGCCCGGTGGGTTCCATCCGGCGCCGCAATTCGCTCGAAGTGATCATCGAGAACTGGTGCATCGGGTGCGGCCTCTGCGCGAAGAACTGCCCGTACGGCAATATCAACATGCATCCGTTCACCGTGATGGAAAACGATCCGACGAACCTGGGGCGCCAGATGGCCGTCGTAAAGCAAAAGGCGACTTCGTGCGATTTGTGCACCGACCTCGCCGAGCCGAGTTGCGTGTACGCCTGTCCCCACGACGCGGCGCATCGCGTGGAGCCGAACGAATTTTTCCGCTGGGTGGGTACGCCGCTCGCAACTGAGCAACGGAGAAACTGACGAGGCCCAATGCGGATTGACCGGACACACCGCCCTTGGGTGATCGCGACCGTCGCGCTTGCGATCGTCAGCACCGCCGCGTACATTCTCTACGCGGTCGAAACGCCCGGCGGCCCGCGTGGCGGAAGCGCGATGGGGCTCACGTTCGGCATCGTCGGCTACGCGTTGATGTTGTACGCAGGTTTGCTCGGAGCCCGCAAGCAAGTCCCCACGTGGCGCATAGGTCGGGCGCAAACCTGGATGCGCGGACACTTGTGGCTCGGTCTGCTGAGCCTGCTATTGATCCTGTTTCATGCCGGATTCGCTTTTCGCGGACCGCTGACGCTGGTGATGATGCTGCTTTTCTTTATCGTGATCGGCAGTGGAATCCTCGGCGCCGCCATCCAGCACTATGTGCCGGGCTTCATGACTTCGCGCGTGCCGCTCGAGACCATCTACGAAGAAATCCCGCACGTGCGCGCGCAACTCCGCGAGGAGGCCGATCAGCTTGCTACCTCGATTTGTGGACCGCTGGAGGGCGAAGCAGAGCAGAGCGCCGAACAATCCCAATCCGTTTTGGTCGAGATCGAACACGACGATCGCGAACGGTTCCGCGAGGTCTACCTGCACAAAGTCCGGCCTTATCTGGCCGCCCCCGAAACTCCGGGCGCAGAATTCGCCGATCCTCTCCGCTCCGGCGAAACCTTCCAGGCCCTGCGCCGGCTGCTCGCGCCGCCAGTCCATAGCGTGCTCGATGATCTCGAAAACATCTGCGAAGAAGAGCAGCAATTGACCCGGCAGATTCGCATTTATCGCTGGCTGCACGCCTGGCTGCTGGTACACGTTCCTCTCTCGATTGCCCTGCTGGTGTTGGGAGCGATTCATGCGGTGGTGGCCCTGAGATACTAACCGATGGCCGGACGCATTCGCACCACCAAAAAGCTAGCGCAGCGCATCAATTTGGATTACTTCAAAACGCTGCGCGGCATTCCGCGCTGGCGCCGGATTCTCTCAGGCGTCTTCGTGATCGTGGGCCTGGGGTGGCTCGGCTGGTATGCACTGGCGGGAAGTCCGAAACCGTACAACGCCGGGCCGCTGTCACACGCACACGCCTTGCTCGGGAACAAATGCGCGGCCTGCCATGTCTCCGAGGCGAGCTTTCAAAAAAGTGCGAACGATCAGGCTTGCCTCGCCTGCCACGATGGGCCGATCCATCACGCCGATCAGACGTTCACGCCATCCTGCGCCAGTTGCCACGTGGAGCATCAAGGCACCTTGCGGCTGGCGAACACCACCGATCGCGCTTGCACGCAATGCCACGCCGATTTGACCACGACGCATGGGCCATCGAAATTCGCGGCGAACATTCGCGGATTCGATAGCAGCCATCCGGAATTCGCGGTGCTGCGCGCCGGCTCTTCGGACCCGGGCACCATCAAATTCAATCATCAGGTGCACTTGAAAGTTGATCTGCGCGGACCCAGCGGCCCGGTGCAATTGAAATGCTCAGATTGCCATCAGCCGTCCGATGCGTCGGATCGCTCGTACATGGCTCCGATCAATTACGAGAAACATTGCGGATCCTGCCACACGCTGCAGTTCGACCGGCGGTTCAGCGAGTCCGCGCCGCACAAAGAGCCGAAGGTGGTTTACGACTTCGTTTCCGCGAAGCTGACCGGGTACATCGCGGCGCACCCCGCCGAGATCCCGTTGGTCGATGAGCCCGACAAGCGATTGCCGACCCGCACGCCGCAACCGTCCGCTCGCAACGCGGCCGAGTGGGTCCAGCAGCGTTTGGCGGACGCGCAGCTGCTGCTGTGGCGCAAATCCTGCAAGGAATGCCATAGCCTCAGCTATCCGAACGGGACCCAGTTGAACATCCCTAGTGCCCTACCCGTCATGGCCAAATCCGCGATCACCGCGCGCTGGCTGCTGCATGCCGAGTTCGATCACCAAGCGCATCAAATGGTGCAATGCGCGTCCTGTCACACCAAGGCGAGCGAGAGTCGGGAGACGTCCGATGTCCTGATCCCTGGCGTAGCCACTTGCCGGCAATGCCATCGCGCCGGCGGCGACGCCGCGGAAGCGCGTTGCTTCGAATGTCATACTTATCACGACTGGAGCAAGGAAAAGCCGGTCGCCGGTAAGTTCACGATCAACCAGCTACAGTAGTTCAGTAGACGGTAGACGCGATGAAATTTTCCGCGATCCTTTCCGCTTTGACGCTTCTGGCGGCCACCATGCGCGCGCAGGCGCCGGCCGTCAAACCTGGCAGCGTCGAGGGCGTCGTCATCAATTCCGCGACGGGCGAGCCGGTGAAGAAGGCGACGGTCACACTGCAGGGCGCGGTGCGGCCAGGCCTGTCGGAACCCACCAGATCAACCTCCACCACGGACGCAGGCGGCCATTTTCATTTCGACAACGTCGAGTCTGGGCTCTACAGTATCAATGCGGATCGGGATGGCTTCATGACGCTACGGTCCCGAATGGCGACGATCGACACGATCACGGTTGCCGAAGAACAGCACGTGCAGGATGTCGCGCTCAAACTCACGCCGCTGGGTGTAGTGAGCGGGCACGTTCTGGATGAGGACGGAGATCCCATTCCGCGAGCGCAAATCGCCGTCTTGCGATACTCCTACAGCGGGCGGGAAAAGCAGCTTACGGGTGTGAGATCCGCCCAGTCGAACGACCTGGGAGAATTTGAAGTCCTCAATCTGGCGCCGGGTCGCTATTACTTCCGGACGATGCCGCCGCCCCTGCGAAACATTCCGCCGCGCACGCGCTGGACCCATCGCGAGGAAACCTATCCGCTTGTCTTCTACCCAAACGCTAGCGAGGCTGCTCAGGCTACCGCGACTACGGTTGCACCGGGCGCGCAAATAACCAACATCGATTTCCGCCTCCGCAAAGTGCCCGCCTATCACATTCGCGGAAGGGTGAGCGACACAACTACCCGGCAGCCTCAGGAAGAAGGCGAAGTAACGGTTAGCATTCCGGGAAACTTGGGTACGATCGTCTCGGAGTCGCGCCTGCAACCCGATGGGACCTTCGATTTGCGAGGCGTGGTAAACGGCTCTTACGAGGTAACGTCCAACAGATATACAGCCGGCAAAGTCCCTTCACTCTCGCAGCAAGAGGTGCGCGTCTCGGACGCGGATGTGAATGGACTGGTTCTCGCGCCAAAGCCGTTTGTGGACGTCTCCGGAACCGTTACCGTGGAAGGTCAGCAGCCCGACAAATTGGATTTGCAGATCATGCTTGGCGCCAGGCTCGCCGCGGGCCCGAGCAGGGGCACTCCAGGGCCGGATGGCAGGTTCATGATCACGGGCGTATCTCCGCACGTTGGGTCGGTTCAATTCGAAAATATTCCTCCCGGCAAATACGTGAAATCGATTCGCTTCGGCGATCGTGAAATCAAGAATGCGGAGATCGACCTGAGTGGCGGATCTAGCGGCGCCCTGAATATCATTCTCGGCGCAGATTGCGGCCAGGTGGATGGCAACGTTCAGACCGCGAGTGGTCAGCCGGCGGCGGTCACGCCAATCACACTCGCACCGGCGGAGGAGTTCGAGGGCCGCTGGGACCTGCTGAAACAGACGGTCACCGATGAATCCGGCAATTTCCGAATTAAGGACGTGGCACCCGGCGAGTACAAGGTTTTCGCGTGGGAGGGTGACCCCGACGATCGCACGCAATCGGCCGAATTCCGCAAGCCGTTCGAAAGCAGAAGTGCATCGGTTACCATTGGGCCGAAGGACAAGGCTTCGGTTCAACTGAGCGTCATCACCGCGGACGACGTGGAAAAGGAGATCAACAAGCTACCATGATCCCGATCCTCATCACCGCCGCGTTCCTTAGGAAGCCGCGCAAAACGGAGTGCGGCGCAAAACGATTCCTTGCATGTCTGGCGGTGTGCGCCGCACCCTTTGCGCTCCTCGCCCAACAAGTTTCTGCGCCCGTCGTGGTCAAAGCCCATGTAGAGGGACGCGTGATCAATTCTTTGAATGGTGAGGCCCTGCCGAAGGCCACCGTAATATTGCGCACCCACGACGCGGAGCACGGACAGAGTTACGCCGACGACACCGATAGCAACGGCCATTTTTCCATCGATGATGTCGAACCTGGCGAGTATGCGGCTGTCGCCCAGCGCCCGGGATTCACTTTTCAGTCGGCCGGCGCGACGGGCGCTCCCCCACCCGACATCAAAATGGAAAAGGGCCAGCAGATCAAAAACCTCATCATTCGGCTCACGCCGCTCGCAGTGATTGCAGGGCGCGTTCTGGATGCCGATGGAGATCCCGTGCGTGGAGCGACGGTGAATGCGCTGAGTTACGTGTATTCGGCCGGCAAAAAACAAATGAGAAACGTCGAACAGGTTCAATCCGGCGACAAAGGCGACTTCCGTTTGTTTGGACTTCGCGCCGGGACTTTTTTCTTGAAAGTCACTCGTTTTCAAAAAGGCCCTGGGGCTGGGGGCCCACCGCATGCCGTCTCGACCTATTATCCCGGGACGGTCGATGAGAGCCACGCCGCGCCTGTCGAGCTACGACCCGGCGCTCAATTGCAGGGTTTCGATATTCGGCTGCAATCGGCTGGTGGCCTCTATTCGGTGCGCTTCAACTTCGCCGAAGAGACCCCAGCCGGCGGATTGAGTGCTTTTCTGCTCGGTGAACATGGAGACCAGCATCGATGGGCGAGCTTGTCCGGAACCGGCCTTGTCTTTGCTGGAGTTTCTCCCGGTTCCTACAACGTTGTGGTTACCGTGTCCAATGCAGATAAACAGAGCTACGCCATTCAGCACGTTGAGGTCGTGAATGCGGACGTCGACGGAGGAACGCTCACTCTTCTTCCGCCGATTGAGGTTACAGGTTCGGTGCGCGTGGAAGGCGGCGGCTTTCGCGATCTGGAGAAACTGCGGATCAATCTGCGAACGCCTCATCCGTTTGGACCGTTCGGCGGCGTCAGTGCCGAAGTCAAGGCGGATGGCTCTTTTCTGTTGAAAAATGCGATTCCTGTTGTATACGAACTCGCGCTCAATTTCGTACCCGGTGTGTATCTGAAGGCACTGCGCATTGGAGACAAGCAACTGACCGATCGGCATATCGACCTGGCGTCGAAATCGGAGCCGTTAACGGTGGTGCTCGGCGCCGATGTCGGGGACGTGGAAGGCTCGGTGCAAAATGCCAAGGGCGAGCCCGTGCTGCGCGCCCGCGTGAACGTCATCGCTTATGGCGATCACGCCGGCCGAATCGATCTTAGTCGACTTGGCTTCACCGACAGCAAAGGCGAGTTCAAGATCAAAAACGTCGCGCCGGGTGACTACAAGGTCTTCGCATGGGAAGACGTGCCCATTGGAGCGCCGCAAAATCCGGAATTTCGGAAGCCGTTCGAGAAACAGGCGGCGTCCATCCGAATGCAACCGAACGGGCACGAGAAAGTATCGCTGACCGCTATCCTTGCCAAGGCCACAAGCGGCGCCGATCAATAGACCATCACTCCAGTCGAATCGTACGCAAATGTGGCACGCTTTCCGGCATTCTACTTGTTTGAGTCACCGATTTTTAAGACAATAATCAGTATGCGTAAATCTTTGGCATGGCGTGCCTTGCTCGTCAGTCTGTGTTTCCTCCTATATTGGCCCTGTGCCGAGGCAGCTACATTTCGATTTGTGAAGTCTCAGAGCGGACCTTCAGGCAAGATTGTTGACAATCGATTTCAGTTCGATGAAATACGAAACAGATTCGTATATCCGCAAGATAGATTCCTAACGGTTTATTTCGAATGGGAGGGGCCACCAGGCGATCACGTGCTAACGGCATATTGGAAGGATCCAAAAGGCGCAGTAGCCTCAATTTCGCCGGACATCAAGATGGAGACGAAGACTCCAGAACTACACGCATATTGGATTTTTGAGGTTGCGCCGAGTTTTGCGACCGGCATCTGGACGGCAGAGATCCGAATCGATGGAGAGCCATCTGGAACCCACAATTTCGAACTCGTCCTGCCCGCTGCCCCTCCCAAGACTGAGATTGCCTCCCTTCAACCGCCGAAGCTTCCGACGCTGGATGAACTGTACGCGTCCGCTGGCCGCTCTCTGGTTTGGGTTCATAAGTTGGACGAAGGAGGCCACCAAACCGACACCGCGCTCGGTTTTGTCATTGGAACGGATCGGATAGCAACCGCGTTTCAGGCGATTGATGCCGCCACGCGCCTCGAAGTAATGTTCGGCGATGGTCGCAAAGTGACGGTAGATCAAGTTTGGGCCTGCGACCGGCTGCAAGATTGGGCAATCCTCAAGGCCGAGACTTCGAATGTTCCGCTCTTGCGACGCGCGAATAACACGACAATTCCCGTAGGGGAACGCTATATCGTGTTCAACGTCGAAAATGAAATGACGCGTGTTATCGGCGGCGTTGACATCACTGGCAAGCGCAATATGAGCGACTTTGGCGATCGCATTCAGCTTGCGCCCGCTCCCTCACGGGAAGCGGTGGGTGGCCCGCTCGTGAACCCAATGGGAGACGTCGTGGGCGTAGTGGGCGGCAGCGTCACGCCGGGCTCTAGGTTCAGCCAATACGCAATGTCCGTCAGTAAAGCTCTCTGGTCGAGAATCAATGACGATGTCGCCGCTACGCCGATCGCATTGCTGCCTGCCACCGATCAGGCCACACCCGTAACGCTCAGCGATTTACTGGCCCATGGCGTCTTGACCCAGCCTTTAACACCCACGCAATCTCTTGTGTATGGCGGATCGGCGCGCAGCGTTTCTAAAACCGCCAACGACTCAAGCACTAGCGACACGAGCGAATTCTCGCATCGCGACCGAGTCGCTTGGATCTACACGCTCTGGCAAAAAAAGGACAAAAACGGAAAGGGTATGACCTCGGCTAAGGTGTACGACTATCGTAATCGCCTGATCGTCGATGTAGCGCCGAAGAAGATCTCATTGTCCGAGGAAGCGCCGATGCGTGTTGCATTCGACTTCGCCATCGACAAGTTCCCTGCGGGCGTCTATCGCGTCGATGTCCTGTGGAACGACCAGCCCGCTTGGCGAACGTTCTTCCGAGTCACCGAATGACTACTTGGGCGGTCCCGGAGGATCGTTCGTCACAGTGAAGAGCTGCCCGTTCTTCAAATACAACCGCTGGGCTTCTTCATGATTGAACGGCCGTGAGCCACGCCGGTTGAAGACCGCCAGTTGATTGCCGTCTTCATCCACCGCGCGATCGCGATCGATGCCTTTCGATACCGCCAACGCCGGGCCTTTGGTGCGATAAGTTGCGATCAACTTCGGCGTCGGCTTCGGGCTGAACCCGAGATAGTTGGGAGTATCATTAGGTGCGAACAACTGCACGATGCGCATGCCATTTTTTCCGTCGGCGATGTAAGCAAAGGCGCTCGCGGCGGTCATGCCGAGCTTTACATCGCGAGTGTCGTTGATCGCGCCCTGCGAGGTGAAAACTTGTTCTATGCGCGGATGCTCGGGCCGTTCCACATCCACAATCACCAAGCCGTGCTTGCCGCCGGCGACGTAAGCATACGTCCGCGCGATGTAGATGTTGCGGGCATCTTCGAGCGGGACCGTGGCGCCGGAAACGACGCGCGGGTGCGCGAGCGAGGTGACATCCAGAACCTTCAATCCTTTGCGATCCACGACAAAAGCGTAGCGGAACTGGATGGCGACGCCTTGAGGGTCGACAAGATCGGGCGCGCCGATTTCCGCCTCCACTTTGGGCTCGAGCGGATTGGAGATATTGACTACCACCAGGCCGCGATCGCACAAGATGTACGCGTAGGTTCCGGCGATCGTGATCCGGCGCGCACCGTTCAAAAGACCATTGGGGTTAAATGTCGCAGCCCTTTTCAAAAAATTGTTCGCGGGATTTCCATCCAGCAGCGTAAGAACACCGGGTGCATTGCTTTTCAAATTCGGATCGCCAATCACGATGAGCCCTTCTTCCGCGTCGGTAACGTAGAGGAACCCGTACATCAGCGCGATGGCCTGCTCTTCGTTGGCGGGAATGCGCGTGCGAAGCGGATCGACCGCCAGCGTCGATGGCGACCCGACGGCCGTCGCGTTCTTGGTCTTCACATAGAAGCGCTGGCCCAGAGGAGAAACCGGCGCGGTGACCATTTTCTCCGAAAAATCCTTGTTGTCGATGTTCGCGACATCGTAAACGCGGAAGCCGTCTTTGCCCAGAGCCGCGTAAAGGTACTCGCCGCGCAATTGAACATCCAGGACATTTCCCGCGTGGTGATCGGCCTCGTGCAATTCGCCGTGATGCTGCCCCACTTCTTCGAAATCTTTCGAGTAAACCAGCTTTTGCAAATCGCTTCCAAAGACGGCGGGCGGATCGTCATGCTCGGCGACGGTCACAGCGTCGAATCCCTTCGACCCCTCGGCGACGTAAACATAGCGGCCCATGAAATTCACAAGATTTGTGCCCTGCATCAGAAGCTGCGCCATCCAGGCGTTGTTGTCGCCTTCGCGCGAGACATGGCAATCGGTACACATTTTGGTTTCCGTGGCGCGAACGGTGTGGGGATAGTAAGGGCTGAAGCCGAAGCCGCTAAAGCCCTCCGCGGAGATCGTCTGCTGCATGTAGTAGATCCAATCGCGATTGGCGTTCTGCGAACTGACCACCACGGCGCAGGTGGAGCGAGTCGGCGCGATGCGATGCTTCGTCACCGTGCCGTCAACTCCCAGCATGTAGATGTCGTCGCGCAGCACCTCAAAGTTATAAGCGGTGTAGTTGCGCGTGGTCAGCCCTTCATTGTGCAGC
>Ga0209415_10002557_pt1 | contig 34106 bp, 34 predicted proteins | sample PeaSoiSIISIP2007_FD_187696 | JGI IMG/M metagenome (GOLD analysis project Ga0209415, IMG submission 187696) | Peat soil microbial communities from Weissenstadt, Germany - SII-SIP-2007 (SPAdes) (version 2) | ecosystem: Environmental > Terrestrial > Soil > Wetlands > Peat | place: Germany... | reverse complement strand
AGACCCCAATGGGTTACCAGGCACCGTCGAATCAAGGCGGTACCTAACGCGGCGCGGAGCCGGGGCAACCCGACCCTTATAGCGTGTGGTGCTAAAGCTCGACGTTGAGGGAGTGCGGGACCAGAGGTCCCTGCCGTTCGTCAACCGTCGGATGCGAGGAGCAACCGGCGGTTTTTTGTTGTGCGCACACGCGCCGAGAGGGGGTGATGATCCAACCGTGGACGGCAGCAGTAGCAGCAATAATCCTCCGCCGCTTTGGCGGCGTCGAGCACGATGCGCCCGCTTTCCGCGGCGCAAAAGCAGCACTCGTTTTTGAAAGGACTGAGCGCAATGACGCTCCTCGAGACCGCACGCCACGTTCGGCCGCGCCGCACCAGCCTGCTTCGCTTTCTGGCCATCATCGGGCCGGGCATCATCGTGATGACCGGCGACAACGACGTCGGGGCCTTTGCACTCTACACCTCGGCCGGCGCGCTCTACGGCTTCAACCTGCTGTGGGTCATGCTGCCGCTGCTGCCGATCACGTATTTCGCCCAAGAGATGGTCGTGCGGCTCGGCTGCGCCACCGGCATGGGCCATGCGGCAATGATTTTCAAACGCTTCGGTTCGTTTTGGGGTTGGTTTTCGCTCGGCGATCTGATGATCGTGAATTTCGCAACCATCGTGACCGAATTCATCGGCATCTCGGCGGGCCTGGGGTTCTTCGGCGTCGCGCCGTGGATCAGCGTGCTGCTGACGATCGCCTTTCTCTTCGCGATGGTCTCGACCGGCGCGTACAAACGCTGGGAGAATTTCGCGCTCGCGCTCGTGCCGCTGAATTTTTTGGTGCTGCCCGCGATGTTCGCGCTCAAGCCCAACTATGCCGAAGCGGCCTCGCACTACTTCCGCGTGATGCTGCCCGGCGGGCTCAACCCGGACATCGTTTTCCTCATCATCGGCCTCGTCGGCACGACGATCGCGCCGTGGCAGATCTTCTTTCAACAAAGTGCGATCGCCGATAAGAAACTGCGGATTCGCGACATCCCGATGGCGCGGCTCGACCTTTTCTTCGGAAATCTGGTCGTGCAACTCGGCGCGTTCGCACTGATCGTGCTCGCGGCGGTCCTCTACTTCGGCACGCGCACGCAGTTGACCGAGCCGGTCCAGATTGCCAACGACCTCATCCACCGCGCCGGATATTCCTACGGCGCGTTGTACGCGGTCGCATTGATCAATGCCGGCCTGATCGGCGGCGTCGCGAACTCGCTGGCGAACGCCTGGGCCCTCGGCGAGGTCGCCAACGTTCCATCGAGCCTCAACCGCACGTTCCGCGAAGCACCGCTCTTCTACGTCACGTACGCCTGTTGTCTGGCCGGAGCCGGCGCGATCGTGCTGATCCCGCACGCGCCGCTCGAGTTGATCACGACCAGCGTGCAGGCCTTGGCCGCGATCATCCTGCCGGTCACGATCGTCTTCCTAAATTTGCTCCTCAACGACCGCGCGCTGCTGGGCCCCGTGCTCGTGAACAGACCCTGGCAGAATATCGTCAACTGGTCCATGATCGCGCTGCTCTTTGGCCTCTCGGCCATTCTCGCCGCGCAAACGATCGCACCGAACCTCTTTCCGAAGACGGGAGCCTAGCCATGCGTACCCAAGACATCCAGGTTCGCACCGAGGCCGAGCTCTACGCGCTCGATCCCGACTACGTCACGCAGCCGGAAGGCCGAATCCCGATGACGCGCGCGGTCTTCTGGTCGCTCGTAGCGCTGCGCGTATACCTCATCGCCCTGATCGGGCTGGTCGCCTACCGCTTCACCGAATACGCGCACCTCGTCAAATGATCGTCGCGAATATCGAGGACTACGCGCTGCGGATCATCGTCGCGCTCGTCCTCGGGTCGCTGATCGGCGCCGAGCGCCAATTCCATCAACGGCTCGCAGGCATGCGCACGAACGCCCTCGTTTGCGTCGGCGCCGCGCTGTTCGTATCGAACTCGGCGCTCGACCCGCGCGGCGACCCGATGCGCATCGCGGCGCAAGTCGTCTCGGGGATCGGCTTTCTCGCCGGCGCGGTCATCTTCCGCGAAGGCTTCACCGTCCAGGGTCTCAACACGGCCGCGACCCTATGGGCGACCGCGGCGGTCGGTTCGCTCGCCGGAGCCGGGTATTTCATCGAAGCCGCAGTCGGAACCGCGGTCATCTTGTTCGTGCACGTCGTATTGCGACCGCACATCGGTGCGATCAACGCGCGCACCGACTCGGGCGCCGAGGTCTTGACGACATTCGAGTTCCACGCCGTCTGCCGTCAGGACATCGAAGAACGGGTGCGCACCGCATTGATCGCCGCGGTGCGGCAAGCGAAGATCTCGCTGCTCGCGGTCTACAGCGACGACGTGGTGCAAACGTCGCTGGTTGAGGTCGTCGCCGACGTCGCGATCGGCGGGCCGGCCGACGCGCAGCTCGAGAGTGTCGTCACGAAGTTGGGCATCGAGCCCGGGGTCACATCGGTCAGTTGGAAGCAAGTACCGCCGACCGCCGCCGAGCGCGAGATGCTCCCGGAAACGTAAGCGGCGCCCCCTTATGTCACCCCGAGCCTGTCGAGAGCCTGCCCTGAGCCTGTCGAAGGGGGCAGCCACCAAGCACCGCGATTACGGCGGTCCCTCGACAAGCTCGGGATGACATGGGGGACGTCAATCGGCGGAAAGTTAGGTGCGCTTTAGAAGACCTTCGGTGTGAGGTTCGGGGCGTCGCCGCGGACGATCTCCATGCCGAGCACCATCAACGGCACCCCGCGCTCGGCTTCGGCGGCTTTGACCGATCGCACCGCGTCGAACGAATCGCCGGCCAGCAGCAGAAAGCGTGGCTGTTCGCCCTGATCGCGCGCGTCGGTGATCAACGGCCGCACGTCGTCGAGCAAGGCCGCAATGGAAACGGGCATCTTACGCCGGAACTGCCAGCTTCGCGATGAGCTGTTTGTTCGAGTAGGCGGAGAACACGCGCACGAGTTCGGGCGCGAAGGGTGAGGCGCCGACTTGCGTGCGGCGGACGTGGCTCTCGAAGCCGTCGCTGAAGTGGGCCTTGTTCTTCTCGACCGGGATCGTCAGCGCGGCGTTCTCCGCGGGATCCCGAATGACGCCCATCGGATCCTCGCCGCGTGCGACCTTCGCCATTTCGCGCTGCAGAATCTTACGGAAGAGGATCACGCCTTGGTCGGTCGTGCCCAGCTTCTCGAGGTGGCGCTGCGCGATCGGGCCCTGCGTTATCCACGCCATGATGTCTTGCGCATCGACGACGTTCAAGCGAAATTCGCCGTGCTCGTCGCGATACGGAAAGTCGTAGAGCGGGACGCGCTCGAGCAGCGCACGCGGCACCTCGACATCCCGCGGCGGTTCGTACGCCATGTACCAGTAATGCATCGAGTGCTCGTCGTCCATCGGCACGCGCATCTGGTAGCTGTTCACCTTCCACAACGCCCCGCCGCCGCTGCCGACCGCGAGGATGTTGGGGAAGAGCACCGGATGCCCGACCTTCCAGTCGTCCGAATCCTCGGACGCACCCGCGAGCAGGCGGCGCTTGTAAATGCCGTAGCGAAACTCGTCGAACGCGATCTTGAGGTGCTTGCGCGAGATCTGATACTTCAGACCGCGGCCTTCTTTCTCTTCAACGAACTCTTGCAGCTGGCCGTGCAGCCACTCGGTGTGCACCGGATCGAGCGAGTTCTCCATGATCTGCAGCCAATTGCACGGCACTTCGGCGCGGCCGATGTGGCGGATCGCGCCCTCGCTGACGAAGCCGTCCCAGCGCGGCAAGAGCGGCGCCGGCTGCGGGCCGAGATAGGCGAACACCATGCCGCCGAGCGCTTGAACGGAATAGCCGCTGACCGCGACCTTCTCCTTGAACGTGCTGCCGGCGGGTTCGTTGGGCTGATCGATACAGGCGCCGCTGCCATCGAATTTCCAACCGTGATACGGGCAGCGGATTCCGTCGTTCTCCGGAATGCCGTAGGCCAACGACGCGCGGCGGTGCGGACAAAACTCGGGGATCAAACCCAGCGCGCCGCTGCGGTCGCGGAAGAGCACGAGATCTTCGCCCAGCAAGCGGACGCGCTTGGTGTAGCGGTCTTGCAGCTCCTCGAGCGCACCGATCGGGTGCCAATAGCGGCGCTGGAGATCGCCCATCGGCGTCCCCGGCCCGACTTGCGTCAACTGCTCGTTTTCAAGCGCGGTCAGCATAAATGGGGGCTTCGCCGAGGCCGCGAAATCCCCTCAGATGACGTTCGCCTCGATCCCACGCTGGTTCGCCGCGTGCGCGCTGTGCGCAGCACTCGCTCCCGTTTCCGGCGGCGCTCAGCAACCGGACCACTTGCGCCTGGGCACCGCTCCGGTCGAAGTCGGCGCGCTCGGGTACTACGCGGCCGACGAGGGCTTCTTCAAGAAGGCCGGGCTCGACGTCGAACTCGTGGCGGCAGCGAACGGGCCCGCCATTGCGGCGGCCGTCGCATCCGGCACGCTCGATCTCGGGTCGGGCAACGCGCTCTCGATCGCGCAAGCGCACGACCGCGGCCTGAACTTCGTGTACGTCGCGGCGGCCGGCGCGTACGACAGCGCGTCGCCGACGGCCGCGTGCGTCACCGGAAAAAACTCGCCGGTGCATACCGCCAAGGATCTCACCGGTAAGACGATTGCGGTCGCCACGCTCGGAAGCTTGGGCGAAATCGCGTTCCGCGCGTGGCTCGATCAGAACGGCGTCGACCTGGGCACGGTGAAATTCGTCGAGATGCCCTACAGCGCAATGGACACCGCGATTGTCGCGGGCCGGGTCGACGCTGCGGCGATGGAAGAACCGGCTCTCGACCGGCTCGTGGCCTCGGACGGGCGCGTGCTGGCGCGCTGTTACGACGCGATCGCCAAAGATTTCTCCGAAGGGGGCTACTTCGCCACGGCCGACTTCGTCAAGACGCACTTCGATCTCGTGCGCCGTTTCGCGACCGTGATCAACCAAACGGCGCGCTGGGCAAATGCGAATCAAAGCGCCACGGCCCTCATCCTCGCGAAGTACGCCGGCGTCTCGACCACCGACCTCGTGCACCGCGTGCACTATCACGACAAACTCGACCCCGCGAAGATCCAGCCGCTGATCGACGCCGCCGCCAAGTACGGAACGCTGAAAGCGCCGTTCCCGGCCACGGAGATCATCGCCGGGGGTCTCTAAGACCGCCCTCCGGGGCTGGTTGGGAGGCGCCGGTGCAACGGCGAAGCCGAACGAAATGCGTTTGCTCTCCCTTCTTGCCGTGCTGGCCGCACTCGGCGCTGCCCCCAACTCCGGCAGCGCCCTGGTCGGCTCGGCCGCACCGCCAATCCGCGGCACGCTCCTCGGCGGGTCGCCGCTCGCGCCCGGAACGACGGCCGGGAAGGTGACGGTGCTCAATTTTTGGGCGACGTGGTGTCCGCCGTGCCGGGCCGAAACGCCCGACATGAACGCGGCGTACCGCAAACTGCACGCGCCCGACGTGACCTTCCTCGGAATCGACACGACCGAAACGGCGCCGATCGTGAAGACGTTCATCTCGGCCAAGGGTGTGCCGTACCCGACGGCGCTGGCCGGACCGGACGTGTACAACGCGTTCGGGATCGCCTACATTCCGACCACGATCGTGATCGACGCCCACGGCATCGTGCGCGCGCGGTGGGTCGGCGGCATCGAACCGGCAGCGCTCGCGCGCTACATCGCCGCCGCGCGAGCGGGTCGCAACGCCGTCTTCTCGTCCCCCACGCAGACGGCGATCGACGCGCTGCTCGACCCGGCGCGTTACTCGTTCCGCGGCACGAACGCCCAGCGCGCCGCCGCATTCGCGGCGATGCAGCGGGCGATCGCGCGCGCGGATGCGATCGAGGACAAGGATCAAAGCGCCGTCGACGACGAGCGCACCCAACGCGCAGAAGGCCGGCTGCGCATGGTGGCCGGGACCGCGGTGCGCGATGCGGCGACGACCCCGGCGCAGCGCGCAGCCGGTCTTGCTCTGCTCGCTCACGGTGAAGGCGACCTCAACCGCTGGGCTGATGCCGCCCAAACCAATCGCGCGGCGCTCGCGCTGCGGCCCGACGATCCGTCGCTGGTCGAAGCGCTTACGTTCGCTTACTACCGCCTGCACGACTATCCGGACATGATCGCGCAAGCGCAGCGCTATATCGTGCTCAAACCGCAGGACGGCGACGGCTGGTCGGATTTGGGCCTGGCCTATCAGCGCACGGGGCACTTCGCTACAGCGGTGCCCGCGTACGTACGCTCGCTCCTTCTCTTGCGCGCCGCCGCCGCGAGCAAGCCGACGCAAGATGCGATCGCCGATGTCGCCGACACCTCGCTCGATCTCGCCGACGTCTACGTCGCACTCGGCGAGGGGCCGCAAACGCGCGCGACGTTCGCGCAGGCGAACACGTACGGCGACCGCCTCGATGCGCAAGGCCGCTACAAGAACCTCAAACGCAACGTCAAGGAGCGCACGCAGGAAGGCCTGATCGCCGTCGCGCTCGCCGGCGGCAACGGCAAGCCGGTGCTTTCGGTCGCACTGTGGACCGGTCCCGATCTGCCGGGCAGCGTTGCATCGACCCTCAAGTACCGGCTCATCGTAGCCGCCGCGAGCGACGCGGCGGTGACGCTGCAGGCCGGCGGTTTGGCGCATGACTGGGTGGCTTCGTTCTGTGCCGACGGCTTGTGCTCGCCGCAGGCGGTGTCGTTTCGCGCGCCGCCGAGCGGCGTGAAAACGTACGAATTCCAACTCGTTCCGCCCGCACCGGGCGCGCGTCCGGGGACGGTAACGATCAGCGCCGCTGGCGGCAACACCGTCACCGTCCCCACAGCGCATTGAACCGCGCCGCCCGCGCGGCCGCGTTCCTGTTGGCGCTCGCACTGTCGGCGTCCGGCAGCGTGCGTGCCGACGATACGCCGGCGCCGGCAATCCCCGCGCGCAGCAGCGTCACCCGCCACGTCGTGCATCTCGCGAACGGCGGCGCGCTCGCCTACACCGCGACCGCGGGTACGTTGACGTTGCGCAACGATCGCAACGAACCGACTGCCGACGTGTTCTACGTCGCATACACGAGCGGGGATCACCAGCGGCCGGTGACGTTTCTCTACAACGGCGGTCCGGGTTCGGCTTCGCTGTGGCTGCATATCGGTGCGTTCGGCCCGCGCCGACTCGTGGCAAACCGGCTCGTCGACAACCCGTACACGCTGCTCGACGCGACCGATCTGGTGTTCATCGATCCGGTGGGCACCGGCTACAGCGCCGCGACCGGGAAAGGCGCCGACAAAGACTTTTGGGGCGTCGACGAAGACATCGCCGAGTTCGGTCAGTTCATTCGGCGCTGGATCGCCGCCAACGATCGGGCCGGCAGCCCGAAGTTCTTGCTCGGTGAAAGCTACGGCACGTTTCGCAGCGCCGGTCTCGTCGACCAGTTGCAGAAAGGCGGGATGGCGTTCAACGGCGTGATCCTGCTCTCGACCTTACTCGACTACGCCGACGACTTCGGCAACCCGGGCGATGAGAACGTGCCGGACGCGTTCGCGGTCCCATCGGAAGCTGCGGTGGCGTGGTATCACAAGAAAGTTCCCGACCCGCCGGCCGACCTGCAAACATTTCTCGCCGCCGCGAGCCGTTTCGCCAGCGAGGAGTATCTGCCGGCGATCATGCGCGTGGACCCGCCCGACGCGCAGGCGCAGGCCCGGCTCGCGCAGCGGCTGCACGATTTCATCGGCCTCGATCCCGACTATCTGCTGCGCGCGAACCTGCGCGTCTCTCCGGCGCGCTTCGAGGCCGAGTTGCTGCGCGCCGAAGGTCAGATCACCGGGCGCTTCGACGGCCGTTTCGCCGGCAACGCCCCCGACCGCAACGCCGGCAGCCCGGCCTTCGATCCGTCGTACGAAGCGATCGCGCCGGCGTTCACCACCGCCTTCGCCACGTACGCCAAGAGCGAGTTGAACTGGCGCACCGACCGGCCCTATCGCGCGCTGCCCGGCGACGTCGTCTCGAACTGGAATTTCCGCCGCCGCGGCTTCTTCGGGCGCGTTCTCGCGCCAACCGTGATCCCCGATCTGCGCGAGGCCCTGCACGTCAACCCCAACCTGCGCGTGTTTGCCGCCAGCGGGCTATACGATCTTGCGACCCCCTTCTACACGACGGAGTACGAACTGGCCAATGTTGGCCTCGATCCGGCCGTTCGCGCGCGCATCACGCTCGGCAACTACCCGTCGGGCCACATGATCTATCTCGACGACGACGCGCTCCGAGCGCTGCGCGCCGACCTGGGCCGTTTCTATGCTGGATTCGCTTCAAGCGAATCCATCTCGTTCGGCCCCTCACGAGCGCCGTAACGGAGTATTACCCGGGGGCCGAGCCGAATCGTGGCCAGGTGAAGCTCCGCGCTGCTGCGCTCGCACTCGTCCTCGGCTCGCTGCTCGGGTGTAGCCAAGGCGGCTTTTTGCCCGGCGGTCCGCATGCGTTGCCGGCCGGGCAATTGAGCGCTCTGGTCGATACGACCGCGCACGCATACGGCTTACGGCCCGACCTCGTCTACGCGGTGATCGACGCGGAGTCGCACGGCGATCCGGCGGCGATCAGCCGGGCCGGTGCCGTGGGGCTCATGCAGTTGATGCCGGGAACGAGCGCCGAATACGCCGTGAGCAACCCCTTCGACCCGCAAGCGAACGTCGCCGGCGGCGTGCACTACCTACGCGATCTGCTGGTACGCTATCACGGCAACGTGAGCTATGCGCTCGCGGCGTACAATGCGGGACCCGGCCTCGTCGACGCCGTCCACGGCGTGCCGGCGATCCCCGAAACGCGCTCGTACGTGGCGCGCATCACCGCCGCTATAAAGTAATGGCGGTCGCTCCGAGCCTCGACCGCGGCGCGTTTGCCCGTAGCCTGCGCCCGTGGCTACGTCTGCCGATCCTCGACGCGTACATCGTCCGCGAGCTCGCAGGACCGTTCGCGTTCGGTCTGGGTGCGGTTTACGTGTTCTGGTTTGCGAACATCTTCGTGTTGGCCGCCGACTACCTGATCAACAAAGGCGCGCCGGTGTTCCTGATCCTCCGCTTCTTGATCGCGCGCATGCCGCAGGCGACGCCGATGGCCTTTCCGTTCGCCTGCCTGTTCGGCGCGCTGCTCGGCTTCGGCCGCCTGGCCGCCGACAACGAGATTTCGGCGCTGCGCACCTCGGGCGTCTCGTTCATACGCATCTGCCGCATGCCGCTCGTGCTCGGGTTCGCAATGTTCCTCGTCTCGTTCGGGGTCAACGAGAAGATCGCGCCGGCGGCCGTCGATATCTCGACGCGCACGTTCTACCAGATCATCTACCGCACGGCGGAGCTGCCGATCGAGCCGCACATCTTTCGCACCGATCCCGCGACCGGTAAGACGTTTTACATCGACTCCGTCTCCCCCGACGGGCGGACGATGAACAACGTCATGATCTTCGAGCAGGGCAAGGGCTCGCCGTTCCTCGACGTGACCACCGCACGCACGGCGACGATCGAAAACGGTCTCATCGTTTTACAAGGCGCAATCCAGACTCGCGTGTTACCTAACGGTACGGTGCAGGCATTAACCATCGCCGCTCACGACATCAGCGTTCCACTGCCGCTCGGCGACAGCGGTGAGAAATTTCTCAGCCAAGCGTACAACGATCCGTACGCTATGGACGCGAAGCGCTTGAGCGACCAGATCGAATTTCGCAAGCTGACCGGGACCGGCGGCGCCGATCTGGCCGGGCTCGAGATCACGCTGGCGCAGAAGTACGCATTGCCGTTCGCTTCCTTCATCGCGGTGCTGATCGCGGTGCCGCTGGCGGTGCGCTTCGGTAAGAAGGGTCGCACGCTCGGCATCGCGCTTTCGGTGGTCGTGCTGTTCGTCTACTACATCCTCGGCGCGGTCGGCGCGGCGTTCGGCAAGAACGGTGCACTCACGCCCTGGGTCGCCGTGTGGCTCCCGAACGCGATCGTCGCAGCCGGCGGCAGTTACCTGATTCTCAAAGAAGACCGCTAATGCGCGGACTCCTCGCCGCAGCGGTCGCGCTGGCGCTGATCGCAGGGACGGTCGTGCCGGCGCGAGCGGCCGATCCTTCGATCGCAACGCCGGAAGGCCAAGCGCGCGCGCTCGCGCTGCTCAACACGCCCTGCTTGCCGCTGCCACGGCAGGTCGCTCAAGCGGATGAAGAAGAGGTCGCCTCGCCCTCGCCCGTGCCGTCGCCCTCGATCAGTCCGGGCGCCCCGGTACCGCGGCCGATCATCCCGAACGGCCCGGGCGTTCTGATCCCGCCGGCGCTGCCGAGCAGCTCGCCGGCCGTCACACCGCCGCCGTTGCCGAGTCCGACCCCCACGCCCACCTACTCCGCTGGGCCGGTCTACCTCACCCCGGCACCGCCCCCGACGGCGACGCCGACAGCCGCGCCGCCGCCGACCGCCGGGCCGATCAGGTCTGGCCCGCGCGCCTCACCGACCCCAACGGCCGCGCCGTCGCCCGGTGAAACGCTGGGGCCCAACGACTATGCCATCCTCGGCGACACGCTCACCGGAAACCGTACGGCCGGTCAGCCGTTCGATCTCGACGGTCACGTCAACGTCATCTATCAAGACGGCATCCTCGTCGGCGACCACGCCCACTACGACGGCACGCGCTACATCGACATCACCGGCCACACCTACATTCAGAATCGCGCCGGCGACTCGACGCTTACCGCCGATTCGATTCGCTTCGACACCACCACGCAGCACGCGCAATTGATCAACGGCCGCGGCGTCACGACGCAAGGCGTCGATCGCGGCCGGCTGCACTTCAACGCCCAGCACATGGAGATGCTGCCCAACGGGTTCACGCACGGCACGCACGCCTCGATCACGACCTGTGAAAACCCGCACGGCGGCTACCATCTCGAAGCGAAGTCGCTCGACGTCACGCCCGGCGACAAAGCCATCGCGCGCAGCGTTACCGTGTTCCTGGGACCGCTCGCGATCTTTTTTCTACCGCTGATGGTCATCCCGCTGCGCCACGAACAGATCCCCGGCGTACGCAAGACGGGCTTCGTTCCGCTGATCGGCTACTCCGCGGCGGAAGGTTTCTACGTCAAAGCGCGCATCGGGTTCGGGACGAGCAACCAGTACTACGGCTACTACCGGGTCGAGTTTTACACGAAGATCGGCTACGGCTTGGGCTACGTCGCATCGTTCCGGCGCAAGGACGGCAAACGCTCGATCGACGTCGACGTGTTCCGTCTGCACAACAACAACGATGGGTCGAATCAGTGGAACGCCGACTTCAAGGATCAAGAGGTGATCTCACCGGCGCTCAGGGGCACCGCGAGCTTCTCCTATCAGGCCGACTACGGCCCGCTAATCGCACTGCCGCCGAATTCGTCGCTCGCGCTCGGGCTGACCAAATCGAGCGGAAAAGACGCCGAGAACTACAGCTTCTCCAAACAAACGACCGGCGGGGTGAGCACGACCGACAACTTCGGGCTCAGCGATAACTACACGTTCTCGCCGAAGCTGAGCAACGCGTTCACCTCGTCGTACACCGACAACATCAGCTCGTTTTCCGGCGTCACCAACCAAACCAACACGTTGCATTTCAACGACGACCTGCACCTCAGCGGGAAGACGCTCGATTACGACCTCACCGTCGACCGCTACGATCAAGCGACGCCCAGCGGTTTCGACAAATTGCCCGAACTACTCATCCGCCCGCACGGCTCGCTGTTTCCGCATCTGCTGGGCGGCATTCCCAACAGCGCCACCTTCTCGGTCGGCGAGTACAGCGATCCGATCGCCGCGCTCGCCACCGGGCGCGCCGAAGCGCAGTTCAACTTCGGACCGGCCCTCTACCACCTGCCCGTCGGCGATTTCAGCTCGTCGCTCAACATTCGCCAGGACATGTACGGAACGGGCGACGCGAAGGCGCAAGTCGAGCAACAGGATACGCTCACCACACCGGTCGGTAACCACTTCGACAACATCCTCAGCTACACCAACCAGCACGTCAACGGCCTAGGCAACGAGCCGTTCACGTTCGATACGATCGGCGGCGCGTACAAGAGCCTGCAAGAAGTGTTCAAGATGTACAACGGCAGCGTCTATGCGTTCTCGCTGCAGACCGGTACCGCATTCAACATGATGGCGCAGCCGGTCGCCTACCAATTACTGGTGCGCCCCTCACCGCTGTCTTCGTTGAGCCTCACCGGAAACTTCACGCCCGGCTCGGGCAACGGGTTCGACCGCACCAACCTGCAGATCATCACCCCGATCGGGCGCAACTCGGACGTCCAGTTCGCGACGTACGTCGACTGGAAAAATCACATGCGGCTCGAAAGCAAGAACATCTACATTCGGCGCGTGATCGGCGACTGCTACGAAGTCCGCATCTCTTATAACCAGGACCTCAAGACGGTCGCCGTCACCCTCGATATCCTGGCCTTCCCCTCCCAGGGCCTGAATTTCGGCGTCGGCGGCCAGGGCAGTTCGGTCGTACCCCAATCCTTTGCCACCAGCCAGTTCTTCGGCGGTTAACAGGATTCGGCTGCGCCGAATCCGTGGCGTTTGGGCTTCGCCCAAGCCGCTTTAAATAGGGTAGACTATAGATATGAATACGATGACCCAGCCCTGCGAGTATGAACTGTGCAATTGCACCGTTACCGGCAGTAGCGACGGCGGCGCGGCCTACTGTTCCGAGGAATGCCGGGAACGCGATGGGAGCGACGAGGAAATGGAGACGGCCTGCGAGTGCGGCCACCCACCTTGTGACGAATCCTAACAGGATTCGCGGAACGCGAATCCTGCTAAGGTACGTTGATCACCTCGGCGGCGACGATTTGCGCGTTGGGGGTTGCCACTTGCGTGTACCCCGGCGCCTTGTTGACGACGACGTCGAACGGCGCGAGCGTGTTGACGACGAATGAATTGAACGTTGTGTCGTTGATGCCGGTGAAGGCGAGCGCGTCGATCGGGTTGTTGTTCGCATCGGCCGAGAACAGGTTGATCGCCCACAGGGACGATATCCCGGACGCCAGCGTCGGAAACGCCGTCGGCGCGGCGGTGGGTGCCGGCGTCGGCGACGCGCTCGTGCTCTGTAGCGGCGTCAGCAGCGTTCGGTTGAAAGTAAACGTGAATTGGTTGCCCCCTCCGGAGCTGTTCGCGTTGAGCGTCCCCAGTTGCGGGTTCACCTGCAGCGCTACGGTTTGAAAGCCGCCCGAGGCGATCGGGATGACCTGTAACAGCCCAAACGACGCACCGCCGACCTGCGTTCCGCCGAAGATGAGGATGAACGAAAAATTTAGGAAGGCCGTGTTCAGGCTGTTAGCGTACGGCGTCTGGCCGTTGCCGTTCGTATTGAAGACGGCGAGATAGCGCAGGTTGACGAAATCTAAGGTTCCGAGCACCTGGTAGCGAATGCTCATGTCACCGCTCGGCACGAGCCCGGTGCTCGTGCCCGTTTTGGGAACCGTGACGATCCGCCCGCAAGCAGCAGCCGCCATCGACATCGTAAGTACCGCAAAGCCCGCCCGTCGCATCTCGTTCTCGTCTCCTACGGCGCTCGCCGCCGTCGTTTCGGCGTTCTGCGCGTTTGCATTGCACCTCGCCTTCCCGCGCACGGGCGCGTGGTGGGTAATCCCCTTTGCCTTGGCGGTCATGTTCCGCGTATGGGCTCGGTTGCCGCCGTGGGGCGCGGCGCTGAACGGTTACCTGAGCGGGCTCGTATTCTTCACGCTCTCGTTCTCATGGTTCGGCGAGACGGCCGCAGCGTTGGTTGGACCGCTGGGCTTCATGATCGACCTCGGACCGGCGCTGGGCGAAGCGCTGGCCTTCGCGTTCACGGCGCTGGTCGCGTCGCTTGCCGCACGCCGCTGCGCGCCCGCGCTCGCGCCGCTAGCGGCGGCGGCCGCATTCACCGCCGCGGAGTGGATGCGCTCCTCGGGAATCGTCGGCGTCCCGTTCGGACAACTGGGACTTCCGCTGGTCGACAGCCCGCTCCGGCCCATTGCGGCCTTTGCCGGCGGCTACGGCCTTACGTTCGTCGTCGCGGCGGTGGGCGCGTATCTCGGCGCGGCCGCAACGGCGCCGCGGTTGCGGCCGCTTGCTGCCGGTGTCGTGGCGGCTGCGCTCGCCCTCACCCTCGCAGCATGGTGGGCGTGGCCTGCGCGCGCGCTCGCGCCGCCGGCGACGCCGGTGGCGGCAATCCAGGGAAACATTCCACAGCAGATCAAGGCCACCGATGCCGCGCGCTTGCTCGCGGCCCAGCGCTACACCGCGATGACGCTCGCGGTCGCAACCCAACATCCGGCCTTCATCGTGTGGCCCGAAACCGTCATCCTCACCGACATGACGCGTGACAACGACGCGCGCGCGGCGTTCGGCCGGCTCGCGCGGCAGATCGGCATCCCGATATTCGTCGGCACGATCGTCAGCGACGCGCAAGGGCGGTTCTACAACGCGTCGGTAATCTTCGACCGCAACGGCACGCTCGAAGCAACGGTCGAGAAGCGGCAACTCGTACCGTTCGCCGAATTCTTGCCGGCGCCGGCGTGGCTACGCGCGATCCCCGCCATCAACGAAATCGGGAACTTCACGCAAGGTCACGGCCCGCAGATCGATCCGCTGACGCATGCCGGCGTGCTTATCTGCTGGGAATCGGTGTTCGGCGACATCGCGCTCGAAGCGGCCGACGCCGGCGCAACGTTCTTCACCGTGTCGACCGACGACGCATGGTTCGGCACGAGCGACGGCCCCGCGCAACATGCCCAAGCGACGACGCTGCGCGCGGTCGAAACCGGCCGCTGGATCGTCCGCGCGGCGGCGACCGGCATCAGCGGAATCGTCGCACCCGACGGCACGTGGCGTGCGCGCACCGAACTGGCAACGCAAACCACGATCGTCGGCGACATCGGCCCGCCCGTCGCCACGCTCTACACGCACGTCGGGCCGCAAGCTGTAGGCCTCGCGGCGTTGGTGTTCGTCCTGATCGCAGTGGGCGGCTCGGCCGCAGGCCGGACGCTACGGATTCACGGAACGTGAATCCTCGGCTGCGCGTCATCGGCGCGCTCGCTGCGGCAGTGCTGCTGGGATGGATTACGTGGCAGACGATCCATGCCGGCGAGAACATTCCCGCGCAGCGCACGCAATCGCAAACGCAACTCTCCGGCGGCAGCGCAAACGACAAGCGCATCGACGGGAAGTCGTGGTCACTCGACTACGATACGGCGACGCTCTCGCCCGACGGTTCGCTGGCCCAGATTTACCACGTGCACAACGGTGTGATCTTACGCGACGGCAAACCGTACATGCACATGACCGCACAACACGTTTCCGCGAATCTCAACGTCAACGATTTCGAGGTCACCGGGCCCGTGTCGTTCACCGAGATCGGGGGCCAACGGCGCGAGCTCTTCACCGACCAGGCGCACTACTCGGGCAACGACCACATCCTGCACCTCGATCATCCGACCGTCATTCACTCGGGCGACATGACGTTCCATGTGGCCAGCGCCATCGTGAACTTCACTACCGGTGATACGAAGTTCGGACGGATCACCGGCTCGCTGTAGGGAAGAAGCCGCCATGCGTTGTCTGCGATCCGCCGCTATCCTACTGGCGCTCTTGGCGTTGCCCGCCGCGCCGGCACTGGCCGATTCCGCCGTGCCCGGTTTCTCCACCAAGCACGTCACGCTGCTCGAGAATCGCGGGCTGCCGATGAGCGAGCAGGAAGCGATAGAACGCATCACGTTCCGCCCCTTCGTGCCCGCGGCGAACTACAGCGAGGTCGCGCTGCTGCCGGCCTTCCACGGCGACGACAAAGACAATCCGGAGAATCGTGGGATCGGCTACGAATACGTCTCCGGCGGGCGCACCTACGTGCTCCGCGAGTGGCCCCTGGCGGGCGGCTCGCTCGACAAGTACCCCTCGGTGCCGCCGGTCGGAACCTGCGACACCGGACACCTCACGCTCGGGACGCCCCGCTATCCGCGGTCGTACGGCTGGACCACCGCGACGCTGGCCTTTGCGCTTCAGCCCGACATACCGTCGGGAGCGAACCCCGACGTCCCGGCACTGAAGAAAGAGTGGGCGCGCCTCGTGAAGCGCGGCGCCTGCCGCTAGCAGGATTCGACTGCGTCGAATCCGTGGCGTTTGGGCCTTTGGCCCAAGCCGCCCTCAGTGGCTAGGTCTTCTCTTCTCGGGCGGCCTTTTCGGCGGCCGCGGTCTTGGCATCGGCGATCAGCTTCTTGACCTTCTGACCGCCCTTGTGGCCGATCTGCTCGTAAAAGTCGGCGCCGTATTTTTCCTTGACGACTCGGCCGCCTTTTTGGCCGATCGCTTCGTAGAAGCCGGCGCCGTGACGCTCGCGCGTCGCCTCGCCGCCCTTGCGGCCGATTTCTTCGTAGAACCCCGAGCCGTAGCGGTTCCGAACGGTGTCGCCACCCTTCTTCCCCGCTTCTCGGACCGACATCTCGCCCTCGGGGTTATCTGTTTTCTTGGGCATCTTCGCTTTCGGCGTTTCCTCGTCGGGCATGCCGATTACGCGTCGGCCGGCGAACGCTTGGGCTTCTGCCCGCCCTTAGCACCGATCTCTTCGTAAAAAGTGGGGCCGTACTTAGACTTGGTTGCCTCGCCACCCTTACGACCGATCGCCTCGTAGAACTCAGAGCCGTATTTCTCTTTCACGCGGTCGCCGCCACGCTTCCCGGCTTCCCGCACGCTCATCCCGCCGCCGTTGGAGCTCTTGTCAGTTGTAGACATGATCTGACCCGTATCCCCTCTAAAACCTGGTTTGCGCGGCTCTCGCTTAGCGCAGTCTACCCGTACCCGGCGAAGGCTAGGCTAAACGCTGTTACACACGATTTTCACACATGCCCAGGTCTTCGACGGGCACGGCACGACGCCGTTTGTGACCGACGTCGCAACTTACGATGGTCGGATTGCGATCATCGGCGACTGCTCGGAACGGGAAGCGCGGGAGACCGTCGACTGTGCGGACATGGCTTTGGCGCCGGGCTTCATCGACGTTCATTCCCACTCGGACGAGTTGTGGCTCGTCGACGGCCGCGCGTTGGGAAAAATTTCGCAGGGCGTGACGACCGAGATCGGCGGTAACTGCGGAACGTCGGCTGCGCCGTTGCACGGCGAGGCGCGCCTTCGCAAAGCGCGCGATGCGCGCACCTATCGACTCGACGTCGATTGGACCACGTTCGATGACTTCTTCGGCGCCGTCGAACGCAGCGGCGTCGCCTGCAACGTCGCTTCGCTCGTCGGCCTCGGCACGACGCGCGCGTGCGTGAGCGGCGCCAGCGATCGCCGTCTCGAGCGCGAGGAACTCGACGCCCAGACGCGGCTCGTGCGCGAGGCGGTGGAACAGGGCGCGCTCGGCGTCTCGAGCGGGCTGATCTACGAGCCCTCGCGCTATGCCGACGCCGCCGAGTTGATTGCCTGCGCGAGCGTTGCGCGCGAAGCCGGCGCCGCGCGTTACGTCTCGCACGTGCGCGATGAGGGCGATGCGTTGATCGAAGCCATCGACGAGGCGCTGGCGATCGGTGAAGGCGCCGACGTCGCCGTGCGCTGCTCGCATCACAAGGCCTTCGGCCGACGCAATTGGGGCAAAGTGCATCGCACGCTCGCGACCCTCGACCGCGCGCGCACGCGCGGCGCCGACGTTGCGATCGACGCGTATCCGTACATCGCCAGCTGGACGGAACTGGCCACGATTCTGCCCGATGCGGTGCGCCGCGGCGGCGAAGCGGCGACGCTCGAGCGCCTGCACGATCCGGCGATCGCCGCATCGACCGCAATGCTGCTCACGCTGGCGCGCGATCCGGCGACCGGTGGGGACGGCTGGCACGACATCCTCATCACCGACACGGGCTCGGAGCGTAACGCCGCGTTTGCCGGTTACCGGCTGGACGAAGTCGCCACGCACTGGCGGCTCTCGCCGGCCCGAGCGGCGATTCGCTTGCTGGTCGAGGAAGAGCTGCGCGTCGACTGTGCGTTCTTCTCGATGTGCGAGGACGACGTCGCGGCGGTGCTCACGGCGGACTTTTGCTGCATCGGGAGCGATGCCTCGGCGCGGGCGTTCGACGGCCCCACCGCGCGCGGCATTCCGCATCCGCGCACGTACGGTTGCTTTCCCCGCGTGTTCGGCCGGTTCGTGCGCGGCCGCGCGATCTTCTCGACCGCAGAGGCGGTGCGCCGCATGACCTCGCTGCCCGCGGATCTGTTCGGCATCGCGGATCGCGGGCGGATCGAATGCGGTGCCTGGGCCGACCTCGTGGTGTTCGATCAGCGGCGCATCGTCGACCGCGCGACGTACGAACGCCCGTTCGTTCCGCCCGAGGGACTTCGCGACTGCTTCGTCAACGGAACGGCAGTGTTACGCAACGGCGACTATACCGGCGCGCGCCCGGGGCGCGTGTTGCGCGGCGGCCGATGACTCGGGCCGGCTTCATCGCGGTCACGGCCGCGGCAACCGCCGCACCGTCGGCGCACCCGGCCCGCGAGGCACCGATCGTCGCCGAAGTGACGCTGCAGCGTGACGCGGACGAACTGCTCGCGCCGTTCGTCGTCGCGATCGCCCTCAACAACACGACCGGAAAGATCGTGCGGCTGGATTTTCCGACCGCCGACCTGTTTCGCATCGACGTCATTCGGGACGACTCGCCGGTATGGTCGTCGCTCACCCAGCACAAACCGATTCCGGTCAACCGCCAACTCGATGTTCCGCCCGGAACCACCAAACTCGCCAGCATGACGATCGACAGCACGACCGACGACCGGCGCGCCTATGCGCCGGGAAAATACACCGTGCGCGTCGCGATGCTCGGAACCTCGTTCGGGATGATCGTCGACAAGCAGATCGATTTCGCGCCGCCGTTGTCGGTCGCCGATGCGCTGCGCGAGAAGCCCGGCACCGTGGTCACCCTCGCCGGCGCTCAAATCTCGTTCGGCGGAGCTGTTTACTTGCGCGACGCAACGGGAAGCGTGCACCTCTCGCGCGGCCTCGGCCTGCACCCGACCGGCACCTACATCGTCCGCGGTTTTCTCGACGCAGCGGGCGACGATCGCGTCTTCGACGTCGGCCGTTTCGCGCCGGCGTTCGACAACCCGCCTACCCCGCCACCGTAAGGAGCACCATGCACGATCATCGCCAGCACATGCATTCGCGATCGAATTTTCTTGCCGGCGCGAGCGCCGTTGCAACGATGCTGCTGCCCGGCACGCGAACGTTCGCGCAAACGGCACCGGCGGCACCCCGGCGCTTCATCGACATCCACCATCACTTCTACCCGCCCGAACTCGTGGCCGTGATGAATGCCTGGCAAGCGAAACACAACTTGCCGGGGGTGCCGGGACTGTTCACCGGCTTGACGGCGGAGAAATCGCTGGCCGAGATGGACGCCAGCGGCATCGCGACCGCCGTGCTGTCGATCGCATCGCCGCACGGCGTTTGGTTCGATGCCGACCCGAAAACGATTCCCGAGCTTGCCCGCGCATGCAACGAGTACGCCGCCAAGCGCATACGCGACTATCCCGGCCGCTTCGGGCTGCTCGCCGCGATGCCGTTGCCGAATATCGAGGCCAGCCTCAAAGAAGTGGCCTACGCGCTCGACACGCTGCACGCCGACGGCATCGGTATTGCGACGAGTTTCGGCGATCGCTGGCCCGGGCAGCCGGAATTCGAGCCGTTCTGGGCGGAGTTGAACCGGCGCAAAGCGATCGTCGTCTTCCATCCCTACGCGCCGAACTGCTGCGGCTCGCTGCAGCCGCTGCAGCCGGGCATCGCCGAATCACTCATCGAGTATCCGTACGACACGGGACGTGCGTTCGTGAGCCTCCTCTTCAGCGGTACCTTGCTCAAATATCCCGACGTGCGGTACACGTTCTGCCACGGTGGCGGCGCGCTGCCGTATCTGGCCGGGCGCATCGTGAACCTCGCCAACGGTACGGTCAAGGACGTCGAATCGGTCGCGCCGGGCGGCATCGAGGCCATGCTCAAGCGCATGTACTACGATACGGCCAACGCAACGTTTCCCGCAACCATGGCCGCGCTGTTGCGCGAGATTCCGGTCTCGCAAATCATGTTCGGCACCGACTACCCCTATATCACCGGTAAGCAGAACATCGGTCCGCTCGATGCGTACGGCCTGCCCGCCGCCGACTTCGCCGCGATCGCGCGCGGCAACGCGATGCGCATGTTTCCGCGGTTACGCGGAACCGTTTAACACCATGAGCTGATCGTAGACGGCGTTGGCGCGGGTGCGCAGCGTCGCGAGATCGGCGTCGTTGTCGATCGCAAAGGTGGCGCGCCGGCGGGCTTCAGCGGGATCGATCTGCGCGCGCATGCGCTCCAGGATGCTCGCGCGGTCGAGACCGTCGCGTTCCATCACGCGGGCGATGCGCTCCTCATCCGGTGCGATGACGACGACGGTGGCATCGAGCGTGCGCCAATACTCGCCCTCGAACAAGAGCGGGATTACGTGAACGACGAGCGTGCCGGCCGGGACTTCCGCTGCGCGCGCACGCGCGAGAGCGCGCACGCGCGGGTGCACGATGCCGTTCAACGTCGCACGCTCCTCGGCATTGGCGAAGACGATGCGCGCCAGCGCGGCGCGGTCGAGCGTCCCGTCGTGGCCGATCACCGCCGGCCAGCGCAAGGCGATTTCGCTCAAGCCGCGGGTGCCGGGCGCCACCACTTCGCGCGCGAGGTGGTCGGCATCGATGATCGCCGCCCCACGCTCGCGCCACACGTCGGCGACGGCGGTTTTTCCCGAGCCGATGCCGCCCGTCAAGCCGACGCTGATTGGTTTAGACCGGTGAGGCGAGTTCCGTGCCCAGCGGGTTGAACACGTCTTCGGGAACGAACTCGGCGAGCTCGTCCGGCGAAACGTCGGCAACGTGCTGGATGGACCCGGTGATTCTCCGCGTACCCTGATTGATCGTGAGCAGGGTGACCTCGACGTCTTCGCCCGGCGAGTACTGTTTCGCCGTATCGAATTCGCCCTTCGGCACCATCGCGAGCACGCCCGGAACGATCTCGACGAGGAGATAGTTCGGCGTGACCTTGACCACTTGCGCGATCAGCTTGTTGCCCTCGAACAACGTTTCGGCGTGCTCGACCCACGGATCGGGCAACGCGTGCTTGAGCGAGAGCGAGACCTTCTTCGCGTCCGGATCGAACTTCATCACTTCGACCGAAACCGTGTCGCCGATCTTGACGACTTCCGACGGATGCTTGATCCGCGCGTACGAGAGTTCGGAGTTGTGGATGAGACCATCGATGCCGCCGAGGTCGACGAACGCGCCGAACTCCGCCAAACGAACGACGACGCCTTCGCGGATCTGACCGACCTGCAGCGTACCGAGCAGTTCTTGCTTCTTCTGGTTGAGTTCTTCTTCCAGAACCTGGCGCTGCGAGAGCACGACGCGGTGGCGTTTGTGGTCGAGGTCGATGACCTTGAGCCGCAGTTTCTTCCCGACGAGTTCGTCGAGATTGCCGACCGGTTGACGGCGGATCTGCGATGCCGGCACGAAGCCGCGCATGCCCAAGTCGACGAGCACGCCGCCCTTGACGACTTGCGTGACCGTCGCTTCGATCACTTCGTCGTGATCGTGCGCTTCGATGACCTTTTCCCACGTCTTGAGGGCGCGGGCCCGGCGTTCGCTCAGGTAGAGCTGACCGTCGTTCTCATCGATCCGATGGATCATGACTTCGAGTTTGTCGCCGACGTTGAGGTCTTTCGGCTCGATGATGAGCGAAAGCTCGCGGAAGGGCAGAATGCCCTCGGACTTGCCGCCGATGTCGACCAGCAGTTCGTCCTGATATTTTGCAACGATGACGCCGACGAGGACTTGGCCTTCGTCGAGAACTTTGAGGCTCTCTTCGTAGAGTCGTTGTTCGAGCGCGAGTTGGTCTTCTTCTTCGTTGACTACGGCGGTTGCGACGGCCGGGTCGTTTGGTGCCGGCGTCTCCGGCAAGATGGTTGAAGAAATGGTGTGTGTGCTTCTTTCGTTTTGATTTTATTTTTGGCAGCCTCGGCACCACCAGGTACCGCGCTGCCCGAGAACCGTACGAACGATGGGCTTGCCGCATCGGTTGCACGGTTGGCCCAGCCGGCCATAGACGGACAGCTGATTTTGGAACCCGCCTTTGAGCCCTTCGGCATCGACGTAATCATCGACGCTGGTGCCCCGCGCCTCGATGGAGCGGAGCAGCACGTCGCGGATCGCGCCGTGAAGCCGGCGGCGGGCCGGCCTCGTGATCTTCTGCGCGGGGCGATTGGGACGAATCCCGGCCTCCCACAGAGCCTCGCACGCATAGATGTTCCCGACGCCCGAAATATGCTTTTGGTCGAGTAGGAACGTCTTGATCGGCGTTCGACGCCCGTCCAGCATACTCACAAAGACCTCGGAGGTAAAGTCCTCCGAGAGCGGTTCGACCCCGCCGTCGGCGTCCCAAGGGTCATCGGCCGCCAAGAGCCGCATGCGGCCGAATTGCCGGACGTCGGCGAAACACAGCCGCCAGCCGTCCCGGAAAGCCAGGCGAATGTGGGTGTAGGGGTGCGGTTCCGAGACTTCCGGCGCCTGAACGATCAGGCGCCCGGTCATTCGCAAGTGCACCGTCAGTCGCCGGCCTGAGCCGAGCTGGACGACGATGAACTTTCCGCGGCGGCCGACCGCTTCGATGCGCTCGCCCCGCAGCGTCTCGACGAACGAGACACCGGGCGGCGCAACGGCGATCTTGGCCATGCTGACCGCTGCCTCCGCGATCGTCTTCCCGACAACCGCGTTCGCGAGGCCGCGCGCAATCGTCTCGACTTCCGGGAGCTCGGGCACCGCTTACCTCAACCCGCCGCAAGCGACAATTCGTTGCGGCCGCCCGGGTGCTCCGAGCGGCGGCAGGTTGCTCTGAGGAGCAAACCGGGTCCTACTCCTTGGCGGTGACGGAACTCAGCGCGCTCACGTCGAGCAGCACGCCCGGCTTGATCCCGGCTCGCGCCGCTTCGCCGGCCGCGAGTTCGATCACGTAGGTTCCCGTGCTGGAGCGGTGCGGGATTTTCTCATCCGGCGTTTCGACGGTCGTCGAAGGAACGTTCGCGCTCACGTCGTTGACCTTGCCGCTCTTCAGCACGAACACCATGTCGAGCGCGATGAGCGTGTTCTTCATCCAGAAGTCGCGATAGTTGTCGCCATCGCTGAAGACGAAAATCATCCCGGTGCGCGGCGGCAGCGAGCGCACGCACATCAACCCGTATTCGCGCTTGGACGGCGTGTCGGCGATGCGCAGGTTCAGCAGCTCGGCCGGCGCGCGCACGCGAACCGCGGCGGGGCCGGCCGTTTGCGCCGTCACGCACGCGTCGCCGGCCGCTTGCGCGCGAGCCGCACCCGGCGCGAGCGCGAGTGCCAGCGCCGCAGCGATCCAGCCTCTCCGGGTGCGTTCACGCATCGACGGCTTCTTCGTCCGGGTCGAAGCTCTCGACTTCATACCAGTTGGTGCCGCTCTTGAGCGTCGCTTCCAGCGGTACGCTGAGTTCGAGCGCGTGCTCCATCTCGTGTTTGATCGCGGCCGCGACGGCGGGCAACACCGCGCGTTCGACCTCGAAAATCAGTTCGTCGTGGATCTGCAAGAGCATCGTGGCATCCTCGCCGTAGCTCGCCAGGCGGCGGTCGATGCGGACCATCGCAAGCTTCATCAAGTCGGCCGCGCTGCCTTGGAGCGGGGCGTTCGTCGCCTCGCGTTCCGCCGCGGCACGCAGCGCGTAGTTTTTGGCCGCCAGGTCGGGCATGTAGCGGCGCCGCCCGAGCAGCGTCTGCACGTAACCGCGCTCGCGCCCTTCCTCGAGGCAGTGGTCGATGTAGCCGCGCACGCCGGGGAAGCGCGCGAAGTACGCCTCGGTGATCGCGTGGGCTTGGGCGCGGTCGATCTCCAGGCGTTGCGCGAGCCCGAAGTCCGACATCCCGTAGAGCAATCCGAAGTTCACGCTCTTGGCCATGCGGCGCTGGTTAGGCGTGACCTCGGCCAGCGGCCCGATGTCGAAGATCTTGCGGGCGGTGAAATCGTGGATGTCCTGGTGCTCCCAGAAGGCTTGGCGCATCGCCGCATCGCCCGACAAGTGCGCCATCAAGCGCAGCTCGATCTGGGAGTAATCCGCCGCGAGCAACACGCGTGAAGGCGAACCCGCGACGAACGCGCGCCGGATCTGCCGCCCGAGTTCGCTGCGCACCGGAATGTTCTGCAAATTGGGATTGACCGAGGAGAGCCGGCCGGTGGCGGTGGCCGTTTGGTTGAGCACCGTGTGCAGGCGGTTGTCGCGCGGATCGATCAGCGTCGGCAACACGTCGATATAGGTGTTCTTGAGCTTGGTGACCTCGCGGTACTCCAGCACCTGCGCCGCGATCGGGAAGCTGCGCGCGAGACCGGCCAAGACTTCGACGCCGGTTGCGTAACCGGTTTTGTTCTTGCCGCCGTGCGGCAGACCGAGTTTGTCGAACAGCACGCGCCCCAACTGTTGCGGTGAGCCGATGTTGAAGGGCTCGCCGGCGGCCGCATAGATTTCGTCCTGCAGCCGCTCGACGCCGGCATCGACGCGAGCGCGCAGATCGACCAAGGCCGCCGGGTCGAGCGCGATCCCGGCGCGTTCGATTTTTGCCAGCACGACGGCCAACGGCACCTCGACGTCGGTGTAGAGCGCGAGCTGCTCGCGCGCCTCGAGCTCGGCGCGTACGACGCGCGTGACGCGGCCGGCCGCGTCGGCGGCCGCCGCGGCGTCGTCAGGTAAGGCCCGGTGCAGCACTGCCGAGGAGGCCTGGGCTGCATCGGTGTAGGTGCGGGCCGGATCGAGCAAATGCGCGCCGATCATCGGATCGTCGTCGATCGCGCGCGGCGGCAGGGCCAGCGCGCCGATCAACGCCTTCGCGTCGTACGCGACGAGATGCGGCACGCTATCCCACAGCGCCGCGAACGCCGCCCCGACGCCGGGGTTCACCAGCGCGCCGCGATCGAAGGAGAAGCCTTGCTCGTCGGCCGGGCTGACCCCGACCGCGGCACCGCGCAGCGCGAGCGCCACGCGCGGAGCAGCTGCCGCCTCGCGCAACCGCGCTTCGAGCCGCGCGAAGTCGGGCGGATCGGTGGCAGCGACGTACGATACGTAGGTGCCGCGCAGCGGCTCCTCGGTCGAGACCGAGGCGGCGTCCCCGGGCGGCGTGAGTTTGGCCAGCAGCGCCTTGAATTCGAGTTCGCGATAGAGCGCGTAGAGCGCATCGTTCGACGGCGGCGTGTAGCGCGCGCCGTCCCAGTCGAGCGCGAGCGGAAGGTCGCGCTTGATGATCGAGACGTCGCGGCAGATGCGCGCCGTCTCGCCGTGCTCGCGCACCAGGGCTTCGAGTTTCGCCGTGCCGGCCAGCGTCGGATCGGCGAGCAGCGCGTCGAGCGAGCCGGCCGCTTTCACGAGCTTGATCGCCGTCTTCTCGCCGACGCCCGGGATGCCGGGCAAATTGTCGGACGGATCCCCTTTGAGGCCGCGGTAATCCGGAAGTTGGTGCGGCTCGAGGTCGAAGCGCGCGCGCACCGCGCCGGCATCGTAGCGACCGAGGTCGGTGATCCCGCGGCGCGTCATGAGCACCGTGGTCGTATCGTCGACGGTCTGCAGCATGTCGAGGTCGCCGGTCACGACGATCGTGTGCTGACCGTCCTCGGCCGCCATGCGCGCCAGCGTCGCCATGACGTCGTCGGCTTCTTCACCGTCGATCTCGAGTACCGGAACGCCGTAACATGCGAGGATCTTGCGCACGATCGCGAACTGTCCACGCAAGTCCCCCGGCATCTCGTCGCGCTGCGCTTTATACGCCGGGTACATCGCGACGCGCGCCGCCGGCAAACCTTTGTCGAACGCGGCGATCACGTGCGTCGGCTGCTCGTCGGCGATCAGCTTGGTGAGCATCATCGTGAAGCCGTAAGCGGCGTTGATCGGCACGCCGTGGGTCGTCGTCAGCGCGGGCAACGCGAAGAACGCACGATACACGAGGCCGTAGGTGTCGAGCAGCATCAGGCGCGCCGACTGCGCCGGCGGAACGGCGCGTGCGTTCACTGCACGGTCAGCGCGAGCGAGGCCGCACCGACGTCACCGTCGTCGGTCATCTTGATGATCGAGAGCACGTAACGGCCGGGATCCCGCGGCAGCGGCACGTCGAACGTCGAGCGGCTGGTGCGGTCCACGCGCCAGGTAAATACGCGCGTCGCGGCGACTGCGATCGCCTCGGGCGCGGCGGTTTGGCGCGGCGTATCGAAACCGAAGATGTCGCCCGCCGTCGACCGCGCCGGCGCGACCCAGGTATGCCACGGCGGATCGAGCGAGGCGAGATTCTGCGTCGTCGTGCCGGCCGATGCCAGCACGCCGGGAATGTCGTCGAACGACGCACCGCTCGCCGCACGGCGGTCGCTTACCCGCACCGCGAGCGTCGCGTCGCTGCGATCGTCGCCGTCGGCGATCGTGATCGTCGCCGTCGACGCCGGCCTGTACGTCGGGCGATCGGCGCTCAGCGTGAGCGCGCGCTGGTGTCCCGGACCGTCGACGACGAGCGGTTGCGATCCATCGACGATCGCGCCGTCCCGCACGAACGCGACTCCGACCGAAAGCGCGCCGATTGTCTCGGGAACCGCAAGCGCGGCATTCGCCGCACCGTTCTGCACCGGGACGACCGCCGCGGTCACCCCGCGCACGCTCTCCATCGTGATCAGCGCGTCGCCGGCCGCGCCGGTCAAGCTCGCGCTTACGGCGGTTCGCTCGTCCGGCTTTTGCCGCGCGGGATCGACTCCGATCTTCACGCCCCCGCCGCTCGCGACGCTCTGACCGGTCAACGTGCGCGGCGCAACCGTGATCGCCGAAACGTCGATCGTGTGCTGCCCGTCGACGCGAGCTTGCGCGGTCACGAGATTCATGCCCAGCGCGACATCGTTGAACGTAACACGCGCCGTGCCGTCGGCGCCGAGGGTGACGGTGTCGTCTTGGATCGAGGGTCCGTGGCTGATGCGCACGCTCACGTTGAACCCTGCGGCGGGCAAGCCGTCGAGCGCATCGAAACCGCGCACGTCGAACGACGCCGGATCGGAAGGATCGATGGCGGCGCGCAGCGGCTCGACGGAGAGGGCGACGCGCGCCGTCGGCGCGACGAGGTTGGCACTGGCCGTCGAAGAACCGCTGGCGGCCGTAACGCCGTAGGTCGAAGACAGTCCGTCGCTCGGCGCAGGAATCGCGACGCGTGCGACGCCGAGCGCATCGGTGGATAGCGTCGTATCGACGATCGTCGTCACGCCCCAGGCCGTCGCATCGTCGCTGACGTCGGGCGGTTGCACGTGGGGCGAGCGAACGATGCGCACGTGGACCGCGGCGTTGCCGACCGGAGCGCCGGCCCGCTTCACGAGCAGCGTCAGCGGGATTTCGGCGGCCGGCGCGCACGTCGTCGAGCACGGTGCGACGATCGCGAGCGACGTATCGCCGGTACCGTCGATGTGGATCGTCGCGCCGCCGCTCGCGCCTTGCGCCGAGGCGAGAATGACGGCATCGCCGGCGGGCGCGCCTGCAGGCAGATCGAGGCTCGCCGTAAACGCCCCGGCACCGTCGAGGTGGGCGCTTCCGGAAGCGATCGTGTTACCGTTCGCGACGACGGTCAACGCGACGTCGCCCGTCGCCGGGCGGTACACGTTGCCGCTGCGCCGGCGCGCGAAGCCGACGACCCGAACGCCCTCGCCCGCGATCGCCGAGGCGCGATCGGCGCGCACTCCCAACACCGCGGCCGGCGGCGGCGATTGCGGGAAGAGCGAAACGAACGCCTTGCTCTTGCCCCACTCGGCCAGCGCAAACACGGCGTGCGGCGGAACGCGCGAGATGCCGTGGCCGTCGGTGAGATCGTACGCGAAGTGCGTGCCGATCAAGTACGTCAGGCGCATGCCGCGCAGCGCACGCCCGTTGCCCAAGTCCGCGCCGTAGACGATCGATCCGGCCGGTGATTCCTTGGTGAGCAAGCCGACCCGCGAAAGGTTGAGCCAGACCTGCTGCACCGCGGTTCCGCGACGCGCTTCGATGACGAAGAAACCCTCGCGGTTGCGCAATGGAACCTCGACGTCGTTCGATGCAAACGTCAGACCCGGCGGCGGCGTAAAGCGCCAGCGCGCGACCGCTGTTCGATGCGCAGAGTCGATCGCGCGCGGACGCGCGTTGGCCCCGGCTACGAGGACGTCGGTCGGATCGACGTCGTAGGCGGCGAAGTCGACCGCCGCTCCGCTGTACGTATCGAGGCGCAGGGTGATGCGCTTCCACGGCACCGCCGAATTGCGCGCGAACAACGCAAAGTAGTTATCCCACTTTCCCGAGTCCAATAGCGGACGCGCGGCGCGCGCCGGAGGGGCGGCCGTGCAGGTCAGGAGCAGCAGCACCGCCAGTGCTGCGGCAAGCCTACGGTTCGTAGCTGATCGTCCCCGCGATGACGGGATCGGTGGTCCGGAAGCCCACGGTGTAGCGGCGCTTGTCGCCGTGCTTGAGCATCCGGTGCGCGTTGGACGTGCCCACGAGCGCGCTCGACCCGGTGTCAATCCCTTGGAAGCGCTCGCCGTGCACGCCGGTCAAGAAGAAGCGGCTCACGTCGGGGATAAAGTCCCGTGGGGAATCGTTCGTCAACTCGACCTGGGCCACGACATAAGTCTGGCTTCCGGCAGCGAGGCCGGGACCGGTGTCGGTGGCGGGAACGAAGTGGACGGCGATAACGCGGACCTCACCGGTGCCGGCGATCGATGCCGCCGGCGCGGGTGCCCGGCACGCGCCGACCGCAAGAGCAAGCGCCAGCACCGTTAGCGTGCGTTTCCACATTCACAGCACGGGTTCGGCGGCTCCAAAGGCACGTCCCGTTGCACCGCAGAAGCCCGAAAACGTGGACGAAGAGCGCCCCAAACGGAACTCCACCAACGCACCCTGCCGCTCGTGCGGCAGCGACGACCGCACGCGCGTCTCGCGCGACGTACGGGTGGCCGGAGCGACGTTCCAGGTGATCGTGGCCTGCGCGACCTGCGGCCACGCGTTCGCAGCACTCTCGCGCAACTGATGCGCGCGCCGCTGCGCACGGCGCTCGGCGCCGCGTTCGCGGCGCTGGCGCTGCTCGCGGCTTCGCCCGCGCCGCAACCGGTGCTGCCGAAGGTGCCGCTGCATACCGAATTCATCGTCGCCACGAACAAACTCGGTCAAGTGACGCATATCATCTCGGGGACGCCGTCGAAAGATCGTACCTACAACATGCAGACCGCCGGCAACGCCATGCAAGCCTACATTCGCACGCCCGAAGGGCGAGCGATCCCGGGCCGCTACCGGCTGACGTACGATTACAACCCGAAGACCGCGCGCGTTCGCCGCAACGTCGAGTTGGTGTCGGCCGGCGGCGTCGATCCGAATGCCGAAGGCGCCGTCACCGCGATGCTCGAGGACGTGCGCAAGCACGCCAAGCCGCTCCCGAAGGCGCCCGCGACGCCCCACCCATGAGTGCGCGCGACCGCGGGAAGAAACGCGGTCCCGAGGAGTCGCTGATGGACTTCTTCATCCGCACGCGCAGCGGGCCCGATCCGGCGCTCGAGCGCGACGTCGCACGCTCGTGCACTTCGAAACAGCCCTATGCCAGCGAAGCGGAAGCGCGTGCGGTCGCCGCGATGAACGGCATGAAGCTGTTCACGTATCACTGCCGCTACTGCGACTTCTGGCACCTCACGCGCCGCCCAACCTCAGGCAACGAGGCGCTCGAAGAGTAGCGACCCTTTACGGCGGTGCGGCGGCGGGTTTGCCGCGGTTGGCGGGCTCGTACATCCACACATCGTCGAGCTCGAAGATCTCGAACCAGTTGCGCAGCTCGGGCCGGCCCTCGAGTACGGGGTAATTCGGCAGCATCTGCGCGCGGTGCTCGTCGTCGCGCAGGCCGCGGTTCACCAGCATCTCGTTGAGGCCGGCGTACTTGGCGTGATCGGTGTTGGCGTGCAGCCAGCGCACGATCTCTTCGTCCGATTTCGCGTTGCGCACGACGTCGGTGAACTGCTCTTCGGTGATGCCCAGCCACTCGAAGAGATACCCCGAGATGCCGGGCGCGATTTTGTATGGCCCCATCGTGCCGGCGATCTTGGCCCGGATCTTGTCGATCGTGCGGGGCAGGAAGTAAATCCCGCCCAGCATCTCGCGCGCCGAACGCGGCGGGTGCTTGCGGAGGTCGGCGTCGGGATAGGGGACCGTGGCGTTCTGCTGCACGCGGAAGCCTACGTCGGGTCCGCAGGGAAACCTGCGCCCCGGGCGGCAACGGCGTGCCTATGCGTTACGTTTCATATTCCGACGCGTCGGGTACGCCGCGTCCCGGCGTGATCGAGGGCGATTCGATCCGCCCCTTCGGCGCCGAGGTCGCCTCCTTGGACGCCTTCGTCAAAATGTCACCGGCCGGCCGCGCCGCGGCCGTGGCCAAGCTCGGCGCCGCGATTCCCGCCAAAGGCGTGAAGCTGCACGCGCCGCTGCACCCCCACAAGAACGTCTTCTGCGTCGGCCGCAACTACCTCGCGCACGCCGAAGAGGGCGCGAAGGCACTGGGGCAGGACCTGAACCTCCCCGACGTGCCGACGTTCTTCACCAAAGCGCCGACGGCGATCGCCGACCCCGACCAAACGCTCGATCTCTCGAGCGACGTCTCCGCGCAGTACGATTGGGAGGCTGAGCTAGCGGTGATCATCGGCACGACCTGCCGCGACATCTCGGTGGCCGACGCGCTCAAGTACGTCTTCGGCTACAGCTGCCTCAACGACGCTACCGCGCGCGACCTGCAACGCTCGCACCAGCAGTGGTTCAAGGGCAAATCGCTCGACCACACCTGCCCGATCGGACCGTGGATCGTCGATGCCGCCGACATCGGCGACCCGCAGAACCTCGAGATCATGCTGCGCGTCAACGGCATCGAGAAACAGCATTCGAACACGTCGAAAATGATTTTCAACGTGGCGAGAATCGTTTCGAGCCTGTCGGCGGGGCTCACGCTCGAGGCCGGCGACGTGATCGCCAGCGGAACGCCCGAAGGCGTCGGTTTCGCTCGCACGCCGCCCGAGTTCCTCAAGAACGGCGACGTGATGGAAGTCGAGATCCAGAAGATCGGTATCTTGCGCAACGCGCTGAAGATCGGCCCGACGAAGAAGTAAGCCGCGCAGGAGTCTGGTCATGAACATTGCCGTCCCCCGCGAACGGATGCCGGGCGAACGCCGCGTAGCGCTCGTCCCGGAAACGGCCGCGAAATTCGTCAAGGCGGGGGTTGACGTCGCGATCGAACACGATGCCGGACGCGCCGCCGGCTTCCTCGACGACGCCTACACGGCGGCCGGAGCGACGATCGCTGCCGACTACGCGACGCTCGTCGCCGGCGCCGACATCATCGTGCGCGTCAACCGCCCCACCGATGCCGAACTCGACGGCCTGCGGCCTGGCGCGATGATCGTCGGCTTTCTCGCCCCCCTCGGCGATCGGCAATCGGTCGAACGCTACGCGGCGCACGGGCTGACCGCGCTCAGCATGGATGCGATCCCGCGCACGACCAAAGCTCAAGCGATGGATGCGCTGTCCTCGCAAGCGAACATCAGCGGCTACAAGGCGGCGCTGATCGCCGCGAACACGCTGCCGAAATTTTTCCCAATGCTCACGACCGCCGCCGGCACGATCAAGCCTGCGAAGGCGCTGATCATCGGGGCCGGTGTCGCCGGTTTGCAAGCCATCGCGACGTGCCGCCGGCTCGGCGCGGTCGTCACCGCCTACGATACGCGGCCCGTCGTCAAGGAACAAGTTCAGTCGCTCGGCGCGAAGTACTTGGAGATCGACGTCGGCGAGAGCGGCGAGGGCCAGGGCGGCTACGCTCGCGAGCTCTCGGCCGAAGCGATCGAAAAGCAGCGGCTGGGCATGATCAAGGCAATCGGTGCGTCCGACGTCGTGATCACGACCGCCGCGGTGCCGGGCCGGCGCGCACCGATCCTGATCACCAAAGACGCGGTTGCGGCGATGGCGCCGGGCAGCGTCATCGTCGACATCGCGGCCGAGACCGGCGGCAATTGCGAATTGACCGTCACCGGCGAGACGATCCAGAGCCCCAACGGCGTCACGATCGTCGGCACGACCAACCTACCCTCGACGCTCGCGACCGACGCCAGCGTGCTGTACTCGAAAAACGTTCAGACATTGCTCGAGTATTTCATCAAGGATGCCGCGATCGTGCTCGACATGAGTGATGAGATCATTGCCGGAACGACCCTCGTGCACGACGGCACGATCGTACACAAACCGACGCTCGACGCGCTTGCCGCCTCCAAGGAACCCGCATGAGACGTCCCGTTCCAGCACCAATCCTGATTGACGAGGCGAAGCCGAGGTGGGTTCGGACTCCGGCGGAGGCCGAACCCGCATGAGCGAACACCTGCTCACCGAGATCACGGTCTTCATCCTGGCCGTGTTCGTCGGCATCGAAGTGATCGGCCGCGTGCCGAGCACGCTGCATACGCCGCTGATGTCGGCCACCAACGCGATCCACGGCATCGTACTGGTCGGCGCGATCCTCGTCGCGGGACAAAGTTTTGCGCCGCTCGGCCCTTACGCCGGCTTCCTGTTAATAGTGCTGGCTTCGCTCAACGTCTTCGGCGGATATACGGTCACCGAACGGATGCTCGCGATGTTCAAACCGCGCGCGGCCGTCGCGAAGAAGGACGACTAGCGTGACCGCGGCGGCACCGTACGCGACGTGGTACAACGTCGCGTACCTGATTACGGGGATCCTGTTCATCCTCGGCCTCAAATACATGAGCTCGCCGAAGACGGCGCGCTTCGGCAACCGCCTCTCGATGGCCGGCATGGTCATTGCGCTCGGCGCGACGTTCGCGCAGGGCATCCTGCAGTGGACCGTGATCGTCCCGGGCCTCGTGGTCGGCGCGGCGGTCGGCATTTACTCCGGCCGCGCCGTCAAGATGACGGCAATGCCGCAGATGGTCGCGATTTTCAACGGTTGCGGCGGCGGCGCGGCGGCGCTGGTGGCGATGGGCGAACTAATGAAGACGCTCGCTGCGGCGAACGGCAGCCCGCTGCCGTTCGACTTCACCTTCACAACGATGCTCTCGGCGGTGATCGGTTCGTTGAGCTTCTCGGGCTCGATCATCGCGTTCCTCAAGCTGCAAGAGGTGATGACGGGCCGGCCGATCACCTATCCCGGTCAGCAAGTCGTCAACGTGGCCGTGCTGCTGGCCATTCTCTACTGCGCGGGCGTCGTGATCGCCAACGGTCCGAACGTGCTGCTGCACTTCGAGGTGGCGCTGTGCTTGACGCTCGTGCTCGGCGTACTGTTCGTGCTGCCGATCGGCGGCGCGGACATGCCGGTCGTGATCTCACTGCTCAATTCGTTCACCGGTCTCGCCGCCGCGTCGACCGGCTTCGTGCTCGACAACAACGTGCTGATCATCTCCGGTGCGCTGGTCGGTGCGTCCGGTACGATACTCACGCTCTTGATGGGCAAAGCGATGAACCGCTCGGTGGCCAACGTGCTCTTCGGCGCCTTCGGCGCGGTGCACGCATCGAGTGCGGCAGCAGCGCAAGGCAGTGCGGCCGAGGTGCGCTCGGTAACGCCGCAAGATACGGCAGCCATCCTCGCCTATGCGACGCAAGTGATCGTCGTGCCGGGCTACGGCATGGCGGTGGCACAGGCACAGCACTCGATTCGCGAGCTCGAAGACCTGCTCGAGAAGCGCGGCGTCGAGGTGAAGTACGGGATCCACCCCGTCGCCGGGCGCATGCCCGGTCACATGAACGTGCTGCTGGCCGAGGCCAACGTGCCGTACACCTCGCTCTACGACATGGCCGATATCAACCCCGAATTCGAGCGCAGTGGGACCGTCGCGCTGGTCGTCGGCGCAAACGACGTGACGAACCCGGCGGCCCGCAGCGACAAGACGTCACCGATCTTTGGAATGCCGATCCTCAACGTCGACAAAGCCGAGCAGGTCATCGTGCTCAAGCGCTCGATGGCATCCGGCTTCGCCGGCATCCCCAACCCGCTCTACGAGAGCCC
>Ga0209415_10002555_pt1 | contig 34124 bp, 31 predicted proteins | sample PeaSoiSIISIP2007_FD_187696 | JGI IMG/M metagenome (GOLD analysis project Ga0209415, IMG submission 187696) | Peat soil microbial communities from Weissenstadt, Germany - SII-SIP-2007 (SPAdes) (version 2) | ecosystem: Environmental > Terrestrial > Soil > Wetlands > Peat | place: Germany... | reverse complement strand
CCGCCGCTCGCAGAACTCGCATTTGAGTTCGGCGCCGCCGAGTACTTCTCGATGATGGCGCTCGGCTTGGTTTCGGCGGTGGTGCTGGCGAGCGGCTCGCTGGTCAAGGCGATCGGCATGATCTTCATCGGGCTGCTGATGGGGATAGTCGGCACCGACGTCAACTCGGGCATCGCCCGCTACAGCTTCGGCATCTCCGAGCTGTCGGACGGCATCGGCTTCGTGTCGGTCGCGATGGGGATGTTCGGCTTTGGCGAGATCATCTCCAACCTGGAGCTAAGCTCGATCGATCGCAACACCTCGGTGTCCAAGGTGAGCAGCCTGATGCCGTCGTTGCGCGACCTCAAGATGTCGATCGGGCCGATCATGCGTGGCACCTCGATCGGCGTGATTTTCGGCATCCTGCCGGGGGCGCATACCGTGATCGCGGCGTTTTCCTCCTATACGCTGGAGAAGAAGCTGGCGAAGGATCCGTCGCGCTTCGGCAGGGGCGCGATCGAAGGCGTTGCCAGTCCCGAGTCGGCCAACAATGCCGCCGCGCAGACCTCTTTCATCCCGCTGCTAACGTTAGGCATCCCGACTGGCGCGGTCATGGCGCTGATGGTGGGCGCGATGACGATCCAGGGCATCGCACCCGGCCCGCAGGTGATGACCTCGAAGCCAGATCTGTTCTGGGGCATGATCGCCTCGATGTGGATCGGCAACTTGATGCTGGTGATACTGAACCTGCCGCTGATCGGCATGTGGGTGCAGTTCCTGAAAATTCCGTACCGCCTGCTGTACCCCGGTATCTGCCTGTTCTGCGCCATCGGCGCGTATTCGGTCAATAACGCTACGTTCGACGTATATGTCGTCGCCGTGTATGGTGCCTTCGGCTACTATTGCGCAAAGTGGGGTTGCGAGCCGGCGCCGCTGATATTGGGGTTCGTGCTGGGGCCGCTGATGGAAGAAAATCTGCGGCGCGCGATGCTGATTTCGCGCGGCGACGCCAGCGTGTTCTTCACCCGCCCGATCAGCCTCGGCATGCTGCTGGTGGCTTTTGCGCTGCTGATCATGGTTATCGTGCCGCAGTTCCGCAAGAAACGCGCAGAGGTGCTTACCGAAAGCGCGGACTGAGTTTTACCGCAGTCTGGATCCAACGATTTGCCCCGGACAGCCGCCGGGGCAAATCATTCTCGGCTTCCCGCAAGATCGAACCCCGGCGAGTCAAGTCCATGCGTTTATCCCCCGACGAAAGAAAGATGCTGCGCGGCGACAAGGGCGCGGCCGCCAAGGAGGCGCTCGAATTGCAGATCGCGGTCGGCAAGTTCTTCGGCGCGCGGCGTCTGGTGCCGGTGACGAACGTGCACATGATGGGCGACATCGAAGTCATGGGCGACAGCGGCAAGGCCTTTCTCGAGCGGATGACGCGGCTCAATGCGCGCTGCGTGGTAACCACGACCACCAACGCGCGTTGCATCGATTTCGATTATGTCGCAAAGCTCAGGCAGGACCCGAGAGAAGCCGAAAAAGAAAAGCAGCTGATTGCGTATTTGCGCCGGATGGACGTGGTGACGGCGGACACCTGCATCAATTACCAGACCCTGTACCAGCCGCACCAGGGCGAGCACGTCGCGTGGGGCGATACCGGCACCGTGATCTACGCCAACTCGGTGTTCGGCGCGCGGTCCAACTTCGAGGCCGGCCCGGCCGCGCTCGCCGCCGGCATCACCGGTCGCGTGCCGGAGTACGGCTTTCATCTCGACCGGCACCGCAGAGGAAACTTCCAGGTCGACCTCAAAGCCGATCTCGGGGATCTCGCCGATTGGGGCGCGCTCGGCAAGCTGGTGGGCGAATCGCACCAGAATTATTTCGCGGTGCCGGTGTTCAGCGGCGTCAAGCGCGGCCCAAGCGCGGATCAACTGAAGCATCTCGGCGCGTCGCTCGCGAGCTACGGCTCGATGGGCATGTTCCACATGGTCGGCGTCACGCCCGAAGCGCCGACGCTCAAGGCCGCATTCGGCGGCGCGCGGCCCAAGGAAGTGCTGACGGTCACGAACCGCGATATCGAGCGCGTCTATGCCGGTTACAGCGCCAAGGGAAATCCGCTCAACCTGGTCGTATTCTCGGGACCGCAGCAATCGCTGTTCGAGATGAAAACGCTGGCCTCACTGCTCGACGGCAAAAAGGTCAAAGCCGGCAGCCATTTGTTCGTCACCACCAGCAACGGCGTCAAAAGCGCCGCGCGGCAGCTCGGGTATCTGCAGAGCATCGAAGCCGCCGGCGGCATTGTGCTCGAAGGCGTGTGCTTCTACATCCTGCAGAATATCGCGCAGATGCGCACGCAAAACGCCTGGAGCAACCTGGTGACGAATTCGGCCAAGCTCGCCAACATCATCGGCGCGCACAAGTTCAATACCCTCTTGCGCCGCACCGCCGACTGCGTGCGCATCGCCGTGACCGGGGAAGAGCGGTGAGCGCGACGCGCGGCAGAGCCCCGCTGATCAAGGTCAAGCGCGCGTATGGCGATGTCGTCGAAGGCGTGGCGCTGGTGTCGCGCGAAGGCTTCAGCCCGCGGTACGATCTTGATCGCTGGAGCGGGCTGATTTCGCGCCCCGGCCACGCGCTCGAGGGCCACAGCCTAAAGGACAAGATACTGATAATGCCGAGCGCGAAAGGCGGCATCGCAGCGGGCTGGGCGTTTTACGATATCAAGCACAAAGGCATCGCGCCGAAAGCGTTCGTGTTCGGCGTCACCAACCCGGTAATGGTGCAAGGCGCGGTGTTCGCCGGTATCACGATTACCGAAGGGTGGTCGCGTGATCCGTACCGGTGGATCGAGACCGGCGACATCGTGCGCGTCGACCCGAAAAGGAAAACCATCCAACGGGTCCAGTCGCGGCCCTGAGCCCGCGCGCATGCGATGATCCGCGACCAGGAAACGTTCAGCATTCTGCTCGACACCATCCGCCGGTTCGTGCGCGAGCGGTTGATTCCCGCCGAGCAGCAGGTCGTCGACAGCGACGAGATCCCCGACGCCATCGTCAAGGCAATGCGCGAGATGGGATTGTTCGGCCTCACGATCCCGCCGGAATACGGCGGCCTGGGGCTGACGATGGAAGAGGAAGTGCTGGTGTCGATAGAAATGTGCCGTGCATCGCCGGCGTTTCGCTCGCTCGCCGGCACCAACAACGGCATCGGCTCGCAAGGCATCGTGATCGACGGCACCGACGTGCAAAAAAGGAAATACCTGCCGCGGCTCGCGAGCGGGGAACTGATCGGGTCGTTCGCGCTGACCGAGCCCGGCGCCGGATCAGATGCCGGGTCGCTTACTACCAGCGCGCGGCGAGACGGTGATCATTACATACTGAATGGCGCGAAACGCTACATTACCAACGCGCCGGAAGCCGGCGTGTTCACCGTAATGGCGCGCACCGACCCGGACTCAAAGGACGCCAACGGCGTGTCGGCATTCATCGTCGAGCGCAACGTGCGCGGCCTTGTCGTCGGCAAGCCCGACCGCAAAATGGGGCAACGCGGTGCGCATACCGCCGACGTCGTGTTCGATAACGTGCGGGTGCCGGCGGCGAACCTGATCGGAGGCCGGGAGGGCGCCGGCTTCAAGACCGCAATGAAAGTGCTTGACAAGGCGCGGCTCAATATCGCGGCAGTGTGCGTCGGCGCGGCGACGCGCATGCTCGATGACGCGCTCAAATACGCAATCGAACGCAGGCAATTCGGCCAGCCCATCGCCGAGTTCCAGCTGGTGCAGGCGATGCTCGCCGATTGCAAGACCGAGATTTTCGCCGCGCAGAGCATGACGCTGGAAGCGGCGCGCAAGCGCGATAATGGCGGAAATATCACGCTCGAGGCGGCGTGTTGCAAGTATTACGCGTCCGAGATGTGCGGCCGCGTTGCCGACCGCGCGGTGCAGATTCACGGTGGCGCCGGATATATGGCAGAGTACGCAGTCGAGCGCTTCTATCGCGACGTGCGCCTGTTCCGGCTCTACGAAGGCACGAGCCAGATCCAGCAGCTCGTGATTGCGCGTAATTTGATACGCAATGCCGCCCGCTAGGGCGGCTTTATCCGGAGGGGTTCTCGCAGTGCCGTTCGAGGATTTGCTGAAACAACTGCGCGAGCGCACCGAGCGCGCGCTGGCGATGGGCGGCGCGGAGAAACTCGCCAGGCGCAAGGCCGAAGGCGTGCTCAATGCGCGCGAGCGCATCGACTACCTGATCGACGAGGGCAGTTTTGTCGAGTCGGGCATGTTCGCGGCAGGCATCCGGCCCGAAGTGCGCGACAAGACACCGGCCGACGGCAAGGTCGCGGGCTTCGCCCGCATCGACGGCCGCGAGGTCGCTCTCGTGGCCAACGATTTCACCGTGCTGGGAGCGTCTTCGTCCGTGGTCAATATGAAGAAGATCAAGCACGTAAAGCAGGTCGCGACTCAACGCGGCCTGCCGCTCATCTTCCTTGGCGAGTCGAGCGGCGCGCGCATGCCGGATCGCATGGGGGCGTCCGGCCGCTCGATCGTCGCGCAGGACCCGACCGAGTATCAGCGCCTGCGCGAAACGCCGTGGGTGTCGGCATTGCTCGGCGCCTGCTACGGCTCGTCGACCTGGTATTCCGCAATGTCGGATTTGGTCGTGATGCGCAAAGGCGCGATCATGGCTATCGCGAGTCCCGGGGTGACCTCAATCGCGATCAACAAGCCGATCGAGCCTGAAGAACTCGGCGGCTGGAAAATCCTGACCGGCGTATCGGGGCTGGCCGATTTCGCCGTCGATACCGACGAGCAGGCGCTTGATGCGATCAAGCGTTTTCTGTCTTATCTGCCCAGTCATCATAACGAGCCGCCGCCGGTGCACCCGGTGCCGCCGGGCTCGGACGATGCATGCAGAAAAATACTAGACCTCTTGCCTGAATCACGCACCAAGGTTTACGACGTGCGCAGGATTATCGCCGCGATCGCAGACAAGGAGTCGAGCTTCGAACTCAAGGACCGGTTCGGCAAGTCGATCGCAACGGTGCTCGCGCGGCTCGACGGCAGGAGCATCGGCTTCATCGCCAGCAATCCGCTGTTCAAGGGCGGCGCGCTCGACGCCGATGCGTGCCAGAAAGTGACGAGCTTCATGGTGCTGTGCGATTCGTTCAACATTCCCCTCGTGTTCCTCGTCGATGTGCCGGGGTTTCTGATCGGCGTCGAGGGCGAGTTGCGCGGCATGCCGGGCAAAGTAATCAACTGGATGAACGCCTTGTCGCTGGTGACGGTGCCGAAAATCACCATCATCCTGCGCAAGAGCTATGGCCAGGCCTACATCAACATGGCGGGAGGCAAAAACGCCGATGAGGTCGCATGCTGGCCGACCGCCGACCTCGGTTTCATGGATCCCGCGGTCAGCGTCAACGTATTGCACGGCGTGAAAAAAGAAGATGACCCCGTGCGTTACCGGCAGCTGCTTGAAGAGGTATCGCGCGATACTTCGGCGTGGGCGCTTGCAGGATTATATGAAACGCAGACCGTGCTCGATCCGCGCGACACGCGCGGCTATCTGGTCCGCGCGCTCGAAGTGCATCGCTTGCGCCTGAAGAACGGCGTCGGCGCGCATCGGCTCGCCAACTGGCCAACCAGCTACTAAAAGAGAACCAGGGCCGCGAGGCGAAAAAATTCGAGGCCCCGTAAACGCGCTATCTCGAGATCCGCAAAATCGAGGACACCCCGGTCGCGAATCCGCTGACACGGCCTCCGCACTACTCGCCCACCTCGAGTCCCGTCATCCGCCAGCCCGCCCCGCTTTTGACAAAGCACGCGCGGTACTCGAGCGGGCTGCGGATCTGTTCTTCCGGCACGAAGCCGACGCCCGCCATGGTCTGAATCTTGACCCATTGCTGTTTGTTGTCCTTGTCTTCATCCACGACTTCCCAGTCGAGGACTTTCACCAGATCATACGAGAGGGTCTGCAGAGTTTTTGCGTTTGACGAAGGATTCGCCTTCATCAGCGCTTCCCTGGCGATGATGGCGCCACCGGCATCCGTATCTGCTCCGACGGGCCATTTATAATGCACGTATGGCGCGCAGAATTCATACGGCCCTTTCTCGCGCTTGATGTAAGCACCGCCGAGAAATAGCAGTTTGGGCAACTCGACCCATAGCGGGCTGTTGGTGGAGTGCGGCTCCCACAGTTTCGTGAATTCGGCGACGCCGTCGATTCCCGAAATATTGCGTATCCCGCCGTCGACGACGCCGAGTATGAATTTCTGATCGCGTTGCGCAAGCGCGTCGAGCAGCCGCGCCTTGAAACGCAGCCAGCCCGGATCGCTCGCGCCCTCATCGACGGGGAGCAGTTTGACCCCCTGCGCGTGAGCGCTCAGTGCAGCAACGAGCAGGAGGACGGAAGCCAGTCCGCGCAGCTGAATCGGCGGCGATGTCATTAGCGCCCCTTGAATTTGCCCGGCCGTTTCTCGAAGAATGCGGTCAGCGCCTCGGCATGGTCCTCCGTTTTATGGCATAACGCCTGGAAACTCGAGCATACGTCAAGATGCTCGGCCAGCGGTTGCTGCTGCGCGAGCTTGAGCAGCCGCTTCGCATAGCGCACCGCGAGCGGCGGTTTGGCGGCAATCCGGCCGGCGAGTTCACGCGCGCGCGGTATGAGTGCATCGGGTTCGGTCACCTCGAGCAGGATGCCGAGCCGCATGGCTTCTTCGGCCTTGATGATGCGGCCGGTGAACGTGAGCTCGGCGGCACGCTGATAGCCGAGCAGCCGTTGCAGGAACCACGCACCGCCGTCGCCGGCGATGATGCCGAGATTGACGAAAGTTTCGCCGAACTGCGCGTTGGTAGAGCCGACGCGGATATCGCACATGTTTGCCATGTCAAAGCCGGCGCCAATCGCGGGGCCGTTCACCGCGGCGATCACCGGGATCTCCGCTTCCTGCAGCGCGAGCGGAATGCGCTGGATACCCCGCCTGTAATTCTGTTGCAGCTCGAACGCCGGTGCTTTCGAGCGTTCGCCCATGGTCTTGATGTTGCCGCCGGCCGAAAATGCGCTGCCTTCGCCGGTCAGGATCAGCACCGACACTTCGGGATTGGCGTTGGCCCACGCGAGCGATGCGACGATGTCGGAAATCAATTCTGTGCCGGTCAGCGCATTGCGCACGTCATTGCGCTTGAAGGTGAGAACGGCAACGCGCTCATCGAGTAAAAGTGCGGAGTCCTTCAGTACCGGTAGCGAGGGCATGATATTTTTCCAATAATGAGCGAAGCAGCGCGTAATGGTAAGCGCTCACGCGCAGCGTTACAACGGGCGCCATTGCCGATGCTATACTTCCGCCGGCATAGCGCAGCATACTTGCAGCGCAGTTTCTACGGGGATCCCAAGAATGGCAAGAATCGAAGTCAAATCCGAGATTACCGGCACCGTGTGGCAGTTGAAAGCCAAGCCCGGTGACAAAGTCGAAAGCGGCGATACGCTGATCGTGATCGAATCGATGAAAATGGAAATACCGGTGATCACGGAAGACGGCGGCACGCTCAAGGAAGTCCTGGTCAAGGAAAAGGACCCGGTCGCCGAGGGCCAGGTAGTGGCGATTCTCGAGGGCTGACCTGATTAGGGCGTGCCGTCTCGGGTTAAGGCCGCGCCGGTTCCGCCGGACATCAACTCTCCGCAAGCTCTCGCAGTTTTTTGATCGCCGCGTCGCGTGAATCGAGCACGCGACGCTCGGCGACACGTTGCGCGCGCTCGCCGTCGCCATCGCGGATCGCCTTTATCAGCTCCTGCCAGTGCCTCACCGATTGCCGGCGTCGCTGCTCGGTCGATAAGCCGAGCCGGGAGTAGCGCAGCGTCTGCTGTGCGAGTGCGCCGAGTATCGTGCGTAGCCGCACGCTGCGCGACCCCGCCGTCAACAAGCGGTTGAGCTTGAACACGGCTTCCACGTAATCATCGCCGCGCTTGGTGTCCCGGGCGAGCCGCGTCAGGCCGGCGACCTCGGCTTCGAGCAGCGGCAACAGGCGGTGGCGCTCGGGATCTTCGGCGATGCCGCGATCGCGCAGCCCGTTCAGCGCGGCGCGGATATCGAAAATTTCCTTGACCTCGGGGATGGTGAGGTTGGTGACCTGTGCGCCGCGGCGCGCCAGTATCGTGACCAGCCCGTTTTTCTCGATTAGCCGCAGCGCCTCGCGCACCGGGCCGCGACTGACGGCGAATTCGGCGGCAATCGCCTGCTCCATGATGCGCTGCCCCGGCGCATAGGCGCCAGAAGTTATACGCGCAGAAATTTGTGCGGCGATCTGTTCCGGCAGCGACAGCGTAAGCGGGGCCGGTGCCTGCACCGCCGACATGGCTTGTGGTACGGCCGCGCTTTGCCGCGGGCGGGATTTCCTCATCGCGATACCTTAGCTGGCTTTCTGTCAGATTGTCAACAATCTTATTGACAACAACGCGATGTCAGCCTTACGATGGTGGCCGGTGCAGTGCCGGGCAACGATTACTGACCCGCTGCATCGGCCCGGTTCGAAACTTGGAATGCCGCCGCGGTTGATCGGGGCGGCACAGGATGACATTATGAGCTGGAGTGCCGAAATCGAGGAGATTCATCACCGCCGCCGCCTCGCCGAGCGGTGCGGCGGGCCGGACGCGGTCGCCCGGCACCACGCCGACGGCAAGCTGACTATCCGCGAACGCATCAACGCGGTGCTCGATCCGGGCTCCTTTCAGGAAGTGGGCAAGCTCGCCGGCAAGGCGAGTTACGATGCGGATGGCAAGCTCGTCGGATTCGTGCCCGCGCCGTACGTCGCCGGCATCGGGAAAATCGACGGCCGGCCGGTCGCGATCGGCGGCGAGGACTATACGATCAAGGGTGGCGCCGGCTTCGGCGGCCAGCGCCGCAAGGGCGGTCAAGGCGGCTTCATCGAAGACCTGGCGTGCCTCTATCGCATTCCGCTGGTCAACCTCGTCGACGGTGTCGGCGGCAGCGTGACTTCGATCTCGCGCCGCGGCCATGCGACCTTTCCCGGCTCGGGGCCGGACGGCTTCGAGCGCTCGGTCGAACTGATGGGCATCGTGCCGGTGGTGAGCGCGGTGATGGGCACCGCCGCCGGCGGTCCTTCCGGGCGCGCGATCCTCGCGCACTGGACGGTGATGGTGAAAGACAACAGCCAGATTTTCGCCGCCGGTCCGCCGGTCGTTGAGCGGGCGTTCGGCGCCAAGATCAGCAAGGAAGAACTCGGCGGCCACCAGATGGCGGTCGATACCGCCGGCACCATCGACAACGCGGCGGAGGACGAGCACGACTGCCTGCGCCAGATCCGGCGTTTTCTTTCGTATATGCCGTCCAACGTATGGGAATTGCCGCCGCGCGCGCCGTGCGAGGATCCCATCGACCGCTGTGAAGACGCGCTCGCCGACATCATTCCGCGTTCGCAGCGCCAGCCCTATAACATGCGCCGGCTGATCGAGATGGTGGTGGACCGGGGTTCGGTGTTCGAGATCCAGCCGACTTTCGGGCGCGCCGTGATCACGAGCTTGGCGCGCATGAACGGCACGGTGGTCGGCGTCGTCGGCTTCAATCCGATGTTCGGCGGCATCGTCGATGTGAAGGCGGCGCGCAAGCAGACTCACTTCACCGAGTTGTGCGATTCGTTCAACATCCCGCTCGTCTATTTCGTCGACGTGCCCGGATTCCAGATCGGTATCGAGGCAGAGGCCGCCGGCATCCTGCGCATCGGCATGCAGGGGCGCTATCTCAATATGCAGCTCACGGTACCCGTCTACACTGTCGTCGTGCGCAAATGCTACGGCATGGCGGGCGGCAGCACTATCGACCGCAACGGGCTCAATTTCAAAATCGCCTGGCCGTCGGCAGAGTGGGGATCGCTGCCACTCGAAGGTGGCGTCAAAGCCGCATTCCGGCGCGAGATCGAGGCCGCTCCCGACCCGGCGCAAAAAGAAGCCGAGATCGAAGCGGAAATCCGGCGCATGACTTCGCCGTTCCTGACGGCCGAGGCGTTTGGCGTCGAAGACATGATCGACCCGCGCGAAACGCGCCCGTATCTGTGCCGCTTCCTCGAGGCTGCGCAGGTCGGGATGAGGACCCGGGTCGGGCCGCGCCTGCGTGCCGGCGTGCGGCCATGATGCGCGGGTATTAAACAAGGAATGACTGAGATGGCATTTGAAAAACTGCTCGAGGAATACGCGGCGCGGCGCGCCAAGGCGCTCGCGATGGGCGGGCCCGAGAAACTCGCCCGGCGCAAGCAGGCCGGCCAGCTGAACGCGCGCGAGCGCATCGCCTGCCTCGTCGACCAGGACAGCTTCCTCGAGTCCGGACTGTTCGGCACCTCCGGCGTATATCCCGAGCAGGCGGACGAGACGCCGACCGACGGCAAGATCGCGGGCTATGCGCGCATCTATGGCCGCGACGTCGCGATCGTCGTCAACGATTTCACCGTGAAAGGCGCCTCGACGAGCGCCACCAACGGCAAGAAGGTCGGCCACATGAAGCGCACCGCAGCCGAGCGCGGGATGCCGCTCGTCATCATCGGCGAATCGACCGGCGCGCGATTGCCCGACGCCATGGGTTCGCGCGGCATGGGCCTGCTGCTCGGCAACGACATCACCCAGTTCCGCCGCACCCGCGAAACGCCGCTCGCGACCGCCGTGATCGGGCCGTCGTTCGGCTCGTCGGCATGGCTCGCGTGCCTCGCCGACTTCGCGGTGATGCACAAAGGCGCGACGATGGCGGTCTCGAGCCCGCGGCTGATCGAAATGGCGCTCGGAGAAAAAGTCGATCTCAACGAGCTCGGCGGCTGGCGCCTGCATGCCGAAACCACCGGCCTCGTCGATCAGGTGGTCGATACCGAGGAGGCAATGTTCGACGCCATCAAGTGCTTTCTATCCTATATGCCCAGTCACCACAACGAAGCGCCGCCCGATGCGCCGGTGCCGGCTGGCTCGGGTGCTGGAATGCGGGACGTATTCTCGCTCCTGCCCGAGAAGCGCACCCAGGTTTACGACATGAAGCGCATCGTCAATTGCCTGGTCGACAAGGACACCCTGTTCGAGCTTAAGCCGCGGTTCGGCAAAAGCGCGCTTACGGCGCTCGCTCGCCTCGGCGGCAAAAGCGTCGGAATCGTCGCCAACAACCCGCTGCATCGCGGCGGCGCGCTCGACGCCGATGCCTGCCGCAAGATCGTCGACTTCCTGGTGCTGTGCGATTCGTTCAACGTGCCGATCGTGCTGCTGGTCGACACCCCGGGCTTCCAGATCGGCACCGAGGCCGAAAAAAGCGGCGCGCCGGGCAAGATCATGAACTTCATGAACGCGATCACGCTCGTCACCGTGCCCAAGCTGTCGGTGATCCTGCGCAAGAGCTACGGCCGCGCCTACGTGTGCATGGGCGGCGGCCGGCATTCCGACGACATCGCGGCGTGGCCGACGGCGGAAGTCAGTTTCATGAGCCCGGAGTTCGCGACCACCATAGTGCACGGCGTCAAACCCGGCGATGCCGATTTCGAGTCCAAGCTCGCCGAGATCGAGCAGGGTTCCGACGTGTGGGGGCTCGCCTCGGTATTCGCGGCGCAGGCGGTGATCCGGCCGGCCGACACCCGCGACTATCTGATCCGCATGCTCGAGGTTTACAAATTGCGCATGACCAAGGGCGTCGGACAGCATCTGATGCGCACCTGGCCCACGAGCCACTGAGGGCTTGAATGTTTAACAAAGTAGTCGTGGCAAATCGCGGCGCCGTGGCGGCGCGCGTGCTGCGCGCGCTCGACGAGATGGGCGTCAAATCAGCCGCAGTGTATTCCGAGGCGGACTACGGCGCGCCCTATCTCGAGATGGCGAGCGAGACTTATGCGATCGGCCCGGCGCCGGCGCGCGACAGCTATCTCAATCAGGATGTGTTGCTCGACGTGCTCAAGCGCGCCGGCGCAGACGGCGTGCATCCGGGGTATGGATTTCTCTCGGAAAACGCCGGGTTCGCACAGCGCGTGGAGGACGCCGGTGTGCGTTTCATCGGGCCGTCGCCTAAATGGATAGACGCGATGGGACACAAAACGCGCGCGCGCGAAATCGCGGCGCAGCACGGGATGCCGATGTCGAAAGGCTCGGACGTGCTGCCGGCCGAGTCTGCGGCAATCCTCGCTGCGGCGAACAAGATAGGCTACCCGGTGCTCGTCAAACCGGCGGGCGGCGGCGGCGGCATCGGCATGCTGCCGGCCAGGGACGAAAGCGAATTGCTGGCAGCGGTCGAGCGCTCGCGCTCGATGGCGAGCCGCGGCTTCGGCACCGCCGAGGTTTATCTCGAGCGCCTGCTCGAGCGGCCGCGCCATGTCGAATTCCAGGTGCTCGGCGACCGGCACGGCTCGGCCGTTCACCTGTTCGAGCGCGATTGCTCGGCGCAGCGCCGCAACCAGAAGGTGATCGAGGAAGCGCCGGGACCCGCGCTCGACCGCGTGCGGGTCGGCGCCCTCGCTGATCGGATCGCGGCGATCATGCAGGAAATGGGTTACGACAACATCGGCACCGTCGAGATGCTGATGGGCGCTGACGGGTCGTTCAACTTTCTCGAAATGAACACGCGGCTACAGGTCGAGCACGGCGTGACCGAGGAGGTGACGGGCGTCGACCTGGTCAAGGCGCAAATCCGCTCGGCCGCCGGCGAGAAGCTCGGCGATATCCTGCCGCAGAAGATTTCCATCACCGGGCACGCGATCCAGGCGCGCGTCTATGCCGAAGACCCGAAGAATTTTTTCCCGTCACCCGGCAGGCTCGCCGTGTTCCGGCCGCCCGCGGACAAATCCATCCGCATCGAGACCGGTTACGCCGAAGGGCGCGACGTGACGCCGCATTACGATCCGATGATCGCCAAGGTGATCGTGCATGCAACTGATCGCGACAAGGCGATCGAACGGCTCGCGTGGGCGCTCGAGGCGTTCGACATCAAAGGCCCGAAAACCAACATTCCCGCAGTGCTGGCGATCCTGCGTTCCGAGCAGTTTCGTTCGGGACAGGTGCACACCGGCATCATTCCCGAAGTGCTAGCCAAGCAGAAAGCGGCATGAAAAACGGCGCGCAACTGATCGCGGCTGCGCGCACGCAGGGCCGCACGGCGCTTGACGAACTCGCCGGCAAACAGCTGCTTGCGAGCTTTGGCGTTGGCGTGCCGAAGTCCGTGGCAGTCAGTGACGCGGCTGGCGCTGCGCAGGCGGCGGCAACGCTGCAACCGCCGTTGGTGGTCAAGGTGATGTCGCCCGACCTGCTGCACAAAAGCGATGCCGGCGGCGTCAAGCTCTATCTGCAGAACGCAGCCGAAGTTGAGCGGGCAATCGCCGCGATGGCGGCTACGCCGCAAATACGCGCCGCACGCGTCGACGGCTATCTGATCGAAGAAATGGCGGCTGCCGGGCAGGAGATGGTCGTTGGCGCGGTGCGCGACCCGCAGTTCGGGCCGCTGGTAATGGTCGGCCTTGGCGGCATATTCGTCGAAGTGCTCGCGGACGTCACGTTCCGCATCTGCCCGATCACGCGGCTGGACGCGCAGGAAATGCTGGCCGACTTGAAAGGCGCGGCGATCCTCAGGGGGGCGCGTGGCCGCCAAGCCGTGTCGCAGGACGCGATCGTCGATGTGTTGCTCAAAATCGGCGGGGAAGACGGTTTGCTGATGCGCCATGCCGGCGATTTAAAGGAAGCCGACATCAATCCGTTGATCGTGTCCGGGTCCGGCGCAATCGCGGTCGACGCGCGTTTCATCCTCGCTTGATGCCCGTGGCAGGCCGCGACATCATCGAAAAATTCACGCCGCTGTTCGCGCCGAGAACGGTGGCGGTAATCGGCGCCTCGACCAAAGGCGCTGCGCTGCCCAATGTCTTCATCCGCCGCATCCGCGAATTCGGCTTCGCCGGCGCGATCTACCCGATCCATCCGTCCGCTGCCGAGATCGACGGGCTGCCCGCGTACCGCAGCCTGGCAGACACGCCGCAGCCGGTCGATTACGCCTATATCGCGGTGTCCGCGGCGCAGATACCCGACATGCTGGCCGCTGCCGCCGGCCATGTGCGCTTTGCACAGGTGATATCGAGCGGCTTCGGCGAAGTCGACGAAGGCAAAGACCTGCAGGAACGCCTGGCCGCCGCGGCGCGCGCCGGCGGCATGCGCCTGCTCGGCCCCAACTGCCTCGGCATTTACACGCCGCGAGGCAAGATCACCTTTACCGAGATCGGCCCGCGCGAGGTCGGCACGGTCGGCGTCGTGTCGCAAAGCGGCGGGCTCGGCACCGACATCATCCGGCGCGGCATGAACCGCGGCGTCAAGTTTTCGGGCCTCGTCACCGTCGGCAATTGCGCCGACGTCGGGCCGGGCGAAATGCTCGAGTTCTATTTCGCCGATCCGCAGACCCAAGTTATCGGGCTTTATATCGAAACGGCGCAGGACGGCCGGCGCCTGTTCGAAATCCTGCGCGCGGCGCAAGCGCAGAAACCCGTGGTCATGCTCAAAGGCGGGCGCACGCGGCAGGGGCTCGCCGCCGCGGCTTCGCATACCGGCTCGCTGGCCGGCGACGACCGCGCGTGGATCGCATTGTCGCGCCAGACTGGCTGCGTCCTGGTCGATACGCTCGATGAGTTCATCGATGCGCTGCTGACATTCCAGACGCTTGCCCCGCGGCAGCAACAGGCGACGCAACGTGTCGTACTGTTCGGCAACGGCGGCGGCGCCAGTGTGCTGGCGACCGACTATTTCGCGCGGCTCGGCCTCGAGGTGACGCCGTTCGGCAAACCGACCCTGGACGCACTCGCTGCGCTCAAGCTGCCGCCGGGAACCAGCATCACCAACCCGGTCGATTGCCCGGTCAGCACGCTGCAGCAGGACGACGGGCGGGTCGCCGAGAAAATCCTCGCCGAGATTTACGCCAACGGCAAACCCGAGGCGCTGGTGATGCACCTCAACATGGCGGCGTTCGCCGGCCGCACCAGGCCCGAAGTTCTGGACAATGTGGTGCAAGCGGCGCTGCGCGTGCAGACGCATTTTCCGGGTCAGGCGCATTTCGTGCTGGTGCTGCGCTCCGACGGCGAGCCCCAGCTCGAGGCGCGCAAACGCGAATTCCGCGCCAAGGCGATCGCGCTCGGCATCCCGGTCTACGACGAGATGGCGAACGCGGGGCACGCGCTCGCCGCACTGCAGGCGCACGAGCGGTTCGTGATTTCGCGGAGCATGGCGTGAGCGCCACCGATTTCAGGGCCGTCAGCTATCCGTGCCGCGTCTACAGCGGCAAGGATGCGCTCGAGAACCTGCCGGCCGAGCTGAAGCGGTATAAATCGCAGCGCGCTTTCATCATCTGCGGCAGGACGGTGTCGCGCCGCACCGGGCTGATTGCGCGCATGCGCGGCATTCTCGGCAGCGCGTGCGCGGGCGTGTTCGACGAAATCGAGAAGGACTCGACGCTGCCCTCGGTGCTCGCCGCGACTGACGCCGCGCGCGCGGCGCGAGCCGACCTCATCATCGGCGTCGGCGGCGGCAGCGTGATCCAGGCCGCGCGCGTGGTCGTGATTCTGCTCGCCGAAACAGGTTCGCCGCACGAGCTCATCACGCGGTATCCGGAGAACGGGCCCGCCGTGAGTCCCAAGCTCAACGCGCCCAAGCTGCCGATCATCAACGTCCTGACGCTGCCGACCTCGGCGCAGAACCGCGGCGGTTCCGCGGTGCGCGATGACAATCTCGATCACCGCATGGAGTTTTTCGATCCGAAGACGCGGCCGGTCGCGATCTTCTGGGACGCGGACGCACTGCTGACCGCGCCGCCCGCACTCGCACGCTCGACCGGGTGCTCGGTGCATTGGCGCAGCGTGATGAATCTTGGCTGGACCGAGGTCAATCCCCTGCTCGAAGGGGAGAGGCTGCACGCGTACCGGCTGTCTGCGCGCGCGCTGCCGCGCGTGATGGATGCGGCGGATCCGAAAGCGCGCATCGAACTCTGCGCGGCCGCCTTCCTGCAGAACCGCGACGCCGACGAGGGCGGCGCGATCGTCGGACGTCACTGGGTGATGCGCGTCACGTACGCGTTCGCGGCCGCGCTGTTCAACAATTTCCCGCGCATCGGCCAGGGCGAAGCGAACACCGCGTTGACCGGCACAGTGCTGCGCCGGCTCGGCGCACGCGATTCGCAGGCGGTGGCGCGCCTCGCGCAGGGCATAGGGGCGTGGGACGCGAGCCTGCCTCTCGCCGATGCGCCGGTGCGCGCCGCCGACCATCTCGACAAGTTGTTTGCCGGTCTCGGCATGCCGGTCCGGCTGCGCGAGCTCGATTTTCCACGCGGCGGCCTTGCGAAGGTGCTCGAGCATGCGCTCAAGAACTTCAACGCCGATCCGCAGCGCGAGTTCGTGCGCGAACGCGACTTGCTCTACGACGTGCTCCAGGCCGCGTGGTAGCGCGGTCATCGTTTAGAATTGCGCAACATCAACATCGCGGGAAAGGCGACTCTTTAATGGACGCGCTCAAGATCGGGATGAAACACACGCTCGAGTGGGAGGTGACGGAAAAACTCTGCACGTCGCGCGGCGAGTACAAGGTATTTTCGACGCCGTCAATGACGCTGTTCGTCGAGATCACGTCGCAAGAGTTGGCGAAGCCGCACCTGAAACCCGGTCAAGGGCAGGTTGGCGTGTCGGTGAATATTCGCCACCTCGCACCGACGCCGCTCGGAAAAACGGTGCGCTGCGAAACCGAACTCGTGGGGATCGACCGCCGCAGGCTTGCGTTCAAGGCGAAAGTTTACGACGACGTCGAGCAGGTGGGCGAAGCCGAGCACGAGCGCTTCGTCATCGACCTCGACAAGTACATGGCGCGCCTCAAGGCCAAAATCGAGGGCGCGCCGTCGGAGGGCGAAACAGGGGCCCCTTAAGGGGATGTGACCCCGGAGACGGATGCAACGCCTGCGCTCGATGGTGCTGTGCCAGACTCGCGAACGACCGCATCTCGCTAGCAGAAGCTCTCCTCACTGCTCGCAGGTGCGGCCACCATGAGCTGACGCAATCCCGCTTCAAGCGCGCCGCCGCTTGCGTTGCTGTTTGCCGCTTTTCCGCTCCGCCGCAAGCTCCTTGAACGCTTCCGTCGCCGCGAGGAAGCCGCTCAATGACGCATAGACGCCGGCATAAACATAAGCGTGGAGCAGGATCTCGCCGATCTCACGCCGGGTCCAGCCGGCGCGCACGCAGGTCTTGACGTGCAGCTTGACCGCGCCGCTCTGGCTTTGCGCCGCCGTCATCGCGAGCGACAGCATCGCGCGCAGCTTCCGCGAGAGCGCCGGGCGCGCCCACACCGTGCCCCAGCAGAATTCGTCGGTCACGTCATGGAACATCATCATGAACCCGTCGGCATCGCGGTAGCCGCGGTCGACGTGCGCGGCGCCGTGCACCTGGCGGCGGATGAGTTCCCCTTTGCGCGCGAGCGCGCTGCGTTTGCGTCCGGTTGCCACGGGACTACCTCTTCGCCATCGTCGATTTCCCGAGCGAACGCGCATCGCGCGGTTTCCAGCGCCCGGAGTCGACCTGTGCGAGGAACTCGGCCGTGATGCGGTTGAATAAATCCGGCTCCTCGAGATTGACGGCGTGGCCGGTCGCCGCGACCACGGTGAGCCACGCCGACGGACACACGCGCTTGATGAAAATGCCGGGCTCGAGGCAGTTATCGTCCTCGTCGCCGCTCACCATGTGCAGCGGCACCTTGAGTTTCGAGAGCCCGCGTTCGAGGCTGTAGACGGTCGGGCGCTTGCCCTGGCAGCCGGTCAGCGTATTGGCAGAGCCCAGTGCCGAATGCTTCGCGAACTCGGCGCAGAAACGCGCGAAGCCGCGCGGGTCCTTGTTCTGGAACTGTACGCGCGAGGGGCCGACCTGGTACGGCTTGATCGCTTCGCTCGTGCCCAATTGCAGAAACCTCCGCACCATGACCGCGTTGTCCTTCATGAACTGCGCGCGCTTGTCCGGATCGGAACCGAAGCCGACGCCGACCGCGGTCAGCGACAGCGCCATGCGCGCATAGCGCAGCCCGAAGTGTACGGTCGCATAGCCGCCCATCGAGCAGCCGATGATGTGTGCTTTGCGGATCTTGAGATGGCGCATCACGTTGGCGATGTCATCGGTCGCGATCGCCTGGGAATATTTGGCCGGAGATTTAGGCGCGTCGGACGGCGGATAGCCGCGTGCGTTGAAGGCGATGCAGCGGTAACGGCGGCTGAAATAGCGCATCTGCGCCTCCCAGCTGTAGAGGTCGTCGGCGAACTCGTGCACGAACACGATGGGCGTGCCGTGGCCGGCTTCTTCGTAATACAGATTGATTCCGTTTGAATTGGCGTAGGGCACTAAAAATTCCCCCTGAGATGGTTGGTGGTAGGATCAGCTGCCCGGCAGATTGTGGATTTCGGGGAAGAACATGTCTTTCCACGACGCAGGCTTGACCTTGATCGAGCCGATCTTGTACATGAATTCGGCGAAGCGCTGCGTCCCCTTCGGCGTGATGTCAAAGCGGATCTCCGGATCGTTCAGCATTTTCAGGATAGGCTCCACCCCGCTTTTGTCCCTGGCGACGCGCACGTAAAACTCGGCCGCCGCTTTTCTGTCGCGATTGATCGTGTCAACCGCTTCATTGAAGGCGGCGATGAACGCCGCATAAACTTTGGGGTTCTCCTGGCGGAACTTCGCGGTCGTGAACACCAGCGTAAAGCTGTGCGGCCCGCCGATCACGTCATAGGTGCTCAACACCTTGCGGATGCCGGGTTTTTCCAGCTCCTGATACTGGAACGGCGGCACGGTGAAGTGGCTGTTGATCTCGCTTTGCGGATTGAAGAGCGCCGCCATGCCGTCGGGATGCGACATCGCGACCGTCAGCCGATCGAAATGATAGACGTCGGACAGGCCGTAGAGCTTTTCCGCCTCCATCTGCATGACGATCGACTGCACTGACGTCTTGACTGCGGTCACGACGATCTTGTCTTTGTCGGTGAAATCCTTGAGGCTCTTGATGTTGGGGTTGCGCGTGTTGAGGAAGGCCGGCATGTAGACTTTGGACATCACCGCTTTCACTTCGGACGGTGTGCCGCGGGTAGCCGCCCACAGCGTAATGAACGGCGTCACGCCGCCGGTCGCGAAATGCAGGCTTCCCGACAGCAGCGCGTCGTTCATCACGTTGCCGCCCGAGAATACCGACCAGCCGGTCTTCACGTCGAGGCCGGCGGCCTTGGCGTGTTTCTCGAGCAGCCTGTTTTCCTCGATCATCATCATCGGCAGGTAAGCGATGCCGTACTGGCGCGCGAGTTTGACTTCGCCGACTTCAGCTGCCGCGAGTCGCGTCAGCGCGAGACTGCATAGGCAGCACCAGGCGAGTAATCTGCGTAGTTTCATGCGCAACCTCCTTGTATGCTCCTGCTAATTTAGCACGGCGCGGTCAACGCGCTGCCTGCGCCGCCGCGGCGGCGGACGGCACGGTGGTGCGGGCAAGCGCGGCGGCGTCGCGGACATTGTCGAACGACCAGATCAGCTCGATGACGTCGAACGCATCGCAGGTCGAGAGGCCCCATTCGGCGAGTGCGCGGAATTTGGTCTCGAGGTCGGTATCACTCAACGGGCGTTCGAGGCTGCCGGTCGCGTGCGGCACATATTTGTTATATGAGGCGCCGCCCTTAAGCACGACGGTTACGTCGGCCGCTTCCTTGCCGACGGCGGCATCTTCCCTCGCCGCGACGCGGGCGCGCAGCGCGGCGACGGCAGGATCGTGCACGCATGCATCGGTGAATTCCTTGACTCCCGCTGCGCCGGAAATGAATGCCGCCGCAGCGCAGTGCTGCACCGAGAGCTTGGCCTCGAGGCCGTTACGCGGGTTCGCGTTGCCGGTCAATTTGAGCACCAGCGGATGGACCCGCATTTCGATGCGCTCGATGGCGGCGGGCGCGATAGAGCGTTCGCCGCGCAACTGCAGGCAGGCGTCGATTACCGGATGCACGACGATGCCGCACGGATACGGCTTGTAAGCGTTGCGCGCAAGCTCCCAGGTGGCGCCGAGCCGATCGACGATCGCGTTGAGGTCGCATTGTGCCGACAGCACATGCGCGAAGCCGCGTGGCGCTTCCAGGCCGCGCTCCGAGCTGGTAAAATTTTTTGCCGCCAGCAGCGCGGCCGTCAAGCCGTTGCGCGCGGCATGGCCCATGTTGTAGCACTTGGTCATGCTGCCGAGCATCTCGGTCAGGCCCGCTGCTTGCGTCGCCGCGATGCCGAGCGCCCACGTCATCTGCTGCTCGTCGAGCTTCAGGAGCTTGCCGCACGCGGCGGCGGCGCCGAACACGCCGCACGTCGCGGTGATGTGCCAGCCGGCGTTGTAATGCTCGGGCGAGACCGCGATGCCGATGCGGCATTCGGCTTCGACGCCGAGGATGAACGCATGCAGCAGCTGCGCGCCGGTCGCGGGCGTATGTTCGGCCAACGCGACCAGCGCCGATGCGACCGGCACTGTCGGATGGATCACGGTGCGCAGGTGGGTATCGTCGAAATCGAGGACGTTGGAGCTGATTGCGTTGATGAGCGCCGCATTCAAGATGTCGAGCCGCTCGCGCCGGCCAAGCAACACCGCCTGCGGCGGTCCCGCGAATTCGCGCAGCGCGCCGAGCGCGGTGTCTACCGCCGGGTCGTGGCAGCCGCCGAGCGCGCAGCCGAGCCAGTTGAGCAGCGCGCGCTTCGCTTCGTGGCGGATTTCCTTCGGTATCGAGCCCCAGCGCGAGTCGACGATGAAACGCGCGAGCTGTCTGGTAACGTCCGTCATCGATTCGCCCCGCAGCTATTCGACCTTAAGCCCGGCGTCCTTGACGACTTTCGCCCATTTCGGAATCTCGGCTTTGATGAAAGAGGCGAAGTGCTGCGGCGTATCGCCGACGCCGTCGGCGCCCATGGTCGCGAGCCGCTCTTTGACATTGGGCAATGCAAGCGCCTTGACGACCTCGGCATGCAACTTGTCGACGATCGCCCGTGGCGTGCCCGTCGGAACGAACAGACCGTTCCAGCCGACGATCTGATAGCCCTTGAGCCCGGCTTCGTCGAGCGTCGGCAGCTCGGGCAAGAGCGGCGAGCGCTTGAGATCGGTCACCGCGAGCGCGCGCAATTTGCCGGCCTTGGCGAACGGCAGCGTGCCAGGGATGTTCTCGAGCATGAACTGGATCTGACCGCCGATGAGATCGGTGAGCGCGGGCGCGCCGCCTTTGTACGGGATGTGCGTCACCTGGATCCCGGCCATCGTTTTCAGCATTTCGCCGGCAAGATGCGGCGTTGTGCCGGGTCCGCCCGAACCGAAGTTGAGCTTGCCCGGATTGGCCTTGGCGTAGGCGATGAACTCCGCCACCGATTTCGCGGGCACCGACGGATGCACCACCAGCATCAGCGGCGCCGATGCGACCATCGTCACCGGGACCAAATCCTTGACGGTGTCGTACGGCAGCTTGCTGAACAGGCTGGGGTTGACGGTGAAAGTAAGGCTCATCATCAGCACGGTGTAGCCGTCGGGAAGCGCTTTGGCGACGATATCGGTGCCGATGATGCCGGAAGCGCCCGGCCGGTTGTCGACGACGACCTGCTGGCCGAAGCTGTCGGAGAGTTTCTGCGCAATGAGCCGCGCCATGATGTCGTTGGAGCCTGCACCCGCGGCAAACGGCACCACCATGCGCACTGCTTTGTTCGGATAGGATTGGGCTGCCGCAACCGGGGCGAGCAGCGGTAATGACAACAAAAGGAAGGCACGCAGCAGGCTGATCATGAAATACCTCGCAATCGGGAAACGATAAGCGTCGAGGAGTCCTCAAGCATAAAGAAATGCTCTGCATGTAACAATATGGGCGCCGATTTAACGCGCTGTCTCCGCCTGGTGCACGATAAGGATGCCGACCAGCACGGTGACGCCGCCCAACAGCTGCAGCGCGCTGACCGCCTCGCCCAGCAGGATCCACGCAAACACCGCAGCCATCACCGGCTGCAACAGGAGCCCGACCGACGAGAACGTCGCCGGCAGGTGCGCCATCGCGTAGGCGATCAGGCTTTGCCCCGCCACCTGCGCAATCAGCGCGAGGCCGGCGAGCTTGACCCAGCCGGTGCCGGTCGCCGGCAGCATCTGCTCGCCTGATGCGAGCGCGACAGGCAGCAATACGATCACCGTGAACAAACCGCTCCACGCCATGATGGTCGAGGTCGCGACGCTCGCGCGCAGCCGCGTCACGGTGAGCTGATAGCCGGCGTAGAAGATCGCCGTCACCACGCCAAGCGCATCGCCGATCAGCTCCTTGCCGCTCAGTTTGAAGTCGCCGCCGATCAGCACCACCATGCCGGCAAGCGCGGTCGCGAGCCCGACCAGGAATTTCGCGCTCAATTGCTGGCGAAACAGCAGCCACGCCGAGAGCGTGACGAAAATCGGCGCGAGGTTGGCGAGCAGCGTCGAGTTCGCGACCGAAGTCAGCACGATGGACCAATGCCACACGGCGAGATCGCCGGCGAAAAACAGCCCCGCCGCGATCAGCAAGCGGCGGTCGCTGGCGAAACACGTGCGGTGGCGCTCGCGCTGCTCGAGCATCGACCAGGCCCACAGGAAGGGCAGCGCGAGAAACACGCGCCAGAAAGCGGTCGCGACCGGCCCGGTTTCGCTGACTTTGACGAACAGGGCGGAGGTCGCTATCGCAACGGCGCCGAGCAGCAGCGCGCCGACCGCGAGCAGGTTTTTCGGCGCCGCCGCTGGCTCAGTTTGCTGCAAAGGATTCAAACGGGGCAGCGGTTACTTGCCTTGGAACTTCGGCTTGCGCTTCTCGATGAAAGCCGCCATGCCTTCCTTCTGGTCCGCAGATGCGAACAGCACCTGGATCGCCTTGGTCTCTAGCCGCAGTGCCGCGTCGAGCGACGCGTCCTGGCCGGCGAGCAGCACTTCCTTGATTTGCAGCACCGCGAGCGGCGCGAGCGCGGCGATCTGCTGCGCCATCTCGACCGCGCGCTTTTCGACGTCGCCGTCGGGCACGAGTTCGCTGACGAGCCCCATGTCGAACGCCTCCTTGGCGCTGAACAGCTCGCCGGTCAGGCAGATTTTCATTGCTTTGTATTTGCCGACCGCGCGCGTGAGGCGCTGGGTGCCGCCGCCCCCGGGAATGATGCCGATCCTGACTTCGGGCTGACCGAAGCGCGCCGACTCGCCGGCGATGATGATGTCGCACGTCATCGCCAGCTCGCACCCGCCACCGAGCGCAAACCCGTTGATTGCCGCGATCACCGGCTTCGGGCACGCGGCGATCACGCGCCACAGCTTGTGCGTGCCGCGCTGGATCATCTCGATCGGGCCGACGCCCGCCATCTCTTTGATGTCGGCGCCGGCGGCGAACGATTTTTCGTTGCCGGTGAGCACGATGCAGCGCGTCGCATTGTCGTCGCCGAGCTCGGTCAGGTGCTGCGCGATCAGCTTGCGCACTTCCATGTTGAGCGCGTTGCGCGCGTCCGGGCGGTTGATGCGAATCAGCACGACGCCGTCGGCGGGGCGTTCGAGCAGGACTGCGGGTGCGGCCATGACGGGTTTCCTTCTTGTGTAATGTTCAGTTTTTGGCGAGGCCGAGTTCGGTCAGCACGGCCTTCATGTCGGCGTATTCCTGCTTGAGGTTGGACTTGAACTGCTCGCTCAGCGCGAAATCACCCGACAGGTAATTGCGTTCGAGATCCATCTTCCAGTCCGGCGTGGCGACCACCTGCGACAGGGTTTTTTCCCAATACGCGATTTGCGCCGGCGGCATGCCGTTCGGTCCCATGATACTGCGCCAGCCGCCGAACACGACGTTGATGCCCTGCTCCTTCCACGTCGGCACGGCGGCGAACGGGCCGGGCAGGCGCCGGCTCGCGGCGACGCCGACGACCCGCAGCTTGCCGGCCTCCACTTGCTCGGCGACGTTGCCGGCGGCGGTCGTCACCAGGTCGATGTGCCCGCCGAGCAGCGCGGTGATCGCCTCGGCCGAGCCTTTGAACGCGATCACTTTCAGGCTGCGCACGTCGACGCCGGTTGCTTTGGCGAGCAGCCCGGCCGCGATGTGATTATGGCTGCCGAGCGCGGTGGCGAAGCCGATACTCACCGACTTGGAGTCTTTTTTCAGGCGATCCACGAGCTCGCGGCCGTTCTTGAACGGCGCGTCGGCCTTCACCGCAAACACGATATATTCGTTGAACAGCGAAGCGATCGGCGTGAAATCGGTATAGTTGAGCCGGCTTGCGCCGATGATGTGGTTGGTGAGTATGGTAGGCGTGCCTATCATCACGTAATGGCCATCGCCCGGGTGTAGGTTCAGGTAGTTCATCGTCATCGCGTTGCCGCCGCCGGGCTTGTTGACCACCGTCAGCGTCGTCGCCAGCAGCCGCTGGTCGTGGATGATGCGTTCGATGCTGCGCGCGGTCTTGTCGTTGCTGCCGCCGGGTGCCGACGGCACCACGACCTCGACGTTTTTTTCAGGCCTCCACTGCGGCTGCGCCAGAGCGCTTGATGCAAGCAGCGCCAACGCGAGACCGGGCAACGGGCGACACCAGCGCATGCGCGCTAATCCCGGGTCAACACCGGCCACAATTGGTCGGCGCCGCCCGCGGCGAGCGCGCGCCCGAGCTCGATAGCCCACGCCGCTTCGTTGCCGAACTCCTCGCGCCATGCCCACAGCCGCAGCGTCGAGTGGTGCAGCGCGTATTCGTCGGTGACGCCGATCGCGCCGTGCACCTGGTGCGCGATCAGCGCGCCTTCTTGCGCCGCCTGTGCAGCGCGGATTTTGGCGGACGCCACCGTCAGCATCGCATCGTCGCCGCGCTCGAGCGCGCCGGCCGCCGACAGCGCGGCAGCGACCGCCGCCGCAACTTCGCCGGCAAAGCGCGCGAGCTCTTGCTGGATCGCCTGGAATTGCCCGATTTTGCGGCCGAATTGCGACCGCTCGGTCGCATAGCGCGCCGCGAGCTCGAGCGCGCGCTCCAGGGCGCCTGCCATCAAGAGCGCGCGCGCGAGCGCGCCGCGCAGCCTGAGCGCCGAGTGATTCGCGCCGGATGCCGCCGGCGCGGCGAGGCTGGCCGATACGACGACGTTGTCGAGTACGACGCCGTCGCGCGGCTCGTCGGCAAGATTGCGCCCCGGAGTGATCTTGCATTGCATCGGGTCGACACATGCAACGATGTCGCCATCGGGGCCGGAGGCGAGCACGACCAGCCGTTGCGCGATGCGCGCCCACGGCACGCGCCGCATGCCGCCCGCCAAACGCCATTGCGCGCCGTGTTTGTGTGCGGTGACGGTTTCGCCGTGCACCGGGCCGAACGCCAGCGGGCCGTCGGGAATTTTCAAGCCGCAGGTGGCGAGCATCCAGCCGGCGATCGCGGTCTCGGCGAGTGGAATCGGCGCCGCAAAGCGGCCGGCGATGCGCAGCACCGCCGCGAGGTCGGACAGCGAGCCGCCGGCGCCGCCTGCTTCCTCGGCGACGGAGATGAGCGGCAGTTGCGCTTCCTCGACAATCTTCCATAATCCGGGCGACCAGCCGTCACGCTTGGCGGCAGCGAGCAGCTTGGCGTCGACGTGATCGGCGAAGAGCCGCGTCGCCGACTCGATCAGCATTGCGCGGACATCACTCGCATCGTTCATTTCAGCGGTCCCAGCAACTTGCGCGCGATGATGTTGCGCAGCACTTGGGTCGTGCCGCCGCGTATCGTCGCGACCGGTGCGCAGACGATGGTCTCGGCGAGGTAGCGCTCGAAGATGTCGGCTGCATCGGGGGTCGGCTCGACATCGGCGAGCAGGCGCGCGGCGTCGATGATTTCGCGCTCGTAGAACGTTCCCATGTCCTTCACCAGCGCCGCCTCGGTCGCGAGATCGACGGTTGCCTGGGCAATTCCATTACCGTTGTCGGGGCCGGGGTCGAGCGTCATCGCGATCGCGAGCGACATGCGGCGCAGCGACCACAGCCGCGCGGCGAGCTTGCCGACCATTTCGGCGGCGCGCGCATCGGGCGCGCCGCCCAGCCGGCGCAGGAGCTCGGTGAGCAGCGGAAAAGTCGTCATGTAGCGCTCGGGGCCGCTCCTTTCGAGCGCGAGTTCGGAAGTGATCTGCTTCCAGCCTTCGCCGATTTCGCCGACTACCCTGTCGTCGGGCACGAACACGTTGTCGAGGAACACTTCGTTGAAATGGTGATGGCCGTTCATGAAGCGGATCGGGCGTATCGTGACGCCCGGCGCGTCGAGCTCGACGATCAGTTGCGACAGGCCTTCGTGGCGGTCGCCGGTATCGGGCGCGGTGCGGCACAGCACGAAGAACGCATGCGCCCTGTGCGCCCAGCTCGTCCAGACTTTCTGACCGGTCACGCGCCAGCCGTTCGGCACGCGCTCGGCGCGGGTTTTTACCGACGCGAGATCCGACCCCGAATTGGGCTCGCTCATGCCGAGCGCAAAATAGCAGTCGCCGCGCGCGATCGCCGGCAGAAAGTGCTGCTTCTGTTGCTCGCTGCCGTAACGCAGCAGGCTGGGGCCGGTCTGACGGTCGCCGAACCAGTGCGCCGCGCACGGCGCCGCGACCGCGAGCATTTCCTCGGTCACCACGAAGCGCTCGAGATATGAGCGCTCCCGGCCGCCGTAGCGCTTGGGCCAGGTCATGCCGATCCAGCCGTGTGCGGCGACCTTGCGCGTGAAGTCGGCGTCGAATTCGGTGTGGCCCAGATGCGGCTTGAATGCCCGCGCGGAGGTTTCGGCACGCAGAAATTCGCGCACCTCCTGCTGCAGTCTGCGCGCGGAAGCGGGCAGCTCAAGGGCCGAAAAATCGACTTGCTGGAACACGGGGAGGGCTTCCTGATCAGTACTGCGGATTTTCAGTAACTCTAGGCCTGCGCACCAGGCGCGTCAATTTTTCAGAATAATCAACGCATCGGCGGCGACCACGCCGCTCATGCCGACGAACAGCGGGTTGACGTCGACCTCGGCGATGCGGTCGGCGTGATCGGCAGCAAGCAGCGAAATGCGCGACAACGCGCCGGCGAGCGCATCGACTGCAAGCGGCGCGCTGCCGCGATAGCCGGTCAGCAAAGCGCTTGACTTGATCTCAAGGATCATTTCGTGCGCAGTTTCGATATCGAACGGCGCAAAGCGGTAAGTCACGTCTATCAGCAGTTCGGCGAACACGCCGCCCAGGCCGAACATCACGACCGGACCGAAATACCTGTCGTTGACGACGCCGATGATAACTTCAGTGCCGTTCGCCATTTCCGCGAGCAGCACGCCGTTGATGCGCGCATCGGGTCTGTAGCGTTTGGCGCTGGCGACGACTTCTGCCGCTGCGGTCTTGAGTTCAGCGAGATCGCGCACGTTGAGGCGTACCGCACCGGCCTCGGTTTTGTGCGCGATGTCGGACGAGTCGATCTTGACCGCGAGCGGAAATTCAAGCGGCACTTCCCTGAGCGTGGCAACCGCTCGCGGCGCGAGCAAGAGCTCGCGCGCAACAGGAATGCCGTAGGCGGCAAGGCATTGCTTCGATTCATGCTCGCTCAGACGATTGGCGCCGGGGCCAAACGCCAGCGGCTGGCGCGCGACGGACCGCTTGCCGCCGCGCCCGCGCACCGCGCGATAGCGGCGCTGTTTCTCCGCATAGTGGTGCAAGGCGCCGGCAGCAACCGCGGTGCGCAGCGGGGTCAGCACCCACGGCACGCGGCGGGTGGCCAGCACATCGAGCGCGCCGGTGGCCTCGGTGGGAACGCGCCCCAGCGCCAGCAGCAGCGGTTTGTCCGATTTTGCAACGAGCTCAATAAGCTTGCGCGCCCACGCTTCCCCGGCAACGCCTTGCACGGTGCCGTAGCGCACGATCACCTGATCGATGTTGGGATCGGCGAGCGTGAGTTCCACGATCCGGTTGAATTCCTCGTTCCTGCCGCTGATCTGCGCGGTCAGGTCGATCGGATTGGCGAGCGAACAGTTCTTCGGCGCAACCTGCCGCATTGCCGCAAGCGTCGCGTCGGCGAGCGGCGGCAGCTTCAATCCCTGGCGATCGCATTCGTCAGCCATCAATACCGCCGAGCCTCCCGAGGTGGTGATGATCGCTATGCTGGGGCCGCGCGGCAGCCGCTTGCCGAGGAATGCGCGCGTGATGTCGACGAGGTCGTGCACATCGGCGACCTCGATGAAGCCGCCCTCGCGGAAGACGGTGCGATAAAGCTCGTAGCCGGCGGTCATGCTTGCGGTATGCGATTCGGCCGCGGCGCGGCCGATCGCGCTGTTGCCGGCTTTCCAGGTCAGGATCGGCTTGCCGAGCTCGAGCGCGCGCGCGCCAAGTTCGCGCAGCCGCCGGCCGTCGTTGACGCCCTCGAGGTACAGCACCATGACCTCGACTTCGTCGCGCTCGAGGAAATCGGCGGCGAGCTCGATCGTCGTCACGTCGGCCTCGTTGCCGGCCGACACGATGTAATTGAAGCCCATGCCCTCGTGGTCGGCGAGCGCAACCACGCTGTAGGCGAAACCGCCGCTTTGCGACACGAACGCGACCGGGCCGTGCTTGAGATTCGGATTGCGGAAGCCGACGCCGAAGCCGCAGTAGACGCGGTCGACCAAATTCATCGTGCCGATGCAGTTCGGCCCGATCACGCGCACGCCGCTCGCCGCGATCGCTTCCTTCAGCTTTGCTTCGAGCGCCGCGCCTTCGGCGCCGACTTCGCGGAAGCCCGCGCTGAACACGATCGCGAAGGGAATCCCTGCCGCGCCGCATTGCGTGATGACGTCGGGCACCAGCGGCGCCGCGACCGCGATCAGCGCGAGATCACAGGGTTTGGGCACCGCCGCGACGTCGGGATAGCACGCGAGGTCGCCGATCTTCGGGTACTTGGGATTGACCGGATAAATACCGCCGCCGAACTTGCTCTCGACGAGGACCGGGATCGGTTGGCCGCCGATGCGCGTGGTGTCAGGGGAGGCGCCGACGACCGCGATCGCGCGCGGGTTGAACAGCCGCGCGAAGCCGCGTTGCGGCGTTTGCGCGCCGACGCTCATTCGCCCTTGAGGTTGGCGGCTTTCACCACCTTCGCGTATTTGTTGATCTCGGCGTGGATGAACGCGCCAAACTGCTCGGGCGTGCCGCCGATCGGATCGACACCTTCGGTGATGAAACGTTCGCGCACGTCGGCGCCGGCGAGTATCTTGCCTACCTCGGCATTGAGCCGCGCTACGATTTCCTTCGGCGTTTTGCTCGGCGCCATCAGGCCGAACCACGTCGTCGCTTCGTAGCCTTTGAGGCCGGACTCGTCGATCGTCGGCACCTCGGGGATCGCCGCGAAGCGTTTCAAGCTGCCGATCCCGATGGCGCGGATGCGCCCGGCCTGGATATGCGGCACCAGCAATGGCACGCCGCTGAAGATCATTTCTACCTGGCCGCCGATGGTGTCTGTCAATGCCGGCGAGTTGCCTTTGTACGGCACGTGCACGATGTTGACGCCCGCCATCAGCTTGAACAGTTCGCCCGCCATCTGGTTGGAGCTGCCGAGTCCAGACGACGCATAGTTGAGCTTGCCGGGTTTGGCCTTGGCGAGCGCGATCAGTTCCTTCACGTTCCTGGCCGGCAGCGACGGATGTACCGCCAGCACGTTGGCACCCTTCACGCATAAAATCACCGGCGCGAAATCGCGCAGCGTGTCGTACGGCAATTTCTGATACAGGCTCATGTTGATCGCGTTCGAGGCGCCGCCCATCAGCAGCGTGTAGCCGTCGGCCGGGGCCTTGGCGACCAGGTCGGAGCCGATGTTGGTCGCGCCGCCGGCGCGGTTTTCGACCACGACCTGCTGGCCGAACGCGTCGGTGAGCCTGGTCGCGATCACGCGCGCGGTGAAGTCGGTGTTGCCGCCGGGCGCGTATGGCACCACGATGCGGACCGTTTTGTTCGGATAGCTCTGAGCTGAGACGGCAGTGCCCGCGAGCGCGGCGACGGCAAGAGCAAAAACTGCTGCTGGTTTCATGTCTTTTTCCCGGTTTGCCGGCGTGCAGGCCGGAGTCAAATTTCAGTGACTTCGTTGATCAGCGGCTGGCTGGTTTTCCAGCGCCTGATATTGTCGAGAAAAATCGCGTTGATGCGCGCGTCGTTGCCGGCCGAAGCCGCGGAGTTATGCGGTGTCACGACCACGTTCGGCATGTCCCACAGCGGCGACTCGGGCGGCAGCGGCTCCTGTGCGAACACGTCGAGATACGCGCCGCCGAGGTGCCCGTTGCGCAGCGCTGCGATCAATGCGATTTCGTCGACTACCTCGCCGCGGCAGATGTTGATGATGCGCGCGCCGCGCGGCAGCTTTGCGAGCAGCGCCGCGTCGACTACGCCGCGAGTCTCCTCGGTCAGCGGGCACGCGAGCACTAGCCAGTCACTCCGAGGCAGCAGCCCGGCGAGTTTGTCCGGCGCGTGGATTTCGTCGGCGTGTCCGGTTTTGGCGGCATGGCGGCGCACGCCGATCACATGCAGGCCAAGGAGGCGCGCAAGCCGCGCGATCTCAGTCCCTATCCTGCCGAGGCCATATACCAGCATCACCTGGCCGCGCAGGTCGCGCGGAAATTCCGGCGGCCGCATCGGGTTCCACCGACGGTCGTGCTGTCCCGCAGTCCAGCGCGGGAAGTTGCGTGCGAGATAAAGCACGCCGGTGATCGCGGTCTGCGCGATCGGCTCGGCGGCCGAGCCCGACGACGTGGTGAGCCGCACACCGCGCTCGAGAACGGAGGCGAACACCGGGTGGTCGACGCCGGCGTTGAACACCTGCAGCCACTGGAGGCCGGGCGCTTTGCGCGTCGCCGAGAAAAACTGTTTCGCGAATTCCGGAAACACGTCGCTGCTGAAATAGGCGATCTCGGCGCGCGCGGCGGCGGCGTCGCCGATGCGCGCCTCCGGGTCGGGCGGCAGCACCAGCAAGTCGATGGCGACACCATCGCGCTTGGCGGCAGCAACGAAGTCCTTGCCGAATGTGGCGTTGAAGCGATGCGAAACCAGCAATCCGGTCATGGTCGGATCTCTGCGTGGATGGTCGTGGCGCGGCTGGAATTGAAGAAAGGACGGCAGTTTGTTCGTTATTTTAGCGGGTTTGCCTGCCGCACACACGGCAGACCGGGCCGAATTTGCTAAGATGCAAATTAAAACCGCTTTTCGAAAGCCCCGTCCCGTGGCCGTCGATACCCTGGCACTTGCACAACAACTGATCTCGCGCCGCTCGGTCACGCCCGACGACGCGGGCTGCCTCGACATCGTGATCGACCTGCTGGAGCCGCTGGGTTTCCAATGCGAAAAGATCAGCATGAACGGGGTCGACAACCTGTGGGCGCGGCGCGGCGCGGCACCCCCGCTGGTGTGCTTCGCCGGGCATACTGACGTGGTGCCGACCGGACCGCTCGAGCAGTGGGCGAGCGATCCCTTCACGCCGACGATCAAGGACGGGGTGCTCTACGGGCGCGGCGCGTCCGACATGAAAAGCTCGCTCGCGGCGTTCGTCGTCGCGATTACCGACTTCGTCACGCAGCGCCCCGATCATCCGGGCTCGCTCGCGGTGCTGTTCACGTCGGATGAGGAAGGCGCGTCGGTGGACGGCACGGTGCGCGTCGTCGAAGCGCTCCGGGAGCGCGGCGAAAAAATGGATTACTGCATCGTCGGCGAGCCGACCGCGGTCGCGAGGCTCGGCGACATGATCAAGAACGGCCGGCGCGGATCGCTCTCCGGCACGCTCACCGTGAAGGGCGTGCAGGGCCACGTCGCCTATCCGCACCTCGCGAAGAACCCGGTGCACGAAGTCGCGGCGGCCATCGCCGAGCTCGCGCAGACGAAATGGGACGACGGCAACGAGTACTTTCCGCCGACGACCTGGCAGATTTCGAATATCAGCGCCGGCACCGGCGCCAACAACGTGATTCCCGGCACCGCGCACATCAAGTTCAACTTCCGCTTCTCGACTGCGAGCACGCTGGAATCGCTGCAGACCCGCGTGCACGGCATCCTCGACAGGCACGGCGTGCCGTACGATCTTGAATGGAGCTATGACGGCCGGCCGTTTCTGACCAGAAAGGGCGACCTGGTCGATGCGATCGCGCGCGCGATCAAGACCGTGACCGGGATCGACACCGAGCTGTCGACGACCGGCGGCACTTCCGACGGGCGCTTCATTGCCGATATCTGCCCGCAGGTGGTCGAGTGCGGCCCGACCAATGCGACGATCCACAAGATCGACGAATGCATCAAGGTGGAAGAGCTCGAGCAATTGCCGAAGATTTACCTGCAGACGCTCAAGAACCTGCTGATCAAATAGATCAAAAAAAAGCAGTTAACCGCCGATGAGCGCCGATAGACGCAGATGAAAAATGAAAAAACAAAACAAGAAGGATAGACACGATACAAAAAGTTCTCAGGATGAGAGAATTTCATTAAAGAGAATCACGCAATCCGGTTGATCGTTTTATTCATTTTTTTGTCCTTGGTTTTATCCGCGTTTATCGGCGTTCATCGGCGGTTCCATTGATTGAGTTTTTTAGGTAATTGGAGAAAGCGATGGCGCGCACAGACAACGTAATGGAACTGCCCGAAGACCTGCCGGTGCCGCAGGACGACGGCGCGTGCGACTGCCTGACCGGCATGCAATTGCCGGCGGTTGCACTGCGCTCGACGCGCGGCCGCATGGTCGATCCCGCGAAGCTCAAAGGCACGATCGTTATCTACATTTATCCGCGCACCGGCCGCCCCGACCGCGAACTGCCGACCGGCTGGAACGCAATCCCCGGCGCGCGCGGCTGCACGCCGCAGTCGTGCGCGTTCCGCGACCACTACCAGGAATTGAAGCAGCTCGGCGTCGCGGAATTGTTCGGCCTCTCTACGCAGGACACCGCGTACCAGCAGGAGGCCGTCGAGCGGCTGCACCTGCCGTTCGAGATACTGAGCGACGAGCAACTGGAATTCCAGAAAGCGCTCAAGCTGCCGACGTTCGAAGTCGACGGGATGAAACTGATCAAGCGCATCACGCTGATCGCGCGTGGCGGCAGGATCGTGAAAGTGTTTTACCCGGTGTTTCCGTCCGACAAGAATGCGGATGAAGTTATTGGGTGGTTGACTGCGAAGCCGGGGCGAATCGATCAATAACTATAGTTTCCTGTGTTGGCGTAGACGTTGCCGCACAATCTTTGAATAAGGCCGCGCACCGGGGCGGCCCTTCCCGGAGAGGTCGCTCGGCGCGCCGCCATCCGCAGCGCCGACGCGCTCGTCGGGGTTTGCCGAGTCGACAAGCCGAATCAGTTCCTCCCGCAGACTTTGCGGGAGCGTCAGTGCACCTATTCGCTTGAGACGCGCCTCCCGGGTCGAAAGACCATGCAATCCCGCCAGATAAAGCAGCAGATCCTCGGTCGTGTAGTACGCGTCGGGCCCCACGCGCTTGAAGTCGCGGGGCAGCGCGGGATAATCGGGAGAGCGGCCGGGAAACAGGATTCGCAGAACGAAGCCAAGGCAGCTTACGCACAGTTCGCCGGAAGGGCCCTTCAGGTCGCAATACGGTGTTCCGTCTTCGACCCAGGGAATGACCCGGCGCATCAGCGCTTCACGCAGCACGAGCATGGACTCCTCATCCGGAAACGGACGTATCCCGTACAGGTGCTGTACTTCGTAGAGTTCCCCGTTTACCGGCATACGGCCCGATTCGATGAACGGCGATACCGCAACACCCAGTTCCGGGAATGACCAGGCGATTCTCTGGTCGGGCAACTCTATGCCGATTTGCGTTTCGCGGGTTTCGTCAGGTTTTGTGATGACGAAATAGTGGACGTAACCGGTCTGCTCCGGTCCTGTCACCGCCGTAGTAAATACCGGCTCGTTCGCGCGCGCGACAACAGGTCTCGTCAACGACTGACGAACACTGGGACCGGACGCCAGGTTGAACCATTTTTCGGTTGCAGCGGCGTCGGCCGCTAACAATAAACATCCCAGGAGAAAAAGGGCAATATTCATGGTGTCGTTGGATGACGTAGTTGCAAATAGACCGCCGACCAGCGGTTACATACGGTAATTGTGCTACCGCCCTCATCAACCCACAACCAAATCAACAATCGGTTTTGCTTGATCCTAACCAAGCCACGGCATCTCGCCGTGGTAGCGCTGCTCGAA
>Ga0209415_10002552_pt1 | contig 34145 bp, 25 predicted proteins | sample PeaSoiSIISIP2007_FD_187696 | JGI IMG/M metagenome (GOLD analysis project Ga0209415, IMG submission 187696) | Peat soil microbial communities from Weissenstadt, Germany - SII-SIP-2007 (SPAdes) (version 2) | ecosystem: Environmental > Terrestrial > Soil > Wetlands > Peat | place: Germany... | reverse complement strand
AGGGCCGGAAGGCAGCAGCTCTCAGCGGGTCCGGTCGTGTGCCGTAGCAAACCTGGCCGTCGCACCGATCACCGGCCGGCGCCCGGCCCGGAGCCGCACGCCGGCCCGGCGGTTCCGGTCCATGGGGCAGGTGGAGAGGGTCGCGACGGTGCCCTCCGGGTACCCGGGCCGGTGCAGCGTCGGCCCGCTGACCAGGGGTCCGTCGGCGTCCGGCCCGCCGATAGGCTGCGCCCAGTGTCCGACTCCGGCGACGCCGAACCCGCTCCCTACCAGTCCCTGTACCGGCGCTTCCGGCCGCAGCGCTTCGAAGAGGTGCTGGGGCAGGAGCATGTCAGCCTGGCGTTGCGCAACGCCGTGCGCGACGGCCGGGTCGGGCACGCCTATCTGTTCAGCGGCCCGCGCGGCACCGGCAAGACGTCGACGGCCCGGATCCTCGCCAAGGCCCTCAACTGCGCCGCTCTCGAGGAGGGCGAACCGTGCGGGCGATGCGACTCGTGCATCGAGATCGCCCGAGGAGCCTCCCTCGACGTCCACGAGCTCGACGCCGCCTCCAACAACGGCGTGGATGCCATGCGCGATCTCGTGTCGCACGCCGCGCTGGGTACGCCCGGGCGCTGGAAGGTCTACATCGTCGACGAGGTCCACATGCTCTCGACGGCCGCCTCCAACGCCCTGCTGAAGACGCTCGAGGAACCGCCCGGGCACGTGGTGTTCGTCCTCGCCACCACCGACGCCCAGAAGGTGCTCCCCACGATCCGCAGCCGCACCCAGCACTTCGAGTTCCGCCTGCTCGGGTCGGACACGTTGGCGGGCCTGCTCCGCCAGGTGCGGGACGCCACCGGGCTGGCGCTCCCCGACGCCGCCCTGGACGCGGCGGTCCGGCGGGGGCGGGGGTCGGCCCGCGACGCGCTGTCGGCCCTCGACCAGGTGGCCGCGGGCGGCACCGTGGACGACGACATCGAGGTGCTGGCCGAGCTGGGCGAGGCGCTCGCCGAGCGAGACCCGGCCCGGTCCCTGGTGGCCGTGGCCCACGCCTGCGAGGCGGGCCGCGACGCCCAGCGCCTGGCCGCCGACCTGGCCGAGTACCTGCGACAGGGCTTCCTGTCCATCGTGGCGGGCGACCTCGTGAGCCTGTCCGGGGCGGAGCGGGCGACGGTGGAGGAGACGGCCCGGCGCATGGGTCTGCCGGCGCTGGTGCGGTGCCTGGAGGAGCTGGGTCGCGCCCAGGTGGACATGCGCGACGTCCCGGACACGCGTGTGCACCTCGAGGTGGCCCTCATCAAGCTGACCCATCCCCAGGCCGACGAGTCGACCACCGCCGTGCTCGAGCGCCTCGATCGCCTCGAGCGGGCCGTGGTCGGTCTGGGCACGGGGGAGCTGCCGGCAGCCGGCCCGGCCGTCACCGCCACGCCGGCCCGGACGATCGAGCCCCCACCGCCCCCCCGGGGGGACCCGCCGCCCACCCGGGCGGGCGCCGGTTCGGGGCCGCTCCCGGCCGCCGAGGGGGCCGGGGGGCCGGTGCCCTCCCCCGAGTCGGCCGGGCCCGAGGCCGGCGACGCCGTCGGTGGCCCCGAGCTCGCCCGGCGCACGCTCGGCGCCATCAGGCGGCAGTCGGGCACCCGCCGGTCCGCCCCGCCGCGTGACGCCGCCGGTGGGGGTGGGGCGCCGGCCGCGGTGCGGACATCCCCCGGCTCGGGCGGCGCGACCTCGGTGCGCACCACAGCGGCACCCACGAGCGGCGCGTCCACCACCGTGCCGTCGCGTGACGAGCTCGTCCAGGTCTGGGGTGACGGGTTGCTGGCGGCTCTGCCGAGCAGGGCGCGCGCCCGGTTCAGGGTGGGCAGGTTCGTCGAGGGTGCGGAGGGGACGGCCGTCTTCGCCCTACCCAACGAGACGCACCGGTCGTATTGCGAGGAGGTCCGCCTGGACGTGGAGGTGGCGCTCGGCTCGCACTTCGGCACGGCCGTCCCCGTCAAGCTCGTCGTGGACGAGGAGGACGGCGACACCGAGGCCGGGATGATGCGCACCGTCGAGACGGAGCCCGCGTCCGAGCCCGCCGCTCCACCACCCGCGGTGGCGGCGCCACGGGTGAAGGCCGCGGCCGCCGTCGCGGCTGCGGCCCCGGCTGCCGTGGACGACGACGAGCACGATCTCCTCGATCCCGATGTCCTGGCGGCCGAGACCGAGCCGGCCGGCGCCGGCCTCACCCCGGAGGAGAGGCTGAAGCAGGCCTTCCCCGGCGCCCACGAGGTCTAGGCGTGTACACGGGCCCGCTCCAGGGTCTGGTCGACGAGCTCGGACGCCTGCCCGGCATCGGCCCCAAGTCGGCGCAGCGCATCGCCTTCCACCTCCTCAAGGTGGCGCCCGAGGACGCCATGCGCCTGGCGGACGCCATCGTCACCATGAAGGAGCGGATCACGCTCTGCCCCCGGTGCTTCAACGTCGCCGAGGGTGATCTGTGCAGCATCTGCGTCGATCCGCGCCGGGACGGTGCCGTGCTGTGCGTGGTCGAGGACCCCCGCGACATCGTGGCGGTGGAGAAGACCCAGGAGTTCCGCGGCCGGTACCACGTGCTGCACGGTGCACTCAACCCCATCGAGGGTGTCGGGCCCGATCAGCTGCGGATACGCGAGCTGCTGGCCCGCATCGACGTCGAGAGCATCACCGAGGTCATCTTGTGCACCAATCCCAATCTCGAGGGCGAGGCCACCGCCATGTACGTGGCCCGGTTGCTCAAACCGCTCGGCGTCACCGTCACCCGCATCGCCAGCGGCCTGCCAGTGGGCGGCGACCTCGAGTACGCCGACGAGCTCACCCTCGGCCGGGCCCTCGAGGGCCGGCGCGAGGTGGACGCCTGATCCGCCCGGCCCGGCCGGGCCCTCAGTCCCACAGCTCGGGCTGGCTGGCACCGGCCTCGAGCGGGAAGTACCCGGGGAGCTCGTCCGTGGGCGTGTCCAGATAGACCTTGGCCTCGGGCGGCTGGGCGAAGCGCCCGTGGCTCCATCGCACCTCGACGTGCCCCTCCACCGTCCGCCGCCGGCCGCCGTCGCGCTCAACGTAGGAGGCGCACCAGTCCACCTGGGGCTGTCCCGACGCCGCGGCCCGGATGTCGAGCGTGGTGAGCCGGTAGGTCTGGCGCCAGTCCCAGGGGCTCGCCACCCGGAGACGAAGCGACCGCCGGGGGTCGGCCCCGAGGAGGAAGTACGCGGCGTTGCCGATGCGCAGCAGCCGCCACACCATCCGTTCCGCCGCCCCGGCGCGCTGCACGTTGTCGCGCCAGCGCTCGGCGGACGTCGCGCTCACCCGGGCGCACAGGGCGCGGTAGGCGTCGCGGGCCTCGGGCGGGTACAGGCGTCCGGGCAGGGCCCGCCGCAGGCGCCGGCGGTCCTCGCCGGCGAGGGCGGCGGGATCGTCGGGCAGCGTCGTGAGACCGGTGGCGCGGCGGCACGCGTCGTACAGGGTGCGCAGTTCGTCCGGCGCCACCACCTCGTACCAGTCGGTCTGGTCCCACTGACGGGTGGTGGCGAGGAGCCCGTCGAACAGCCGGGCGGGGGAGGGGTTGGCGATGTTGCGCGACAGGTACTTGCAGCTCACCAGGTAGACGTGGTCGACGCGGAGGTCGACCGGCGCCACCTCGTCACCGGGTGGGCGTCGCCCTCCGGTCCATTCGATCAGGCGCGGGATCCTGCCCCGGAGGGCGTCGGCGGCGTCGAGGAAGGCCCGCCCGTTGTCGAAGGCGGTGACGAACTCGGCGTCGAAGCGTCCCGAGGCGTGGAGCGCGCCGAGGTGGTTCCACGTGGCGTCGGGGACGGCCAGGGCCCCGGGTCGCCGCGCCAGGGCCCGGGGTACGTCGCCCGCACCGAGCATGCCCAGCGCGGTCGCGAGCTCCGTGACCGTGGTGCGGTCATCGGGCACGGGTGCCGCGCCGGGGCTCGGGTGTGGTCCCCTCGGACGCGTAGCGGCGCAGGCGGGCCTCGCCTTCGGGGGAACCGAGCTCGATGAGGTCGTGCACGGGGCCGCCGGCGCCCGACGTGGTGCCGAGCGACCGCCAGGCCCGGTCCCCGGCGCTCCCCGGCTCGGGAGCGGTCGTGGTCAGCAGGACCAGGGGGATCTCGGGCAGCTCGGCGTGGAGGACGGCGGCCTTGCCGAGGGCCCGCCACAGGGATTCCGGGCGCCGGAGGCCCGTCCGTGTGGTGGTGAACGCCCCCGAGACGTCGAACAGCCACCGCCGGCCCGTGCGGTCCCGGGCCGACAGGCCGATGTCCACGCCGGCCACCGGGCGTCGGTTGTCCATGACGTCGAGGAACCCGCACCGCCGCAGCGTCCCGGCCGCGAATTCCCGGGCCGACGTCCCGTCGCGCCGGGCGGCGTCGAGGGCCGGACCGATGCCGCCGTGGCGCGCCTCGCGTTCCACCAGCCGGTCGCGCTCCACGCTCACGCGCTGCTCGGCCACCCGCACGTACTCGGAGTCGGTGTCGTAGCCGAGGTAGTGCCGGCGGCCGCGCAGGGCCGCCACGGCCGTGGTGCCCGAGCCCATGAACGGGTCGAGGACGAGGTCACCCTCGTAGGTGTACAGCTCGATCAACCGCGCCGGCAGCTCGACGGGGAACGGCGCCGGATGCCCCACCCGCGTGGCGCTCTCGCTCGGGAGCTCCCACACGTCGGTGGTGGCCTCGATGAACTCGTCCTTGGTGATCGAGATCTCCGACGGAAGCCCCCGGCGCCGTCGCTCGGGGCGCGACAGCGCCCGGTCGAACCGGCCCTTGCTGGCGATGACGACGCGCTCGGTGAGGTCCCGGAGCACGGGGTTGGCCGGGCTGCGGAACGAGCCCCAGGCGCACGACCCGCTCGCCCCCCGGGCCTTGTGCCAGACGACCTCACCCCGCAGCAGCAGCCCCAGGCGGTCCTGGAGGATCGTGATGACGTCGGCCGACAGCGAGCGGTAGGGCTTGCGCCCGAGGTTGGCCACGTTGACGGCGATGCGACCGCCGGGCTCCAGCGTGCGCACGCATTCGGCGAACACGTCGCCCAGCATGGTCAGGTACTCGAGGTAGCTGGCGGGGATGTGCCCTTCCCCCAGGGCCTCCTCGTACTCCTTGCCGGCGAAGTAGGGCGGGGACGTCACCACCAGGGCCACCGAGGCGTCCTCGACCTCGTCCATGTGGCGGGCGTCGCCCGTCAGGATCTTGTCCCGGGCGGGCGAGCTGTTGACGGCGTCGTCGGCGGAGACCACCGGCGTGGCGAAGCGCTCGTAGAAGCCACTGGCGTCGTGGTTCTCGCGTCGGCCGACCCCGAAGGAGGAGGTCGACGTCGGCCGGCGACGGCGACTCACCGCCATGGGTCCGGCTCCGGGCGTGCAGCGATCGAGTGGCTGGTCATGCGGTCGATTGATAGTACCGAGGTGTCACGGCGCAACCGCGGAAGGCGCCACGGGGCGTGCCCGGCGCGCCACCGGCCCGAGCGTCAGACGGTCGAGCGCAGCACGAGGGCGTCACCCTGGCCGCCGCCCCCGCACAGGCTGGCGACCCCGAGCCCACCGCCCCGGCGCCGCAGCTCGTGGAGCATGGTGAGCGCCAGCCGGGTGCCCGACATGCCCACGGGGTGGCCGAGGGCGACGGCGCCGCCGTTGACGTTGGTGACGTCCTCGGAGATGCCCAGCGCCGCCATGGAGGCCAGTCCCACCACGGCGAAGGCCTCGTTGATCTCGAACAGGTCGACGTCCTTGACGCTCTTGCCCGCCTTGGTGAGCGCCTGGGTGGTGGCGTTGGCCGGCTGCAGGAGGAGGGAGGCGTCGGGTCCGGCCACCTGGCCGTAGCTGACCACCTCCCCCAGGGGTGCCACGCCCAGGGCCTCCGCCCGCGCCCGGGAGGTGACCACCACGGCCGCCCCGCCGTCGGAGATCTGGCTGGCGTTGCCGGCGGTCACCGTCCCCTCCTTGTCGAAGGCGGGGCGCAGGGCGGCCAGGGACTCGGCCGTCGTGCCGGGCCGGACCCCCTCGTCGGTGTCCACCACGATGGGGTCGCCCTTGCGCTGGGGCACCGACACGGGTGCGATCTCCTCGGCGAAGCGTCCTTCCTTGATGGCCGCCGCGGCCCGCTCGTGGGACAGGGCGGCGAAGGCGTCCTGCGCCTGGCGGGAGATCTTGGCCTGCTTGTTGTACTGCTCGGTGCTCAGGCCCATGGCGCACTGGTCGAACTGGCAGTACAGGCCGTCGTACATCATCGAGTCGACCAGCGCGCCGTCTCCCAGGCGGTAGCCGGCCCGGGCCCCGGGCAGCAGGTACGGGGCCTGGGTCATGGACTCCATACCCCCGGCCACCACGATGTCGGCCTCTCCGGCGGCGATGAGGAGATCGGCCAGGTAGATGGAATTGAGACCGGACAGGCAGACCTTGTTGATGGTGGTGGCGGGCACGGACATGGGGATCCCGCCCTTGGTGGCGGCCTGCCGGGCCGTGATCTGCCCCTGGCCCGCCTGCAGCACCTGGCCCATGAAGACGTAGTCGACGCTGCCCGGCTCGACCCCGGCCCGCTCCAGGGCGGCGGCGATGGCGAAGCCGCCCAGGTCCATGGCGCTGAAGCCGGCGAGGGCGCCCGAGAGCTTGCCGATGGGCGTGCGGGCCCCTGCGATGATGACGGAACCGGGCATGGACTCTCCTCCGGGTGGACGGGCGCGAGCGCGGGCCGGATCGCCATTCTACGGGCAGGGACCGGACTCCTCCACGGGGACCACCGGACCGCCGGCCCCGGGGGGTGGGGCCGGGGAACCGGCCCCGGGGCGGCCCTCCGGTGCCCGTGGCGGCCGCCGGTGCCGGTGGTGACCGCCGGGTAGGGTGCGTCCCCATGCAGGCGATCCGTGACGCCATCCTGGCCGGGGCCAGCGGGGAGGACCTGGCCGCACTGCCCCTGCCCGGGTCCTACCGGGCGGCCCACGTGCGCCGGGACGAGGCCGACATGTTCGCCGGGGTCGAATCCGTCGACAAGGACCCCCGCAAGTCCCTGCACGTGTCCGAGGTCGCCGTGCCCGAGCTGGCTCCGGACGAGGCCTACGTGGCGGTGATGGCCTCGTCCATCAACTTCAACACCGTGTGGACCTCGATCTTCGAGCCCCTGCCCACCTTCGGGTTCCTGGACCGGCTGGGCAAGGAGAGCGCCTGGGGGGCCCGCCACGCCCTCGACTACCACGTGGTGGGCTCCGACGCCTCGGGCGTGGTCCTGCGGGTGGGCTCGGCTGTCCGCAACTGGCGGACCGGCGACCGGGTCGTGATCCACTGCAATTACGTCGACGATCAGGACCCCTCGGCCCACGACGACTCCATGCTGGCCGCCAACCAGCGCATCTGGGGTTTCGAGTCCAACTTCGGGGGGCTCGCCGACCTCACGGTGGTGAAGGCCAACCAGCTCATGCCCAAGGCGCGCCACCTGAGCTGGGAGGAGGCGGCGGTCAGCGCCCTGTGCAACTCCACCGCCTACCGCATGCTGGTGTCGAGGAACGGCGCGGCGATGAAGCAGGGCGACCGGGTCCTGGTGTGGGGCGCCACGGGCGGCCTGGGCAGCTACGCCGTGCAGCACGTCCTGAACGGTGGGGGCACGCCCGTGGGCGTGGTGTCGTCCCCCGACAAGGTGGATCTCCTCCACGGCATGGGGGTCGAGGCGGTCATCGACCGCCGCGCCGCGGGCTACCGGTTCTGGAGCGACGAGCACACCCAGGACGAGTCGGAGTGGCGCCGTTTCGGCAAGGACGTCCGGGGGCTCGTGGGAGTGGATCCCGACATCGTCTTCGAGCATCCGGGGCGCCAGACCATGGGCGCCTCGGTCTTCGTGTGCAAGCGGGCGGGGACCATCGTCACGTGTGCGGCGACCTCGGGCTACATGATCGAGTACGACAACCGGCACCTGTGGATGAAGCTGAAGACCATCAAGGGCTCGCATTTCGCCAACTACCGCGAGGCGTGGGACGCCAACCAGCTCATCTGCGACGGCAAGGTGGTCCCGCCGCTGTCGGCGCTCTACGCCCTGGAGGAGGTGGGCGAGGCCGCCTACCAGGTGCACCACAACCTGCACGAGGGCAAGATCGGCGTCCTGTGCCTGGCGCCCGAGGCCGGACTGGGCATCGACGATGCCGAGCTGCGCCAGCGTGTGGGCGTGGACCGGATCACCCACTTCCGGGGGCACCGGGCATGAGCGGCGACAACGGCAACGACCCCGCCCGTTCGATGCTGACCGAGCTCGACCACGTCGGCATCGCCGTGCGCGACCTCGACGGCGCCATCGCCTACTACCGGGACACCTTCGGTGCCACCGTGAGCCACCGCGAGCGCATCGAGTCCGACGGCGTGGAGGAGGCGCTCATCGCCGTGGCCGAGTCGTACGTGCAGCTGCTGTGCCCGACCCGGCCGGACTCACCCGTGGCCAAATTCCTGGAGCGCCGGGGCGAGGGCCTGCACCATGTCGGGTACCGGGTCCAGGACTGCGCGGCCGCGCTGGCGGCGGTGCGACGCGGCGGTGGCGCCGTCATCGACGAGGCCCCCCGACCGGGCTCACGTGGGACCACGGTCGCCTTCGTCCATCCCAAGGGTGCCTTCGGCACGCTCATCGAGCTGGTGCAGGAGCCGGCCTGACGTTCGGACCCGCCCGGCGGGTCAGCCGAACCGCACCACCGTGCCGGGGTTGGCGGTCGTGCCCCACAGCGTCCCGTCGGCGTCCAGGACGAACTGGCGCAGGACGCCGGGGAGCCGCACGGTCGCGCCCACCTGCGCCCCGGTGGACGGATCGAGCGCCTCGACGACCCCCTGCTGGCCGTCGGCCACCCACAGCCGGTCCCGCCACACGGCCACCGTCTCGGGATCGGCCTGGCCGCCCCCGGGACCGGGCACCGCGTAGGTGGCCGTCACCCGGACGGAGGCGGGGTCGATCCGCGACACCGTGCCCGACCGGACGTTGGCGACCCACACGGCGCCGTCACCGCTCGTCACGCCCAGGGGTCCCTGTCCGACCCCCACCGTCCGCCACCGCAGCGTCCCCCGGGCCGGCCGCGGGGAGATGCGGGTCAGGGTGTGCGTCTGGCCGCTCACCCACACCCCGTCCGGGTCGATGGCCAGTCGTACGGCGCCGTCGGGTAGCGCGGCCGAGGCCTCGACCTTGCCGGCGTGGGGGTCGATCAGGCTGACGCTCCCGGCCAGGAGACTGGCCACCCAGACGCCGCCGTCCCCGGCGACCAGCGACACCGGGCCCTGCGCCACGGCAATGGGCGCCCCCACCGCTCTGCCCGTGGCGGGGTCGATCTCCCACACGCGGCTGCCCGAGATGTCGGCCACCCACACGTGCCCGTACCCTGTCGTCACCGCGACCGGCCTGCCGCCCACGTGCAACGCTCTGCCGACGGGTCTCCCCGTGGCGGCGTCGAAGCGGCGGACCGTGCCGTCGTGGTCGTCGGCCAGCCACCCGGCGGCGCCGTCGAAGGCCACCGACGCCGCCTCGGTCCTCGTGACCACCTCCACCGACGCCGGGGGTGTGCCCGGGCCGGGCGGCCCGGCCGGGGTGAGGAGCGTGCCGACCAGTGCCCCTCCGGCGAACAGTGCCACGGTCGCGCTCACGCCCGCGGCCACCCCGCGTCGGGTGAGCTTCAAGCGCCGGGGAGGCGGTCCGGAGCGGCGCGTCCGGCGGGTGTCCGGCGGCGCCTGCGGTCCGGCGTGCGGCCGCCGGGACGATGCCGGCCCGGCCGACCGCGGGGCCGGCCCCGGTAGCCGCCCGGCCTGCTTCTTTCCGTCGGGAGGTGCGGGGCGCGGGGGCCGTTCCCGGAGCTCTTCGTCCGTCCGGATCACCGCTCCATCCTGGCGTCGTCCCGGCCGCCGCGGTGTGATCGTCGTGGCGCCGTGCCCGGGGATCCGGTCGAGCTGGGCCCCGGGTCGGTGCCCGCCCGGTGGTGCTCCGCATCGTGGAGCTCCGCCTTGTGGAGCCCCGCGCGGGCTCCCGGTAGCCTCGGACGTCATGGAACATTCCATGTCGCAGCGGCTGGCCGAGCTGAAGGCCCGCAAGGAGGAGGCCCTGCACGCCGGCTCGCCCCACGCCGTGGAGCGCCAGCATGCCAAGGGCAAGATGACCGCCCGGGAGCGTATCGAGTACCTCCTGGACGAGGGCTCGTTCCAGGAGCTCGACATGCTGGCCCGCCACCGGGCTCACGGCATGGGGCTCGAGGAGAAGCGGCCCTACACCGACGGCGTCATCACGGGCTTCGGCACCGTCGACGGCCGGCGTGTGTGCGTGTTCAGCCAGGACTTCACGGTGTTCGGCGGGGCGCTCGGTGAGGTCTTCGCCGAGAAGATCCACAAGGTCATGGACCTGGCGGAGTCGATCGGCGTGCCCATGATCGGGCTCAACGACGGGGCCGGAGCCCGCATCCAGGAAGGCGTGGTGTCGCTGCACTCCTACGGCGGGATCTTCCACCGCAACGTGCGCGCTTCGGGCGTGATCCCCCAGGTGAGCGTGATCCTGGGTCCGTGCGCCGGCGGTGCCGTCTACTCGCCGGCCATGACGGACTTCATCTTCATGGTCAACCAGTCGAGCCACATGTTCATCACCGGTCCCGACGTGGTGAAGACCGTCACCGGCGAGGACGTCACCCTCGAGGAGCTCGGGGGGGCCATGAGCCACGCCACCAAGTCCGGCGTGGCGACCTTCGTGGCCCCCGACGAAAAGACCTGCCTGGACGACGTCCGCTACCTGTTGTCCTTCCTGCCCTCGAACAACCTCGAGGAACCGCCGCGCGCCGACACCGAAGACGACCCCGACCGGGGGACGCCCGAGCTGGTCGATCTCATGCCGAGCTCCCCCAACCAGCCCTACGACATGAAGCGGTTGATCACCTCGGTGGTCGACGACGGGGACTACTTCGAGATCCATCCGCACTGGGCCATGAACATCACGTGCGGCTTCGCCCGCATCGACGGCCGGGTGGTGGGGATCGTGGGCAACCAGCCCGCCGTGCTGGCCGGCGTCCTCGACATCGACTCCTCCGAAAAGGCGGCGCGCTTCGTCCGGACCTGCGATGCCTTCAACATCCCGCTGGTGACGTTCGTGGACGTTCCGGGCTTCATGCCGGGGACGGACCAGGAGTACGGCGGCATCATCCGGCACGGCGCCAAGCTGCTGTACGCCTACTGCGAAGCGACGGTGCCCCGCATCCAGGTCATCACCCGCAAGGCGTACGGCGGCGCCTACGTGGTCATGAACTCCAAGTCCATCGGTGCCGATCTGGCCTTCGCCTGGCCGTCGGCGGAGCTGGCGGTCATGGGCCCCCAGGGCGCCGTCGAGATCGTCTACCGCCGCGAGCTGGCCGAGGCGTCCGACCCCGTGGCGCGACGGGCGGAGCTCGTGGAGGAGTACACGGAGCGCTATGCCAACCCGTACGTGGCGGCCGAACGGGGATACGTCGACGACGTCATCGACCCCTCCGAGACGCGGCGCGTCCTGGTCCGCAGCCTCCGGCTCCTCGCCTCCAAACGCGAGGACCTGCCCAAGCGCAAGCACGGCAACGTGCCGCTGTGAGTGCCGCGTCCGACCGGGGCGCCCCCGAGGTGGTCTCGGTGCGGCCCGCGCCGGACCCCGCCGTGCTGGCTGCCATCGTGGCCGCGGTGCAGGAGGCCTGGCCCCGTCCACAGGTGGAGGAGGAAGCCGACCGGGAGCGCCCCGCCGCCTGGCGCTTCAGCGGCCGGTGGTGGATGGAACCGACGGTGACGCGTCGCCAGCGCCCGCGACGCCGGGTCTGAAGGTGCGGTCGGGGGCGAGCCCCGGCATGTGGCCGTGCCCGGGTGGGGGCGTCAGTCGTCGTGCCGGGCGCGGTGCTGGCCCGCCAACGACACGAGCTCGTCCACGATGCGCCCGAGCTGGAAGTCCTTCGGCGTGTAGACGGCGGCTACGCCCTTGCCCTTGAGCACCTCGGCGTCCTCGGGCGGGATGATGCCGCCCACCACCACCGGGGCGTCGACGTGGGCGGCGCGCAGGCGGTCGAGGACCTCGGGGACGAGCTCGAGGTGGCTGCCTGACAGGATCGAGATGCCCACCACGTCCACGTCCTCGTCGCGCGCCGCGGCCGCGATCTGCTCCGGGCTCAGCCGGATGCCCTGGTAGATCACTTCGAACCCGGCATCGCGGGCGGCCACCGCGATCTGCTCGGCGCCGTTGGAGTGCCCGTCGAGCCCGGGTTTGGCCACGAGCAGCCGGGGTGGGCCGCCGCCGGCCTCCGCCAATCGGCGCGACCGCGCCAGCACGGCCGAGAGCTCGGTTCCCCGCTGGCCCACTCCACCGGCCACCCCCGTCGGGGCCCGGTACTCGCCGAACACCTGGCGCAGGGCTCCCGCCCACTCCCCGGTGGTCCCGCCCGCGTGGGCCAGGGCGATGGTGGCGGGCATGAGGTTGTCGTCCTCGTCCTGCGCCGCCCGCCGCAGCTCGTCCAGGGCGGCGCCCACCGCGGCGGCGTCGCGTCCTGCCCGCCATGCCGTCACGTCGGCGCGCAGCTCGGCCTCGGCGGCCGGGTCCACCTTCAAGATGGTGGCGACACCGTCCTCCCCGTTCTCGAGGGGGGAGGGCTCGGTCTCGGTGAAGGCGTTGACCCCCACCACGAGCAGCTCCCCTGTCTCGATGCGTCGCACCCGCTCCGCCTGGCTGCGGACGAGCCGGCGCTTGAGCTCCTCCACGGCCTCGAAGGCCCCGCCCAGGGCGAGGACCTCGTCGAGCTCGGCCTGCGCCGCGTCCACCAGCTCAGCCGTCTTGGCCTCCACCACGGTCGAACCCTCGAACAGGTCCCCGTACTCGAGGAGGTCCGTCTCGAAGGCCAGGATCTGCTGGATCCGCAAAGACCACTGCTGGTCCCAGGGCCGCGGCAACCCCAGGGCCTCGTTCCACGCCGGCAGCTGGATGGCCCGGGCCCGGGCGTCGCGCGACAGGGTGACACCGAGCGCCTCGAGGACGATCCGGGGAACGTTGTTCTCGGGCTGGGCCTCGGTGAGGCCCAGCGAATTGACCTGCACGCCGTAGCGGAACCGGCGCAGCCGGGGATCCTCCACGCCGTAGCGCTCCAGGCAGATGCGGTCCCACATGCGGGTGAAGGCCCGCACCTTGCACATCTCCTCGACGAAGCGGATGCCGGCGTTGACGAAGAACGACATGCGCCCGACCACCGCCGGGATCTCCGACATCCCCACCTTGCCCGAGTCCCGCACCGCGTCGAGCACCCCGATGGCCGTGGCCAGGGCGAAGGCGACCTCCTGCACGGGGGTGGCCCCCGCTTCCTGGAGGTGGTAGCTGCACACGTTGATGGGGTTCCATCTGGGGACCTCGCGCACCGTGAAGGCGATCATGTCCACGATGAGGCGGCGGCTCGGCCCCGGGGGGAAGATGTAGGTGCCCCGGGACAGGTACTCCTTCACGATGTCGTTCTGGGTCGTGCCCTGCAGGACCCGGCGGTCGACCCCGGTGTCCTCGGCGTGCGCCACGTAGAGCCCGAGCAGCCAGGCGGCGGTGGCGTTGATGGTCATCGAGGTGTTCATCGCCTCGACGGGGATGCCCTCCATGAGCTCGTCCATGTGGCCGCGGTGCACGACCGGCACGCCCACCTTCCCCACCTCGCCCATCGCCTCGGGCGCGTCGGGGTCGTACCCCGTCTGGGTGGGCAGGTCGAAGGCGATCGACAGCCCGGTCTGGCCCTTGGCCAGGTTGGTGCGGTACAGGCGGTTCGAGGCCCGGGCCGAGGTGTGACCCGAGTACGTGCGCATGACCCAGGGTTTGTCCCGGCCTTCGCCCGGAGACGCCACGTCGCTCACCTCACCGGTGGTAGTCGAAGAACCCCTTGCCCGACTTCCGGCCGCACAGTTCGGCGGCCACCATGCGCCGCAGCAGCGGCACCACGGCGTAGTTGGGGTCGCGGAACTCCTCGTACAGGGCGTCGAGGATGGCGACGCTCGTGTCCAGGCCGACGAGGTCGAGGAGGGCGAAGGGCCCCATGGGGAATCCGCACCCGCCCTTCATGGCCGTGTCGATGTCGTCGCGGGTGGCGACCCCGTTCTCGAGCAGCCGCACGGCGTTGTTCAGGTAGGGGAAGAGGAGGGCGTTCACGATGAAGCCGGCCTGGTCCTTCACCTCCACCGGCGTCTTCTCGCACACCTCGGCCAGCGCCTTGGCGGTGGCGATGGTGTCGTCGGAGGCCGTGATGGGTCGCACCACCTCGACGAGCGTCATGACGGGGGCGGGATTGAAGAAGTGGATGCCGCACACCTTGTCCGGCCGGCCCGTCTCCATGGCCATCTCCACCACCGGCAGGGTGGAGGTGTTGGTGGCCAGGACGGCGTGGTCGGGGCAGATGCGGTCGAGCTCGGAGAAGAGGTGCTTCTTCACCCCCAGGTCCTCGACCACCGACTCGATCACCAGGTCGCACTCGGCCAGCTCGCCCAGATCGGAGACGGCGGTCACCCGGGCCAGGGCGGCGTCACGGTCACCGGCCTCGATCTTGCCCTTGTCGACCTGGCGGGTCAGCGACTTCTCCATCCCGGCCACCATGCCGTCGGCCGTGGCCTGGGCCCTGGAGCGCAGGACGACCTCGATGCCGTGTACCGCCAACGTCTCGGCGATGCCCGACCCCATGATGCCCGACCCGACGATTCCCACCCGCTTGATCGACATGGCATGCATGTTACCGGCCGGTTACATGCCAGGCCTCCCCGAGGGGCCCGATCTGCGTCCCCGGCTCCGGCCCGACAGGTCCGGGCGCAGCCCCGCCGGCCGGCTCGGGCCGGCGGGGGGAGCGGGATCAGGAGGCCTGGCGGCGCATCTCGCGCGGCATGCGTCGGGGGCCCAGGTCCATGACGAGCCGGGGCGACAGGCGGTACGTGCGCCACGCCACCCGGGCGTGGCGGGGGGTGACGATGATGGCCCGGTTGCGGGCCACGCCGGCCAGGACGTCGGCCGCCAGCGCCGGAGCCGGATAGGGCTCGCCGATCACGGCCGTGAGCATCTTGCGGCCGTCGGGCATCGTCGACAGCGGGGGGAGGTCCGGGGGGTTGCCCTTGTCGAGGATGGGGGTGTCGATCACGCCGGGGCACACGACGCTGACCCGCACGCCGTGGGCCACTCCCTCCATGCGCAGGCTCGTGCTCAGCCCGACCACGCCGTGCTTGGTCATGCCGTACGGGGCGAGCACGGGCGCGGGGAGCAGGCCGGCCAGCGACGCCGTGTTGACGATGTGCCCGTAGCCCTGGCGCACCATGAGGGGATAGGCGGCCACCACGCCGTGTACCACGCCGCGCAGGTTGACGTCGATGGCGCGGTTCCAGTGCGCCACGGTCATCTCGTGGGCGGCACCGCCCATGGCCACGCCGGCGTTGTTGAACACGAAGTCCAGATGCCCGTGGTCGCGTGCCGTCCGCTCGACGAGCTCGGCCACCGCCTCGTGGTCGGTGACGTCGAGGGCCACACCCGACGCCCGCCCCGGCGGCCCGGCCGCCAGTGCCTCGGCGGCGGCCTCGGCCGCCGGTTCGTCGATGTCGGCCAGTACCACCGTGGCCCCGCGGTGGGCGAGCGCCGCCGCCAGTGCCCTGCCGATCCCCGATCCCGCCCCGGTGACGATGGCCACCTTCCCCTCGAAGTGTGGACCCTGGGGCATCGGCCGCAGCCTACGTCCCCGGGTTCGGTGCGATCACGGACGGCGGCCTCCCCCTAAGGTGTCGCGCCATGGGTGCGACGAAGGGGCGGTGCGGGCCGCTGGCTCTCGTGGGCGGGGACGAGTGGCAGCCGGGGTGCGAGGCCTTCGACGCCGAGCTCCTGCGTGCATCGGGCGCGACCGAGGTGCTCGTGCTCCCCACCGCGGCCGCCTACGAGCATCCCGACAAGGCGGTGGCCAACGCCCAGGCCTGGTTCGCCTCACTCGGTGGTGGTGCCCGGGGCCTCATGGTCCTGGGCCGTGCCGACGCCGAGGACGAGGCCAACGCCGCCCAGGTGCGCCAGAGCCGTTTCGTCTATCTCGGCGGCGGCTCGGCCATGCATCTGCGGTCGGTCCTCAAGGCGTCGGCGGTGTGGGCCGCCCTGCTCGAGGCGTGGCGCGGCGGCGCGGTCGTGGCCGGGTCGTCGGCGGGCGCGATGGTGCTCACCGATCCCATGGTGGACCCCCGCGGCGGGGCCCTGACCGTCGGGCTCGGCATGGTGGAACAGCTCGCCGTCATCCCCCACTTCGGCAACGAGAACGCGGAGAAGGTGCACCGGTCCATCGCCCTGGCCGCGCCCGGCCTCCCCGTGGTGGGCGTCCCCGAGCGCACCGCCCTGGTGCGCGATCCCGACGGCGGTTGGCGCCAGGCAGGGGAGGGGACGGTGCAGGTGTTCGTGAGCGGGGAGCCGGCCGGCTTCGACGCCCTGCCCCACTGACGCCGCCGCCGCCGGGCGGCCCATGGGGGCCGGTCGTCGTCAGTCGGACTCGGCGATGGTCACCGACTCGATGGTGACCGTCTCCTTCGGCTTGCCCGAGCGCGAGCCCAGGGCGTCGATGTCGGCCACCACTTCGAGGCCGGACACGACCTTGCCGAACAACGAGTAGCTCGGCGGCAGCCGCATGCCGTCGGGCCCGGAGATGACGAAGAACTGGCTCCCGTTGGTGTCGGGACCGGCGTTGGCCATGGCCAGCGACCCCAGCTCGTAGCGCCCGGCGGCAGGCAGCTCGTCGGCGAAGGTGTACCCCGGCCCACCCCGTCCCGTCCCGGTGGGGTCGCCGCCTTGGAGCACGAACCCCGGGATGACGCGGTGGAACACGACGCCGTCGAAGTAGTGGTAGCGGGCCAGGAAGACGAAGTTGTTGGCCGTCCGGGGTGCCGATGCGGGGCTGAGGGCGATCGTCAAGGTCCCCTTGGAGGTGACCATGGTCGCCGTGTAGCGCTTGTCGACGTCGATGACCATGGGCGGCTCGGCGTCGAAGGTCCGGCGCTGGGGGCTCGATCCGTCGGTGGCTGGGGCTTCGGTGGGCACGGGCGTTCTCCTCGGTCCTAGGTGGACGAGATGGTGACCTTCAGCATGCGGTGGATGACCTTGGGAGGCACGCCGTTGGCGGACGCGCCGGCGTTGCCGTCGGCGTTGATCTTGTCGACCACGCTCATGCCCGAGGTGACTTGCCCGAACAGCGTGTAGTTGTTCTGCAGGTTTTCGCCCTCGGACCCGGTGACGATGAAGAACTGGCTCCCGTTGCTGGAAGGGGTGGCGTCGTTGGCCATGGCCACCGAGCCGATGGGGTACTGCGGGCTGGCGGTCTTGGGTACCCCGTCCGTGAACTGGTAGCCGGGCGTGCCCGTCCCCGTTCCGGTCGGGTCACCCGTCTGGTCCATGAAGGTCGGGATGACGCGGTGGAAGATCACGCAGTTGTAGAAGTCGTGATCGGTCAGGAAGACGAAGTTGTTCACCGACACGGGCGTGTGGGCGGCGTCGAGGGCGATGACGAACGTACCCACGTCCGTTTTGACGGTGGCCGTGTAGGTCTTGGACGTGTCGATGGTCATGGCCGGCGCCTTGCTCCACTTGGGCTTGCTGAGCGCCTTGGTCGGATCGGACGGGCACCCGGCGGCCACGGCGGCGGTGTTGGCCGTCTGCTGGGCGATCTGGGTGGCCGTGAGCTTCGCCTTGGGCGTGGACTTGCCCCCGCTGGCCAGGGCGTAGATGCCCACGGCGATCCCGACGATCACGACGAGGGTGATGGTGCGGCGGACGGTGGCCCGTCGCTTGCGCTGGCGTTGCAGCGCCGCATTCTTGGCGTCACGCGCCGCACGCTTACGGGTCCGCTTCTCGGTCGGCACGGCCCGACACCCTACCCGGCGCCGGCGCCGGCCCATGCTCGGGCCACCCGCACCGCGCCCGGCCTGCCTCGGGAGCTCCGGGCAGGGGTCCCGACCCGTCCCGACCCGTCCGGGATCGGGAGGCGCAGCAGGTAGCGTCGACGTGTGGCGCTCCTGGTGCAGAAGTACGGCGGGACCTCGGTGGGCGACGCCGAGCGCGTGCGGGCCGTGGCAGACCACGTGGCCCGGACCCGGCGCCAGGGCACCGACGTGGTGGTCGTGGTGAGCGCCATGGGCAAGACCACCGACGACCTCCTGCGCCTGGCGGGCGACGTCAGCTCGGTGCAGCCGCCACGAGAGCTCGACATGCTCCTCACCTCGGGGGAGCGGGTGTCGATGGCGCTGCTGTGCATGGCCCTGGCCGAGCTGGGCGTGGAGGCCGTGTCCTTCACCGGCAGCCAGGCCGGCATCATCACCGACGCCACGCACCTCAAGGCCAAGATCGTCGAAGTGCGCGGGGACCGGTTGCGCGACGCCCTGGCGCACGGGCGGGTCCCGGTGGTGGCGGGCTTCCAGGGCGTGTCGCCCGACCGGGACGTCACCACCCTGGGACGGGGCGGTTCCGACACCACCGCCGTGGCCCTCGCCGCCACGCTGGGCGCCGAGGCGTGCGAGATCTACACCGACGTGCCCGGGGTCTTCAGTGCCGACCCCCGCATCGTGCCCCAGGCCCACCGCCTGGCCCGGGTGAGCTTCGAGGAGATGCTCGACATCGCCGCCAGCGGGGCCCGGGTGCTGGCGCTGCGCTCGGTCGAGTTCGCCCGTAACCACGGCGTGCCCCTGCACGTCCGTTCCAGCTTCACCTGGGAGCCCGGCACCTGGGTGGTCGAGGAGGATCCTTCCATGGAGCAGGCTGTCGTCACCGCCGTCACCCACGACACCTCCGAGGCGAAGATCACCGTCACCGGTGTCCCCGACCAGCCCGGTATCGCCGCCCGCCTGTTCCGGACGCTCGCCGACCGCGCCGTCAACGTCGACACCATCGTCCAGAACGTGTCGCAGCACGGCACCACCGACATCTCCTTCACCGTGCCCAAGACGGACCTCGACGCCGGCCTGTTGGTCGTCCAGGGCCTGGCGCCCGGGATCGGTGCGGGCGAGGTGCTGGCCGACGACGCCATCGCCAAGGTGTCGCTCGTGGGCGCGGGGATGCGGAGCCACCCCGGGGTGTCGGCCACCATGTTCGAGACGCTCGCCGCCGCCGGGATCAACATCGAGATGATCTCCACCTCGAGCATCCGGCTGTCGTGCGTGGTCCGGGCCGACCGGGTGGAGGAGGCGGTGCGGCTGCTGCACGAGGCCTTCGGGCTCTCGGGCACCTGAGGACCGCACGGTAGGCTCGGTCCATGCGTGTCGCCGTGGTCGGGGCCACGGGCCAGGTGGGGTCGATGATGCGGACGGTGCTGGCCGAGCGCGCCTTCCCCCTCGACGACGTGCGCTTCTTCGCCTCGGCCCGTTCCGCCGGACGGCGGCTTCCCTGGGCCGGGGGCGAGGTGGAGGTCGAAGTGGCCGAGTCGGCCGACTTCGGCGGGGTGGACATCGCCATCCTGTCGGCCGGGGCGACGGCATCGCGCACCCTGTCGCCCCGCATCGCCGCGGCCGGGGCCGTCGTCATCGACAACTCCTCGGCGTGGCGCATGGACCCGGACGTGCCCCTGGTGGTTCCCGAGGTCAACGCGGAAGCCCTCGGGAACATCCCCAAGCGGATCGTGGCCAACCCCAACTGCACCACCATGGTGGCCATGCCCGTGCTCGGCCCCCTGCACCGGGAAGCCGCCCTCGAGCGCCTGGTGATCTCGACCTATCAGGCGGTGTCGGGCGCGGGCGGTGCCGGTGTGCGCGAGCTCGACGAGCAGCTCGTCAAAACGGTGGGGAGCGCGGCGGAGCTCACCTTCGACGGCGCCGGCGTCGAGTTCCCGCCGCCGGGCGTCTTCGGGGGGCCGGTGGCCCACAACGTGCTGGCGTTGGCCGGCCGGTTGGTCGACGACGGCTCGGGGGAGACGAACGAGGAGCAGAAGCTGCGCGACGAGAGCCGCAAGATCCTCGCCGTCCCCGACCTCGAGGTGTCGGGCACGTGCGTGCGTGTCCCGGTCTTCACCGGTCACAGCCTGTCGATCAACGCCGGGTTCCGGCGCGAGCTCACGGTGGAGCGGGCCCGGGACCTCCTCGAGCGGGCCCCCGGGGTGCGCGTGGTGGACGTCCCCACCCCGCTCGCCGCCGCCGGCATCGACCCCGTCCTCGTCGGGCGGCTGCGGCGCGACACCACCGTGGCCCACGGTCTGGTGCTGTTCGTGTCGGGGGACAACCTGCGCAAGGGTGCCGCGCTCAACGCCGTGCAGATCGCCGAGGCCCTGCTGGCCCGCGGCGCGCCCTGAGCGCCCTGCCGTCCCCGTCGCCTACGCCCAGCCCCCGCGGCCCGACAGGACCGAGATCCGCCGGGCCAGGTTGACGGCGTGGTCGCCGAAGCGTTCGTAGAAGCGGGCCACCAGCGCCGCCTCGATGGCGACGGGCAGCGGCATGGACCCGCTGGCGATCTCGGCCGTGAGCGTCACGTGGAGCTCGTCGAGCTCGTCGTCGAGCGATTCGACGTCCTCGGCCACGTCGGGTTCGCGATCCGCGTAGGCGTCGGCCGTCGCCCGCCACATGTCGCACGCCACCTCCCCCATCTGCTCGACGAGCCCGCGGGCCCGGGGGGACAGCTCGACCCCGAGGCCGCGCACCGCCCGCCGCGATACGTGCTCGGCCAGGTCGCCGCTGCGCTCGAGCTCGGGCAGCATGCGCAACACTGCGACGAGATACCGCAGCTCCTCGGGCCCGGTGGCCCGCTGGGCGAGCTGGCTCTGGGCCAGCTGCTCGACCTCGCGGTAGAGGGTGTCGATCGTCTCGTCGCTCTCGGCCAGGACCCGCGCCGCCTCGCGGTCCCCCGCCAGCAGCGAGTGCGTGGCACCGGCCACACCCTCACCGACCAGCGCGAAGAGCTTGATGATCTCCCGGTCGATGCGGTGCAGACCCTCGGCGACATCGTCGGCGTCCTCCACGGGGACCGCCACGCGCTTGATCACGACGTCACCGTAGTGGTCCCGCCCCCCGTCGGGTAGGGGGTGCGCGCCGCCATCGCGATCCTCACGGTCAGTCGTCCGCCTCCACGTCGGCCACGATGAGGCGCGGCCCCGACGGCCAGTCGAGGTACCGCCAGAACCAGTTGACCAGCACGATCACCTTGTTCCGGAATCCGACCAGGTAGACGAGGTGCAGACCCAGCCAGGCGAGCCATCCGAGCGTGCCGCGCAGGATGGGACCGCGTCGCAGCTGGGCCACGGCGGCGTGGCGGCCGATGGTGGCCATGAGGCCCTTGTCGCGGTAGGCGAAGGCGGTGGTGGACATGCCCTGCGCCCGCCGCACGATCTGCCCGGCCACGTGGCGCCCCGACTGGATGGCCACCTGGGCCACCTGGGGGCACGCCTCGGGCCGTCCGGGCCCCCACGGCACCGCCGCGGCGTCACCAACCACGAACACCTCCGGGTGGTCGGGCAGCGTCAGATCGGGCTCGAGGGCGACGCGCCCGCCCCGCCCGTGCCCGGCGGGCAGTCGCGACGCCAGGGTGCCGTCGACGGTGACGCCGCCCGCCCACACCACCACCGCCGCCGTGATCGAGGTGCCGTCGGCCAGTCGCACGCCGTCCCCGTCCACCTCGGCCACTGCCGTGCCCAGGCGCACGTCCACCCCCCGCCCGACCAGGGTGTCGAGGGCGTAGCGCCCGGCCTCGGGGTCGAAGCCGGCGAGCAGTCGCCCCCCCGCCTCGAGCAGGACGACACGGGTGCGCTCGGGGTCGATGCGCAGCCGGTCCCGTCGGACCGACACGTCCAGCAGCTCCACCAGGGCCCCGGCCATCTCCACCCCGGTGGCACCCCCACCCACCACCACGAACGTGGGTGCGCCGCCGTCGAAGTCCTGCGGCCGGGCGTCGGCCGCCTCGAGGCTCGACAGGACGTCGTTGCGGACCCGCCGGGCGTCGGCCAGCGTGTAGAGCGGCACGGCGTGCTGCCGCGCCCCGGGGACGCCGAAGAAGCCGGTGGTGGCGCCGGTGGCCACCACCAGCTGGTCGTAGTCGAGCATGGAGCCGTCGGCCAGGACGACCCGACGCCCGTCGAGGTCGACCGACTCGGCCCGCCCGTGACGGAAGACCACGTTGGGCACGCGGCCGAAGATGGTGCGCACGGGGTAGGCGACGTCGGCGGGCTCGAGCCCGGCCGTCGCCACCTGGTACAGCAGGGGTTGGAAGGTGTGGAAGTTGTGGCGGTCGACGATCGTCACCTCGACCGCATGGCCCGCCAGGTGACGGGCGGCGCTCAGGCCGCCGAACCCCGCTCCGACCACCACGACCCGGTCCACGCGCCCCGTCGCCCCCGGCTCACACAGCGGCGAGGCCGCGCGCCGCCGTCACGATGTCGTCGACCTGGGGGAGGATGGCCTCTTCGAGGGAGGGCTCGTAGGCGACGAAGGTGTCCGTCGCCGTGACGCGGGCGACGGGGGCGTCGAGGGCCCAGAAGCAGTTCCCCGCCACCCAGGCGGCCACCTCGGCCCCGAACCCCGCCGTCAGCGTGTCCTCGTGCACCACCAACAGCCGGCTCGTGCGCTGCACCGACTCGCACACGAGGTCGTGGTCCCACGGCGCGATGGTGCGCAGATCCACCACTTCGACCGAGCACCCCTCGCCCTCGAGCTGGTCGGCCGCCACCAGCGACTTCTGGACGGTGGCGCCCCAGGTGACGATGGTGAGATCGTGCCCGGGACGCACCACCGTGGCGCGCCCGAAGGGCAGGGCCCATCCGGCGTGGGGTACGGGGTCGGCGGCGTAGCGCTGGCGGTAGAGGTGCTTGTGCTCCAGGAAGAGCACGGGGTCGTCGGCGGCGAAGGCACTGCGCAGGAGGCCCACGGCGTCGCGGGCGCGTGACGGAAAGGCGACGAGGAGCCCCGGGATGTGGGCGAAGATCGACTCGCCGCTCTGGGAGTGCCAGATGGCGCCCCCGGTCAGGTAGCCGCCGATGGCGACGCGCACCACCAGCGGGCACTGGAAGTCGCCGTTGGAGCGCCAACGGGTGGTCGCCGCCTCGCTGCGCAGCTGCTGCATGGCGGGCCAGATGTAGTCGAAGAACTGGATCTCGGCGCAGGGTTTCAACCCCCGGATGGCCTGGCCGATGCCCCGGCCCACGATGTTGGACTCCGACAGCGGGGTGTTGTAGCAGCGGGCCGAGCCGAAGCGCCGCTGCAGCCCGCGCGTCACCCCGAACACACCACCCTTGCCCTCGACGTGGTCGAGGACCTCGTCGTCGGCGTCGGCCACGTCCTCGCCGAACACCCGGATGCGCTCGTCCCCGGCGAGCAGCTCGTGGAGCGTCAGGCGGATGGCGTCGGCCATGACCACCGGGTCGGTCGCCTCCGGCGCCGGTGCCGGCTCGGCCTCGGGCTCGGGCATCGGGGGGAGCCGCACCACGTTGTCGGTCACGGTGGCGGGATCGGGGCGGGGCGCCCGCAGCGCCTCGTCGGCGGCTCGGGCGGCGCTGTCGCCTGCCTCGGCCCGCACGCGGGCCGCCTCGTCCGGGGTGAGGATGCCGGCGGCCACGAGGTCGCGCTCGAAGGTGTCGATGGGATCGTGCGCCTGTTCCGCCGCCAGTTCGTCGGCGTCGCGGTACTTGGCCTGCGAGTCGGCCGACGAGTGCGAATACGGCCGGGTGACATGGGCGTGGATGAGGCTGGGGCCCTCGCCCGCCCTGACCCTGGCGATGGCCCGGGCGCCCTTGGTGCGGCACGACGCGTAGTCCCAGCCCTCCATCTTCGTGATGGCCAGCCCACGGAAGCCCCGCACCAGTTCGGCCACGGGTGCGGGCGACTGGTCGGCGGCCCGCACCGAGATGGCGTACCCGTTGTCGGCCACCACGAACAGCGTGGGCAGGTGCAGGCGGCAGGCGGTGTTGAGGCTCTCCCAGAACTCGCCCTGCGAGGTGGCGCCCTCGCCCATCGACACGTAGGTCACCTCGTCGCCCTGGGCGCTGCAGCCCGGGAGGCCCGGTCGGCGGACGATGTAGCGGCCGGCCTCGGCACACCCCACGGCGGGCAGGCACTGGCTCCCCGTCGGGCTCGACTGGGTGACGATGTTCCTCGACACGTCGCCCCAGTGGCACGGCATCTGCCGGCCGCCCGAGGCGGGGTCGAGTGACGACCCCACCGCCTCGAGCATGATGCTGAGCGGGGTCACCCCCAGGCCGAGCACGAGTGCCCGGTCGCGGTAGTAGGGGAAGAACCAGTCGTAGGCGGGGCGCAGCGAGCGCGCCAGGGCCAACAGCAGGATCTCGTGGCCGGCCCCCGATATCTGGAAGAACACCCGGCTCTGCTTCTGCAGCACGATCTCGCGGTCGTCGAGGGCACGGGACAGGCACGCCAGCCGGAAGTCCTCGATCAGCTCCTCGGGTGCGAAGCGCCGCAAGGGGTCGCGGGCCTGGTCGGTGCCGCGCCCGCGGCCGGCCCCGGTGGTGGTGGCGCCGCCCCCCGCAGCCGCGCCGGCCCCCGTGGCGCCGGTGCCGGCGTCGGTGGCACCGGCCGGGCCGTCCCCGGGGTTGCCCGTACCTCGCGCCGTCGCGCCTTTGCGCACCAAGGTCGACGCTACCTGTTCGGCTGTGCCCACCGGTGGCCCCGACGGGGTCCCCGGGGGTGTTACACCTCGGCGGTACGCTCCGCGCGTGAACCCTCGGAGCAGGGAATTCACGTGAGGGGGACCCCATGATCGTCGGACTCGTGGTGGGTGTGGTGGTGGGTGCCACCGGCGGTGCCGTGGTCGCCCTGGCGGTGGCGTCGGCCCGGGCTTCGGCCCGGGCGGCGCAGGTGGAGGCCGGACGTTCCGCCGCGGTGGCCGCGGCCCGGGCCGAGGTGGGTGCCCTGCAGGCCGCCCTCGAGCACGAGCGAGCCGCCGTCCGGGAGCGCCACGAGGCGTCCGAGGACGTCCGCCGCCAGCTGGTGGGCGAATTCGCCGAGCTGTCGCGCCGCGCCCTGGAGCAGAACAACTCGCAGTTCCTGGAGCTGGCCGACGCCCGCCTGGCCCAGGCCCACCAGTCGGCCCGCGGGGATCTCGACCTGCGCACGCAGGCCATCGAGCAGTTGCTCCTCCCGTTGCGCGACCAGCTCGGCCGGTACGAGGAAGGCCTGCGGCGCCTCGAGCTCGACCGGCAGGGCGCCTACGCGGGACTGAGCGAGCAGGTGAAGCAGCTCACCCATTCGCAGGAGAAGCTGCAGTCCGAGACCCGCAACCTGGTCACGGCGCTCCGCTCCCCGGCCACGCGCGGCCGGTGGGGTGAGATGCAGCTGCGCCGGGTGGTCGAGATGGCCGGGATGCTCGAGCACTGCGACTTCGACGAACAGGTGAGCGCGGACGGGGTCGAGGGCAGGACGCGGCCCGACATGGTGGTCCGCCTCCCCGGCGGCCGGTGCGTGGTCGTGGACGCCAAGGTCCCGTTGCAGGGCTTCCTCGACGCCAACGACGCCACCGACGACGAAGCACGCCGGGTGCACCTCGTGTCCCACGCCCGCCATCTCCGCTCGCACGTGGACTCGCTGTCGAAGAAGGCGTACTGGCAGAGCTTCGAGGGCTCACCCGGGTTCGTCGTGGCCTTCGTGCCCGGCGATCCCCTCCTGGCCGCCGCCCTCGAGCACGACTCGTCGCTGCTCGAGCACGCCGTGGCCAGCCACGTCCTGCTGGCCACGCCCACCACGCTCATCGCCCTGCTCCGGACCGTCGCCTACGGGTGGCAACAGGAGGCGCTGGCCGACAGCGCCCGTGAGGTGCAGGACATGGGCCGTGAGCTCTACAAGCGTCTCGCCACCTTCGGCGAGCACATGGCCCGGACCGGCCGCAGTCTGGGGGGTGCCGTCGACGCCTACAACAAGGCCGTCGGTTCGCTCGAGCGCAACGTCCTGCCGCAGGCGCGGCGTTTCCACGACCTCGGGGTGGTGGGCGACGCCGACAAGGAGCTCCCCGAGTTGGAGACCGTCGACGCCGTGGCCCGCCGGCTGCAGGCGCCGGAGCTGGGCGTGCCGGCCTGGGTGGGCGAGCCGGGTCTCGAGCTCATCGAGGGGTCGGGTCGTGGCGACGCCGACGACCACGACGACGAGCTCGGGGGAGTGGCCGCCACCTGAGCGACGCCGCTGCGCTGCCGGGCGCGCCGTGTCACCGGCTCGCCACCAGCTCCTCGGCGGCACGCCGGGCCGCGGCGCGTGCGGTGTCGAGTGCCGGACCCTCGATCACGTGCTCGACGGGCTCGCCGCTGCCCACGAAGACGAGGACACACCGGCGCACGGAGACGCCGGTGGCCTCTTCGAGGGCGAGGGCGTAGCTCGCCAGCTGCGGCCCGTACCGGGCGGCGGCGGCGTCCACGCCGGCCCGCCCGTCGACGCGGTCGGTCTTGTAGTCCACCACCACCAGGCCGTCCTCACCCTCGACCACGAGGTCCACGTAACCCTCGAGGACACCGCCGTCGCCGACGGGCACGGCCACGTACAGCTCGCGCCAGTGCCGCCGCCCCGCCCCCGCCCTGACCGCTGGGGCCCGCAGCGCCCCGCCCACCATGGCGGCGACGTCGCCGGCGTGTGCCCCCACGCCCTGGGCCGCGGCCCGCGCCCGCGCCACGTCCGGGGCCGGCCGTCCGGCCGCGTCGAGGCCGGTGGTGATGTCGATCGACGCCAGGGCGCCGTGCACGGCCCGCCCCACTTGGAGCGACACCTCGGTGTCGCGCCACAGCGCGCCGGTGGCGTCGGGGGACCCGGCGTCCGGTGGTGTCGAGGTGCGCCGGCGACCGGCGGCGCCCGCGCCGGCGGCGCCCGGGCCGGCGGCGTGCTCGGCCACGGCGCCGGCGGCGTGCTCGGCCACGGCGGTGGCCGTGGTGACGGGCGCACTGCGGCCCGCGGCCAGGGCGCGGTCGCGCCGGGCCGTGAAGGACTCGAGGCGGTCGCGCCAGGCGACCACCACCGGATCGGCACCTGCCCCGGTCCCGGCCCGGACAGGCCCGGGTACCGGGGACGCCACCGCGCCGTGGGTGGAGGCGGGCGACGGGCCGCCCCCCGCCACCGCTGGCGGCGGTGGCACCGCGGCGGCCGCCACCGGACCCGCCGGCGCCACGGCGTCGTCCGCCGGCAGGCGTCGCCACATGGTGTCGTGGCGTTCGCAGATGTCGTGCAGGCGGGCCGCCTCGGTCAGGTTGGTGGCACCTTCCTTCGGTTCCTTGTGATGCAGCGCTATGACCAGGTGGTCGCGGGCCCGGGTCATGCCGACGTACAGGAGCCGGTCCTGCTCGAGAGCATCGAGGTGGCGCTGGCGCTCGCCGGCTACGTCGTAGCCACCCGACTTGAGGTCCTTGCGGGCCCGCAGCTCGGGCGTGCCGTCCTCGCCCCACAGCACGGCCGGAGCCCGCTGCCCGGCTCCGACGTCGCGCTCGAGCCCGGCCAGGACCACCACCGGGAACTCGAGACCCTTGGCCCCGTGCACGGTCATGACCCGCACGGCGTCGTCGTCGGGGTCCGGTGGTCCCACGCCACCGCTGTGCCTGTCGTCCTCGGCCTGGAGGTCGGCCCACCGGAGGAAGGACCGCAGCGGGCCACCGACGGTCTCGTCGAACAGGCGGGCTTGGTCCTGCAGCCACCGCAGCCGGTGCCAGTGGTCGCGTGGGCGGTGGTACGCCAGGCACAACTCGAAGCTGCGCAGGTCGTCGAAGGCCTGGGCCACCATGGCCGACGGCTCGTGCCACCACCGGCGCTCGTGCAGGGCGGCCACCACCGCCAGGGCCCGGGCCACGGGGTGTGTCGCCATGCCGTCGGGCGCCGTCGCCCGCGGATCCCAGCCGCCCCCGGCCTGGTGCCAGGTCACCAGGTCGTCGTCGCCGCAGGCCAGGCCGGGGCTGCGCAGCGCGGCCAGCACCGCCACCGGGTCGGCGGGGTCGTCGGCGGCGTGCAGGACGGCGAGGACGTCGCGGACTTCCTCCGATCCCCACAGCATGGCCACCCCCTCGAGCCGGTAGGGGACGCGGGACTCCTCGAGTGCCTCCTCCAGCGCGGCCAGTGCCGTCCGGGCCGGCAGCAGCACCGCCACGTCGCGCCACCGGGCGGTCCGCACCGTCCCGTCCTCGGGGTCGGCCACGGCCCACCGCCCCTCCACCACGTTGGCGACGGCGCCGGCGATGTCGCGCGCCGCGCACCGGCGGATCTCGGCCGCCGTCCCCTTGTTCGGGCCGCCCAGCACCACCACCGGTGGCATCCCCGTCGCCGCCCGGCGTTCCTGGCGGGCGAGCCGGGGCGAGCCGGGGCCCGGCGCGTCCGGGCCCATCCCCGCCAACGACAGCTGCTCGGCGTGGGTCCCGGGACCGGCGCCGGGGGTGTGCAGGGCCGTGGCCGGCACGACCCGGCGCCGCGCCGCCACGGCCGGCGTGCGCAGGGGCAGGGGGCCGCGCTCACCGTGGAGATCGTGGTGGGCGGCCTGGCCGGGGACGGGTTCGGTGCCGAAGAGCTCGGCGAACACGGTGTTGACGAACTGCAGGATGCCGGGGACGGAGCGGAAGTTGGTCACGAGCACCACCGGGTCGCCGATCTGGTGCCCGACCCGGTCGAAGGACTCGATGTCGGCGCGCCGGAAGCGGTAGATCGACTGCTTGGGGTCGCCGACGACGAACAGCCCCCCGGGGTGGGTGTGGCCCAGGTCGGCCGACCCGTCCACCGCGGCGGCGAGGCGGGCGGCCAGCTCGACCTGGATGGGGTCGGTGTCCTGGAACTCGTCGATGAGCAGGCGGCGGTAGCGGCGGCGAAGGGCGTCGGCGGCGGCGCCGTCGTGGCGTACCAGCCGGCGGGCGTGGACCAGCAGGTCGTGGAAGCCCAGGCGGCCCTCCGCCCGCCGCTCGTTGGCGGCCGTCAGGACGAACGCCGCCAGCCGGGCGCCGAGCTCGCCCAGCACGGCGTGGCGCGTGGCGCGCAGGAGGTCGAGGCGGGCCTGCTCGGCCGTCGCGCACGCGGCGCGCACCTCGTCGACGGGGCACGTCCAGTTCCCCAGCTGGCCACGGATGCACTGCAGGCCCTTCAGCCCGTCCAGGAACCGCAACGTCGACTGCTCGTCGTCGCACGACGCCAGTTGGGCGCGGACGCCGGCGAGGGCGTCGAGGTGCTGCATGAGGAGGTCGCCCCCATCGGTGCACCAGCGCCCCATGGACAGCGCCGCGTCGATGGCCTCGAGGACGGGTCCCGGATCGGCCGGCGGCCACCGGGCCGGGGCCGGCCGCAGGCGCTCGAGAGCCTCGAGCCCGCCGTCCTCGAGCCGGTCCCAGTGGCGGTGCAGCGCCCAGGCGATGTCGGCCAGGTCGGCTCGGGCCAGACCGACGGAGAAGCCGCGGACCAGGGCCTCCTCGGCACCGGGGTCCGACAGCAGCACGTCGGCGAAGCGCTCGAACCGGGCGTCGAAGTCGGCCCGTTCGGCCGTCTCGTCGAGCACGTCGAATCCCGGCGGGATCCCCGCCGCCACGCAGTGCTCGACCAGGATGCGCTGGGCGAAGGCGTGCAACGTGCAGATGGCTGCCTCGTCGACCTCGTGGCGGGCGGCGGCCAGGCGGGCCTCGCCCGGGTGCCCGGCCGCAACCGTGTCGATGCGCTGGCGGACGCGCTGGCGCAGCTCGGCCGCGGCCGCCTCGGTAAAGGTGATGGCGGCGATCTCGCGCAGCGACGCCCGGCCCGAGCGGACGAGCTCGACGATCCGACCCACCAGAGCCGTCGTCTTGCCCGTCCCGGCCCCGGCCACGACCACCATGGTGGCGTCGAGCTCCGCCTCGATGCGCGCCCGCGCCAGCCCGTCGGCCAGTGCCTCTCCGACGCCCGTCGTGACGGCGCCGTCGCCGGCCGTCCCGGCCGCGTCGTCGTGGAGGTCCGTGCTCATGTGCCGGGGAACCGCCCCACGACCGCCCCGGCGAGGTCGTCGGGCACGGTGGTGTTCATGAGCGCCACCACCGGGGCCAGAGCCGGGTCGGCGTTCTTCCGGGCCCACTGGCGGTCGCGCGTGGTCGGGCACAGGCTGTCGAAGTCACAGATCCGGCAGGAGTCGAACTGCCGCTCGCCCTGCTTCTCGGTGGGGGCGCCCGGAAAGGCACCGGCCTCCACGGCGTCGGCGATGAGCCCGAGCACCTCGACGAAGCGGTCCTGCACGGCGTCGGTGACGATGAGGTTGTAGCAGGGGGCGACCCGTTGCTCGGACAGGAGCCAGTACCGGGCGAGGACGGCACCCCCGCCCCCGAACGCGCTCCGGGCCGCCATGGCGTAGACGGGGAGTTGGAGGAGCCGCCCACCGGCCACCGGGTCCTTGCGCAGGTCGGCCAGGACCTGTTGGCGCCCCGTCTTGTAGTCGGACACGACGAGCCCGCCGTCGGGCGAGCGGTCGACGCGGTCGGCCTTGCCCTTGAACGACACCTGACGCCCGCCGACGTCCACCGACACCGCCGGTGCCGCTCCGTCCGCCCCGGTGCCGAACTCGAGCTCGGCCGCCAGCGGCTCGAGGTCCCCCTCCTCGTCGTGGAAGCGCGTCAGGTCGCGGCGGATGGCGGCCTGGTCCATCCGCCACAGCAGCGCCTTGCCGACCAGTCCGCCCCGCTCGGCCTCGGCGAATTGCTCGCCGGCCACGGCCAGGAGCCGCTCGAGCGACCGGGGGGCGCCGTCGAGGCGCTCGAGCAGGTACTGCTCGAGGATGGCGTGGACCAGGGTGCCCTTGTCGGCCGGCTGCATCTGCCACAGGTCCTCGGGCAACGTGCGCTCGGTCACCGCCAGCACCCGCCCGTAGAGGAAGCGGCGCGGGCATTTGGCATAGGTCTCGAGCCGGGTGGCCGACACCGGGGAGTCGGGGGAGAACGGCGACACCCGCCCGGGTCCCACGTTCCCGTCGAAGCGGGTGAAGGTGCTGCCCGCCCGCTGCCGCGCCGCGGTGATGCCCGCCGTCAGCCGGGGCGCGCACCGCGCCACCGGGGACGCGGCGGGGTCGAGGCCCTGGCCGGCCCACCGGGTGATGTCGTGCAGTTCGAGCTCGCGTGCCGACAGCGGTGGATCGGCCGCCGCCACCCCGGCGGCGAAGGAGTCGACGGTCCGCCACCGGGTGGTGACGGTGGTGAGCGGCGCCATCCAGCGCGACGGCACCTGCTCGCGCCCCGTGCGCGGGTCGACCCGGGGGTAGGTGCCGACCCGCCGCTCGGCCCCGGTGCAGAGCGCGGCCACCACGTCGCCGTGCATCTCCTCGATCCGGGCGGCCCGGGTGCGGAGGCCGCCCGAGACGTCGAGGCGCCGGACGTCCTCGGGCAGCAGGGCGTCGTCGCCCATCGCCCCGGGGACGACGGCGTCGGCCAGCCCGACCAGCACCACCGAGTCGAAATGCAGTCCGCGTGCCCGGGCGAAGGGCGCCACGAACACGCCGTCGCCGAAGCCGCCGCCGGGGAGGTCCGATCCGTCGAGGGCCGTCTCCTCGAGGACGGTGCGCACCATCCGCCGGAACGCGCCCGGGTCGGCCCCGGCCGACACCCGGTCCAGCTCGGCCAGGGCGAGCACGGACCCCCGCACCTGGGCGGTGGCCGCCACCTCGTCGTCCGGCCACGCCCCGTCGTCGTCGAGATAGCGGTCGAGCAGGCGCACCGCCCACTGCGCCTGCGCGGCCCACGCCCCCGCCGACGGCGCGGCGGCAGCGGCGAGGCCGTCCACGAAGGCCGCCAGGGCGTCGGCGTCCACGGCCCGTCCGGCCTGGCGCCGGGCCAGGTTGCCCAGGCGCTCGGCCCATTGTCCCGCGCCCCGCACCACGCCGGCGTCGGCCGACAGCACGTCCCACCGGGTGGTCGGGACCCGGGTGCCGTCGGGACCGCCCGCCACGGGGGCGGTCGACAACCACGTGATGACCTCGTCGCGACCCCAGTCGGACAAGGCCAGGTCGAGCAGCCGGAGCAGGGCCGTCCCGGCCACCGAACGGTCCAGCCGCCGGAGCTCGGGGCCGTTGGCGGTGACGCCGGCGGCGGCCAGCTCCTGGTGGACGGCCCGGGCGTAGAACGGACCCGGGGGGTGGAGGACGGCCTGGCGCCACAACGGCACCCCCCGGTCGGCGGCCCGCACCACCGACCGCACCGCGGCCCGCACCTCCTCGTCCGGATCGGCGCACGTCCGGACCTCGGTGAGCGCCCGACGGGTGGCCTCGGGGGCGGCCCACCCGACGCCGCACCTGGCGGTCACCAGGTCCATGACCCGCGCCTGCGACGGTGACAGGGGGCCGAGGTCCGTGCGCAGCACCCGGCCGAGCGGCGCGAGCGCCGACCCCGGACCGCCGGCCGCCTCGACGGCGGCGTCGGCCAGGTCGACCTCGTCGGCGAAGCCGCGTTCGTGCAGGAGATCGCGGACCGTGCCCACCAGCCGGGCCAGCTCGCCGACGCGGCCCGGTCGCCGGGCGAGGGCCCCGAGCGTGGCGGCCCGGCACCGGCGCAGCTCCGTGCACGCGTCGCGCACGGCCACCACACCGCGGGGCTGGGCGACCAGGTCGGCGAGCCAGCCGGACGTGGCGCCGGCACAGTGCCGGACGGCCTCGAGGTCCACGGGGACGGGCGCCACCCGCCATCCCCGTTCGCCCAGGAGGGGCGCGCCCAGATGGCGTACGAGCTTGTCCACCACCGTGCACTCGACGTTGACGATGCCCCGCCGGCCGCCGGCCCCGGGTCCGAGGGATCCGAGGGCGCGCCGGGTCGCCAGCGCGGCGTACACCGACGGGGCGACCACGGTGACGGGTGCCAGGGCGTCACCCTCCTTGGCCGCCGCCACCCCGGCTGCCAGGGCCACCATGGCGTGGTCGGGATCGCGCCTCATCGCAGCGGCATGCTACGGCCCCGCTGTCTCACCCCCACCGGGCGGTCGGGCCCGCAGTCGCCACCAGATGGCGAAGGTGTCGCGCAGCATCTCGAACACGACGCGCGCCGACACCGTGCTCGAGAAGCGCCGGCCGATCCGCACGGGCGCCTCCACCAGGTCGCGGTAGCCGAGGCGCCGGGCGATCACGAGCATCTCGAGGTCGAAGGCGTACCCCTCCTCCACCATGAGGGGCAGGACCTCGGCCAGAACCTCGCGCCGGACGAGCTTGATGCCCGCCTGGGTGTCGCGTACGTCGAGGTGGAACAGGATGCGGACCAGCTGCTGGTATCCCCAGGAGTACAGGCGCCGGGCAGACGGGTACACGACGTCGGAGTCCGGATGGCGCTTGCTGCCCAGCACGACGTCGGGGTGGAGGCGGCGCACGACGTCGACGAACTCGGCCAGGAGCTCGGGTGGTACGTCACCGTCGCCGTCGATGAACCCGAGGTACCGGCCCCGGCCCTGGGCGAGCCCGGCCCGGACGGCCTTGCCCTTGCCAGCATGGGGGAGCACGACGCGTACCACGACGTCGGGGTGGACACCCTCGAGCGTGGCGTCGCTGCCGTCGGTCGACCCGTCGGACACGGTGACGATCTCGAACGAGATGCCCGTGTCCCGCAGGACCTCCACCGCCCCCTCGACGGTGGACCTGAGGAAGGGGCCGGGGTTGTAGTACGGCACGACCACGGTGAGGTCGAGCAGCGGGTCAGGGAGGTCGGACGGCGGCACGAGGCTCAGCGGTGCTGGCGCTGCGGGCGCGGTGCGCGGCCGGACAGCTTGGCTTCGTCGCGCCACGGCCCCCCCTCCTGCACCTGCGCATCCCACGTGCCCGCCTCCCTGGTGCGGGCCGACCCCATGCTACCGACGCCCTCGGCCCAACAGGGCGCGAGCCGGACCGGGAGGTCCGGGGCCGAGGGCGCCGGGCATACCGGACGCGGCGGGGCCGACGGTGGGCGGGACACGGGGCAGGCATCGCCCTTTCTGGAGGTCAGAGGGTCAGGACGTCGGGAGGTCTGGAGGCCGGGCCGGGCCGGGCGGGGCCGGCACGCTCCGTGGCGACCGGCTTCGATGGTACTGCCGCCGCCCGGAGGCGCCACAGGAGGTGATGCAACGCCCACATCCCCTGATGTCTTCACAGGGCGTTTTGCAAGGTATCCCAGTGTCGTCCCAGGTTCATCGGGGATCCTTGAGGGGCGTGAGGGATTGGTCTCCGTGGGCACGGAGGCGCGAGTCTGCCCGTTGACGACCGAAAGAGGGAGGTGGCGCGGGTGCGGATCCTGGTGCTGGGGGGCGATGGGTACCTGGGGTGGCCGACGGCGTTGCACCTGTCGCGCCGGGGCCACGA